>Ga0210015_1003240_pt1 | contig 14510 bp, 7 predicted proteins | sample CryGeymeta201522_FD_185471 | JGI IMG/M metagenome (GOLD analysis project Ga0210015, IMG submission 185471) | Groundwater microbial communities from Crystal Geyser aquifers in Utah, USA - Crystal Geyser metaG 2015-22 (SPAdes) (version 2) | ecosystem: Environmental > Aquatic > Deep subsurface >... | reverse complement strand
CGCCCATCGTGAACGGCGACAAGGTTGGCGACCTCAAACCGCCCGTGTGGAAGGCCCCGGCGATGGTGATGTGGCTTCAGTACCTCCCACCGAAACCGGGAGCCATTGTGCCTCTGAAAGTCCGGACCGCGCAGGGAGACAAGCCTTTCCTCGTTCTGGGCCGGTTCGGACAAGGCAAGGTTGCCGCACTCGCAGGCACCGTCTATGGCAATCCGCCCGCGGGGAAGACCGAGTTCTGGAACTGCCCCGAATGGCCCGCGTACCTCGCGTCGGTCGTGCGGTGGGTATGCGGGAGATAAGACGCGAAGTTGAGTGCTGCACGCCCCGTGGCGACGGCGTACACGCCCTCGCCAGCAAACTGTTTGCCGCAGCGACGGCATCGGTACTCACAGGTGGGTATTGTCCTGCAAACTTCTCCTCTGGGAGTCCTCCGCCAGCCCCCTGATAGGTCTTCTTCCAAGGGTCTTTGGCCACGTGAACATAGTCCGTAAGGGCCATCTTCAAGGCAATCTCCCATGACCGCTCGGTCACCACGAAAGATGAAAACGGGAGAGAGCCTTTGCGTTCTTGGCGTCTTTGCGGTTTATTTTCGGAGGGGAGATGATACCTCCCGTTCATTTAGCCTCCCCTCGGACGTGGCGTGTCCATTCATCCTTCGGACGTTGGCGAGAACCGGAACCTTTCCCGCGTGACCCGGCACTCACACCGTTGGCGCAGCAGCCCGATATTGCTTGTGTCAATAGGCTCAATCCCCAGCTGGAACGCCGGGGAGCCGTGCTTGAGGGAGTAATCGTCGTTCTCTGCGTCTACGAACAGAGGGTCAGCGACGACGGAGTGTGTATCGAACCCCAGCGTCTGCCAGTCGGCGAAGGTATCCTTGGCGCCCCATCCCACGCGAGGCGCCACCCCCTCACCGCACCAGTACACGTTATTGTCCACACGAATGACAGCCTGAGTGGGCGTTCCGGTGGCGAAGAGAATCGCGGCGGCGTTGCTCCAAGCAAAGATGTTTCTCTCCATCAACTGACCGGTGGAATTCTGGGAAAAGTTGGAGATGTGCCCCTGGCCAACGGCGCCGTCCACGAAGATGTTGTTCGTCACCTTGTTGTCCTTGCCACCTTGCAGCATGATGCCTCCGTTGTTATTCCTATAAACGACGTTGTGGTTGACATCGTAGCCACCTGCAAAGGAATCGAGATAGATACCCCAGGAAAGGAAGACTGGCTTTTCGCCCTGCGATGAGTAGCCAACGCTATCGCCCACGATGTTGTATCGAATGGTGCTGCCGCTTCGCAACTCCTTGTCGTGCTGGGTTACCTCGATACCGCCGGTGTCGTAGGTTTCGAGGTTTGTGTTGCGCACGCGGTTGTATTCGATGACGTTTCGCAAGCCGCCGTTCTTGATGGAGATGCCGTAGCGAGACACGTCGTGGACGTCGTTGTGCGCGACGATGTTGTCGTCCGCTCCCTCGCCTTGGATGACCACGCCGCCGTGATGTTTGTAAATGGCGCCGCAGTGGTGGATGTGATTGTCGGACACGGTATTCCGCGCGCTGCTCAGGAGCATCACACCGCCCTGGGCGCTGTTGGAAATATCGTTCCCCGTGATGGAGTGATCGCCGCCGCCATGCGCGCACACCGCGTGTCTGCCGACGTTACTGAAGGTGCAGTTGGTGATCGCACAGTGGTTGGCATTCGCCAGATGCACGACGCCCTCATGCCCCATGCCATAACCAGCGCAGCCATCATCAGGGGAGTAGTCGGTGTTGCGAAGAGTCAGACCTGACAGCCGAATATGGCTGACCGACTGACTCTTCGACGCGTCACCGGCGAAATGGATCAACCGTCCGAGTATCGGGGCCACCACCTCCGACTTCTCCGAGAAACCTTCCACGGGACGGTAGTGAAGCACACTCGTATTGGTGTCGAGATACCATTCGCCAGGGCTGTCCATCTCGTCGAAGAGGTTGTCCACAAAGTAGCGATCGCCCGCGCGAAGAAAGGAGAGGCACTCCTTGCCCTTCAGCTTCACCTTGCGGGTCTTCTCGTCCACTCCCGCGATGGCGATGATTTCCTTAAACGCGCGGCAGTCGCCGGACTGGAAGATGTGCACCTCCGCATCGGGGCGCGTTGCCCAGGAGGGCTTAAACGTGCCGGGAGCGTAGTTGAACTCGGTCTTGGAGCCGTGGCCGGTGCCGGAGGTGGACAACTGCCTGCCGTTGAAGCGCGCGAAGTTCTCAGCCTGAATCACCAGCAGACGCTTCCCCGCGGCCGCTTGCGGAAGATCAGTGGAGACGGGTTTCCAGCCGGGATCGTCACACAGCACGAAGGCTTCCAGTCCCAGGCCGCCGCCCTTCAGGTTCTGCCAGCGCAGCACGTGCTTGCCCTGCGTCAGTTTCACGGAGGCGCTGTTGCTCCACTTGAACTCTCCCCACCCGCCCGTATCGGGCAGGTTCATCAGCGGGATCGGATCGCCGCCGTCCACCGTCAACGCGGTGTGACCACCCATGTCGGCGACCTTGTAGTCCAGCATCTTGTGACCGTAGAAAACCCAGACGGTGTATTCTCCGTCGGCGGGAACGTCGATGTCGTACTCCATCCAATCGCCCACGTTGTGGATGTTCCCGACGACGACTCCGAAACCTGTCGGATCGCAGTCCGCGTAGAAGAAGCCTTTCTGGTACGGATCGGAGGGATCGACGTTCGGGCACCGCGCGCGAACCTGCCGCTCGCCGTTCACAAAGAGCTGCCGGAAATGCCACTTTCCCTTCTGCACTTCGGGGAGATAGACCCACATGGTTCCATTCCCCGCGGGCTTGAGACCAGTGATCCTTTTCCCGCCGACCAACTCCGGCTTTTCACCCGGGTAGGCCGTATACGAGATCGGGCATTCCTTCGTGCCCGAATCTTCCGGTGCAAAAGTGATGGTCTCCGGCACGTAGTAGACTCCCCCGCGCAACTGAACCGTAACCGGCTCCTGCAACCCTCCCTGCTTCACCTTCATCCGCCGAACCGCATTTCGCGCGCCGACAATGGTTGCGAGAGGTCCATCCGTCTTCCCCGCGTTGGGGGCCGCCAGCTGGCCTGACCACGCGTCATTGCCTTGCGTGGAGACGTAGAACGCTTGATCGCTTCGCGCGATGCCGGACATCAAAAACACCCCCAAGGCAAGCATTGGGATTCCATTGGAAAGTAGTCTTGCAATCGTCTCAATCACGTCACTCACCGTTGTCTATCATGGTCTCTGGAATGATGCCGACGGTTCCTCATCAGATGTGCTATTATACCTTGAGAAGATAGGGATGGGGAAGAGCAGGGGAGTTAGCCCCAAACCGGGCCGTCCCGTAACTCGACATTTGATGGTGCAGTGTTGCCCAGAGCGACTCAGCTTTTTGAGGCCGTGGATTCCATCGCGTCTATACTGGATACGATGGCATCCACGATAGGTCTTGATGCGCAGTCAGACTATCCTCAGGTTGCCGAAGACGCGCGCGCATCGCTCGCACATGCCTTCCTTGTGTACAGAAGGAGACTGGACTACGGCGGAAGAAGAGATGACACAAGCGGGCACTGAAACGGAGAGAACCGGCTGTTTGTGGGAAGGGGAGCAACTACAAACGGAATTGGAATTGCTCTGGGGTGCGTTTGTTTTTCGGGTCTTGAAGGAACTGTTCTGGTAGTCCCCTGTGTAGCGGTCTGCCCGAAAGGAAACACGGGATGAAGAATGGAGCGATTGTCGCGAACGGGAGGCAACCAAGCTCTCTCGAGAATTTTCTTGCTGCGTATGCGGCTTCCGTGCCCGAGGAGAGCCTTTCTGCGCTAAGCGACTTGGAGCGACAGGTATATGACTTGTGGACAGGCGCTTCCGGAACGCCCATGTCCCTGGAGAAAGTGGCTCAGCGATGGGGCGTGCATCGGGAACGCATCCAGAAGATAGAGGCACGCATCCTGCGGCGACTGCACGCTGCGCCGCAACATTCTATGGGAGCTTGACTGCATATAGCTCATTCAACTGCTCACGGGAATCCTCGGTCAGTAGCGTACCTGCGGGAGTTCAGTTCCTTCCACTTCCTCTACTCAACGAGCCCCCTGCACTTCATCCACTCAATAAACGTTCTCGCGCAGTGGTCGAGGTTTTCCTGACTGCCGCCGCCGCGGAGGGGGGAGCACATCTCGTAGGCGGCGTAGCCGTCGTACCCGCCCGCCCGCAGCCCGCGCAGAAACGTGGCGCTGTCGATCTCTCCTTCGCCCATCGGTACGGCGCGGACCAGATCCTCCGGCTCCTGGTGGTAGTTGATCAGATCCGGGCGTTAGCGATATCGCGGCAGGCGCACATAGTCCGCCAGCGTTGTGTAAGCCGTATGGGGTGCGAGCGCTTGGGCCGTCTCGAATAGCTCTTCCCCACGAAGGCACGGCGACCACGGATCAAACATGAGCTTGCAGTTGGGTCGGTCGATGTCCCGCAGCATTTCGAGAAGCGCCTTGCTGTCCACCGCGAGGTCGTGGTGGTTCTGGATACCGATGGACACGTCGAACGCCGCGGCGCGCTCGCAGCACTCGCGAATGGCCAGCGCGGTGCGCTCCCACTGTGCGGCCAGGGGAGCATGGCTGCGCTCGTAGGAGGTAAAGACACGCACCAGTCCGCAACCGAGGCGCTGGGACAGGCGGCAAAGCGACTCGATGTACTGCACCTGCATGTCACAAAAGGGCACTTCGGCAGCCTCCGCGCCTCCGGTGAAGTTGGTGTAACCGGCTACGCAGGCGACGGCGAGGGTATGACAGTTGCACAACTCGCGCAGAGATGCCACTCGTTCCACGTCCCAATCGAGGGGGGACAGGTGCGGGCGTTTCCCCATCAACTCCACGCCGCGGTAGCCCAGCGCCGCCGCGTGCGGGATGAACTCCTCCAGCGGGAGCATTTTCTGCCCCCACAGACCGGCGTAGCTTACGGAAAAAAGAACAGGATCCATAGTCAGTCTCCATGATGGGCGATTTCTTCTCGGTGCCGCCACACTTTGGCGATGGCGTCGCGGATGTCTTCCATGTCCTCATCGGCGTGTCTGGGAGTGATGGGAACACACACGAAGGAGGCGATGATGTCATCGGTGCGAGGACATGCGTCACGCTGGTATTGCACCGACTCCCCGGGGCAGCCGGGCCCCAACGGTGAAAGATCCGGGTTGACTTGGCGCCGCTCCAACACCCAGTCTTGGTTGAGCATGTTGCACGCGCGGGTGGTGGCGCCCAGTTGCAGCCCCTCGGCGGTCAGGGCCTCTGCAAGCCACTGTGCTTGCGTCGCATTCTCGAAGTCCATGTAGAACGCAATACCCGCGTCGCCTGCCTCGTCCTGTGACATGCGGAACTTCAGTCCCGGGCACTCCTCGCGCAGTCGTTCGCCGAGCCAACGGAAGTGCCGCCGCGTGACATCCAACACCCGGCGATCCAGATTGCGCAACTGAGCCAGAGCCACTGCCCCGGTCAGCTCGTTCATACGGAACTGCAACCCCGAGAAGTCCGGCACACGCTCCACGCCGCCCACCTGCGCCTTCAGCGCGGACCGGAAAAGGCCCAAGTCGTGGTAGCGCGCGGCACGCTCAAACACCACGGAGTCACGCGCAGTCAGCAGTCCCCCCTCGCCGGTTGTCACCACCTTGTTGTGCTGCACGGAGAAACAACCCACGTCGCCCAGGCTGCCGACCTTGCGCCCGCGATAAGACGCGCCGAAGGATTGCGCGCAGTCTTCGATGACGGGTATTCCGCGCTCACCAGCGAGTGACAGGATGGCGTCCATGTCGCCCACGCCACCCATGAAGTGAACCGCGATGATCGCCTTCGTCCGTGAAGTGATCCGGCGCGCCAGGTCCATCGGGTCGAGACTCAGAGAGCGGTCGATCTCCGCAAATACCGGTGTAGCGCCAACGGCCAGTGGCGCTTGAAAATCGCTGCGCCAGATCAGTGCAGGCATGATGACTTCGTCGCCGGGACCCAGCCCGGCCATTGCGCAGCAAAGCGCGGCGCTTCCGCTGGTGACGGCCAAGGCGTGCTGCATTCCCAGGTAGGCGCAGGCTTCCCGCTCCAGGTCGTTCACCATGTGGGGTGTGCCGTCGCCATAATCACGAAAGAGGCAGCGGCTGCGGACGACCTCGGTCACGAGAGACATTTCCTCATCCCCAATGACCCCCGCTCCGCATTGAGGATAGGGAAACGGCCGGCTGCGAACAGGCGTTTCGCCGTCGAGGGCCAGTTTGTCCACCGTGTCTTCCAGGGCGATCACCTCCCCTTCTCTGCAGCGCGGCCGAGAACCAGAGCAAGGGGGTCCACTTCGAGACTCTCCTGCTCCTCCCACGGCGCGTTGAGCAGGTGAATGACACTGCTGTCATGGGCCTTCTGAAGGACGCGAGCGGGTCGCTGTTCGCTGGGTCGCAAAACCATTGTGGCTCCGAACGGGGGAACTGGCATTTTGACGTGCCCAAATTCATCCTCGCGTGCTCGCTCCAGCGCGCGATGCGCGCCTTCACGAATACGGCGGCGCGCCTCCTCGGGGCTGAGATGAATGGCTGCAACGTTGTGCTTCCGATAGGCCACCCCGCACAGGTGGTGCCCCGGATCAGTCTGGGTGCCGCGCTTGACGGCGACGGTCTCAATCCCCGGAACAAACTCCGCCGCCTCGCGCGTGAACGCCTCGCAACCGGTGGCAAGGACGACCCGCACACCCAGTTCACCCGCGCACAACGCCATCTCCGCAAACTCGCCGACGGAGACTCCGTTGATCTGCGCCTCGCGCACCTCCATCGACCCGGTATGACACAGATGACCGCCCACCGTGCCCGCTTTCGGGTGCTGACCGATCCACGCGGCCACGTCGAGCTTCCGGCTGTCGAGTGAGAACGGATAGGCTTTTCCCGCGGGCCAGTGAGCTGCCAGCTCTGCGCGGGGGTGGAGCAACGACGGGTTGATGCCCCCCCAGCCGTGCCCATCCGCCACGAGGATATCCGTAGCGCCAGAGTCCAGGAATCCTTCAACCGCTGCGTTCACTTCTCCGGTGAGTAGTTCCTTTGCCTGGTCGAAGTAGCGAGAGTCCTTCCCACACCAGTTCTCGGAGTCAAGTACACCCGCCACTCCCTCCAGGTCTGTCATGATGTAAACACGCATACGTCCTCCCAGTTCGATGATTGCCACGGGCCGGGGCGGCTTGGACGGTGTCGCCCTGCTCGATCACCACAATCTGCGCCCAGTCCTGCAGCTTCAGCCCCACCTTCCAGCGCTTGTCCGCCTCCTGCGAAAATGAACCGCAAAGACGCAAAGAACGCAAAGGCTCTTTGCGGACTTGGCAGCTTCGCGGTTAAAAAGAACTCTCTCCCGTTTTCATCTTCCGTGGTGACCGAGCGGTCATGGGCGATTCCCTTGAAAACGCGGATGGAGCCTGCCCCGACGCCATGGGGGGATGCGGAATGAATCGCATCCTTGCACGCCGAATTTTCATCTCGCGTGGTGCCGACAGCTCGGTATGGATGAGTCCTCCGACGGGTCAACCCGTGAGCCATCGAGGAATTTTACGCCCGTGCGCATGGGCAGGTCAAGCGCACTGAAATCGCGGCATAGCGGTGGATGCTCCCAATTTCATGTCGGGGGGATTGTCCATCCCACCTCATCGGCACCCCGCCAAACGAAAATCCCGGGCGGACGAGACTCCGCGAACTCGGAGAGTTCGAGTCGGGCCGCCAACGTTGGGGAACGGCTCACCTCAAACTCTCCGAGTTTGCAAACTCTCCGAGTTTGCGGAGCTTCGCCCTCCCAATAAACGCTATTTCCCGAGATGTCTCATAATCAACCTACGGGCCAGAGTCTTCCACTATTTACCGTGCTCTGCTTTCCGCGCGGATTCTGAGTCCGACCGTTCCTACGGCATACTGGTTCAGGTGGAAGAGCCACCCCCGCAATTTTTGCAGGGGCAATCTCAACCCTAACGAGTATAATGTGAAATGATCAAACTCAAGAGGGCAAGGGGATTGCACAACGCGCTCTGCACATCAACCATCAGCCCATGCGCGCATTCCCGGAGGAGCTGAACAAATGAATCGAAACCATGCCGCGATAGCCTTGTTGAGCATTGTTGCCCTGCTCGAACAACCATCCGGCACTGCCCAGGTCAATCGCGATGTCCCGTACAGGGCGTTGGGACCACTCGCCGCGCAATCCCTCTTTGGCATCCCAATCGTCCAAACGCCGGACACCACAGCAGATGCGGAAAAGGGCGTGTTCCCCGGCAAAGGCTGGCGTGTTATCAATACAGGAACGCTCCCGCTACTGCTCGACCGTCTACCTTATCTCGATTTGCCTCATCAGGAATGGGCGAAGCCTTACCACGGAGGGAAACTGAGGGTGCTGTACGTCAACAGCACGTATGAGATTGGTGAAGCCTCGATGCTGGAGCAGCGCGGCGACCTGGAATGCTCCATCTACTGCGTGCCGGTGTATCTGGACTGGTACGGTGACTGGCAGAAGGACGCGACCTTCGTCGCGTTTCTCGAGAGGCGGATGCGTGAGCTGCTTGCCCTCGACCCCGATATCATCATTGTAAACGGGGCGATGGCAGGAGGTGGCAACACTTCCGAAGGCTCGAAGACCTTGCCTCCGTCGGTGCATGAGATGGTCCTGGGAAAGGTGAAAGCGGGAGCGGGGCTTGTGCTGATTCCCTCCACTGCCACGAAGGTGTCATCTGACCGCTTCGATGTCTTCTCTCAAGCCTCCCCCCTTCGCTACAAGTCCTACACGGCCAGGAAGAACGTTTTCCGCGGCACGCACCCGATTGTCGACGGCGTCCCTATGGAGGTCGTCAATCCGGCATATTACCTCGTTTCCGACGTTGCCGAGAGTGCGGAAGTACCGGTCAAACTCAACGACCAGCCCTTCCTCGGGCTTGGCAACTATGGCAATGGCCGAGTTGTGGCCTTCGGATACGCGGGGCAGAAGTCCATTCCCGACCATGCCGGCTATGCCCTGCAATACCGCGAGCAGGTCGATCAGCGTTTGCTCGACGAAGGGCATCACTGGTACGAGTACGGCTATTCCATGCTCATCAAGGCCGCGCTCTGGGCCGGAAAGAAGGAACCCAGGGTAGCAATGCAAACGGAAGGAGCGAAAGATATCAACCAGGAGGAGCCGGTGGCGGAAACTGTCGTATTGAAGAACCACGACCAGACTGGTCTTCCACTCACCCTCACGGCCACCGTTCGGAACAGCGACTATGAAACGGTGGCGGAAAAGAAGACCGACGTGAACCTGACTGTCGGAGATGAGCAACGGGTGAAGTTGGAGCTTGGAGATCAGTTCCGCAATGGTCTGCATCTCGTGGACATAGTCGTCAGGAACAGAGACGGCCAGGTTGAGAACTGGGGAAGCGCAACCTTTACCGTGGTCAGTCCCGTTACTGTTGAAGTGCAGACGGACAAGCCTTTCTACCAGACCAGCGACAAGGTGAGACTTACGACGAAAGTCGAAACGGCCGAAAAAGCAAACCTCACCCTTCGCACGGAGTTGTGGGATACCTATGGCCGTCTGATGCAGGTGGCAGTGCGACCCATCCCATCCGGTCAGACAACCTGCACCGATACGATTGAGCTGTCCCTCGCCAACGCCGTTGCCAACGTCTTCGACATCAGAACTTTTGTCTTGCAGGAAACCAGTAGTCTGGTGAAGCGCACTGACGAAATTGCCATCCCCCGGCACGGCTGGGACGCCGACTGGCACAACAAGATGTGGAGTGTTTCGGGCTTCCAGCAAGACGCGGTGTTTAAGGCGATAGGTATCGACGACATGACGGGCGCCACCTACGCGCACCGACTGGGCACGCTCCGCCTGAACGCCCGCGGCAACTTTGGTCAGCACCCCTGGTCTTGCGGCCCTCATCCCTCGCACTTCTATGCGAAGGACGCGTCCGACGATCAGCACCATCCTCCCGTCCTCGACCCCGAGTGGAAGGCACAGGAAGAGAAGAATATCCGGGAAGCCGCCGACGCGGTGCGCAAGTATGGCGTTGCAGCCATGTCACTCTCAGGAGAATTCGTCTGTTATTACGATTCCAGCTACGACTCGCTGACTCTGAAAGCGTTCAATCAGTATCTCCAAAAGAAGTACCAGAACCTCGACGCCCTCAATGCGCAGTGGGGCACTTGGTATGCAAACTGGGCCGAGGTGGGCCCAATCAATACTGCCGACTGGAGAGAGAAGAAAACGCGGAACTTCAGCCAGTGGATGGAGTTTCGGCGGTTCATGGATCGCACACTGACCGACGCTCACACGCATTCCGCCGACGTGTGGCGCAAGGCAGTGGGGCGCCCGATACACATCGGACAGGAGCAGACCTTCGGGTTGTGGCAGCACACCATTCCCTATGGTGGGTTCGACTACTACGGTATGTTGTCACGCGGCCTGGATTGCTGGACCTCTTACGCGGGCGGCGATTCCGGCCTGTTCTACCGACCCATTCCCTTCCACACCGAGTTTGAGTGGCTGTTGCTCACTTCCTGGTGCAAAGGGCGGGTGATGGGCATCGGTGGATGGGCGAGCGGCGGTCTCGAAGGCTGGGGACTGTACGACGGCAGGTCGTGGTCGGTGCTCTTCAACGGCGGTTCCGGGATGGACTGGTACGAACCTTCCATGTTTACTGCTGGCTACACCGCGCTGCTGCCCGGCGGCGCGGCCATTTACCGCGCCACACATGAAATCAAGTCAGGCATCGGCAAGGCGCTACTGACAGCGCAACGACAGACCGATCCCGTCGCGGTGTGGCAGGACATGACCAACGAGTACGCTGGCTGGTTGTTGACGGGCCCAGTCTGCCTCAGTCGCTGGGACCTCATCAAGAACCTGTCCGCCCACGGCATCAAACCGATCGGCGTTTCAGACCAGCAGGTGGAGTCCGGGCTTCTCATTGACCGGGGCATCAAGCTGCTGTATATGCCGCACATTGTCTGCGTGTCGCGGAAGGCCGCCGATCATGTGCGCCAGTTCGTGGAGTCTGGAGGGACGGTGATCGCTGATTACGGAGTTGGAGCTTTCGACGAGTGGGGCAAGCCGTTGGAGAGAGGCTTTCTCGACGAAGTTTTCGGGGTTTCGCGCTCGGAGCTGAAAAAGATGTCCGGCAACGCGGTTCCCGTGTTGAGTGAAACAACCCCGGCGTTCTCCCCGCCGCTGGGCGAGTATCCCTGCTCGTCAGACTCCGAATTCCCCATCAATTACCGGGAAGGCGACCTGCGTGTGACAACAGGCAAGGCTCTCGGAACGGTATCGAAACAGAATCACGCTCAGGGCTTCATTCTCAACCGATGCGGTCGGGGGAATGCGCTGCTGTTCAACTTCTTTTCCCAGGGGTTTTCTCTGCCGGACGACAAGTCGGGGGGCGTTGTGCAGGAACGATGGTTTCAGTTTGCGGGCGCCATACTGAAGCTGGCGGGAGTTGCTCCGCAGGTTCAGGTGACCGCGGGGAACAAGCCGCTGAAGTTCTTCGACGTGAACCGCTTCAAGCGCGGGGGAGCGTGGTACGTCGGTGTGCTGCGGTATCCCGACGAAGTCGCTGACTCCATCATCTCGACCGGCGGCGGCGCTCACGCGCCGCGCACTCCCGGACGAACGGCGGAGCCGGAAGCTGTGTCCATTTCGATGCCGGCCAGAGGGCACATGTACGAACTTCGCTCCCATCGCTACCTCGGGCAGCACAACATCGTAAACGATTCTTTCAAGGTGGGAGACCTGAACGACGCGGTAAAGGTGTACGCGGTGTTGCCCTATCCTGTTCAAGGCGTCCGTCTCGCCGCGCCGCGGCAAGGCAAGCGCAGCGCCGTTCTCGACTATTCCGTTGCCGTGGTTGGCGCCGACGGCAGCGCCGACCACGCGATACGCATCGAGGTCGTTAACCCGCAGGGCCGGTTCCCGGAAGCCTACCAGAAGAAGGTTGTCGCTCTGAAAGGGAAGTTCCAGGGGCGCCTGCCGCTGGCCCTCAACGATCTGCCCGGCGCGTGGGTCATCAAAGCGACCGACATCATCAGCGGCAAGTCCACCACCGCGCAGGTGCAGGTGACGAAGTGACGGACAGCAAACAGGGACGCGGAGTTAGAGTTCGCGGTTAATGGTAGATGGGTTGCAGTTGATGCTGGATGACCATGCACGCACACTTAGAACTCGTCCAACAATAACTCCGCGTTTTAGTAGCAGGCTTCGCCGTTGCTCCGAGGTGTTCGGCTGAACTTGACGCGGAATTATTGTTGGACGAGTTCTTACAACCTCACGCCGCTGCCTGGTAAAGCCACCGCTGGATAACAAAACCAAGGCCATGCGCGAGGCAGTGCTGTCCAAAGTCGGCGTCAGTTATCTTTAGCGCGACGCTGTTGACCTGCGCGTGATCGAGGCGGTCAACAGCGGCAAAGGCCGAACGGGCCGGTGGGGAGAGGTCATACTGACGCCCCCGAAGTCAAGGGCGGACAGGCACCGCGAGATTCAGACGGCGATGGAATCCCCGATGACTGGGGCACAAAGCACGATCTCGATTCACGCAATGCGAAAGATGGCGCAAAGATCGCCGCTGACGGAAGCACTGCTTTGGAGCGATATCTCGCTCCGCTTGCTCGATGACGCCGAACCACGCGCTGCAGCAGACGGCAAGCTGCGCACGGTGCACGACCTGTGCCCATATCGATGAGAACGCGTTGTGTACCTCTGGTCGGCGAGGATGTTCCTGGCGGCAAGGAGCTGGCAGCTCTGTCTGCGCGGCGGCAAAATTCAGTTGACCTGAGGTCTTGGCAAGAGTCCGGCGCGTTCCATGATTTCGGGGACGCGGTGCTCCCATTCGATGGCCATGAGGTGGATGCCGGCAACGCCTTCGACCTGCCGTAGTTCCTGAATCTGCTCGATGCAGATTTGGATGCCTTCTTCGGCGCCGTTTTCGGCTTTCTCCATGCGCTCGATATACTCATCGGGAACCGTAAGCCCGGCAACGCTGTCGCGCATGTACGTGGCCATGCGGGCTGACTTAAGGGGGGTGAGGCCGGCCAGGATGTAGAGCTTCTCGTGGAGACCCCGATCCACCACCTGCTTCATCCACTCCTTGAATCGCGGCATGTCGTAGATGCACTGAGTCTGAATAAAGTCTGCTCCGGCTTTGGCGAGGCGGATAACGCGGTACTCGAACGGGTCGCCGAAGGGGTTCGCCGCCGCGCCGATGAACAACCGCGGCTCAACGACAGACTCTTTCTTGCTGTTGCGGATTTCATCCCCGCAGAGGAACTTGCCTTCGTCTCGCATGATTCGGACCATCTGAATCAATTGGATGGAGTCCAGATCGAAAACGTGTCGTGCGGTGGGGTGGTTACCGAAGGATTGGTGGTCACCGGTGAGGCACAGGAGATTGCGCGCTCCGAGGGCGTAGGCGCCGAGGATGTCGCTCTGCATGGCGATGCGGTTCCGGTCGCGACAGGTCATCTGAATCACCGGCTCGAGGCCGTGCTGCAACGCCAACACACCTGCGGCGATGCTGGAGATGCGAACGACCGCGGTCTGATTGTCGGTAATATTGACCGCGTCCACTTTGTTTTTGAGGTGGCCTGCCTTTTTCTCGATCACCGCCACGTCGACGCTCTTGGGTGGGCCCAATTCCGCCGTCACGGCAAACTGCCCGGCGGCAAGAATTCTCTCCAGGCGACTGCCCGATTTGTATCCGTTGTTCTCGCTCATGCCATTGCATCCTCTCGCACAACTCTGCGCGGTCCGCCATCGTGGGCGGCCGACCAGTCCTTGGGCGGGCGAATCTCCTCCAGCAGGTCTTCCCGCCCGAGGCTCTTCAATCGGTCGTGAATTAACTGCCATCCACATTTGACATTCTCCTGGTCGACCTCGCACATGCCTCCCTGCGACCCGCCGCACGGGCCGTTGAGCAGGCTCTTGGAGCACAGCGCAATGGGGCACAACCCTCCGGTGAGATGCAGCATGCACTCTCCGCACGCCATGCAGCGCTCAACCCAACTGCCCGGCTCGTCTACCACCCCGATGCTCTTGGTATTGAGGGCGGGAACGACCTGAATCCCCTCGATGATATCGGAAGCAAAACCAGCGCCCGCACCGCATCCCATAGACAGAATCAGGTCGCAACCCTCCGCCGCGCCGCGCGCTTCCTCGAGGTACTCACGTTCGCACTGGCGCTCGACGGTAGACTCCATAAATTCCTTATCCGGTTCCACCATTCTCAGGGCGGAGGCGAGCAACGCCACTTCTTTGGAGCCTCCGGCCATGCACACCGTGACACATTCCTGGCACCCGAGGAGGAGCACTCTCTTGTGTCCATCCAGCATGGCGCGGATTTCCTCAATGGGTTTCCGCTCTGCAATGACCATGATTCCTGTTCCTTCCGCAAGGCGGCAAAGCCGCAATTTCAAATCACAAATCTCAGATTTCACAGAAGCGGGTAGGATCGGCACAGCGACCGATTCCTACGCACCCATTCGCCCATTCGCCCATTCG
>Ga0210015_1003235_pt1 | contig 14524 bp, 20 predicted proteins | sample CryGeymeta201522_FD_185471 | JGI IMG/M metagenome (GOLD analysis project Ga0210015, IMG submission 185471) | Groundwater microbial communities from Crystal Geyser aquifers in Utah, USA - Crystal Geyser metaG 2015-22 (SPAdes) (version 2) | ecosystem: Environmental > Aquatic > Deep subsurface >... | reverse complement strand
GTCTGTGACGGGCCAGAGCACTAAAAACCACATCTATAATTCTTGGCTTGTTCCTCGATAGCTCAGTTGGTAGAGCGCCGGACTGTTAATCCGTAGGTCCCTGGTTCGAGCCCAGGTCGAGGAGCCAAAATACGCTAGTGAATGAAGCCCTTACGAGAAATCGTAGTGGGCTTTTTTCTTGGCTGGATGGGGATATTGGACGCGCTTTCAGTTCTGCATTGGTTCGGTTGGGGTGGATCAGCAGCTTATGTGGAAACACAACTACACGGCAAACATGCAAAAGCTCATCCCAGTTTTCGCTGACCATCTGCAACAGAGCATGTTGGGTGTCGCAGGCGTTAAGTGGATTGAAGCACCAGTCTGACTAAACTCACTTCACTATGACTGTCGAATCCATACCCAAATTGACCCGCCCTGCTGCCAAGCTATGGGCCAAAGCGCCAGTCCAAGCCAAGAAGCTACTGCTGTCCAACGTCTGGTGCGTCCACTGCAGCCATTCGGTCACCATCACCGACTTTACCGGGACAGTAAAGGGCGGCGATCTGGTGTTGGAGGGGTTGTGCTCTGAGTGCCGTGGGGATGTGGCCCGAGTGATTGAAACGGATTGAATGCGAGGCTGGCGCCACCTCTCATGGCAGCTGCTTTTGATTGTCTACAAATATCGAATTACGGTGCCACGCAACAAACTCGGGCTGAGGGGTGAAGCGTTCTGGAGGCTCAATCTTTCGACCATCCAACGGAAACAGCACTTTTTTGACGAAGACATCATCACTTCGCTTCAGATCCTCTGAAATGATGACTGTTAAATCGTCAGCGAGGCAGATCAGTCCTTTGTCAAATGCGCGATCATGTATCGATGACAAGCAAAGACCGTTTCTTGGATTTAACCTGTTGGCCTTGTCTCTGCTCCACGGCACGATGTGACTGGCAATCAACAATCGTGTCTCAGTAAGTCCTGACATGCAGCAGCGGCCTCTGTAACTGCTGAGCACGGCTCTGCGGAAAAAGTATTGTTTGATGCGTTGTGTAGTCAATACCTGCCGTGTTTCTCCGGTGAAATCCTCTGGCGCAAGGACGTCACTCATTGCGTCCGCCGCCAAGACCTCGTTAGTGTCTTGGTCCAATTGCTGCCGAAGCAACTGACACTCCACGGCCAATCGTTCCCAATCTGAGTGGAATTCATCCCAAACGGCGCGATCCAAGGCCGATGCGTTACCCAGCGCGACACGTCCGGTACTGGTTATGGCGGGGTCAATGCTGGCGATGTTGAGCATCTTCATCGCAACAGCATCGGAGGTGCGACCGATAACCTTCGCCAATGCGATGATTTCGGGATTGCGCCCGTAAATTCGACCGTAGGGAATTTGGCAATACAAATGGAAAGCCAGCTTGACCTGATCCTTTGTCCAAAGTCCAATTGCCATGATATTTTTTGCATGATGACGGAGGGCACCGCACCAACAAACTCCTTGCTTGAAATGTTTTAGATCATCACTTATCACGTAACGCCTGCCTGATGCTCCCGACAATACTGCAAGCCACCAAACCGCTTGTCATTGTTCCAGCAAAACTTTCCCTCAGCAAAACTGATCTTGATGCCACAATGAGCACAGATCAATTTCTTTGCAGGTGCGTTTTCAGCATTGCCAACTGTCCGAGCGTGGCTGTTGTCGCCAGCATGCGAAGGCGCCTCTCGATCTTGAACTTTCGTCGCTGGCATCGGCTCCGTAACTTTAACCGGCACGCAGGGTCGCATGAAATCAGGCAATGCCAGCAAATCCACAGGCCTATGTTGCCGAATCAGCTTTTCACCCCACTCTTTGATGGTGTCCATACTGCGCATGTTCAGGCCAGCCTTCAAAATGCCGCCAATACCGATCGACTTCACAAAGCCTTGATGCCAAGTTGGAAACTGATCTGCTTTGATGACGATGCTGGTGTCAAAGACGCTGGCTGGTGGCCGTTGGATGGTAGCCTTTGGGTGCAACAGGACGACATGATGGAAATCCGGTTGCTTTTGGGTGCGCCCCACAATATCCAAGCGCTCTAACAGCGTGACCAAACTCCGCTCGTGACGGTGGCTTTGCTCGATGGGCGACGGCACGCCAAACGTCGACCTTTCGTACTCGGCGGTGAACTCACCGTGGTCGTTGATGACCAGGTTGCAGGCGTAATTCTTGGTTTCGAGGAGGAATATGTGGGAGGCCCTGTTGATGATCAGGTGATCAATCTGGGTGACTTCGCCATCGATCACAAAGCGCAGGTCATGCAAAACAACATGGTTTTCGCCGTCCTTAAAGTAATGGTCAAGGTAATGCGCGGCTTCACGCTCACCTTGCATCCCACGCTTGAGACGCATCAACTCATCACGCAGCCACTTTTTTTGATGGGCATCCAGCAGCGGAGATTGCTGCAGATCTTCCAGCAATGCCACTCGCTTTGATTTTTCATCTGCGGATTTCAACAGCATCACGCCCCCTTTGATCATTGTTTTACTGAACTGATTCTCGCATCTGAATCGGCTCTTTTCTTCTCACCCCAAGCCCCCTGGAGAAATCCTTGGGGCTATTCTTTTGTTCTCGTAAAAAAACAAGCTCGGTTGGCAACATTTTGTGAGCAAATAAACGAAAACGTTGCAGGAAGAGACCGCCTTCATTGGTCTAACCCGTAACCCGCAGCGGTCTCGGGAATACGGCATCCAAAGCTCTCTCGGTCATCGGTAAGCAATGCCACTGTGGCAAGCACACCCCTGGCTGTCAGGCTTGGATGCCGTTCTTTTTTTCACCAAGGACACCCCATGATTTATCTCTTCCTGTTTCTCGTCGCCATCGCCATTGCCTTGCTCAAGCTGGGCGCTCTGTCGGTCTGGTTCAGCGTCCTCTCAGTGTCCCTCATCGCCATGACCGTGGTCGCTGCTGCCCTATTCATTTACGCCTTGTGGAAACGCTACAGGGGCGGTTCCCGTCGTTTCATTACGCACCGGAAACCCTAGCGCACCGCATCCATTCCACCCACCCCCCATGCCTGCCTTTCGGTGGGCTTTTTTACGCCTGAAAGAACCCTATGCAAATCATTCGTGACCCTGCCGACACTGCCCTGATTGCCGACCCTGAACTATGCGCTTTGGTGCAGAAGACCATTGCAGCCCTGAGCGAAGACTATCCATACGACCCCGATGTGTTGGGCTATTTCCTCATCGTGCAACCGGGCGACAGCCTTGCCATGCTGAATGCCCAAATCGGCTTCGACATCCTGGCCAACAAGTGGACCGGCATCCGCTTCGACCAGCCCGGCTACAACCAATCGTTTGAAATCCTGGATGAACACGCCGGGTACTACGAGATGGTGTTCTTGATTGACGACAGCGGCTTTGGCGTCGAGGTGTTCATACCCAAGACCATCGACATTCCCGACTTGCTGGCCATGTGCCAAACATTTGCAGTACCAGCGGTTGGCGATGCGATTGTCTGAGCATGGCCTTTCGCTCACCCCGTAAATCATCCAAAAAGCCTATCGGTCGAAAGCTATTGCAGGTGCTGCCGATCTGGACGCCAGCCAACACCGCCGTCGCCACTCTGTTCTTCAAGGACGTGCTGGAGAAGCTGGGCATCACCGATGTTCGTAGCTATTTCCAAAAGTGGCGCATTCCCATAGCCATCAGCATCGTCGTGTGCGCATGGGTCGGTGCAGCCAGCGAGGGATTCAAGGGTTCGTCATTGGCGGCCTGCTTGGCATCGTTGCACCGATAGCCCTGCTGTGGCTTGGCGTGATGCTGACCCTGATCGCACTGTTCCTGGCCATTTACGTCGCTGCCTGGGCCGTGATCGTGTTCATTGTGTGGGCAATATTTCACTGAATCCGCCAGCCTCGCGCAGCGGAGGCCAGCCGCATTGCGCAATTCCATCCATCTTATTTGGAAGACCCTTCCATTCATTCACACAACCCTTTACCAAGGAAATCACCATGAGCATCACCTACAGGATCACATCGGCATTCTTGCCCATTGACTGCCACCAGCGCCGGTATCGCTACTGGCCATCACCGCGCCAGCTGCCCAGTCTGGAAACGCCGCGCCACTGCTGATTTGTTCCCGCCCATTCACTTCAAGGAGATTGACCATGACCACCGAGACACCTGATACCGACATTACCGAGGTTCCTGAGACTGCCTCCACCATTGAGCCTACCGAGATTCCCATGCGGGTTCTGAAGGTGGGCACTGCCAGCAGCCTGTCCAATCGCAGCACATTGGGTTACGCCATTGGCTGCGATGACACCAATGCCATTTTTCTCAGCCTGCGTTCCAACACTGCCGCCGGAATGTTCAGCAAGAACTGGGTGGCGTTTCTGGACATTGCCAACGCTTTGGTTCACGCCGACCGAATCACTTCATCCACGCTGCTGCCGCTGTACGCCAACACGTCACGCAATAACGCTGGCTTCATGTTGGCTGTGCTGCTGGCTGAAGGTCTGGTTTGTCCATCAGATCGGCACTACATGCGCCAGGAATTCAAGCCGTTCCAGCAACACATCAATGCGCTGATCGATGCCGGTGTGGATTTGGGTGATGCTGATACGGCACTGGAGGCTTTGGAAGCAGTTGCCGATGTACCTGAAGTCGATGCAGTCGAAGCGGTCGAAGTGCCTACTGCCAAACGAGGCCGTCCATCCAAGCGCACATAGCTGCGTCCATCAGCTGTGCTTTGGTTCGTTGGAGTCTAAGTCCGCCGATCTGCTACTGCATACCTTCAGGATGTCGGTCAGCTCAGGGCGGAAACCGACCCAATACCGACCCAAACGTAGTTATGACAGCGCCCGCCTGTGACCGCCGGTCCCAGTTTGTCGGCTTTCAACACATCAGGAGTTCTGCCGATGTTTGCTCTCACGGTTGCCCTGCTGGTGACCACCGTTCTCTCGTTCTCGTTTTCGTCCACCCGGCGCATTGGGCTTTTGTCCATTGCGCTGCTGGCTTTTTTGTTCCCGCACCTGGCTGCTGTGTTGCTCTTCATTGGAGTAGTCGCAGCCGCCTTCATCTACTTAACCAAGGAAAAATCATGAGCTTTGAAGACTGCCTTTTGTTTGCCACCACTGCCGCTATTGATGCCGATGTCCCGGATGAATTGTTGCCCCTGTTCATCAGCGACAACGCTGCATTGAGGGCGCACATGTCATCTGACACGATGGACCGTTGGGTTTGACACACAACCTTCCCCCTCCCACCTAATTCCCAACGTCTGTTGCCTGATCTGCCTTGTTGCAGAGGGTTACGCACGTCTGGGTATGGGTGGCTTCCTTATTTTTTTCGAATGGATTTTGATCATGAATGACACCACCCAAAACACTGACGACACAAGCAGTGACACGGTCACCTCTCAGATCGTCCCCGAAGCTAGCCGGATGGACACGGTCGATCGGCTCTTCGGGCTCCGGTATGTTTTGCAGTTGGAGCCGACTGTTTTTCGGTTTGCTGAGAGCTTGGCAGACAACTACGACTATGGCTACTGGCAGTTCCACACCTTGAGCAATGGCGGGTTCTACCTTGCACCGCGATCAGACACCGTCTACAACGTGAGTTGCGACAACGGTTTCGATGGCCAGATGACGGGGGATGCGTTGGGCCTTACTGCTTGTTTGTACGCCTACAGTCATTTGTCTTTTGGCGATGGCAGTGAGTTCACGGAACTCTGCGCCAATCACTATCACTGGTTGCGGGAGTACGCCATTGGTCACCGGGAAGTGCGCAGTATTTTTCGGGCGATAGACTGAATCGGTGGCGGCAACCTATCTACTGTATAGAATCACAGCATGTTGTTTGCGATCGTTCCCACCCACGTCAAAGGAAAGCACCGGTCCAAAGAGCAAATGGCCGACGCTGAACGGTTCAGTGGCCACCTGCTCATTCAGGACTGGAAGACGGGCAGTGCCGGTCGGCCATTGCTTGCGGCATACCTGAAAGACCTCAGCGGCAGATATGAGCACAACACCATTCAGCCGATTTTCGACGTCAAGGTCGTGAAGATCACGGTGTCCGGCATGCACCTGGTCGGATATGAAATCAAGTCCGAGGACGGCATTGCCATTGAGTACGTGCAGGGCTGGTGGGCAAAGCTTGGCGAGGACTCGAAACCAGACTGATGTATCAGGCCTTATTGTTCTCAGAAAGTGTTTGTTTCCACCTCGGGCATGGTGTCGAAACTTTGTAGCCAATCTATGATGTTGCGATGTGCTCCAACTATGTCGCCGTCAGCCATGCCGATAGGCTTCTGAGCTTCTTTGGGGTTGAGCGTGGCCGTGATGGCCCGTCCATGGTCACGTTTCCCACAGGCTTGGCACCTTTCATGCGGCTTGCCGAGGACGGTTCAGGTAACCGGCTGGTGGACGATGGGATTTTCGGCCTGCTGCCCCACTTCGCTAAAGAGTTGGCGTACGGCAAACGGACCTACAACGCTCGCAGCGAATCAGTCGCCAAACTGGCAAGCTTCCGCGAATCATGGGCCAAGGATCGGCGCTGCGTCATCCCTGCGGAACACTTCTTTGAGCCCTGCTGGGAAACCGGCAAGGCAGTGCGGTGGCAGATTCAGCAGCATGGTGACGTACCCATGGGCATTGCTGGCATCTACAGCAAGTGGCGTAGCCCAGAGGGCGAGGAAATGTTCAGCTTTTCCATGCTGACTGTGAATGCCGACGGCCACCCGGTGATGCAGCAGTTTCACCGCCCGGGTGACGAGAAGCGCATGGTGGTCATCCTGGACCCCAAGGACTACGACGAGTGGTTGTCGTGCCCGGTCAAAGAGGCACCCAAGTTCTTCAAGCAATGGGAAGGCACCCTGCTGGCATTCCCGAAGCCCTTGCCGGGAAGGTCACCAAAGCCCCGTGAGGACGCGCAGCCCGGTTTGTTCTAAGCCGTTGTTATGGAGATCCCTAAAACAAAAAAAGACCAGTGACAATCTCGCCTCCGAAATTGCCAAGCACCTCGAAAAAGACGGACACAAGCTGATCAAACTACATGACCGCGCCGTCAGGCTGTTTGACTGGCAAGGTCGATGCGCTGTACGCAGTTCAACCACACATCCCTTGTTCGCAATCTACGTACGCAGTGCCGATGTCGCTTTGCTGGACAACAGGGGTAAGGCAGCGGGGAAATAGCGCGGCCAATGTTTCGCAAAGGGGGATTTATATCTGTAATTCAACGATGCGCGGGTTTGCGCTGCTGACACTCAGATCGATGGCGAAAACATAGCGCTGGCGACACACACCAATCTTCCTCGCGCCGGACGCAAGCGGGTTGCTGTATGGCGTGGCTGTAGGGGACGCTGGCTTGGCCCATAGAAGCGGCAGCGTGGCGGTATTGGTAGTGATCCCCACCCTCGCGCTCGACCCACGCAAAACTCTTGGATTTGCCCCGACGCACCCGACGACTCGACGCAACATCACGCACTCGTCGCCATGGCCCATCCCGACGCCAGGTAAGCCCATGATTTGCATCGGGCGGCGACAGGTCGTCGGGTCGTCGGGTGGTTTTCAGAAGTTCTATTCGGTGGCCAACGCGTGGATGGCGACGGGTGCGCCGGGTCGTCAGGTGGCGGCAGCGAGTTTTCACCGGGCGCACCGACCGGGCATCACAGGACAACACCCGCATTCACTCTATGCGCTGTGCTCTTGTGACACACACATTTTTCTTCCCTACCGCAATCCAGCATGAATTGTTGCTGTGACCTGCTGGGGTAAGCGATCTGGGGAGTGGCGTTTGCCGCGTTCTGCGGTAAAGGCTACGCACCAGATCGCTGTCCTTATTTGTGCTGCTCCTGGGATATTATTTTTGACACCTTTTGGTTATGTGTCTTATTTTCATTATTTTAAAACAATTTAGAATAAACAACTTATTTTGTTGATCAAAATTTATTCCGTTACCATCTCGTGTGACAAACTAAATAACACTCTTTAATCGATTTTTATCTGATTTTTTATACTTAATTTTATGGACTATCAAAATAGTAATTACGAAGAAGTGCCTGAGTAAACTACATTCAAATTCATATTTATGAACCAACTGATGGTTGTGGTATATCGCAATGCAGCAAGTTTGATGTATGTGACTTGAAAACTATCCACTGCAGTTATCTTCAAATCCATTATGTAACCCGGCCAGGTCGCAGGCGGGAATAGCCAGCAGCATTTCACCAAAACTTCTGAAAACACCCTTCACACCCGTCGCACCTGACGCACACGTCGCCTCGGTGCCGAGTTTCATTCGCAGCGCAATCAGGCGACAAGTCGTCGAGTCGTCGGGTGGATTCCAAGAGTTTTCCAACGCGGGGCATGTGCGGTGCATTCGTCCCACGGTGCGCAGTCGGTCATCGCGACGAAAAAAACTTTTCAAAACACTCGCCGCACCCGTCGCCTCGACGCCGCCCCATGATTTACATCGGTTCTTTGGGCGACGAGTGGCGTCGGGTCACCGACAGGCGACGGGTGGTGGTGGTGCGCAGGGTGGCCGAAAGCGTCAGGTCGTCGGGTCGTTTTTGAGAGTTTTCCGCCCCTGGCACGCTGCGCAGATCGTCTTTTTCGACCACCATGTTGCACTCAGACAACACTGAAAAATATATTTCGCTTACAAGTGCCGCGTCAGGGTGTGGTCAATACCGGACTCAATCACTGGGGCTTTGGTCCGTTTTGATGGCCGGTCTCTCAGCTTTTACTTGGATGGAAGTGCGCAAACTCCCATTTCAATTTCATCATATGTTTGTGTTCATTAACTCAAGTCCAAAAATTAGGGAGCTATTGGTCTTTGCCATTATATTGTTTAATTAGCTTTGCCAGTGCATCTAATTCCAATAACGATTTCTATTTGGGTATGAGGCAGATAGTAGTTTAAATACTTACAGCGATTCCAATTACCCGGCTTTCAAGCCTCCATAAATATTGCACCATAACCAAACATCTGGATTAAAGTTCAGTTGTCGGTGGGGGTAACAGCCCAAATAGCTGAAATTCAACCGACTCTAGCATCGCAGTTTAAAGTAATCAAGCTAGGGTGCTGGATGGTTCAATTGGATGATTTTGGAGTCTTTATGGTAATACAAGAAAAACCAGTAGATAGCTCGGCGCAAGATAACGCCAATAATGCAGATGCTCCTACACACGTTAGTTTGGCACAGATGGATGCGGTACCGGTTGGTGAGATAAAAACGCAGGCCGTGGCAACAGATGCCTTGGCAGCAGTAGCGGTCCTGGAGGTGGCCGAGATGCCCTCAGGTGTAGCAGTGGCCAATGCGCCTACAGAAATGACGAATGCCGTAGAAGTGATCGTGGATGTGTCAGTGGATGTCCAGAGCGCAGCCGAGGAGTTGCCGTTCCCAAAGAACCTTCCCGCCATGCTTGGGCTTTGCTTGTCACAACACGGCAACGCTTATGCAACCCTGCGCGGCAAGGGAAAAAACGCCTATGCAGTTCAGGTCGGTAGTCGGGCGCTGGACAACATCATTCGCAAAATAGCCGCGCGGGAGGATATCGCGTTGCGCAAGTCTGACATACGCGAGTTAAATGACAGCCTGTTGGCCATGGCTCAGTCCAAGGGGCAGATCAAAAACGTTTTTCTGCGCGTGGCAGCGATCGATGGGGGTGTTGAAATTGACCTGGGCGACAACAATCACGCACGCGTTCGCATCACCGCAAGTAAGGTGGCGTTGGTGCTCAACGGGTCAACCACACTGTTTTGGCGCAGCAACACGTTTTTGCCCATGGCAGAGTTTGTGTTGGTGGGCGACCTGCAGTTGCTCAAGTCGTATTTAAATCTGGACGATGTGTCGTTTATGTTGCTGCGTGCTTGGCTGAGTTACACCTTGGCACACCCAAAGGTAAGTTCGTCGATGTTTGTGATCCTGCTGCTACTCGGCGGCCAAGGGTCTGGCAAAACGTTTGCTTCCAAGCTTATCCGTCGCTTGATTGACCCCAGTCCCATTGGTGTTCAGGCGTTGCCGACCAACAGCAAGGATCTGGCAATATCGACCCAGAACGGGCACGTCAGTTGCTTTGATAACGCGCGTTTCATCGCCCCGGCCATGTCAGATATGTTCTGCACAGCGGCTACGGGCGGCACGCTGACGACGCGCCAGCTTTACACCGACGCCGATCAACAGGTGATCTTGTTGCACGGTGCGCTCATCATTAACGGCATTCACGCCTTCATCAATCAGCCCGACTTTGCACAGCGCTGTTTGCCGATGCAATTGCCGACGCTGCCTGAAAAAAACAGGCGGTCTGAGACTGAGCTTGAGGCGGCATTGACGCGAGACCTGCCTGCCATACAACGCGGACTTTTTGATCTGATTGCTGACGTGTTTGTCCATCTGCCCACGGTCAAAGCGACGCACCCACAGCGCATGATTGACTTTGTGCTTTGGCTGGCGGCGATGGAAAAAGTGGACGGTGCACCTGAAGGTAGCTACCAAAAGGCTTACAGCACAGCACTGAATGACGGTCAGCGTGAGTGTCTGATGGACAACGTGCTGGCCTCGACCATTTTGACTTGGGCTGAAAAAATGACCGGCGATGAATGGAGAGGGTCACCCACCGTGTTTCTGGAAAAACTCAATAGTGTGACCGAGCCGGGCATTCAAAACTCGAAGGATTGGCCCGGTAACCCCATCTCGTTATCCAAGCGAATTCTGCCGTTGCAAGCGGCGTTGCTGTCGCAGGGCATTGATTTAAAACTGCTGCGCGGCAAGTCACGAATGATTTCGGTGAAGTGGCTTGATGGGATGCGACCCGAAGCATTGTCTGAGCCAGATGACGACTCGGACATGTACTAATTCAATCACGCAAAACCCGTACCACCGATTAAACGTTTACTCAATAAACAGAAACCGCCCTGGCTCCCCTCGGGGTCAGGGCTTCAACTTCACTCAACCAATTTTTGGAGATAAAAATGCCAGTCATGAAATTAAACCAAGCCATGTTCCCCCAGGTGCTGCAATGCCCTGCTGGAACCAGCCGCCTTGAACTGTGCGATGCCGATCTACCCGGCTTGTATATTGAAATCCGTGCCACCAGTCCCGGCCAAGGCACGTTTTACCTGCGGTACAAAGACGCCACCGGCAAGACCTGCCACAAGCGTATCGGCTCCACTGCTGACATTTCTCTGGCTGACGCACGCAAGCAGGCCAAGGTAACCAAGGGCGAAATTGCCTCGGGTATCAACCCCAAGGGCGAACCCAAGAAAGTCATGCTCACTTATGACTCGTTCTTTACCGATGAATATTTGCCGTACGTCACACCTCGCAAACGCAGTTGGAAGCGCGACGAGGAGCTGTACCGCCTACGGATCAAAAAGGTCTTTGGCGATAAGAAACTCGATGCCATCACTCGCCAGGAAATCCAGTCATTCCACACTGCGCTGTTGGCTGAAGGCTTGGCACCGGCAAGCGCCGATCATCACGTTAAGCTAATCCGCCAAAGCCTCAATTTGGCCATTGAGTGGGACATGCTGGACAAGAACCCTGCTGCAAAGGTGCCGCTGTTCAATGTCGATAACAAGGTCGAACACTACCTGGACGACGAACAACTCGGGCGGTTGCTGGCCGTGTTGCGTGACCCAAATAGCCCTCGATCGGTCTGCCAGATTGCCTTGTTTTTGCTGTCCACTGGGGCAAGATTGAACGAAGCTTTGAGTGCAAAATGGGGTGACATTGACCAGGCAACCAGAGTGTGGCGCATTCCGGCCACGGTGTCCAAATCTCGCAAAATCAGGGTGGTGCCGCTGAATGACTCGGCGCTGGAAGTGCTGGCCGAGTTGGATACTGAAGGCCAGTTCGAGCATCTGTTTGTGAACCGCCAGACTGGTAAGCCGTACACCACGATCATGAAAGTGTGGAGCCGCCTGAGGCAGAAAGCAGGTTTGCCCTTCCTGAGGATTCACGATTTGCGCCATATGTACGCCAGCTTCCTCGTGAACTCCGGGCGTACCCTGTATGAGGTGCAAGCCTGCCTTGGTCACAGCGATCCTAAGGTAACTATGCGGTACTCACATTTAAGTAGCAAGTCGATGCAGGAGGCTGCTAACAGCGCATCCGTCGCAATACAACGTGGGAGGCCCATAGTTGGGGCGAATGATGCGGCGACGACTCCACCAGGGGAGGCTCTGGCGGCGTAACCGGGGCGGCGGTGGCCAGCCCGGGCGGCGTGGGGTGGCCCCGCGCTCGGGCATAACGGGCACCTCTGGGGCGCTCGGGGGCGGGTCATGACGACCCCCATCCGGGGGGCTGGCGGGGGCGCATGGGGGCAGATTTTGGGGCGGGCGGCTGGCAGGTGAATTGCGGTGGCCGTTGAAATGGCTGCAACCGGGTTGGCTGGCGGTGGCGCTTGGCGGAAGTTGGCTTGGGCAATTGAGCGGCTGCATTGGAGCGAAACGTAGACCCGCATGGCAGCGTCAGCCGACGGCCATGAACGGCGGGTCACGAGAAGTCCAGTTCGGCACTGTTCGATACGCCTCACGCCAGAACGTTTGCTGAACGCTATTTCGATGGTGGAATTGAGTCTGGATCGATTCGCCAAGGATGCTCACAACGTTTGATAAAAATCAAAGAAAATCAAATCAACGCCCAATATCCCCCAAATGGGGGATACCAGAAAGTAGATGGCTTTCATATGATGGTCGTTGAGTAATTTCACTCGTACCTAACGGATGGCAATGAATTGGACTCTTTCGCTATGAATTGTTCAACTCACGCTTCACAATATGAAAATTTTTAATGCATTTGTCACGCTGCTTTTCGTAGCTTTTTTATCTGGCTGTGGATCGATTCCACCCTTGAATTTTTCAGTACCAAATGTTGGCGTTTCTCAGAAAAAAATCGATGCTGAGATGAAGTCTATGACAGTGACTATTGCACGTCCAGACGAAAAAACTGGTGACTTACCAGTGGGCATGGAGCAAATGGTTCCTCAAATTTGGCAAACATCGTTAACCGAGTCCTTGAACAAAATGGCCATATTTCAAGATGACAGCGCAAAAAAAGTTAACGTATCTGTAAAAATTTTGAAGTTGGATGTACCGGGTGCAGGCTTCTCTATGACGACATCTACGGCTGCAAGATATGAAATCATGGATCGCAAGAGTGGTGACCTAATTTTTTCGCAAGACATTGCATCATCTGGTACTACTCCCGCTGACTATGCCTTTATGGGAATAGCGCGAGCCAGAGAGTCAATCAATCGTGCTGTTCAAAACAACATAACTCAATTTCTTCAAGCCCTTGAGACGGTTGACGTAAATAAGCCTATGTTTCCAGCCAAGACTGCGGCAGCTAAATGATGAAGGCACTTCTTGTATGTGGTTCAGTCGTTCTTGCGTTTAGCGGTTGTGCTGCAAATATTTCACCTCAAACCTACTCAGTTGGTTCAGTTGGACAAGTCAATCGAACTGTTTCTGGTGTTGTGATAAGTGTCAGAGAAGTTGATGTCGCAGGAACTACTGGTGTCGGTGGTGGTGCAGGTACGGCCGCAGGTGCTGTGGTCGGCTCGGCAGCCGGTGGCAACAACAGTCGTGGCAACATTGTTGGCGCTATTGGCGGGGCAATAATTGGAGGCTTGGCCGGGTCTGCCATTGAGGCAAACTCCACGAAGCAAAAGGGACTGGAGTATGTTGTTGAAACAGAAAATGGCAATTTGATGACCATCGTCCAAGGTATTGAACCCGTATTTTCTGAACGACAAAAAGTTCTCGTTCTTTATGGATCACCATCTCGACTGATTGCCGATCCTAGAGCCAAGTGATGAAAAAGAGTCTCGTAGCGACTATCTCGATAGTCGCAATCATCTCGATTTTTTCACTACTCATATTTGCGCCAAATTTCTTAATATTCTGATTTTGCTGGCATCAACTTTCTTTCTATTGAAAACAACTTTGATTTGAACTGTCTACATCGTAAAAAATTCCATCACGGAATTTAGCGAACTGAGCACCGTCCAACCACTATCGCACAAAAACGTAGCATCCAATGGCTGCAATCCGGTAGACATATCCGCAAACCCTATGACAGGTACCAGCCTTCAAGCGACGTAGCTTGCCACCTCTCAATCCGAGCCGTGTTACTGCCTGAAGTGAGCCATTCGCACGCCCCGATGCCACTCTGACCGACTGCTTTCTGCCACCCTGCCCCACCCAAGGCCACCAGCCCAATTTCAGTTCGGTGAAGTTCGGTCGGCGCGTTCGGTTTTCGCCAGTTCGACCGAAATTCCCCGCAACTCGTTGATCGTGTTCGACTTTTCCAGGCGAGCTGGCCACCATAGCCGCCATAGGTTCGGTCGGTGGTTCGGCATCGGAAAACCGAGGTGATCGCCGCCTGAAAACTCGTTACAAATCTTCAACCTACCCGCTATCAAAACAGGAGTAACCTGTACTGTTAATCCGTAGGTCCCTGGTTCGAGCCCAGGTCGAGGAGCCAAAATACGTTAGTGAATGAAGCCCTTACGAAAAATCGTCGGGGTTTTTTTACGTCTGGCTTGGGCTATCGGGGCTGCGTCAG
>Ga0210015_1003233_pt1 | contig 14527 bp, 12 predicted proteins | sample CryGeymeta201522_FD_185471 | JGI IMG/M metagenome (GOLD analysis project Ga0210015, IMG submission 185471) | Groundwater microbial communities from Crystal Geyser aquifers in Utah, USA - Crystal Geyser metaG 2015-22 (SPAdes) (version 2) | ecosystem: Environmental > Aquatic > Deep subsurface >... | reverse complement strand
GACGCCGGTCAGCACGTCGCGCAGCACGCCGTCGGGCAGAGTGAACCCGTTCAGGTTCAGCGCGGTGAAGTCGCTCTGCCCCTCCAGCCGGTATTCGGCGGTGACGGCGAAGCCGTTCTTCTTGTCGAGCGTCAGGCGCATCTCGATGGTGTTGACGCCCGCGTCGGCCAGGGCCGGAACCGCGACCTGCGCCTGCACCGCATAGACGTCGTTGATCTCGTAGCCGACCTCGAAGCCGATCGGGCCGTTGACGGCGCCGAAGACGAAGCGCACGAAATTGCTCTGCGTGCCGTCGCCGAACATCATGCCGGTCAGCTGGCCCGCAGCGGCGACGCCGCTCTTCTCCAGAATCCAGTTTTTCGCCTCGATGGTCGCCACGAGGCGGTCGGTGTCGGCCGAAGGCCGGATGCCGGTGTGCAGCGCGTCGCGGGCGGTGTTCGCCGCGCCCACCACGGTGCCCGCGACGACCTTCTTGATCTGCAGGATCGGCGCGTTGCCGCCCGGCAGGATGTTGCCCCCGATGTCGTAGAGCCCGCTCAGTTGTTGATCGGGGCCGAAACCCTCGAAGGCCGTCTGTGCGTCTCGGTTGGGGGTCACGCCGTCGAGCGCCGCGCCGAGCAGACCGGTGGCCGAGATCGTGTTCGGGAAATTCGTGTTCTGCGGGTTGAAGTCGATGAGGATCTGCTCGCCCGGGGCCAGAGCATAGCCGTTGGCGGCGCTGAACTCGAAAGGATCGTTGACGTTGCTGACGCCGTCGAGGTCGCGGTCGGTGGGGTTGACGATCTCGGAGCCCGCCAACGGCACGGCGCCGTTGTTGGGCTGCAGGACCTGAATAAAGGGCTGGCTGGTGCTGTAGCTCGCGAACCAGATCGAGCCCTGGAACGGCTTGGTCAGGCCCCGGTCGATGAAATCGTCGCCGATCGAGGCGAGCCCGAGCGGCGCCGCGCTGGTCTTGAAGGTGGTCCGGTCGGCGGCGGTGGCGAAGCCGCCCGAGGTGGTGCTCGACATGGTGCCGTCGGCGTTGCGGCCCATGATGACGAGGTTGCCGCCGTTGAGCTGGGCCGCGATGATCGCGCCCGACATCTTGACGTTTCCGGCGTCAAGGATCGTCGAGGTGTATTCGGTCAGCCCGTTGATCGACCCGTTGCCGGTGTCGAGCGCGCCGTCGGTCTTGCCGGCCTCGTTGTAGTCGCCCTCGATCGGGTTGCGGTAGGCGACGATCTCGGCGATGTCGGCGGGCAGGCCGGACTGGCCGATCAGCGTCCCATTCGCTGGCGCCGCGCCGCCGGCGACGACCGCGGCGCCCGAGCCGTCGGCGAACGAGTAGATGTCGTAGAGCACGCCCGGCGTGACCGCGAGCACCTTCTTGGTCAGGTCGCCGGAGTTGACGCCGTAGATGCCGTTCTTCGGATTGGCCGCCTCGACCTGCGCGAACCAGGCGAGCACCGCCGCCGAATCCGCTACGTCGAGATCGTCGTCCGCGTAGCTGTCGTGGTCCGAGACGAGGAGATAGGCGTCGGCCACGCCGGATTTCGGCGAGAACAGCAGCCCCGCCAGCGCGCCCTCGGCGCGCGTGGGGTTGGGATGGCCGCCATAGACATAGGTCTTGCCGTCATGGACGAAGGTCTGCGCGCCGCCCTGGCCCGCGGAAAGCGCCCGGCCTGCAAGATCATCCGAGCGCGTCGCCTCGTGGAAATTGTCCTTGTTGGACGGATTCCAGTTCACGAGGTTGATCGGGTCGCTGGCGTTGCCCTCGCCGTTGTTGAGGTTCGTCGCGATATAGCCGAGCGCCTGCGCCAGATCGACAGTGTCGCCGTTGTCGCCCGCCTCGCCGATCGGCCGCCCGCCCCAGCTGTTGTTGGCGCCGTTGTCGTAGGCCCAGACGCGGCCGTCGTCGCTGACCTCGACGTCATAGGCGTTGCGGTAGCCGGGCGAGTAGATCGAGACCGGGCCGTCGGCCAGCAGCTTGGCGCTGTTGCGCCCGTCGTTGCCGCCGAAGGGATCGTTGCTGTCGGGATTCCCGGCGCGGGTCGGGTCGTCGAGCGTGGGCAGATCATAGACATACTGGCGGCCGTTCGCGGCGGTCAGCACCGGCATCGCGCTCAGCATGGTCAGATCGACCTCGAGCAGCGCGCCCGACAGCGGCCGTTCCGGCTGGCCTGCGAAGTTGTTAGACGGCGCGCCGGTGTTGGCGTTGCCGCCCGCAGCGACGATCAGCCGTTCAGAGACCAGCTTGCCGTTGGCGTCTAGAACCTGGATCACCTCCAGCCCGTTCGTCGCGTGGTTCTCCTCCGAACGGGTCAAGCCGCGCACGATGTCGATCGCGTCCCAGGTGTTTGCGCCGGTCTGCACCATCTTGGTGATGACGCCGGAGTTGGTGTCGAGGTTGATGTCGCCGCCGCCGCCGCCAGCGCCGATGCGGCTGTCGGACGAGGTGACGTAGATGGTGACCGCAGGCTTGCCGTTGATCATCACCGGGTCGCCGTCAGCGTCGAACTGCTGGGTGACGTCGATGCCGGTCACCTGACGGTTCTGTCCGGCGTTCACGGCGCCGTTGTCGTCGTGGTTCTGGATCGCGCCCTTGATCAGGTTCAGCGTGAGCGCTTCGGTCACGTAGAATTGGGCGGTGTTGTTGGCGTCGAGCGGGTCCTTGTCGCCGAACGCGACACTCAGCACCCGCACGTCTCCATCCGCCTCGGTTATGTAGAGCCGTCCGTCCGGCCCCCAAACCAGCGCCGTCGGCTGGTTGATTGCGACCTTGCCATTCAGATCGAGCGTGCTGGCGCTGAAATTGTTGGTGACGGCCATTCAATCGAACTCCTAATCCTGCCCGGACGCGCACAGTTCTTGCTGCGTACGCGTGCCAGACGACCGATCCGGTTCATGGCGTCAAATCTCAAGGTGATCCGGCGGTGGAGAGCTTCTCAACTCAACCGCACAGAGAATTCCTTGCTTTCGCTACAAACCTGATCCAAACATTGGATTATTAATGATCAAAAATTGGCTTATATCAATTAAAAAACGTAAATGAATGAGCGCGTTGGGTTCCATAAGAATTATACAATATTGATAATATTGATTATCTATCTCTTAGTTGAAATAAAAAAAACGATTCACGCTATGCGTGTCGTCATATATACAACTTTAGGCTGTAAAGCTTACAAAGATAAGTTGTAATTTCGGTATGGATTTGTGTAGTGGCACGTCGATACAACTTTAACATGTAGACTGATTCGACCAGGATGCGCGCACATCCGCCCTGAGTCTGTAACCACGCACCCTATTGGCATTTTCGCTTGATTTCAGGGCGCTGGTCTGGGTCAAACTTCTCGTGACTCGCTCGCTACGATACCGCCTGACCGAGGCAGAGAAGGACACACTTCTGGAGCGTCAGTCTCTGCTGATCGATGGCCAAGCAGCGCAGACTGTCGCTCAAGCGGCGCAGATTGCGGCGCTGCTGGCGCGGATCGAAGCGCTGGAGGCGGCGCCGGCGAAGCCGCGCAAGACGTCGCGCAATTCCCATACGCCGCCCTCACAGGACCCTCGCGGCTGGTCGGCTTTAACCGCCCCGGGTTTACCGGAGGGTGGTTTTTTCAATGAATAGGCGACCATATCGAATGTGTTCATGTTTGCATAGAACGCCTCCTCTGCTTCTGCTGGCGGCATGTAGCCGATGGGGCCAAGAAGCCTGCAGTTGTTATACCAATCGATCCATTTCAACGTTTCCTATTCGGCTTCGCGCATCGATCGCCACGGCCCGATCTGGTTGATGACCTCGGCTTTGAACAGGCCGATGACGCATTCGGCCAAGGCATTGTCATAGGCGTCGCCGACGGTTCCGACGGAAAGGTCGATCTCTGCCTCGGCCAGTCGCTCGGTGTCCCCGGTGATCCCGGCGGTGGCGGCGGCCTTGCACGGCATGGAGGAGATCCTGCGCTTCCGGATGCTGATGATCGCGGCGGGCTACGAGGACGGCATCGACGCCAACACCCTGCGCGCCGACCCGGTGTTCAAGATGGCGCTGGAGCGCGCGCCCGGCGCGCGCGACCTCTGCTCGCAGTCCACCATCAGTCGGCTTGAGAACCTGCCTGACCGGCGCATGCTGCTGCGCATGGGGCGGGCGATGGTGGCGCTCTACTGCGCCAGCTTCGCGCAGGCGCCCCGGCACATCACGCTCGACATTGATGATACCTTCGACGCCGTGCGCGGCGGCCAGCAGTTGCGGCTGTTCAATGCCCACTACAACGAGTACGGCTTTCAGCCGATCATGGTGTTCGACGGCGCGGGGCGCTTCGTGACTGCGGTGCTGCGCCCGGCCAAGCGGCCCAGCGGGCGCGAGATCGCCGCGCATCTGCGGCGACTGATCCGCAAGCTCCGCAGCCATTGGCCGCGCGTGGAGATCCTTAGGGAAGTCATGCGGCGCAGGAAATCGCGGCGCGGCATCCGGTCGTCCGCATACTGCTCGCAGGCTTCTTCCATCTTGTTTCGGTTGCGCATTGGCTTGGACCTCGCCTGCTGCGCGACGACGCGCGGCGCCTGTCGATCATCGGACGGCCCGCCCGCCTCGCGCGGCTTTGCGGCTCCTCGACCTTCGGCCCCGAACTGGAGCCCCGGTCTTGAGCTTCCGGGCGGTTGCGTCCTTGGCGGAAGTGATCGCGCCGCGACGCTCGACCCGAAAGAGCCATTGTGGAAGTTCTGTAGGCGCCATTCCAAAGAATCAACCCAGCGAGGGCCAAAATGAGAAAAGGCGCCAGAGGAATAGGCGCCCTTGTGAGCGTCGAGCGCGGTTCGGGCCGCGCGGTCTATGCGCAGATCGTCGACAGCCTCCGCGCGGCCATCGAGCAGGGCGCGCTGGCGCCGCGCGAGCGCCTGGCCTCGACGCGCACGCTCGCGCGCGACCGTGGCGTGTCGCGCAATACCGTCCTCCAGGCGTTCGACACGCTGCTCGCGGAAGGCAATTGTAGCGCGCGTCGGCGACGGCGCCTATGTCGCCGACGCGCCGCCGCGCGCTGCAAGCGCGGCTGCTGGGACGCAGCCGCCGCAGCGCCCCGAGTTCTATCCGTTCCGGGGACTGTCGCGCCGGGGCAGAACCTTCGTTGCGCGCGCCCCGCAGACCTCCGGTGAACGGTTGATCCCGTTCACGCCGGACGTGCCCGACATCAGCGAGTTTCCGATGCGCGCCTGCGCCCGACGATAATCGTGGGTGCGCGCGGCAAGCCTTTAACGAAGGGCGGTTTCGACAAGATGTTCCGGCAAACCATCAGGGCAGCAGGCGTCGAGCATGTCGCGATCGGCGATACTCGCGGCACCGCAGTCACGCGTCTTAGCGCCTCCGGCTGCACCGTCCCGGAGATCACCGCGATCACGGGCCACGCCTCGGCAGACGTCAATCGAATCCTCGAAAAGCACTACGCGGCGACGGATACCGAGCTTGCGCTGAACGCCATTCGCAAGCTGGAAGCGCGCCTGGCGCTGTTGGATTCTCCAAACCAGGCTCCGAACCGCCTCCCGGCGCCGGACCCAGAAATTATGTAAGTGACTGATTTTGATAAGATTCTGGCTGGCTGGGGAACCTGGATTCGAACCAGGACTGACGGTGTCAGAGACCGCTGTTCTACCGTTAAACTATTCCCCACCTGCGGGCGCACGATTGGTGCGCCGCCCGCAGTCGCTACGGCCTTGGACGCCGCGCTGACGGAGAGTGCGTTACCGTTCCCGACCGACTGCGTCAAGCACCTGCAGACGCGCAGACGCGGCTTCGAACTCAAATGACGGATGACCCCGGACGGATGCGCGACGGGAGATTGCCCGGGTCGATGCGGCGGCCAGGAATTGGCGCCGCCCGCCGCGCCGTTCCCCGCCGCGCGCGTCACGGGGCGGCCGGAGGACTTCACCGTTGCGCAAGACCTCCGCGATACGCGGCGCATTCTGCATTCGTCGCCTGAAATCCGGCGGCTCGCGGCTTGCGGCGCGGCCGCGGGCTGTGATCGCCCGTCGCGAACCCCGGTCCGGCGATCAAGGGAACATCGCCTGCGGAGATGCGCCGCTCGATCATCGCGCGGCTTTCTCCCACCGGGTGTGCGAAAGCAGCCGGGACAAGCCTGGGTCGTTGGCGACGGACGGGATCGCACGCGGACCGTGGCGCACACGCGGCCGCCGAGCGACGCCGGATACCGTCACGACGCGAAACCCGGAGACGCCGCAGAAACGCGCCAGATCCGCCCATCGTCAACTGACGGGTGCAAAGGCGGTCACAGACCTCCCGCCCGGCCGGCGCGGCGCCGGCCCGTGTCATGACGGCGCGGCGCCGGACCGTGTCATGACGGCGCCGCGCCGGACCGTGTCATGACGGCGCCGCGCCGCCGTGGCGGCGGCGCCGCACTGCGTCTGGCGCGGCGGCATCGTCCGCGCCGGGCGCGCGGCCCGCCGCGGCGACGTCCTCAGCCGCATCCTTCGCCGCATCAGTCGGCGGAGACGCGGTTTCGGGCGCAGGGGCGGGCTCGGCGATCCGCTCCGGCTGCGCCGCCTCAGGTTCGGGTTGCGGCGCGCGCGCGCCATCCATCAGCCTGCGCGCCATGGCCAGCGGATCGTCGCCCGCGTTCAGCGGGCCATTGCCGACAATTGCGCCGGGCGTGTTCCAGTCCATCGCGTATTCCATCGCGTCGTCCACATAGTCGCGGATCGCGGGGTTCAGCGTCCACATCCGCCGCAACGCCGCGTTGCGCAGAAGCGCGGGCACGCCCTTGCGCAGGAATGGCGCGATGTCGCTGAGCGGGGTCAGGGTCTCGACCGGCGGCAGCGCGGCGATTTCCGCAGCGGTGAGCGGCGGGCGCTCCACGGGCGCGTCGGCGGCGGGCGGGACGGCGGGCGGGTCGGCTGGCGGGACTGCGGGCGGCGGCGAAGCTGCGCCCTCCTGCGCCGCCTCGCCCTTCAGCCGCGACCAGCGCGCGATGAAGCTGTCGCGGGTCACCGTCCGCCCTCCCCGCCGTGCGGGCCGCGCCGCGCCAGCGCCTCGGGGTCGGCGCGGCGGCGCTTGCGCTTTTCGAACGCCACTTCGACATGGTGCGCGGCGAAGAACGCCGCAACCGCCTGACGCAGCAGCGGCGGCATCGACACCGCCTCAACCAGCAGCCCGTCGTCGCCCGCCAGCGCCTCGCCCTCGTGCGGGTTGACCGTGGCGGCGACGATCTGCGGCGCCGCGCCGCCCGGCTTGAGGGCCACCCAGACCGACGCGCGACCGGAGAGGTTGTCGCGGTAATGCCCGGTCTCGCCGGAGTGCAGCAGGATTTCGGCCGGACCGGCATAAACCGTGGTGGTCTCCGCCGTCTCGGCGAGCACGGCGCCCGGCGGCGTCTCGGGCGCCGCGTCCAGCACGGCGCTTGGCGCGAAGCTGCGGGTCGCCCAGCGGCTTACCGGCCTGCGCGCCGTTGCGACGATCCCGATGCGGACGGTCTGCCGAGCCATCGCCCCCTCCCCGCTCAGACAGCGTCGGCCAGCGGCAGGCCGACGATCAGGTTCTGCGGCTTGAGCCGCACCACGTTATCGCGCGTCATCGCCATCAGCAGATACACCGGACGCCCCTCAAGCGCGGGCGCCGCCTGCGCGGGATCGAGGAAATGCAGACGGAACAACCCGATCAGCCGCCGGGTCAGATCGTCCGGCGGCGTCTCGCCGCGCCACAGCGCCGCGCCCAGCGCCGAGGCGTCGGCGTCCAGCCCCACATACCAGCGGAAATCGTGGTCGGCCACGTCCGCCAGCGGCTCGACAAGCACCCGCAGGCCCATGAGGTGGCGCAGCCAGGCGGCGATGGCGGCGGCCAGCCCGGCGCGGCTGCGCGGCTCACCGCCGAAGTTCAGCGCCATGGAGTGCGCGTCGGAGCGGCTCCACCATGTCCAGGCGTTGCTCTGGTCCATCACGTCGAGCGCGGCCATCGGGTCCGGCTCCAGCATCGCGGCCAGCGGCGCATGCGCGTGCTCGGCCTCGCGCGCCTCGATCAGCTCCAGATCGGCCAGCGTCAGCGCGCCGTTCAGCGTAGAGGCCTTCTGCGGGCGAAAAAACAGCTCCGCCGCGCGCAGCGTGAACGGGTCGTCGCAGCCGTCGAGCGCGTTGCGCAGGATCATGTGAGTCAGCTGGTTGAGAAACAGCGGCGGCGGCGCAGCCCTCTCGCGCACCATCGCCAGATAGGCGCCCTCCACCGTGCCCGCTGCGATCAGCCGGTCGCGAAACACGATCAGATGCCTCCAGTTCTCGCGCGCGTCGGCGTCCGCCATCGCGGCGATCTCGTCCGGCGCGACCGCCGAGCGCGGCGCGGCGCTGAGGCGGGCGTGGAGCGCGCGCTCTGCGGCGCAGGCCTCGGGCGGCGGCAGCGCCTCGGGCCGCGCCAGCCACGCCAGCAGCATCGCGTCGGTCACCGCCAGCGCGCCCGAATCGTCCAGGCGGCTCAGGTGATGGCCGCTGGATACCCAGAATTCTCTCATGGCGCGCCGCGCAGGGCCAGCAGGTCAACCCGCTCGCCCGGCCCTTCTTCCTCCTCGTCGGTCTCGACCACCAGAAAGGCGCGGGCGTGGCCCGGCGGGCCGTCGCGGGCGTCGCGCGGGCGCAAGGTTCTGAAGGTCTCGCGCAACTGTCCCTGCTCGACGCTGCGATGCACCGCCAGCAGCATCCCTTCGGGATGGCCCGCGCAGAGCGACGCTGCAAAGGCGACCTCCTCGCGCGCCGCAGGCAGGGCGGTCGCCGCGTCCGGCGCGCCGAGCCGCGCGACGAACTGCGCCGTCAGCCGCGCCTCCAGCGCCGCGCGCTCATCCTCCGTCGCGGGCGTCACCGAGACCAGCGTCGAGAAACCCCAGCTTTCGACGCCAAGAAACCCGGCGCGCAGCGCCGTGCGCGCCTTGCGCGGCAGCGTCTCGGGGTCTGCGCCGGCAAACAGGAAAGCCGCGCTCAGCGCCCATTCCCCCGGTGCGGCGACGGGGTCGAACACGAAGGTGTCCGACGGGTCGAGCCGGATCGTGCGCGGCAGCATCAGGCGGCTCACAGCCTCGGCCCCCCGCGCGCCGGATCGCGCCAGCGCGCCTCGGCCAGCCCCGCCACCAGCCCCCGCGCCTCGGCGCCCGGCGCAACCAGATCGCCGCGCGCGTCAAGCCGCGCCTGCGGCCCCTTGTCGGCCAGCCGCCCCAGATAGGCCTCGGCCACCGGCTGAAACCCCTCCGCGCCCCAGGTGTCGGCGTAGAGCATCAGATAGCGCGCGAAACTCTCGACGATCAGCGCGTCATCGTCGAACGCCTCCTCGATCAGCGCGGTGCTGTCGGGCGCGCGCCCGGCTTCCGCCAGTCCGGGCCGGGCGCGGATCAGTTCTGCGCCGAACACCAGCCAGTCGGGCTCGGCGTCGTCGGCGCAGGCGTCGGGCCAGGCCAGCCGCGCGCCGCCCAGCCGCGCCGCATCATAGAGCACCGTGTCGGGCCAGAGAAACGTCACCAGCCGCTCCGGCGCGCAATGCGCCGCCAGCGCGTCGCCCAGCGCCGCCATCGCAGGAAAGAACGCGCGCCGCGCCTGCGTCAGCGGCCCCTCCGGCTCCAGCACCACGGCGAAGGCGCAGGTGTCGGTCCGCCTGCGCCAGACCAGCGTCCCCGCACCGGACACCGCCGCGATGGCGCAGGCGTGCGCGAAGGCGCCGACGCCCTCGGGCGGCGCGACGTGCGTCAGCAGCGGAGGCATATCGAGCGCATCATGCGCCATGGGCGGGGCTTTCCCTCAATCATCCGGTCGGCATAGGGTATCGCCAACATCGCCGCCGCTGGCAAGGCGCGGCCCGCAGCACCGGAAACGCCCCGCATGACCGCCAAGACGCCCAAATTCCTGATCTGCTCCTGCGAAATGTCGATGCCGCTCGACACCGGGGCGATTGCAAAGGGCTGCGGCGGCGCTGTGGAGACCGCCGACCAGCTCTGCCGGGCGCAGATCGACCGCTTCCGCGCCGCGCTTGCCGACGGCGCGCCGCTCACCGTGGGCTGCATGCAGGAGCAGCCGCTGTTCGAGGCGGCGGCGGAGGACGCGGGCGCGACCGGTTCGCTGCGTTTCGCCAACCTGCGCGAGACCGCAGGCTGGGCCGACGCCGCGCGCGACGCGGGCCCCAAGATGGCCGCGCTGCTGGCGGGCGCGGCGGTGGAGATGCCGCCGATCGCGATGACCCCGGTCGTCTCGGAGGGCGTGGCGCTGATCCTCGGCTGCGACGAGACCGCCATCGAGGCCGGGCGCAGGCTGGCCGATCATCTCGACGTGACCGTGCTGCTGCGCGACCCGCAAGACGTGGCGCCGCCGCGCGTAAGCGTATTTCCGGTGCTCAAGGGCCGCGTCGCGGCGGCGACCGGCAGGCTCGGCGCGTTCAGCCTGACCATCGACGACTACGCCCCGCCCGCTCCCTCGTCGCGCGGCGGCTTGCGTTTCGGCCCGGCGCGCGACGGCGCGACCTCGACCTGCGATCTGATTGTCGATCTGACCGGCGACGCCGCGCTGTTTCCCGAAGGCTTGCGCGAAGGCTATCTGCGCGCCGACCCGCGGGCGCCTGCGGCGGTGGAGCGCGCAATCTTCGACGCCGCGCAACTGGTCGGCGAGTTCGAGCGCCCCCGCTATGTCGCCTTCGACGCCGGGCTGTGCGCGCATTCCCGCTCGAAGATCACCGGCTGCACGCGATGCCTCGACCTCTGCCCGGCGGGCGCGATCACGCCTGCGGGCGACAGCGTGGCCATCGACCCGATGATCTGCGCGGGCTGCGGGCAATGCGCGGCCGCCTGCCCCACCGGCGCCGCGGCCTACGCCCTGCCGCCCGCCGAAGCCGTGGCGGCGCGGTTGCGCGCGATGCTGCGCGCCTATGCGGCGGCGGGCGGGCCTGCGCGCGCGGGCGCCGCGCTGATCCTGATCCACGACGACGACCACGGCGCGCCGCTGATCGACGCGCTGGCGCGCTTCGGGCAGGGCTTGCCCGCGCATGTGATCCCGCTCGCGGTCAATGAGATCACCCAGGTCGGGCCGGAGACGCTGGCCGCCGCCGTCGCTCATGGCGCCGCCGACATCCGCCTGCTGGCGCGCGCGCGCCCCCGGCACGACCTTGAGGGGCTGCGCCGCACGCTGGCGCTGCTCAACACTGCGCTGGAGGGGCTTGGCTACGCCGCGCGCGCCGGGCTGATCGAGACCGACGACCCCGACGCCTTGCGCGCAGAGCTTGACGCAACGCCGCCGCGCCCGTTGCGGGCGAAGGTCTCGGGCTTTCTGCCGCCCGCCACCAAGCGCGCGCTGCTGACGCTGGCGTTCAGCGAACTTCACCGCGCCGCACCCGCGCCGGTGGACGCGCTGCCGCTGCCGCCGGGCGCGCCGTTCGGGGCGGTGGCGCTGAACGAGGGCGCCTGCACCCTGTGCCTCGCCTGCGTCTCGGCCTGCCCGGTGCGCGCGCTGGGCGACGACGCCGACCGCCCGCTGCTCAGCTTCGACGAATCGCTTTGCGTGCAATGCGGCCTGTGCGCGGCGACCTGCCCCGAGGACGCGCTGACGCTGGTCCCCCGACTCGACTTCGCCGCGCTGACCGCGCCGCCGCGCGTGCTGAAGCAGGAGCCGCCGTTCTGCTGCGTGGAATGCGGCAAGCCGTTCGGCAACCGCGCCAGCATCGCCCGCGTGCAGGAAAAACTGAAAGGCCACTGGATGTTCAGCGGCCCCGAGGGCGCGGCGCGCGCCCGCGTGCTGGAGATGTGCGAAGATTGCCGGGTCTCGGCGGTGGTGACCGAAAGCTTCGACCCCCACGGCCTGCCCGAACGCCGCGTGCGCACGGCGCAGGATTATCGCGGGGAGGAGGGCGAACAGTAACTTATTGTTTTCGAGAGCTGACAGCGGCCCCGGACTTGATCCGGGGCCTCGACCCGCCTTGCGCCGCCCCGGGCCCCGGCTCAGGGCCGGGGCTGCGTAAAACGAGGCGCCCGACGCTTCCCCCGCCGACAGGCCCCGGCTCAGGGCCGCAAGACTGTCCGCGCCTCAGCGGTTGGCGCGCAGGATCGAGCCGGCGAGGTAGAGCGAGCCGCAGATCAGCACGCGCCCGCCGCGACCGGCCAGCGCGACCGCCTCACGCACCGCCTGCGCCGCCTCGGCGCAGGGGCTGGCGGGCAGGCCCGCCGTCGTCGCGGTCTGCGCCAGCCTCTCGGCCGACACGCTGGCCTGCGTGTCGGGGATGTCGAGTGTGCGCGCGCCGCGCGCCAGACCCGCGAAACAGCGCAGGAACCCGGCGCAATCCTTGGTGTCGAGCATCCCGCACACCAGCGCCAGCGGCGCCGGGCTGCGCTCCTGCAGGTCGGCGAAGTGGCGCGCGATCGCCTCGCCCGCCGCCAGGTTGTGGCCGCCGTCGAGCCACAGCTCGGCGTCGCCCGCCGCCGCGATCTCGGCCAGCGCGCCCCCGCGCAGCCGTTGCAGCCGCGCGGGCCACTCGGCGCGGACGGCCGCCGCCGCGCAGGCGTCCTCGCCGAACCCCAGCACACGCAGCGCGGCGACGGCGGCGCCCGCGTTCTCGAACTGGTGCGCGCCGGGCAGGATCGGCGGCGGCAGGTCGAGCAGCCCGGCTTCGTCGCGATAGACCAGCCGCCCGTTCTCCGCCCGCGCCTCCCAGTCGCGCCCCGCGATCAGCAGCGGCGCGCCGACGGCCTCGGCGCGCGCCTCGATGGCCGCCAGCCCCTCGTCGCTCTGCGGGCCGACGACGCAGGCGACGCCGGGCTTGAGGACGCCCGCCTTCTCGCCCGCGATCTCGGTCAGCGTCTCGCCCAGATATTGCTGATGGTCGTAGGAGACCGGGGTGATGACGGTCAGGCGCGGCGCCGCGACCACGTTTGTCGCGTCCAGCCGCCCGCCAAGCCCCACCTCCAGCAACAGCCAGTCAGCGGGCGTGCGCGCAAAGGCGAGGAAGGCCGCGACGGTGGTGATCTCGAAGAACGTGATCGGCGCGCTAGCGTTGACCGCCTCGCATTCCGCCAGCAGCGCCGACAGCGCCGCGTCGTCGATCAGCCGCCCGGCGACGCGGATGCGCTCGTGAAACCGCGCCAGGTGCGGCGAGGTGTAGGCGTGGACGCGCAGACCGGCGCTCTCGAACCCCGCGCGCATCATCGCCTGCGTCGAGCCCTTGCCGTTGGTGCCCGCCACATGGATCACCGGCGGCAGCGCGCGCTCGGGATGGCCCAGCTTCGCCAGCAGCGCCTCGACGCGGCCCAGCGTCAGGTCGATGCTCTTGGGGTGCAGGCTCAGCAGCCGCGACAGGATCGCGTCGCTCGCGTAGGTTTCGGACATGGCTGCGGTCAGACGCCCGGCTGCTCGGCGGACGGCTCGGCGGGCGCCTCGGCAGGTGACGGCAAGTCGCCATGCACGCGCGGCGGCGCCTGCATCAGCAGTCGCAGGATCAGCGCCAGTTCGTCGCGCAGGTTCTTGCGATGCGTCACGCGGTCGAGCATCCCGTGCTCCAGTAGATATTCACTGCGCTGAAAGCCTTCGGGCAGCGTCTCGCGGATGGTCTGCTCGATCACGCGGGGGCCGGCGAAGCAGATCAGCGCGCCCGGCTCAGCGATCTGCACGTCGCCCAGCATGGCGAACGAGGCGGTCACGCCGCCGGTGGTGGGGTTGGTGAGCACGGTGACGAAGGGCAGCCCGGCCTCGCCCACCATCTGCGCCGCGATTGTGGTGCGCGGCATCTGCATCAGCGAGAGGATGCCCTCCTGCATCCGCGCGCCACCCGCCGCGCAGAACACCACCAGCGGCGCTTTCGCCGCCACCGCCGCATCCGCCGCCGCGATCAGCGCGTCGCCGACCGCCAGCCCCATGCTGCCCGCCATGAAGGCGAAGTTCTGGCAGGCGGCGACCGTCTCGAAGCCGCCGATCATGCCGCGCCCAACCAGCATCGCCTCATGCTCGCCGGTGGCGGTCCGCGCCTCCTTGATCCGGTCGGGATAGCGTTTCTGGTCGCGGAACTTGAGCGGATCGGCGACCGGATCGCTGAGCGGGATCTCGACCCACGCCCCCGCGTCGAACAGCGCGTCGAAGCGCGCGCGCGGCGCGATCTGCATGTGGTGGTCGCAGTTGGGGCACACTTGCAGCGCCTCGGTCAGCTCGCGATGAAAGATCATCTGGCCGCACGAGTCGCACTTGCGCCACAGGTTCTCCGGCATCTCGCGGCGTGAGAACAGCGAGTTGATCTTGGGCCGGACGTAGTCGCTCAGCCAGTTCATACCGTAGGAATTGTCAGCGGCCATGGACGCCCTCCGCCAGACTGCGCACGAAATCCAGCACCTGTTCGGGGCTGTCGCCGGCGCCGATGCGCGCCACGATCGCCGAGCCGACCACCACGCCGTCCGCCGCGGCGGCCATGGCGCGCGCGCCCTCCGCCGACTTGACGCCAAAGCCCACGCAGACCGGCAGATCGGTGTGGCGCTTGATCCGCGCGACCTCGGGCGCCACCACGGCGGCGTTGCTCTCGGCGGCGCCGGTGATCCCGGCGATGGCGACGTAATAG
>Ga0210015_1003213_pt1 | contig 14580 bp, 10 predicted proteins | sample CryGeymeta201522_FD_185471 | JGI IMG/M metagenome (GOLD analysis project Ga0210015, IMG submission 185471) | Groundwater microbial communities from Crystal Geyser aquifers in Utah, USA - Crystal Geyser metaG 2015-22 (SPAdes) (version 2) | ecosystem: Environmental > Aquatic > Deep subsurface >... | reverse complement strand
AAAAAAAATGATTTTAGGATCCCATTTCTTTTTGAGGGTAACGATTGTGAGTCCTATGACTGAGAGAGCTAGCTGGAACTTGCCAAGCATAAATGACATCCCATCTACCTCCCCTAGCTTGGCTGAGCCACCATAACCCCAGGGTGAGTGCCAAAGTTGGCCTAAATGGAGGAAGTGGTCACTATAGTTGGTAAGAAGTGCCTGTTGGTCTAACTGGACTAGACCTCGCTCGAACAATACTGGCAATAAAAACCAGAAAGAGGCAAGGGCCGAGAGGATGAGAGTAAGAAGAGTTGAGGTCACATCCTTGGTTTTAAACAATAATATCCAGATCAATAAAAAAGGAATAAAGGCAAAAGGGAGTGAGTTGTGACTCAAGAAAAAAAGTGAAGTAACAAGCGAGGTGATAGCTACCCAGCGATGATCTCTTTTGACTGAACTCCAAAAATACAGCAACCATGGCAAGAGTGCCCAAGTCACTCCTTCGGCATATGAGCCTCGGACGTAGAGAGTGGAGGCATGGTATGGCAAAAGAGTGTAAGCAGTAGCGGCAACGAGAGCGCCATATTCACCCAAAAATCGTTTCATGAGCTGGTACATACCAAACCCAGCAAAAGACACGAGCACAACTAGTGAGACCTTTAAGGTGATGAGATAGGTAGGGAGAAACAATTTGAGGAATACTCCTAAATAACTAAAGACAGGTGCATAGTACAAGAATAACGGATAACCATATCCTTGGTTGAGTGAGTTGGTCCAGGTAGCTGGAAACTGACCTGATCCTAGAGTCCCCAAGAGAGTGGCAAAGCGCAGGATAGAGGTAGGATCATGAACATCAAATAAGCCCGTGTGAAAAAGTGGGATAAGAGTAAGAATCAGAGGAATAATCAACAATAATTTTTTCATGGAAAGATACGGTACAGACGGATATAACTATCATCGGCTTTTTTATACGAGAGGATCTCTTCTGAGTTGGGGGGTAGTGAGACAATTTGAGTATTGTTGAGAATAAAATATGTTTCTTTGTTTTCTTCGGATTTTTGCTTGACTGCAAGGGGTGGAATATCGATGACGGGATAGATGCCTGTAAGACGGAGTTTCTTGGACCTCTCTGATGTGTAGAGCTCGACGCCGTGAGGCAAAAGGCCAAAAGTACCCTCGGTATAGACATCTAGGTCAGTCCCCACGACACGAGCACGTTTGACTAGCCAGTCAGAGATTTCTTTGACGCCGTTGCCTGCGGCCCATCCAGAAACATAGTCTTGATCAGCTTGAATGAGGGGCATAGTGAGTGGAGTGAAATATGATTGATAAATAAAGCGAAGTGGCCAGATAGATAAGACCGTAAGCATCATGAGCCTATGTTTGGTTTTAGCCGGGAATGCAAAGGTAGCGTAGAGCAACAAATATGGCACGATAAAGACTAGATAGCGGGGACGGTATAGCAATGCTGTGGTGATGAGGGCAAACAAAGGTACCCAAAACCAAGCAGAAACAAGAAGAAACTTGTCGACAACTTTGGACATTTTGTAGGCACCAAAGATAGTAAATAGGTAGAGGGGAAGTGTTAGGTAGGAGATGAGCCAGCGCTGACTATCGGCGAAGTTCTGCCAGATACGGTATGGATGATCCTTTAGCATGGCGAATGGCGAGATGACAAAATCACCATTCTTCCTGGTGATCATATACATCCAAGGAGAGAGACGCTGGATATTGTTGATCACTTCGGCGAGGACATAAACCACAATAAGTAATCCTAGATATTTAAGAATGTTCTGTTTGCTAAAACGAGTTTTGTCTTCTACTAAAAATAAATAAGCCACAGGAATAAGCATGATAAAGGCTTGAGCGGGAGACTTGACTAAGAAGGCAAGACCACCTGCCAACCCCAGAATGAGGGCAACATCGAGACGTTTAGTTTTGGCTAGAATGATAGAGAGACAGAACAGCCAGATGCCAGAGGCAGTGAGCATACTCTCCATGACGGCAAAACGATCATAGAAGAAGAGAAATGGAGTAATGAGACCAAGAGCGGCAGCCAGATAACCAGTACGTTTATCTTTGATGAGGAAGCCTGCGTACCATAGTCCCAGAATCGTGAGGAAACCACAAAGGACAGAAACTGACCTAGTGGCAAAGAGTGGATCCTGGATAAAATGGAGAAATGGCATGGCAACCCAGACAAACAGTGGTTGCTTGCCGTCGGTCAAAGAGATAAAGCGCCAAGATGCATCGTGGAGAGCTATCTGGGCCCAGCGAGAGTAGATGGCTTCGTCGACAAAGATGGGGAGTGAGGTCAAGTGATAAATGCGCGTAGCAAAATAGATGATACTGATACCCAAGAGTATCAAATAGTCGCGTAATTTGAGTTTGGGAAACCACTGCATAGGATCATTATAGCTTAAGTTTTGCTAGTCTAGTGAGAGCCAAGCTCAACACGAGAGGAAGATAAATCACGCAGGATACAAACAGAAGTGAGTTGTCCCAAAAACCTGTAGCGATATAGGGAATATAGTAGATAAGGGCTGCAATGCTGGCGAAGATAACCCAGGTACGAGCAAGAGCATACTCAATAAGAACCATAGGGATAATAGCCCAGACTAGATACCATGGTTGGAAACGAACAGGGGAAACTAAGACTGGAAGAAGTAAAACCAGTGAGGAGAACAATACTTTGAGTTTGGGATTCTTGATCCAGTACATAGGAAGAGTGAGAGCTGTCACAAATTTTGTCCCAATAGAAGCCAGCAGAGAAATAAAGCTGGGGATAAGCTTGGATTTGAGTGAGTAATAAAGGCTCAGAAGGAAAAGTGCAATCATAACTGCATCGTTGTGACCATTGACGACTACTTCCATGATGATAAATGGGTTGAAAGCGAGGAGTAATTGAGCATAGGTTGAGTTGGCTTGGGTAAAGCCCATTGCCCGAGTAAGCTTTCCGATCAAGTAAACGCACCAAACGAAAAAGGCGGACATGGTCAGTTTCATGAGATATAAAACTGGGACAAATTTGCCTATTCCTAGCAGGTAGGCCGGAGACTCGATAGCAGTAAAGACTGGCCCGTAGGCTGAGGACGTATGAACCCAGCGCATAAAGCGAAGCCAAAGGTCACCAGTATATTCAAGTGGAGCATGGAGATGTGGGTTCTGGTGATAGAACCAGAGGATCTTGCTGTGAAACATATAGTTGAAAACATCGTAAGATAACATGGGATAGGCAAGGGTTAAGATCAAAATAATAATCAGGAAAAATTTCCAGGGGAAGATAGCAGATTTGCTGGTTTTGCAATACTGCAGTATTGCAGTATAAAGCGCAAACATAATAAACAACAAAGAAACATAAATCTTGGCTGAAAGTTGGCGATCAAAGTAGACGAGATGCTGGAGAGGGGCGACAAAGCGAAGAAATAAAGGATAAGAAGTTAGAGTCAAATTGAAATCGAGGAAACCGTAAGAGTAGATTGCTAGTAGCACGCAGCCAACAGCATACAGCAGAAAACTAATCATATTTGCCCAAGATATCGTTGATACGCACTCGCATGATCTCAAAGAGCATCTCGATAGATTCTTTGACAAAATTGCGAGACTTGCCCAGACTTGTATCTTCGTTTTTCCAGATGACCGGAACTTCTTTGATTTTTGCGCCTAGTTTTTTGGCTAGGTGCAGGAGTTCCACATCATAGGCCGTCACTTTCCAACCACTTACATTGTTGGCTCTGCCAAATAGTTTCATTTGAGAAAAAATTTGGCGGGCAAGCTCGGTCTTTATCAGTTTAAAACCACATTGAGTATCGATGATTTCTGGAAGTAATATGATACGACGTACCGTGAGGAAACCGAGCGAAATGACATATTTGCGGATGAATGACGAGTTGGGACGATGTATCCCGCGAGAACCTATGACTAAATCAAACCCTTTTTGTGTATATGGGAGTAGTTTTGTAAGCTCTGAAATGGGTGTGGACTGATCCATATCTGTGAGGAGTACATATTTACCCTGTGCCTCGGCGATCCCTGATCTGAGCGCATACGGCTTACCGGAATGCTGATTGTAAATTATCTTGACGTTTGGAAACCCTGCAATAAATTCTTTTATAACCAATACACTACTATCTGTTGAGCCATCGTCTGAAATAATTACCTCAAATGGGTATGATTGTTTTTTGAGATAAGTAAGAATATTCCCGAGGACTCCACGTTTGACGTTTTCTATTTCGTTGTAATTGGGGATGAGAACTGTAACTAAAGGTTTCATGGCTATATTGTATCAGTGATCAATAGTCATTGTAGCTACCCAAGTTCCGTATGACACTGGCTCATTTTTTATAATAGTTCTTATAGTTTTAAACTCGTTTACTGCAGGATGCCCTAGATATTGTGAGATTGAAGGATGAGTAGCGCCTGAGCCATAAAAAACTGTGGTGGTGGTGTCACTGAGGGGACATTGTTTACCTTCACATATATCAAAAATTAAGTTTTCAAAACTATTTTTTGGTGGATTTGAAGTAAGTGATAAAAAATATTCTACTGTAGTGGCATATGTTCCTGGGGTTGATACCACATTGTATGGTTTCCCGTCAGATTGAGCAACAATGTAGGATGCTGTTTCTTTTGCCCGAATAGATTGGCTAGAGTTGAGTTCTAACAAATTGTATCTGAGTGTAGGAATACAGTGTAAAACTACATAAAGTAGAGTGAAGGTCGAAATCAAACGAATAGTTTTTAGGTTGGTAGTAGATAATCTTGCAAATGCCAGAGCAATGATGGGGAATAGAAATGAAATATAATGAACATTTAGTGGTTCTTTTAGGATAGAAACTATGACTATTGATCCGATGGAAAGATACCAAAGATATAGGCCTTGTGATAAAAATGGCAGAACTCCAAAAAGTAAGAGAGCTGAAATAATAATTAGATAATTGGGGAGCTGAGTTAGAGCAATAGATGCGCTACCCCAAACTCCAGTAATTAATAATCTGAGATTACCCAATAACCTAGATAGATAACTAGTATTGAGGTCGGCATTTTGACTACCTTCACGCAAAAAAGTAAAAAGTGCTTGTGAATTGACAAAGTTGTGTCTAAATTCGAATAACCAAAAAGGAGATGAAACAATAAAAAATCCCAGTATAGCCGTTAGCACATCTTGGATTTGGTGACTTTGTTTTAATTTGTATATTCCGATTATGAAAACCAGGGCTAGAGCAACGTAGTGTAGCTGGAATAATACTCCAGCACATAAACCAAAAAGTAGCCAACTCAATTTTTTGTGTTTGTAATCTGCCGAGATGATCAATGAGATTGCAAAAAATGGGATGATGTTAGGATTCCAAGATGACCTAGAATAGTGCAACATTACTGGAGAAAATGAATAAAGCAAACTGGCGATTGTTCCCCCAAGTAAACCATACTTTTTTGATCCATAGAAAAATAGCAAATATGATGTTGCAATCCCAAATAAACCCACCATGATTGCGGGACCTACTGGATCCATCCTTGAGATCAAAAGTGATGGGGTCATCAAATAGTAATAGATGGGGCCTAGATACATATTGCCAACAGATGTCTGGGGACCTAAAAGAATTGGTCTACCAGTGTCGATCATTTTTTTGACAATGAGTACATCACGCGCTTCATCGTTATGAAATATAAAAGTTTTGTCTATCCGATACAAATGTGTAAAAGTAGAAATTGATAGAACAAGTGCAAATAACAAATATTTTAATTTATTCATGGTGAATTTTTCTCCTAAGTGAAAAACTTTCACGTGCAGCTTTGACTATCACGCGCCAATTACCGCCTGATTGTTTCCCAAATTTGCGAGCATAGTGGTGAACTGGAAGTTGAATAATTCTAAATCCGATTGCTTTGGCTTTTACGATAAACTCCGTTACGGTAATGGCGCTTTCTGTTTCTAGTTGAATACTATCACGCACTTCTTTTCTGAAAAGTTTGTAGGCACAGTCTACATCCCGAATGGTCAGACCAAAAAAAAGGAAATTCCAAACTTTGAGAAGTACTTGAGCAACAAAGATGCGGTGGAAAGGATCCATGCGCTTGCGCCTGTAACCTATGATCAAATCGGCTTTGTCACAAACGTTCACAAATTTATGTAACTCATCATAATGGAATTGCCCATCAGAGTCGGTGAAAAAAATCCAGTCCATCTTGCAAGCTTTTAGTCCAGTTTTGACAGCTGCACCATATCCCCTGTTGGTTTTGTGAGAGATTAAACGGATATTGTGATCGAATTTTTGTAATTCGTGAACTACTTCTGCAGTTCTGTCACGCGAACCATCATCGACGACAATAATCTCGTATTTAGAGGTGACTGCCTGAGCCGCATTTTTGGCGTCGATGATGGTGGTTGCGATATTGCCCTCTTCGTTGTAGGCTGGAAGAAAAATTGATAGGCTACACAACTTGGATATAGTCATGGTTAAATTGTATCATCTCTGGAAGATTATTAGATCTACTGTGTCTGCTAGAATACTGGCATCTTTTGTATCTCTTAACTCATTGATCAGTTCGGGACTAGTTGATTCATTTTTATAAATATAGAAATATTTAACAGGAAGAGAGAGAAGATTCTTGCGAACAACATTAAACATTTCTTGCCTACGTGCCTCATAATCGATATGGGTCACCATGAGCTGATCTACATCTAAATAATAAGCAATTTTTCCTGATAAAGCTGGGACAATAGCATTTTTTAGCTCAGGATTTGAGATATATACAACACCTGACGGTGCATCGGCTAATTTTTCGAGCGCCGCAAGCTCTGAGTCGGGAATCAGATTTTGAGGGGCAGTCAAGTAGCGCAACTGCTCAATAGAATTGGGGAGAGTGAAGAGAATAATCAGATAAGCGCTCCATTTGATCAGCGTTTTTTTGTGGGAGATAAGGTGAGCTAGTACTTGGCCAGCGTACAAACTAGCCAAAAATACTCCGTAGTAGAGAAACTGCATGGTATTGAACCAACCACCATCTTGGACAAAAAAGACTGGCATTAAAAAGGTAAAGATAATAACGGAGATAAATACAAAATCATCAGGTGTATAAGTACGTCTGATTTTGGCTATAAATAAAGAGAGAATAGCAATAAGCCTAGTCCCAAAGTTCATGATAGCTAGTAAAAATACAGTATAAGACTCAAGGGCCAAAAGACGTGGAGAGCGCAAGCCCCCATGTTCATATAGATAGTAGCGAGCAAGGGTCCAACTATGGTTATTGAACAAGACTGGATCATCTAACAAAATATGTGGTAATGCCATGGGAGCCCATGCAAAAGGAAAGCCATCTGCCCCAGCACTACTATAAAATAGTGATTTGGCCAAAAAGTCTCCCAAGAAGATAGCCATTAGTTGAAGTAGACGAAGGGAGATTTTGTCACGGCGATAAAGCCTGATTAAGATGAGTCCTCCCAAAATAAGCGACAGAACTATGCCACCATAAAATTTGAGACCAGAGATCATAAACATGAGAATAGCCAGCCAAAAGACTGAAATGATTTTCACTGATTTTTTGAAATGAAGTAGTGTCAAAAGGATAAGAGGCAGTGTCAAAGCAAACTGAAGATTGAGAAACATCATCCCTGGCTGAATCGAGGTCACAACGGGGAAACCGCGCATACTTGAATAGAAAAAAGTATTATCTGCATAGAGTGTTGCAAGGTAAGAAAGTGAGCTACCAAAAAAGAGGAAAAAAATAATGGAGTTAATTTGAGTACTTCCTTTACTTTGACTTTTGACATATTGAATCGAAACAAAGATGTATAAGACTGAGATCACAATAGGGAGAAACCGAAAGAAGACAAAGAAGGGTTCAAGCCCGAACTTGGTCAAGGCAAATAAGATCAAATCAATAAAATAATTATAGCCATATACTGTGCCTCCGGCAAAAAATGGGTGAGGAAATGGGAAAGAATTGAAAGCTGACTTGACTAAACTGATGTGCCAGAGAGCATCATGCATGTGCCATTGCCCTATATAGAGTCCACAACTCCCCCACCAGCAACTATACAAGCCATTTGTCACAATTAAAGAAATAGAGAGGAAGAAGAAAAGAACTGCTTGTAGCAATAGCAATTTGTTGGTTTTGAGTGCAGTAATTACATCTCGCATATAATCTATGAGTATAATGGAATTATGAAAAATAATCACCTCTTGATGTCGATTGGGATTGCCCTCTTCTCTCTAGGTATCATGTGGTTGCCATTTGCTTTACGGGCAAAAAATTTATTGGGAATTGATTTTGCACAGGCTGGAATGGATAGAATTGTCTCTAACTTTGATGGAATTAACTTCCTAGTAGTTGCCAAAACTGCCTATAATCCCGAGTTAATCGCAAATAGTTTCCAGGATATATTAAATGGGAGGAGACCGCTTTACTTTTCAGCTCATTACCCTGGATATCCCATGCTGATTGCACTAATAGATATCTTTGTTTCTGGTCCAAATGCATTGCTGGGATCGGTTATTGTGTCTAATATATTACTGTCTGCTGCTCTTTATTTGTTCTTTGAAAGTCTTACTAAGAATCGGGAAAAAGCTATTTTGCTAACTTTAGTAGCATTATTTTTCCCAGCCAGAATGTTGTCAAATAGGATTGTAGGATCAAATGAATCTTTATTTATATTTTTTATATTATCTTCTTTGATTGCCCAAATGAAGAATCGCAAATGGTGGAGTGCTGTCTTTGGAGTATTTGCTGTCTTGACCCGTAGCCCTGGAATACTATTGTTTGGAGCATACCTTATCCAATTTATCTTTCATAATTTGCTTACCAAAAATAGAAAAGATCTTATGAAACAACTAAATAATTTTGTTCCATATTTGTTGATACCACTGGCTTTGATTGGACTATGGATATTTTATGGGCATCAATTTGGGAGTATTTGGGCATATTTCCAAGTAGGTGGCAATATTAATATACATTGGCCTTTCTCTGTATTTGGTAGTCATATGGATTGGATATCTGGGATCTGGAATGAAGATCTAATCTACCTTTTCACTTTGATTATCGGAGGTGGAATCGCGTTTCTTCACAAGTATAAATGGCATACATCTGGTATTTTTGTGGCAATATATGGTTTATTTGTAATATTTGTAGCTCATCGAGATCTCGCTAGATATAGTTTGCCAATTATGCCATTTGTGATCGCTGGTTTATCACCAATCTTGGAATACAGATATATTAAATATATTATTCTGGTGATGATCATCCCAATATGTTTGTACGCCTGGCAGTTTGTCCTGGTAAACTACCAGCCGATTATGGATTGGACTCGATTGCTATGAAGAAGTGGTTGTTTTGGTTGATAGTAATTCTGGCATTTGTGGTGGAAATGAGAGTCGTGATCCCTAGCGGAAGCCATTATTGTCAAAATGGGTTCTGCGGGATTTATTTTTGGGGAGCGCATGAACATGATGGCGTGTGGCATCTAGCTTTGATAAATAATGCGTTGACTGTTTGGCCAAATAGATTCCCCACATTTGCTGGGGCAGTGTTGTCTGGCTATAACACACTACTGGACTCTATTTTGTATGTTATCAACCTACTGACTAAGATCCCTGTGGTAACTTTGTATTTTAAAGTGACTCCCCTTTTGTGGTTTGGAGCAATGATTTTGGTGTGGAAAAAATTTGCGGCGCGATATAGTAATAATAAGTGGTATCTGCCTGCAATTCTATTTTTCGTATTTTTTGGCAACTCTTTCTCGTATTTTTTTAGACTATACCACGAAGGTATCATCTGGGGTGCGAGTGGATTGCTCTCGATGCAATCTCCCCAGATGTTAAGCAATATTCAATATGCCCTAACGTTACCATTGATTGGTGTTATGCTGATTTTGTTTCGCAAAGATAGGGTCGGTTGGAAAGAGATGCTGAGTTTGGCAATATTAAATTTTCTTTTGATGGGACTCAAATTCTATGCTGGAGTAATCGCAGTGACAATGAGCGGGATGTATGCATTAACCCTAATTTTCCAGAAGCAGTGGAAGATAGGTATGATTGGTGGTCTATTGTCAGTGATGGGATTTGTTTTGGCTACTTTTGTTTTCTACAACCCACTAAAGAGTCTAGGGGGACCTTCGATTCTGTTGTTCAAACCCATGGCTACAGTACACCCAATAATAGAGGAAGCGGGTTTATTTTTTGCGCCATCAATCGCCAATTTACGCAACAATTTATATGCTGCTGGAGGAAGCTGGCGATTATGGTTGATAGAGGCAGCAACTCTAGGGTTATTTGTATTTTTTAACTGGGGCACGAGAATTATAGGTGTTTGGGCGATAAAGAAAAAACCATTTGATGTAGTTTTGATTACTGGGATAATCACTAGCTTGCTTATGAACATCTTATTCATACAAAGAGGTGAGTGGTGGAACACAGTACAGTTTTTGTATTATGCTACTTTTTTGTCAAACATATATGCGGCAGAGATACTAGCAAACTTAGTTAATCAGGGTTGGAAAATGAAACTCGTAGCATTACTCATCGTATGTTTTACAATCCCCAATGCTTTAGACACATATCGTATCTTTAATAGTTTCCCCCCACATAGTTATGTAAGCGAAGCGGAGATAGAGGCACTCAATGAACTGAAGTCGTTGCCTAAAGGAGTAGTATTGGCTTTACCAATAAATCCGATACCTGGGCATGAACAACAATTACCTCGTCCTCTATATAATATGTATGATACGGCTTATGTGGCGGCATTTTCAGGTCAACAAACATACCTTAACGACTTGGTGCAGTTGCGCTTGACAGGAATAAACTACGAGAATAGATTAGCAATAATTAAAACAGGTGAATGTGAAGTGTTGTCAGAGATCAAATACATTTATGCTGCAGGTGATCAGGGTCAATTATTCCCTTGGCAAAAGTGTCAAAATAATTCTATAACAGAAATATATACCAATGAGCAGGCTAGTATCTACCGCGTTATGACCGATACACCAAACCAATAATAATAATCTTTGAGAATTGCTTCTTTAGTATAGATGAATCCATTGGTAACTTTTAGTTCGTCGTATGGCTTGATAAAAAATATTAAGACTTTATTATCTATTTGATAAATTATTGTCTGAGAATCTTGATAGATGGGGGTGGAGCTAGGTAGATCCACAAGATCTGCCAACTGATTAGTGTTCACTAGCGATTCATAACTAGACCATTTCGGCGACTTATAAACTAAGATTGGAAAGTCTCCTTTTAACTTGAGATTAATGCCTGTTTGATGCACAAAATCGGTGATATTATCTATAGATAATCCATCTTGGAATACATAAAATACACCTGGATAATAAAACTCTCTAGTCTCCCAGTATTTTTGAGGATCTAAATGTTTCGTCGACTTTGTTTGTTGCAACAATTGATCTAAGTAATTTGTTCTAGCTGTGGGCAATAAATAATTGATGATGCGTGGTTGGAACAATAAATAGCAAATTGCGATGGTGAGTGTAACTAATAACGGTAAACGCATGAAATCATTATATAATGATTGTTATGTATTTTGTTTTATCAATTGTGATTTCGCTACTTTTGGTTTCTGATTTGTTTTTTACCCCTGGTCACTCTGCCTACATGGATGGAATTGCTCACATTACAACCCTAACCCAATTTTACGAAGCCATGAAACAAGGTATTTGGAGAGTGACTTGGACTGATGGATTTGCTAATTATGGGATGCCAATACCTTTGTATATCCACCAGACCATTGGCTATTTGGGTGGATGGCTATCGCTACTTCTACATGGTGATGTTGTGATGGTATACAAACTTTTGTTTTTGCTTGGTGCAGTAGTGTCGAGTGCAGTTTTCTATAAATTCCTGCGGATATATTTTAGTCCCCTGGCTTCATTTCTAGGAGTATTTATCATGAATGTTTCTCCTTACAGAATATTGAATTTGTATATCAGAGAGGCACTACCAGAATTTTTGGCAGCCGTAATGTTTCCTGTTATTTTGTTAGCTACTCACAATTTTGTAAAGAAAAAGAATAAGTGGTCAGGAGCCATTTTGACTAGTGTATTTGCACTTATTGCGTTATCGCATCCCATGATGTTGGTGGTGGGAAGTGTATTATTTGGAGGATATTATTTCTACCTAATCAAAGATGAAGAGAACAAAGTCAAACTAACGCTCTTATATGCTATGCATATGATCTGGGGATTACTAATTGCTGCATACTATTTGATCCCACTGAAGGTCGAAATCAAGTACTTTTACTATGGTCAGCAAACAAATCATTTGACTGGCGGACAATATTTGGGATTGGTAAATTACTTTGATCCTAAATGGTATTACTTTTATATCAGAGATGTGGCGAATCGAGGACACTTTGTATCTGGGGGATTGTTGGAAAGTTTGATTATGATTGGAGGAAGTGGTGCATTATTTTATCAACTTATTTCTAAAAAGTTTAAAAGGATTGAAATATGGCATTTTGCAGTAGTGGTGGGGATAGTTTTGGTTTTTATGACGACTAAATATTCTGGTTGGCTTTATGAACATATCAATTTACTATCCAACATTCAGTTTCCATGGAGAATGCTTTCTTCATATATATATATTCCAGCGATACTAGTGGCGGCATTTTTTGACAAGCTTTCTAAAAGAAAATTCAAGCTGATTTTGGCGTTGATATTTGTGGTTATCGTGGCTTCTACTCGCTTCCCACAAATGTATGCCAAGAACAATACTCTGCATGATGTGGCGCGCTATTACTTTACGCCTATTAATCTTCACTCTACAGTCATGAATACTGTTTGGAGTGGTGAGACTACTGAGTACCCAATCAAAGATCATAAAGCAGATATCATAGCAGGGAGCGGTGATATAGAAGTTTTAGATAACAGATATGGAATAAGGAAATATATTGTGAATGCTAAGACGGATGTAAGGTTGGTGGATTACACTTTTTACTTCCCTGGCTGGGAAGTAAAAGTAGATAATCAAGTTGTGCCAATAGAATTCCAAGATCCCAATTACCGCGGAGTCATAACCTACAAACTCTCTGCAGGCGATCACCAAGTTGATCTATATTTTGGTGATACCAAGTTACGAAGAATATCTAACTGGATAAGTATTGTAAGCGCTGGACTTTTCGTTGCCTATTTTTTCTTCCAAACAAAACGTGAGTAAGCAAAGAAGTTCCAGAACATACCAACGAGGATCCCTACAATAGAGAAAGTCATCCCAGTATCTACGTTAATACCTGCAATTGGGACGATAAATAGTGTGTGTAGACCGATAAACTTTTCACCCATAAAGGCAATGACCATCTGGATGAGGATAGAACCAGCTGAAGCTAGATTGAACTGCAAAAACTTACCTGGGATCTGTACGACTAAGAGACGCCGATCGGAGAAGGTCCAGAGATTACTGAGCGTAAAATTGGAGACGATCGCCGTTTCGATAGAAAGGAAATTAGCTATTTGATAGCCTAGCCCCAGGCGATAGAAATACAATGCAATAATTTGGACTATAGTACCCGTGCCACCGGTAATCAAAAATTTGAAGATACGACTTTTGAAAATTTCTTGGATTCTAGTTTTCATAATGTACCTCATTGTATTAAATATATATTCTGGACCTAGTTTTGAGGAGCCGGTCGTGCGATCCCTGAAATGATAAGCTACCTCACTAACTTTATACCCTTTCTGTATAGTTTTTACTAGCAAACCTATTTGCCATGTGTATCCTTGGAATGCAGTATTGTTCATGAGTGGGAGGATTTGTAGAATTACTTCTTTTTTTATAGCGCGATAACCGGCAGTCCAGTCGTGAATGGAAAAATTGAACATTACGAGTTTGATAAATATATTCCCAAAGCGGGAAAGCAACTTACGATGAAGGCCCCAATTTTTTGGAATTCCACCTCCTTCAATATAACGACTACCCATGACCATATCACTCCCCAATTCGATATGTTTGAGCATAGTAGGGATGATGATTGGGTCGTGCTGGAGATCGGCGTCAAACTCGAAGATGATATCCGCTTTGTATTTGTCTATCGCTACAACAAAGCCTTTTTTATAGGCATGACCGAGCCCACCCTTGCGTTTGTTATTCAAGATGTGAACATATGGATATTTTTTGATAAGCTGATTGATCTTGACCCTCGTGCCATCGGGACTATTGTCGTCGACAAAGAGAATATGTATGTCGTATCCTGTGCAAAGCCTGAAAACTTGGGCGAGAGCGGAAGTAACTGGAGCGACGTTGCCGGCTTCGTTGTAAGTCGGGATGACAATGACTACTTTCGGTCGCATAATGGTTAATGGTTAATGGTTAATGGTTGATAGTGAGTGAGCATTTGAGTCATGCCCGCTTTGAAATCGACTTTTGGCTCCCAGTGCAATATGTCCTTGGCTTTCCTGATATCTGGGTTGCGTTTCTTGGGATCGTCGACGGGACTATCTACATATTCTTTGGGGAGTGACGCTCCTATGATTTCTTCAAAAATAGCAATCGCTTCGCTAAGCTTGAGTTCCTGAGGATTGCCGAGATTGAGGACTTGGCCAATTGATTGATCTTTGGCGTGAACTAGAGCAATCCCTTCGATCAAATCATC
>Ga0210015_1003210_pt1 | contig 14592 bp, 16 predicted proteins | sample CryGeymeta201522_FD_185471 | JGI IMG/M metagenome (GOLD analysis project Ga0210015, IMG submission 185471) | Groundwater microbial communities from Crystal Geyser aquifers in Utah, USA - Crystal Geyser metaG 2015-22 (SPAdes) (version 2) | ecosystem: Environmental > Aquatic > Deep subsurface >... | reverse complement strand
TTGGGTTTCATCGCGTAAATTCCATCCAATGGAGAAAATACGGGCATGCCCTTTGTGGAATCGAAAACCCCGGCCGTCCAGGCCCCTCTCATATTGGCATCCCCATAGACGGGGAAAATACGGGCATGCTCTTTGCTGTTTCTGAGCAGGGAGATCACCTCAAGGGCCTTCAGGGACTCCTTGCCGGAGGATGACTCCAGAAATCCGCCTCCGAATACGATAGCGCAGTTTTTCATCTCGCCTATAAGACATGCCGCATCAGAGATGAGTTCCTCTGAAACCCCTGTATGTTCCGAGACCGTCTCGATATCGTATGCCTTAAGCCCTTCCCTGATAGATGAAAGCTCCGCCCTGTTCAGGCCGCAGGAAGCCTCTAAGATATCCGGGCGGTCCAGCAAAAGGCGCAAAAGCCCCTTGAGCAGCACTTCCTCCGCGCCTGGGTAGTAAGCGAGATTCATATCAGCCAGACGCCCTAGCGCGGTTTCAACAGGGTTTGCCGTAAGAAGCCTGGTCCCTTTCAAGGCCGCCTGCCGCACCTTTACCCCTAAAATGGGGTTTGCTGCCGAAAGGTTCAGACCGATGACAATGATACCATCGGCGCCATCAAGGTCTTCGTCACGGCCTTCTAACGCTCTATCCCCCATATCCCCGGCAATTGTTCGGAAGCAGTCAAGATACCGGCCCGAGTTGATGACAAAGACCGACTCGGACTTCAGGACTGACCCGGCAAGCCCTTTGATCAGCGCCAGTTCCTCATTGCTGACACGCGCATCGCAAATCAGGGCGATCTCACCCTTGCCGCAGCCGCCAAGCGAGGCCGATACATTTGAGAGCGCCTCATCCCAGGAGGCCTCCTGCATGGCACCATCCCTGAAAATTCGCGGCCCCTTTATGCCATTTTCTTTCCCAAGATAGGATTTTAGAAGGAAGCGGCCCTGAACGCAGGCCTGCCCCAGATTTGCGCCTCCCTTCGGATCGGGCCTGGCACTCAAAACCCTCTCTCCCGCCGCCACATCAAAGAGCATCGCGCATCCGGCACTGCAGAGAGGACAGATGGAGGATTTAACCTCGTGATTAAGCTGTTTCCTGTAAAGGCCGAGGATGATATCGGTCAAGGCCCCGCACAAAGCCGAGGTCTCTTTCCGGAGCAAAACTTCATGACCGCCCGGCACTTCCCTTATGGCACCTACAGGGCATACGTCCACGCAGGCTCCGCAAAACTGGCATCCCGCATCCTCAAGGCTCCTTCCGAATTGTGTCGCGACCTCCTGCCTCCCGCCTACCTCTCTGAAGACAATGGCCCTGTTGCCGCGCACCTCATGGCATACCCTGACACATCGGCCGCAGTGAACGCACAGGCGGTAATCGCGCTCAAAATATGGGCCGCCTGGTTGCGCAGGCTTAACGGCCACGGTCGGTATCTCGTAAGGAAAATCAATTCCCACCGCCCTCACAAGCTGCTGGAGTTCGCATGTTCCGTTCCTGGGGCATGCCAGGCATTCCCTGGGATGTTCCTTGAGGATCGCAAGAAGCATTTCCCTGCGGAAATCAAGCACTCGGGGGGATCCGGTATCAATACGCATCCCTTCTGCAACCTCTGTGGAACAGGCGGCGGGAAGACCCCTGTAGCCTTCTATCTCCACCGCGCAAAGCCTGCATGCGCCGCTTGCCCTGACAGCAGGATGAAAACAGAGCCTGGGAATGACTATACCGGCGCTGTCCGCGGCCTGCATTATGCTCTGCCCGGGAAAGGCCGTTACGCTACGATCATTTATCCGGATCGTTATTTCATTCATGGTTTTTACGATTCTCCACTAGAATTCCATATCATCGAGGTCAACGCCGAGTCTTTCCCACTGTGCCTTGGACTCTTCCTCGGCCTTAGTAACCTCTTCCTCGCTCCAGGGCTCAAGCACAAGGGTATCGGCCACAAGCTCCCAGATGTATTTCACCTCGTATTTGTAGTCCTTGTAGAACTTGGGAAGCCTCTTCATCATCTGGTCGCGGCAATTGGAGCATCCGACCAAAACGACATTAGCGCCGCTGTTTTTGATCTGATTGTATTTTAGCCTTCCGTGCCAGGCCGAATCCTCCTCGTATGGAAGGGGCCACATCCCTCCACCTGCCCCACAGCAGTAATTGTTGACCCTGTTAGGTTCCATATCAACGAAGTCATCCACGCACTGTTGGATGATCCAGCGGGGCTCCTCGTAGTAACCGTGGCCGAAGTTACGCTCCAGTTCTCTTCCGTGTTTACAGGAATCATGCCAGGTAAACCTTTTACCTGCGTTTACGGATTTATCCAGCTTGATCCTTCCGCTTTCAATCAACTCCTTGAGATATTCGTATAGATAGATGTGTTCGATCTTGTTGTTGGGATCCTCGAGGACGCATTCCTTCATACCCTTGCGGCATCCGTATGAGCCTCCCCCGCAGTCGGGCATTATCATGCGGTGGATCCGGTGGTTCTTCATAAAGTCAATCTTTCTCTTGGCAAGGATCTTGGTGGCCTCGTGATTTCCGGTAAATAGCCCCCAGTCAACTGCTTCCCAGTTTTCAGAAGGTATGGTCCAGTTCTCCCTTGCGGCATAGAAGATCTTCCACCACCACTTCATATCGTCATTATCAGCAAATACTTCCTTGGAATTGGGGAAAAAGAGTATCTCGGCGTCGTCCTTGTCTATCGGAACATAGAAGCCGGGGCAATCGTCCTCAGCGATCTCTTTTCCCATGTCGGCCATAAGGAAGAAATAGTCATTTTGCGGGACGGCCATGTTGTTACCTGTCTTTAGGACATTCTCAACTCCTTTGTGGAGTATCCCCGGCACCTGATCTCTAGGTCTTAATGACTTCATGTGTGCCATGATTCCCACAATGTCTATGCCCATGGGACAGGCATAGGCGCAGCGTCCGCAGCCGGTGCAAATCCAGGGAAATTTGGAATCAACCACCTCATCAAGCATCCCGAAAGCGAGCATCCTTATCACCTTCCTGGTATCCCATCCCTTCATGTTGGGATCGCCTGTGATCGGGCAGCCGTTGGTGCATGTCCCGCATGTAAAACAGTTATTAAGATTGAATTTACTGAGATAAGTCTTTACGTCATCGGGAAGTTTCTTAAGAGTTATAGCCTCTTGCATCTTACAATCCTCCAAGCGATAGGCTGTTAAGTGCTTTTTGCCGCCATGGGCGGCAGCCTTATGAAAGGCATATCTTTGCCTCGATGTTACATTCTGTTGCCGACACAAGGCATGGAAGGGGCAAGGGGAATCGAACCTCCTCCCGGTTTTGCAGACCGGGCCTACGGGTTTGAAGCCCGCGGGGCGCCCAGCACCATTGCCCCTGAATCAGCAAAAAACACGGAGCGCGCAAAGGCGAGAAGGTATCTCACAATGTCCTTAAGGAAGGAAAATGGGGAAAAGTCTTCAGCCTTACCACATCCACCTTACACGGGTGGATGAAAGCGTGCCACGTCAGGTAAAACCGAAAAACCTTTTCATGCGGAAAACCAGCCTCAAATGGATTTTTATTGACAGGGCAACAGATAAAGGGTTGTCACCTTTTTGTCAATATGGAAATTACGATATAAAAATAGGTTAAGAAAGGAACATCCTATAAAAACTCGCCCTCGATTATTGAATATCAAAGGTATCAGCTCAATCATTGGGGGGATGGCCTTGCGCAGATCAGGACATGCAGACCAGGAATCAGGGCCTGTAGGTGCGCCTTCAGGCGCGGGGCGCAAGGTTCCCGCGCGGCTGAAGCCGCACCTGCCCCGAGTTTTTGAGCTCATACAATCAATGACTAAAAAGCAATACTTTATATGAAAATGCCCCTTCGCTTCACGACTCCCCCTCGACGGAAGTGGTGGGCGTAATTTTCATATAGGGTAGCAACCAGTTATTGAGATGTTATATCACTTCTTTCTCACTATAGTTCTTTGTCCTTCAGGAATGGCTTCGGGGATTGAATCTCCGATTATCTTAGCCACCGCGTTAAAGCGCGGAGGGCACGCCTCAAAACATGTACCGCATTTGATGCATTTGCCCTGATCTATGACGTGTATCCTGTTTTTTCCCCCGTCTATTGCCTCAACAGGGCATTTCTTAAAACAAATCATGCAGGCCTGGCATTTTGCAGGATCAATATAATAGGACGGCGCATCGCGGAAAAGCGCATCAATTTCCTCCTTCGAATAGAGGCTTTCGTATCTCGCTTCATCAGGATCATGTAGGGCAAGTTTTTCCCTCTTCGCAAGCTTGATGTAGGGAATAAGCCTTACCACCTCATTTATTCTTCGCTGAAGCTCTTCTCTGCTAACGCCCTCACCGGCTCCGAGGGGCCCTAGTTTTTTGATCTCTTTTCCGAAATCCTTCATTACCTCGGCAAACCTTATTCCTTCCCCCGCCGAAACCCACTCAAGCCTGAGTCTTTTAGGATCAATGCCAGCCCGCTCAAGGAGCTTCTTACACAGATGGGTCATGCTCAAGGCATCGTAATTTCCCTCTGTGTTGTAATGGCAGTCATTGATATGGCAACCTCCGATAAATACCGCGTCTGCTCCGTCCATAAATGATCTGAATATAAAAGACAGATCCACCCTGCCAGAACACATAAGCCTTACGACCCTAATAAAGGGAGGATATTGAAACCGTGAAACCCCCGCCAGATCAGCGCCGCCGTAGCAGCACCAGTTGCACAAAAAGCCTACGACTTTGGGTCTAAAGTCATGTCCGATGCTCATCTCAGTCTTACGCCCCATCTACCCTATCTCCTCCTCATCGGCAATCCATTGTTCGCTGAACATTGCGTCAATCTGCCTAAGAATCTGCTCATCCCTGTAGTGCTTAAGGTAGATCGCGCCTGTCGGGCACTTCGCATTGCACAACCCGTCTCCCTTGCATAGAACGGGATTTACGACAGCCTTCCTCCCCTGCCTTGTATCCTGGAATCCAATGGCTCCATACCTGCATGCCGGAATGCAGGTGCCGCATCCTATGCACCTTTTCTCATCAACGTCACAGACAGAGCCCGAGGCAACCACCGTATCGTGGGAAAGAAGCGTTAGGGCCCGGCCCGCGGCACCATAAGCCTGGCTGACAGTCTCAGCAATATGCTTTGGATAGTGAGCGGTGCCGCAAAGATAAACGCCCTCAGCCGCGCAATCAACTGGCCTTAACTTCACATGGGCCTCCTGGAAGAAACTATCGGGGCCAAGGGAAAGCTTATACAACCCTGCGATCTCCCTGGCCGATCCGGAGGGCACCACAGCGGCTGCAAGACAAACAAAGTCGGCATCCACAGCGAGTTTTCTGCCGAGTATGTAATCAATGGCTGTAACCCTCAAAACAGGACGGCCGTCTTCATGCGTAGCCTCGACCTGTGGCTTTTCCTCCGCTTCGTAACGGATGAACTTTATGTCCCTCACGGAGGCCTCACGGTAATAATCCTCTCGGAATCCGTATGTCCGCATGTCGCGGAACAGTATGTATATATCCATTTCAGGATTAAGGTCTTTGAGTTTGAGGGCATTTTTGACAGAGCCGGAGCAGCACACGCGGCTGCAGTAATTCCTTTCCTCGTTCCTGCATCCCACGCACTGGATCATGACAAGCGTTCTAGCCTTTAGGATTTTTTCGTCTCCGGCCGCAATTCTCCCCTCAAGCTCCAGGTTGGTCATTACCCTTTCGTCTTCGCCGTAGAGATATTCCGAGGGTGTGTATTGCTCAGCTCCTATAGCTATGACGGCGGCTCCGTGTCTTATTTCATGATATCCCTTTTCGGATGTAATATTCGTTGTAAAATTGCCGACATAACCTGAAACCTTATTTATTACAGCTCCAGTGTGAACATGCAGCATGGGATGCCGATAGACCTTCTTTACGAGGTCACTCAGATAGGCCTGAACATCCATCCCCTCAAGGGTGTAGTAAATCCTTCTCGCCATTCCGCCCAATTCCCTATCCCTTTCAAGAAGAAAAACCTCATGGCCCTGTGCGGCGATTGATAAGGCACAGGTCATGCCTGCAACGCCTCCTCCTATAACCAGTGCCGCCTTGTTCACCGGCAGATAAGACTCCTGCAAGGGCTCAAGCAGGCTGCTGCGGGCCACAGACATGCGTATGAGGTCCTGGGCCTTTTCAGTTGCCTCTTCCTTCTCCATGGTGTGCACCCAGGAGCAGTGTTCCCTGATGTTTGCAAAATCAAAGAGATACTGGTTTATTCCTCCCTCCCTGAGCGTGTCCCTGAAGAGGAGCTCATGGGTCCTGGGAGTGCAGGCTGCGACAACGACGCGATTGAGGCCGTTTTGCCTTATTGAATCGGCTATGCGCTGGGCTGCCTCTGTCGAGCAAATGAAAAGCCCCTCTTCTGCGTGAACGACATTGGGTAGAGTCAACGCATAGTCCACCGTGGAGGGCACATCTACAACCCTACCTATATTGGCTCCGCAGTGACATACATAGACACCCACTTTGGGCTTTTCCTTCGAGGTATCCCTTTCAGGCGGATAGACCCTCTCCCTGGTCAGCTTTCCCCGCCGGTACCCCAAGAGTTCACCACACTGACTCCCGGCCCCGCTGGCTGTCACGACCGACTCCGGAATGTCCATCGGCCCTTGGAAAGCGCCACTTACAAATATGCCTCTGCGTGATGTCTCCATAGGATTGGCGGAGTTAATCTTGCAGAATCCATGGTCGGTCAGGTCAATGCCGAATTTTGCGGAAAGGTGTCTGAAATCAGATGGAGGATTCAGACCGACCGAGAGCACCACCATGTCAAATTCCGACTCTTTAACCCCTTCCGCAGGATCAGAATATCTGACGATTATGTTCTTGGTCCCTGGTATCTCCCTTTCAATGGTAGCGTAGCTCCTCACAAACCTGACATCGGGAAGCCTCTCAGCTCTTTGATAGAACCGCTCAAAATCCTTCCCGTATGATCTTATGTCATTGTGGAAAATCGTGCAGTGGGCTGAAGGATCATGGTCTTTTGTAAGAATGACCTGCTTTTGAGTGTAGGTGCAGCAGACAGCAGAGCAATAGCTGTTGTCGCCGGTGGTGACCCTCCTTGATCCCACGCAGTGTATCCAGGCTATGTTGCGAGGATGTTCCCTGTCCGAAGCGCGCAGTATCTCCCCTTCGTACGGGCCGGTTGCGCAAAGGAGCCGCTCATAGTCCATACTTGTAACCACGTTCTGATATCTGCAGTAACCGTATTCAGGTTTGAGAGCAGGGTCGAACGGCTCAAACCCGGGTGAGAGTATCACAGCTCCTACATTTATGACGATCCTCTCAGGCTTCTGGCCAAAATCTATAGCGTCATTCTTGCAGACCGATTGACATATCGCGCATTTCTTTTCCTTTAGAAACAGGCAGCTGTCATCAATATATGTCACCAGTGGGATAGCCTGGGAAAAGTAGATGTGGACGGCCTTGTTTTTCGATATCTCCTGGTTGTATTTGTCAGGATAGCTGACGGGACAGTATTCCACGCAGGTGGTGCAGCCCGTGCAATTATCTTCCTTGATATATCTGGGTTTCTTGACCAGGGTCACCCTGAAGTCCCCTGCCTCCCCCTCACAGCTTTCCACCTCCGTGTAGGTCATTATCTCTATGTTGGGATGTCTGTTACACTCGACAAACTTTGGAGATTCTATACACATGGAGCAGTCGTTTGTGGGAAAGGTCTTGTCGAGCTGAGCCATGTGCCCTCCGATGGTGGGGGCTTTGTCAATCAGATAAACCTTGAATCCCGCGGTGGCAAGATCAAGCGAGGCCTGAATCCCGCTTATACCGCCGCCAACCACCATTACATCCGCAAAATTTCCTTCATCGAGACTTCTACAAAGTTTTATTATTTCTTCTTTTTCCACTTTTTTATTTCCCCGCCATTTGACTTGATGCCCCTGCTTACGTCCGGGCTGATCATACATTGATAAAATCCATGACTTAAGTGCCTTGAGAAAAGGCCTGCATTCTGCGTTTTACTCATCCATGGTAACCGCGACTTGTCTCTATTAACGACCCGCTCTAAGGGATTTGTCCGTACATCATCTGCACGGAGTGGATTTCCTGAATAGCAGCGAAAAAACCGGGCTTTCAGACGATGATCCAGGGGAAAGCAAGAAGATTTTTATCGGAATCTAATGATACCAAGATCTCAAGTAGCTCTCCAGCCTTACCCCACCTACCTGACACGGGTAGATACAATAACAATATCTCAGGTAAAGCCGAAAAACCGTTTCATCTTGGCCCTCTTGAAGGAATTGATTCAACCGATGCACAAATATAGGTGGATCGCCTTTTTGTCAATATGGAATTTGCGATAGATGAAAAATAAGAGAAAGACGGAGCCTATAAGAAAGAGGAGACATTGATTACAGAGGATTTATATGAAAATAGCCATAGCGGCGCAGCCTGTTCCGGACTTCGCCGGGATCACGCCCTGAACTCCGGATCTAGCCCGGTATGACACGCGGCATTTTTATTCATTGTTGTTCCCCATTCGGCAGTGAAGGTTTATATGAAAATACATCGTCATACCGGCGTAGGCCGGTATCCAGTCATTTATACCTGGATTCCGGATCAAGCCCGGAAAGACGAGCGGCATTTTCATGTTTCGTTGTGCCCCAAAAGGGTATGAGCGTTAGAGGAAGCCCCCGGCCTATCGCCTGTGGCACTGTCCGCACATCACAGGCAGAGGTGTCCCTTGGGCGGAATTCAGATCTTCATGGCAGGATTTGCACTGAATATGAACGGCTTTTATAAGGGGAACAGGGTTCTTAGAGCCGTCCGGCGTATGGCATTCTGAGCAGGAGCGGCCCTCCTCTCCTCCCTTGTTTGCCCGGTATTTGTCGTATTCGTGATGACAACGGCTGCAGGCGATAAGTTCCCCGTGTTTATCATGAGTAAAACGAACTGAAGGTCTCATGGCCGACCCGAAGGACTTTTTATCAATAGCCATGGTTTCATCCTCGGCCTCACCAGAGGAAGCGCCCCAAACCCCAAGCAAGGCTAAAATGAATCCAGCAATCAAAATGACATATCTTGGCATGACTCCTCCTACAAAAAGTATCTACAAGACATTTCTTCTTGCGTCACCGCGAGGTCATGAAGGGGAAGTGTCTTGGTCGCCTGAACCGCGATATCTCCTTAAGAGGCTTTAGGAAAGACCAAACCTGCTCAAGCGGTATGCGCGTCAGCGGCCTTTTCCATTGCGAGCCTCTGCTTGGGCGATGTTATTATTGAAACAGGGCAAGGCGCCCTCAGGGATACCTTCTGGGCGTTTTCGCCCAGGTGAGGTTTCTCAAGCTCCATTGGCTGCCTCGGGTCGTGGATGGTATATGATCCCATCACTATCAGATCAACCTTCTCCTTCCTGGCAAATCGCACTATCTCCATCCAAGGAACTCCGGCCCGCACCTCGATACGGACAAACTCCGGATTTTCTTTCTCTATCCTTATAAAATAGTATTCCTTCAGCTTCCGCTTGAGTTTTTCATATATCTCAGGTCCGGCCCATGTCTCGCCATCCTCTGTGATCACCTGGCCTGAATAGCGATGCCTGGATTCCAGCACATGGAAGACTATAAGTTCCGCATCGGACCTTTCAGCAAGGTCAAGCGCTGCCGCAAAGGCATAGTCCGAGCCCGCATAGAGATCAGCACAAAATAATATCTTCTTGTACATGGGGCCTTCTCCTTTCATTCCTGAGTGTATGCTTAAGCTTCTTCATCAGCCTCTTCAGGTTTGAGATTGTCGGGCACTATCATTGCCTCGGATATAATCTCCTTTAGCGACAATATCTTAACGCCAAGCTTATATTCCTTGTTAAGGTCGCCCAACTGATCAAAGCAGTTATGACAAGGAGCTATGACTATCTTTGCGCCGGTTGCCTTGATCTGCTCGGCCTTAATCCTGCCCGAGGCCATTCGTCTGGCCTTGTATTCAGGCCCCATGGGTATGAATCCTCCCCCTCCCCCGCAGCAATGATTATGCTCGCGGTTGGGCGTCATATCCCTGAAGTCTTCGGCCAGATATGCCACCAGCTTTCTTCCCTCTTCCCAGAGCCCTCCGTTGCGGGATACGTTGCAGGGATCCTGATATGTTACAGGCTCCTTTATCCGTTTTGCGGGGTCTATTTTGATACGGCCGTCCCTGACATATTCGTAAAGGAGCTGCACAGAATGGATCACCGGAACTGGCGTCTTCCCATCCTGATATCCCGCAAGATAAGGACCCTCAAAAAGGGCGGATCTAAAGGCATGACCGCACTCGGTTATGAGGATGTTTTTGACCCCGAGTTCCACGGCCTTGTCATACATGTTGCGCACCACCTGCCCGGCCAGAGCCTTGTCGCCAGCAAACATGGGAAGATTGGTGCAGTCCCATCCCGTGCTTGGCATGGTCCAATCCTCCCCGGCAACCGTAAATATCTTGGCAGCCATGGCAAGATCCTGGGGATAGAACATGGGCTCCCTGGGATTGACCGTGTACATGTATTTGGCGCCCTTCTTGTCAATGGGGATGGTAACTCCCCTTATCTCCTCTGAGCTTTCCTCAGCCATCCACTCGCAGGTTTCTATGAAATCCTCGGAACTCATTCCCATCTGATTTCCGGTCTCGCGGTAGTTGACCACAGTCCTCATGAGTCCCTCGGGTGCGATGCCCTGTGAAAAAAGGATAGCCCGCACGGTAGCAATCATCGTCGCTATATCTATGCCAAAGGGACAGTACATGGAGCAGCGCTTGCATGTGGTGCATTCGCCCCATGCGATGTCGGCGCATTTCTTAAGAAATGTCCAATCAACATAACCCTTTCTCCTATAGAGTTCACCAAGTGTGTTCTTGAATTTATAGGCGGGGCTCAGTTTGGGATCCTTGTTGTGGGCGAGATAGAAAAAACAGCTTTCCGCGCACAGTCCGCACCGGGCGCAGATACTCAGCCACGTCCTTATACGGGCGCCGTTGTTGGCATCAAGGATCTCCCTGATCTTTTTCGTGTTAACCTTATTTTCAGTTTCAGTTGCGGCCTTGACGGCTGCCTGTTCATTAGTGCTCATATCATTCCCCATAAAACCAAATACTTATCACCATGATCTCGCACCCCTTCTGGTGCCCATTTCAAAGCCGATAAAAGATCTGGTGAAGAAAAACAGCATCATGTGCCCCAGTTTGGTAAACGGTATGAGAATCAAAAGCAGTTCTCCCGTTATCACGTGGAGCACCATCATAAGATCATAGTCAAGCAGCTGGTGATACGCGAGAAAGCCTGTCACGAAAGGAGCGGCGGATATAAGGATAATACAGTAGTCCCATATCCCTGACAGTATCCTTACCTCAGCTCTTGCAAGGCGCCTGACAAATAGAAAGATGGCGCAAAGTATCACAAGCACCGTTAGGATGTCGGCAATGACATCCGGCATTGACCAGAGGCTTAAGCCGAAAGCCTCATCCCACAGCATGTTGTGGGCCGAAAGGAAAAGAGGAACCGCCAAAAGACCCACATGGAAGACAAAGAAAACAAGGCTGAAAAAGGGCTGCAACCTCATGGATGCGCTTCCCCAGGGGATGAGCCAGTGCCAGATGGACCTAAAGGCCCACCTCCAGTCAATGTGATTATAGAAGACCCTGTCTCTTTCCCTGCTGAGGCCGAACAGAAACACAAGCCTCACCAGCAGGCCGACTAAGAAGACTGCAAATGAAAACCACAAAGCAGGGCCTGTCAAGAAGTTGTATAGATTGTTCATGGAATTAACTCTTTCCTTCGGACTATAAGTTTTTTCAGTAGGAATCCGGCCATGCCTGAGAACCTGGTCTCGGCACGGTATTACACCTTTCCTATAGATTTTTAAAATAGGAAGAGTTCCACTACCAGTCAAGTAGGATTTTTTGTGCACAGGTGAAGGTATGCGCGTTGAGGCGCCCGGACCATAGCTTGCGCATAGCCAAGACACAAGGCATTCGGAACTTACGAGAACTTGCCCGGAGGCTGGGGGTATCCGAGAAAAGTGCAGCCTTCCTTCTCACCAAGCCACATTTCACATCCCTTTTAAGTTGTGTCGGGTAAATTTATTTGGCTTAAGGAAGGGGGCTGGGCGATTACAAAGATTCCCTCGGCAAGGCCAAGTGCCTTGATATAGTTGCGCTGGACAGGGGAGAGAGGTTTGTTTAAGACTCGGGACTGCCCGGAACTTAGGATCAGGACGTTCCGGAACTTGGTAGTCATCCGTTGGGTAAGTTCCCGGCTCACCCGGTATCGGCTCCATGATGGATTATGTTCTATGAGTTCCCGCATGGTGACGATGTCACCGTTGGTAAGCAAACGACCCTGGATAAGACTTGGAATCTTCCTGGCTAACCAATCTGTCATATTATGCAATCAGAGTTCAGAAAAAAATGCAGTCGTTTGAAAAACTGGCTCTTCAGATTAACGAAGGGGTGTGGAATGCAGGCTTTCAAATGACCGTTTTTCTATTGACATTGAAAACATCAACATATAAATACTTATTGATATATTCATATCTCTTCGTTTGTGCCGGTGAGTGGGAGACTGCTATGGGTATGGGAATTGACATTCCCTTAGTTTCAAGGAGGCGGACTGAAAGGTCCGCGAGAGGAAGTTAGAATTGTCAAGAATAACACCCAAAGAAAGTATTGAAGTGGTCGACCGCCTTGGAGATATAACGGCATTAGCAAGGAGCCTTTCCGACGAGAACCGCCTAAGGATTCTCGTGTACCTTGCTGATGGGAAGCAATCCGTATCCCGAATCGTTGAAGAACTTCAGCTTTCCCAACCTCTGGTCTCACACCATTTGAAAGAGCTTAAGAGATGCCTGCTGGTTAACGTTGAGAGAAACGGCCCTTTTATTTACTACGAATTGGCCGACCCAAGGATCCTGCACATATTGAAAGACCTGGCTGCCATTGGAGAGGAATTGCTGGCCAATAGAAAAACCCTTTAGCAAGGAGATGATTGAGTGAGTACAAGTTACATTGAACAACTGCTCAACACGATAGAACCTGAACAAGCCTTGAAAGAAGCCGCTCGCCTGGTAAGAAGACTGTTCCCGCTTCTGGATGAAAAGGCCCGTTTGGACTTCATTGTCACCTTGCTGGGTGATGTTGGAACAGACAAGGTTTCCAGCATGGTTCACCTCTGACTGGCTGAGTGTATGGGCGAAGGTGTCGACCCAACCCAGATGTGCCAGACCCTTGTAGACAAGGTCGCGCGATCCAGGCAGCTTAGGGCGATCACGGAACCGGAGCTTCTGGTGCTCTTTGAGGACTGGCTGGAGGAATTGGAGGAGGAAGCCGCCGAAGTAGTTAGGACACAAGGCACTCCGAATGCGCAAGAACTTGCCCGGAAGCTGGGAGTCTCCGAGAGAGGCGCGGCCTTCCTTCTGACCAAGCTACAAAGAGAAGGAAAGACTAAGGCACAGGCATTATGACAGTAGGCGTTCCTTTGGGATTTAAACACAACATCATAAAAGGAGGATACCATGAAAATCCTATTTATCATCTCGACTGACGATGGAGAAACAATTTATAACGCCATGCGGCTGGCCAACGTGGGCGTCCAGAAAGGCGACGAGGTGAGCGTCTTCATGTTGGGTAAAGGTGTAATGTATGAAAAGAGCGGAAGCGAAGAGTTCAATGTAATGGCACAGATGGAGAAATTTGAAGGCGACTTCTATGTCTGAGGGGTTTGCATGAAATCCCACGGTCTTGTGGGATCGAGCAGTTGCCCCATTGGCTGGATGGATGACCTTTATGCGCTTGCCGTTGACGCCGACAAAGTACTAACTTTTTGATGTGAAAATAGATGGTTGTGCTGTTCGCATCCGCTGGATGGGAACCACTTCCAAAGACAGGATCAATAAGTGCCGAAGACCGATTCCTTTGACGATAATGTAGATAGATATGAGTCCTGGTTTGAACGCAACAGGCTCGTGTACGAGTCGGAACTTGAAGCAATAAGGGATTTGCTTCAACCCTGCGGAAGGGGATTGGAAATCGGAGCACAGGTCGCTTCGCTGCACCGCTCGGTTTACGATTCGGCGTAGATCCATCGCTCAACATGGGTAAGGTGGCAATCAGGCGAGGTATCGAAGTAATCCTGGGAATCGGCGAGAAGCTGCCCTTCAAGGAGAGCAGCTTTGACGTTGTTCTAATGGTTACTACTATCTGTTTTCTTGACGACGTGCCCGCTGTTCTTAAAGAGGCTTATCGTGTCCTTAAAATAAACGGCCATATCCTGATCGGATTCATAGACCGGGAAAGTCCACTCGGTAAGATATATGAGGCAAAGAAGGAAGAAAGCGATTTCTACAGATTTGCCTCCTTTTTTTCCGCAGATGAAGTCGGACTTCATTTAACACCGATTTTCGCGAAGCTATAACCGTCATTTAAGGGGAAGGTTTTGATGCCTCCGTCACTGGAACTTAAAGGTCAGTTTAGCGTTGTCGAGCCAGGAGATGGTCTTGGGCATTCTATGCCAGGGAACGTTTCGGAGGATCGGGTTATGCGCCCTGCGAGGGTAGGTCACGTTCACTTCTCCGCAGCTGATGTCCACATCGGCCTTACCCCGTAT
>Ga0210015_1003207_pt1 | contig 14599 bp, 15 predicted proteins | sample CryGeymeta201522_FD_185471 | JGI IMG/M metagenome (GOLD analysis project Ga0210015, IMG submission 185471) | Groundwater microbial communities from Crystal Geyser aquifers in Utah, USA - Crystal Geyser metaG 2015-22 (SPAdes) (version 2) | ecosystem: Environmental > Aquatic > Deep subsurface >... | reverse complement strand
CTCCCGAATTATCTGATTTATTTTATTTACCACTCTCCAGCCTAAAGGAAGAAGTGTCCAGGATCCTGCCATCAGTTGATCGATAAACCCCGCACGAACGAGAAGTTTGTGATTAATACTCCGGGCATCCTTGGGAGCCTCTTTTCTGGTTTTGGGAAAAAGTTTTGACTGTAGCATATAGGCTATTTTACCACCCCCTGGAGAAATCCTGAAATGCTTCCCGCAGCAATAAGGCGGATGATGTCGTGGGCGGTAACGGCCAAAAGAAGAGCAAGAAGTATTATCATTCCTACCGCATGGATAGCCGCTTCAACTTTGGGCAGAACCTTCCTCCCAATTGCCTTTTCAATGCCGATAAATAAGAGCCTTCCCCCGTCCAGCGCCGGAAAAGGCAAAACATTTAAAATGGCCAAATTAACCGACATTATGCCCACAAAATTGACAACCGCCAAAACCCCCAACTGGGCCGCCTTTGAAGTAATGGCAAAAATCCCGACCGGCCCGGCAATATCTTGAGGAACTTTGCCTGTCAACAGTCCGGCAATGGTTCCAATCAAAGCGGCAGTCACATTCTTACCCCAGAAAACGGCCTCGCCAAAACCGTAGTAAATTCCCAGAATCGGTCTTAAGAAAACCGGCGGATAGTAAATTTCAGTGGCCGTAATGATTACTCCCAAAGGACCCTCGCCTTCAGGCAGATTTTTTCGGGCGGTGAGATAAACCGTTTTAATTGAACTTTTATTACCCGTTCTTCTTTCAACCTCCAGAGGAAATTTTTCACCTTTTTTCTTCTCAACCAAACCGACAAACCCGTTAACCGATTCCACTTTTTCTTTATCAGCCAATCTCACAATATCCCCTACGATCAACCCCGCGTTTTGCGCCGGGGAGCCAGCGGCAATATCGACAATTTTGACGTCTTTTGTCTCTCTGGGAATTCCCGAAAAAGAATAAACCACCCCAAAAGCCACAATTGCCAAAATAAAATTCATGACCACACCGGCCACGACAATCGCCATTCTGACTTTTTTGCTTTTTCCCAAAAAGGAACGCTTGGGGTTCTTTAACTTTTCCGTCGCATCCTCACCGTGAAGCTTGACAAACCCGCCGAAAGGAAGGGTATTGATTGAATACAGAGTCTCGCCTATTTTTTTACCAAAAAGTCTGGGAGGAAGACCAAAACCAAATTCTTCAACCATGACCCCAAAACGTTTGGCAACAAGAAAATGTCCTAATTCATGAACCAAAACTAGAATAGATAACACAAGAAGAAAAACTAAAATTGAACTAATCATCGTAGTATGTAGTATGTAGTATGTAGTATGGAGAAAGCAAGATTAAATCTGAAGAAGTTCCTGTTTTTTTCTTTCTCCGGCTTCGTCTATCTTTCCGACAAATTCATCTGTAATTGCCTGAACTTTCTTTTCGGCATCAAATTTCATATCTTCCGATATTTCTTTTTCTTCAAACGCCCTTTTTATATCTTTCATTGCTTCTCCTCTTTGCTGCCTGACCATTATTCTACCTGTTTCCAGTTTCCCCGAAAGAAGTTTTGTATATTTTTCCCTGTCTTCGGTGGTCATAGGAGGAAGAATTATTCTGATTATTTCTCCATCAACTGACGGATTAAGACCAATATTGGCTTCCAGAATTCCCTTTCTGATATCTCCGATAATCGATTTGTCCCAAGGGTCTATAACAATTGTTTGGGTATCGGGAACTGATATGGTTCCTAATTCCTGAACCTTTAGTCTTTGAGTTCCTCCATATGCCGGGCAGATTATATTTTCAACCAAAGAAGGCATCGCCCGACCGGTTCTAAGTGTTCCTATATCAGAAAGCACCAATTCAAGAACTTTTTGCATCTGACCTCTTAATGAAGCTTCATCCATTACTTGCCTAATTCTACTCTTAAAACCCGCCCCAGTCTAATGTTTTCTCCTGTTTTTGCAATAACAGCTTTTATTAAATCTGATACCCTTTTTGAAGGATCTTTAATAAATTCCTGCTTCTCGATCTCTTTTTCTCCCATACTGGCTACCTGCATGGCAATATCTTTACCCAATTCTTCAAAGAGAGAATTCCTGGCCACAAAATCAGTTTCGCACAGAAGTTCAACTACTGCCACAATCTTACCAGTATGATGACAGTAAACAAAAATCTTTCCCTGACCCGTTCGACGGGTTTCGCATTCGGCCGCTTTTTCAAATCCTTCTTTTTGAAGTATGGCAAAAGCTTTCTTTTGATCTCCCTCAACTTCTTCCAGAACCTGTTTAACCCGAATAACCGAGGCGCCGGTTTGGTCCCTTAATTTTTTTATTAAACCAACATCAATTTTCATTTTTTACCCTTAAGTAACGCCTCACCCACCAAGTCCAAAACATATTCAATTGCTGCCGTGGCATCATCATTCATCGGAATTGGATAATCAACCGCCTGGGGATCGGCATTGGAATCCACTATGCCGACCGTGGTTACCCCGGTTCGTTTTGCTTCTCTGATTGCTCCCGCCTCTTTGTGGGTATCAACCACAAACAATACATCCGGCACTTTTTCCAAAGAAGCCACCCCGCCGAAAAACCGCTCCAGTCTGGCAATTTCCCGGTCAATTAAAAGCCGTTCTTTCTTGGTAAAGTCGGCATAGTCTCCATCTGTCATTTTTTGTTTCATCTCCGCCAGTTTTTTAATAGACTTGTGGATTTGTTCAAAATTGGTTAAAGTCCCGCCCAGCCAACGTTCGGTATAAAAAGGACAGCCACAGGCTTGAGCAACTTCTTTGGTTTTGGCCTGGGCCTGCTTTTTACAACCGACCAGAAAAATGACCTTGCCTTCTTTGGCGGATTTGGTCAAAAAAGCCAAGGCGCTCTCCAAAGCTTCCTTGGTCTTAATCAAATCAAAAATATGCACCCCCTCTTCTTTTCCGTAAAGATATGGTTTCATTTTCGGATTCCAGCGCTTAGTCTGATGCCCGAAATGGGCGCTTTTTTCCAAAAGCTCTTCAGCTGAAACTTTAATCATAAATTTATTTGTGACAAGCTTTGCTTATAGTCACTAGGATGCTATTTTAACAAACCTTGCCAGCGGATACAATCAGATTCTCCAAAAGGCAGGAAATTGTAATCGGACCAATTCCTCCCGGAACGGGGGTAACGAAACCTGCAACTTCGTAACAAGAAGGGTCAATATCTCCCTTAGGAGAACCAACATCAATAACAATTGCACCTTTTTTGACCATATTTGCCTTAATTATATTAGGCGATCCTGTTGCGCTAACCAATATATCTGCATCTTCTGATTTCTCTACAAGTTTATAGTCAGTATTTCTAATTTCTCTCAAAAGCGCACTTCCTACCATTCCGGTTTTTCCAACAACACAGATGGTGAACGGTGATCTGTGAACAGTGAGTAGTGATTTAGCAATCTCAATAACTTGCAAAACCGCCATGGCAGTAGGATGAACGAAGGGGCTATCTTTCCTCAAGCCATCGACGTCTTTTTCCGGTCTTATCAAATTTAGCATTTGGGTTTTAGCATTTAGCATTGTTTCAGGTAGCGGAAGCTGAATCATAATTCCATGGACATTTTTATCTCTGTTCAACCTCCCAATCTCATCAACCGAATCAAAAACTTCTAATCTAATACCAACTCTTTCGGCGGCTTTTTTCTTTAAGCCAACGTAGAGTTTACTGGCTGGATCGTCTCCTATCAGAATCGAAGCCAAACAAGAAATAATCCCTTTTTCTTTAAGAGTTTTCACTCTTTTCTCTATCTCTATCTCTTTCTCTCTGGCAAAAGCTCTGCCGTTAAATATTATGGACATTTGAATTTACTACAAAGATTCTTTACCTTATAAGCAATATCGTGCTGAAGTTTTTCGTCAGCCGAATTTTTAACAACCTCAAGAATCCACTTGGCAATTATTTTCATTTCCTTTTCTTTCATTCCCCTTGTTGTAATCGCTGGGGTACCGAGTCTGATTCCCGATGGACGATATGGTGGAGCAGAATCGTTAGGTACAGAATTTTTATTTACTATAATCCCCGCATCCTCCAAAGCCTGAGCAATAACACTGCCCGAAACCCCCAAGGGCCGTAAATCAACAACTATTAAATGACACTCGGTTTTTCCTGTAACTATAGTGAGTCCTCCTTTTTTGAGAAGTTCTGCCAGAAGTTTTGCATTAGCAACTACTTGCCTCCCGTACTCTTTAAAGCTGGGCCTTTCGGCTTCGCTCAAGGCTATAGCAATCCCCGCAGTTGTATTATTGTGAGGGCCTCCCTGAAGACCGGGGAAAACAGCTCTATCAATTTTCCCCGGAAGTTCAGAATCTTTTTTAATTCCCTTTGAAGTGACCATGATTATAGCCCCTCTTGGCCCCCTTAATGTTTTATGTGTTGTTGTAGTAACTACATGGCAGTAGGCAACCGGAGAAGGATAAACATCTGATAATATAAGGCCGGCAACATGGGAAATATCTGCAACAAACCATGCGCCAATTGCATCTGCAATTGCCCCCAATCTCTCCCAATCAAAAATAAGCGGGTATGCAGTCGAACCGATAATCATTAATTTCGGTCTTTCTCTCTTTGCAAGTTCTTCAACTTCATCATAGTTGATTACTCCGTCGTCCGTACCGAATTGTACGGACGTAAAATATTTTCCGGAAAAAGTAATATCCGGATGTCCATGAGTTAAATGCCCGCCGGATGAAAGTTTTAATCCCATTATTTTGTCACCGTAATTAAGAAGAGCAAATAATACTTCTGCATTTGCGGGAGAACCTGAATACGGCTGAACATTAACGTGCTCTACCTTAAAAAGTTCTTTGGCCTTCTCGATCGTAAAAGTTTCAATTTCATCGACAATTTTATTCCCCTGATAATACCTTTTGCCGGAATAGCCTTCGGAGTATTTATTCATTAGAATACTTCCAACAGCATTTCTCACAGCTTTGGAAGCATAATTCTCCGAAGGAATCATCATAATCGTATCCCTCTGTCTTTTTTCTTCTTTGCTAATCAAATCCGAAATTTTACTCATTTGACTATTTTACTATAGATTTGAAAAAACTAGAGCCAAGATTTTATCAAAGTAAAATCTTATACTTTTTTAAAAGCTCCGTTTGAACCCTGATACGCATAGGTCGAATACCAATATCGATCAAGAATTATATTTTTACCTTTTAAAAGCTTCGGGATAACAACACCTCTTATAAGATTCGCTCTTGCTGCCATATAGCCAAACATTGCAGCATATTCTTCGACTTTATAACTATGAAGTCCTTGAACAGCGTCCCGAACTTTCTCTCCGTACTCCGTACTTCCGGGTTCTCTATAAAATTCCCAACCTTTAAGTACCTTCTTAAGAAGTTTTATTTGTGTAGTTTTCCCACACCCAACTCCCCCTTCAATAATTAAAAGTTTTCCTTTTTTCTTCATTTAATTAAACCTTGGGAAATTCGGTCTTTACACAATAAGTACCATCGGAAAGATGAACAATTTTAAAGTCCTTAAAAAGCATTGGGGACACATCTTTTAAAATTTTAAAAATATTAAAAAACACATTTCTAATTTCTACTTCAGCATGATCGGATGCTCTCATATTAATCATATGTCTCCATGCCCTAACATTTGCCGTAACCACAATCGGTGCTTCCGTCTCATTGGGAAGAAGAGATCTTGAAACTTGCTGAACTTTCTTTCGTAAATCAGTCTTCTCCTCTCCCGAAAGGATTTTGTAGCCTTTTTCCTGCTTTGCATACAAATAATCCGTCATCTCAGAATATTCCTTATATGTCCTGTCTATCCTTTCTTCAAATAATTTATGAAGCACTTTATCCCTTTGATATTCCACCCTTTCAACAAACCTTAACACTCTTCCTGAAACATACCTTTGAGAAACTTGAGAGTATGCGCACCCCGCTCTATGTCGAACAAGTTCATGAGTAAAACTGCGGGAAACTCCCCAGATAAGGAAAGTGAAATTAGCATGCTCCATAACGGATCCATGCCCCGAAAAAATAATATTATCGAAATATTTCTGTGCTTCTTTATTCCAGGTTCTTTTAGGTCCAAAACTCATATAGCAGGTTTGGCCCGCAACTTTTGTAAGCTTCTCGGCAGGAGGAAGTTTTACCGGATCTTTCAAATATTTAATAAATTCGTAGTCTTTTGGAAAGCCTTCCAGAAAATTTCCAATTCCCAAATTATTGACATCGGGTTTTGAAATCATGGCTATACCAGGACTTTTAAGATACAGGGTTCCTTGGGATGTAGAATAAACTTTTGCCACTTTTCTTTTAGACAATATCTTGCTATTAGTAACATCAAGAAAGAAACTTTGCAAGGCGTAATAATGAAAATAATTGGAATTACAGGAACTTTGGGAGCAGGAAAAGGAACAATTGTTGATTATCTTGTTAACAAAAAAAACTTCAAACACTATTCTGTAAGTGATTATTTAAAAAATGAACTAACTACAAAAGGGCTTGAACCAAATCGTGATAATCTAATCAAAATTGGAAATGAAACAAGAAAAAAATGCGGACCGGACTACATTGCTAAAAAGCTTTTTCAAAAAGCTAAAAGGGAAAACTCAAACACGATCATAGAAAGTATAAGAAATCCCAAAGAAGCTGAATTTATTAAATCTCAAAAGAACGGGTATTTATTTGCAGTTGACGCAAATCAAAAAACAAGATATTTAAGAATTCAAAAAAGAGCATCTGAAAAAGACAGGGTCACTTTTAGGCAGTTTAAAGAGCAGGAAAAAAAAGAACTGCAATCAAAAGATATAAATGCACAAAACCTTTCTAAATGTATCTCAATGGCGGATTTTAAATTTGACAATGGCGGTACAATAAAAAAGCTATATGAAGAGGTCGAAAAAGTCCTTGCCAAAATCTAAATCAACCCATATTCGCCCCCCTTGGGATGAATATTTTACGGACATTATGATTGCGGCATCAAAAAGAGCTACATGTGATAGAGGAAGAACTTCTTGTGTATTTGTAAAAGATAAGCAAATTTTGGTAACCGGATATGTCGGTTCTCCCGCGGGATTCCCCCACTGCGATAAGGTGGGCCACCAAATTAAAAGAACGATTCACGAAGACGGAACTGTTACCGAGCACTGCGTCAGAACTGTTCATGCCGAACAGAATGCAATTTGCCAAGCAGCTAAAAGAGGAGTTTCTATAGACGGATCAACTGTTTACGTAAATATGACCCCCTGCAGAACCTGTGCCATGCTTCTTATTAACTGCGGCGTAAAAAGAGTTTATGCGGTAAGAAAATATCAGGCGGGAAAAGAATCGGAACAAATGTTTAAAAAAGCCGGGATAAAACTTGATTATAAATATAAAGAAGTCCAAGAATACCCTTCTAAAACTAAGAAGTAGGTTTCCGCCACGAAGCCCATTTACAGTCTGGATACCTTGAACAGCCAAAAAACTTTCTCCCCCTGCCGCTTTTTTTAATTATCACATCGCCTTTTTTACAGTCCGGACATTTGGCTCCGGTTTTTTCAAGATATTTTTCAGTATACTTGCAATCAGGGAAACGGGAGCAAGAAATAAACTTACCGAATCTTCCGATTCTCACAACCAGCTCCCCCTCGTTACACTCGGGGCAAGCCCTTCCAAGTTTCTCGGTTTCTATTTTTACTCTTTTTCCTTCTTTGGTTACAGTTTTTACTTTTTTTGAAAACGGTCCCCAGAATTTCTTAATAGTGTCTGCCCATTTTTTCTCTCCATTGGCAATATTATCCAAATCCCCCTCCATATCCGCAGTAAATTGATATTCAAGTTCCTCAGGAAAGTTTTTAATAAGAAAGTCGATGACTGCATTTGCAATTGTAGTCGGCTTAAATACCCCTTCATCTTTCTCGACATAGTTTCTGATTTGAATTGTGGAAATAATCGGAGCATATGTGGAAGGCCTTCCAATTCCTAATTTTTCTAAGGTTTTAATCAAAGATGCTTCATTAAATCTTGGAGGGGGTTCCGTAAACTTTTGAATCGGATTTACTTCGATTAATTGAAGTTCCTCATTTACCTTGACTTCGGGCAACAGAAACACCCGCGAGGTGTCTGCAGATTTCACCTCGCGGGTGAATCCTGGAAATAGTTTCCGCCAACCATCAAATTTCATGATCTGTCCGCTTGCACGCAATAAATACACCCGCCAGGTGTCCACAGATCCCACCTGGCGGGTGAGCTGAGCCTGTACATCAATCACCGTCTCGTCGTAGACACTGGCCGTCATCTGACAGGCAACAAATCTTCTCCAAATAAGTTCATAAAGTTTTTTCACCTCGGGAGAGTCCAAGCCCACTCCCGAGGTGGGATTTTTATTAACGTCCGTAGGACGTATGGCTTCATGAGCTTCCTGAGCAACTTTGCTTGTTGTCTTGTAATACTTAGGAGATTCGGGAAGATATTTCTCGCCGTATGTCTTTTTGATAAACTCCCTAGCCTTGGTAATTGCCGCTTGGGAAATATTAAAGGAATCGGTCCGGTGGTAGGTAATTAAACCTTCTTCATACAATCTTTGGGCCACGCTCATCGTCCGTTTGGCTGACCAGCCGAAAATGCGGGCACCGGCTTGAGTCATGGTCGAAGTGGTAAAAGGGGGGTAGGGGCTTTTAACCACTTCGCGTTTTCTGACATCCGAAACCGCATACTTTGCCTTCTTCAAATCCCCAACAATTTTCTTTGCCTGTTCTTCATTCTTTATTTCCTGTTCAATCAATTGAACCACAAACACCCCCGAGGTGTCTGCAGATTTCACCTCGGGGGTGAACTGTTTTAGTGAAACATAAATCTCCCAGTACTCTTCCGGCTTAAAAGCTTTAATCTCCCTTTCCTTTTCCACAATCAGCCGAACGGCCACGGTTTGCACCCGGCCGGCCGAGAGACCCCGTCTGACCTTTCGCCAAAGAAGCGGTGAGAGTTTATACCCGACCAGCCTATCCAGAACACGCCGGGCGGTTTGAGCATCAACTAAGTTTTTGTCAATTTCTTTCGGGTTAGCAATTGCTTCCTCCACCGCCTCTCGGGTAATTTCATGAAAGACAATTCTGGAAATTTTCTTCTTGCCCAAAATTTCTTTAACATGAGCCGCAATTGCTTCTCCCTCGCGGTCCGGATCAGAAGCAAGAAATATAACTTTTGCCTTTTGACTTTCGTCTTTTAACTTTTCAATCGTTTCTTTTCGTTTAGGAACAACCTCATAATCCGGGGCGAAATTATGATCAATATCAACCCCCAGTTTGCTTTTGGGCAAATCTTTAATGTGGCCCATGGTTGCTTCAACCAGATAGTCCTTGCCCAAAAATCTGGATAAAGTTCGGGCCTTGGTGGGTGATTCAACAACAATTAAGTTCATGGTAATGAATTTAGACTAATTAGCTTAATCAGGTCAATGGGTGATTCTACACTATTGGCTCCTTCTTCAATCAACCAATCCGTTGCTTCGGAGCCTGGGATGGCGAAAACTTCTAGCCCCATGTTGGCCGCGTGCGCCGCGGTCGAAAGTGTTCCGCTCCTTCTTTTGCCTTCAACCACCAAAACTGCTTTGGTTAAACCCGCCACAATTTTATTTCTGGCCAAAAAGTTTTGGGCTAGGGGTTTTGTTCCGTCAGGAAAGCCGGAAACAACTGCTCCATGTTTAGCGATATTTTCGGCCAATTGTCTGTTTTCCGGAGGATAAATAACATCAATTCCCGATCCTAAAACCGCTATCGTTCTCCCGCCCGCGTCTAACGCGGCTTCGTGAGCTACCGTATCTACACCGCGGGCCAGACCCGAAACAATGGTAAAACCGGCCCCAACTAAGGCCTTGACAAATTCTTGGGTTAACCTTTCTCCCCTGGCTGTCATCTGTCGGGATCCCACCACGGCAACGGCCTTGGCGTCCGAGTTTAAAATTCTACCTAAGACTTTCAATTTGATCATAAATTTTCCTGGCTACCGGTCCGGCTACTTTCGAACCTTCGCCGCCGCCTTCAAATAAAACCGTCACTACAGTCTCCGGTTCACCGGCGGGGGTAAAAAGCGTAAACCAAGCGTGGGTTTTGCCGTCTTGATTGGTTTCAGCGGTCCCGGTTTTGCAAGCGACCAATCCCCGATTGGTCGTGGTGAGCTTAGTCGAACCACTATTCAGATCAAAAAACGTATAACCGGTTCCGCCGGAGGAGCAAACCTTAACCATTCCTTCTTTTACCAAATCAAGGATTTCTTTTTTAATCCCCAGGTCTCGGCAGTTTTCCTCTCCCACGGCAACCCGGGGCTGACACAACCTGCCGCCTGCAGCAATTGCCGAAATCATCTGATTAATTTCAATCGGGGTGACCGCCACGTCTCCTTGGCCGATGGCCACATGGTAGGTGTTGCCCAAAAACCAGTTGGTCCCTTGAGTTGTCTTTTTCCACTCGGGAGTGGGAATTAAACCGCCAGCCTCTCCGGGCAAATCGATTCCCGTTACCCGATTAAGCCCGAATTTATCGGCATATTCGGCTATCTTTTCAATTCCCACCATCTCCCCGATTTTGTAAAAAAAGGTATCAGTCGAGCGGGCAATCGCCCGAGTAATATCAATTTCCCCTTCGGTTCTCCCGTACCGGGTAAAATACCAATTAGCATAGGAATAGCTCCCGATGCGGATAACTCCCGGGTCGGTAAAGCGAAAATTTTGGTTGATTTTTCCCTCTTCCAGGGCAGCGATGGCTACCACCGGCTTAAAAACCGAGCCAGGATGATAAAGGCCGCTGATGGCTCGATCAAAAAGGGCTAAATTGGGATCTTGCAAAAAAGAGGCAACTTTCTCGGGGTTAAAAGAGGGTGAAGAATAAAAAGCTAAAACTTGGCCTTTGGTATCGGTCATCACCACCACCCCCTTTTTATTCTCAAAAAGCCCGGGGAGATAACTTTGAAGGCCAAAATCAATATTTGTTCGCAAGTCCACTCCCGGGGTGGGTTCTTTCTTACCTAAAACCCTGACGAGGTTTCCTTTAATATCCACCTCAACCAATTCCTCTCCGGGGGTCCCGCGCAAACTGCAATTGTACTGCTCTTCCAAACCGCCCCGGCCGACCCAATCCCCCGGCCTCCAGGGCCCTTTTTCCGGACATTTCGGATCAATTTTGCCGACCTCTTCTTCACTGGCCTGCCCCAAATACCCGCTAACATGGGCAAACCCAGAACCCAAATTATAATTTCTTTCATAAACCGTAATCACCTCACCAAACTCAACTTTTTTTTCAATTTCCCTGTTTCCTACCAGAACTTCCCCGCCGCGGGCTAAAATCCGACCCCGGGGGCTGGGAAGAATAATTTTGCGGATTCTATTCCCGTCGCTTAAGTCCCGGTAATACCGGCCTTTAATAATCTGCAGTTCAACAAGCCTGGCTACCAAAAACAAAAAAAGAAGCACTAAAACTCCTCTTAAAAACCAGACCAGCCACCCGCCTTTGTCTTCCCCCGCTAAATCCATACAAATAATAGTATATTATAATCTTCTCCCAACCCGGATTTTTTTCAACAAGGCGGGGTTTTCCAGACAAGTACCACAGCCCCGGACCACGCAAGTTAAGGGGTCATCGGCCACAAAGGTCGGCATTTTGGTCGCCTCCGCCACTACTTTAGCAATTCCGGGAAAAAGCGCTCCTCCTCCGGCCAAGTAAATTCCAACTTCCATCATATCCGCCATTAACTCCGGCGGAGTTTCCTCTAGAGTATCGGCAATATTGGTGATAATTTCCTGAATAATGGGAGAGAGCGCTTCTCTGATCTCGCTGCTGGAAAGTTTAACCGATTTGGGTAAACCCGATTCCAAATCCCGGCCCCTGATCACGGCAAATTTGTCCTTGCCTTCCTCGAGCGACCCGATGGCTATTTTGACTTCTTCGGCCGTAGACTGGCCCAACAAAAGCGAGTACTTCAACCTGACGTAAGAGATAATCGCCTCATCCATCTCATCTCCGGCCACCCGAATCGACCGGCCCAGAACAATCCCGCCCAAAGAAATCACGGCGATTTCCGAAGTACCCCCGCCGATATCAACAATGAAACTCCCCTGGGCAGACTCAACCGGCAAGTTCGCGCCGATCGCGGCCGCCATCGGCTCTTCAACCAAATGAGCTTCTCTGGCGCCGGCATCCAAAGCGGCATCAGCCACCGCTCTTCTTTCCACTTCGGTTACTCCGGAGGGAATCCCGATCACCACCTTGGGCCGCGGAATCTTGGGGATTGACGAGAAGGCGGACTCGTGAACTTTTTTAATATAAAAAGAAAGCATCGCCGCCGCTGCATCAAAATCGGCAATCACTCCGTCTTTAAGAGGCCTGATTACCTCAATTGTAGCCGGGGTCTTGCCCAACATTTTTTTAGCAGCACCCCCGATGGCCAACATTTCTTTGGTTTTTTTCTGCCTGGCCAGACAAGAAGGTTCTCTAGCCACAATGCCTTTGCCGCGGACATAAACCAGGATATTAGCTGTCCCCAAATCAATACCGATATCGTGGGAAAAATAACCCAAAATTCTGTTCAAGGGATGAAATCGCATACCATGTATAATAACAAATAAATGCAAACCCTATTCTACATTCTTTTTTTCTTTGTACCACTTGTTCTTTGGCCTTATACTTCCGAACTTTTTGAATTTAACAAAATGATTTTTGTTTACGCAATGACGGCAACCATTGTGGCTGCCTGGTTGTCCAGATGTCTGGTTACCAAAAAATTCATCTTCCGCCGCACCATTCTGGATATTCCCCTTCTGGTATTTCTCGCATCTCAGCTCCTCTCCACGATTCTCTCGGTTGATATCAGAACTTCAATTTTTGGATATTATTCCCGTTTTAACGGCGGTTTGTTATCAGTTATCAGTTATTCGTTACTTTATTGGGCTTTTGTTTCCAATATGGACCGCAGGCATGCTTTACGAACTATGAACTTTGTTTTGTGGTCAACCGCAATCGTGTGTCTCTATGGAATTGCGGAACATTTCGGGATTGATAAAAATCTCTGGGTACAGGATGTGCAAAACCGGGTTTTTTCCACCTTGGGCCAACCCAACTGGCTGGCAACCTTTTTAGTGGCACTCATGCCGTTGGTCTGGTGTAACTCAATTTCCAAAAAAAGGCTGCTTTGGCTGGGATTGTCTGTTTTACTATTCACAACTTTGCTTTTTACCAAATCCCGTTCGGGGTTCTTGGGTTTTATCACCGCCGATATTATTTTTTGGGTAGGGGCTTTTCTCGTCTACAAAAAAAGTGTTCTTAAAACTTGCATCGTTCTTAATTCATTATTCATAGCTCTTGCTTTACTTATTGGTTTTCCCTTTTCCCTAATCACGAATCACAGATCACCAATTACTTCGAGCGCGCCGGCGCTGGAAGTCGGCGGCACTGAATCGGGGCAAATTCGCAAAATCGTCTGGAAAGGAGCCCTTCAGGTCTGGCATCATTATCCGGTTTTCGGCAGCGGGGTAGAAACCTTTGCCTATTCGTATTACCAATTCAGACCAGTTGAACATAATCTGGTTTCTGAATGGGACTTCCTCTACAACAAAGCTCATAATGAATATCTTAATTTAGCCGCCACCACTGGCACGGTCGGGCTAGTCAGTTATTTGGTTTTAATAAGTTTTGCGATCTACCAACTCTGGAAATTGAAAGAGATTGCTCTTTTGAGCGGTTATGGCTCGATTCTCGTTTCCAATTTCTTTGGCTTTTCGGTTGTTCCCACTCAACTTTTGCTTTTTCTGTTTCCGGCCTTCGCGGTTACCTTAGGTGTCAGCGGACAGGGTATAGCGGATAGCCCAAAAATAAAACTAAGCACCAATCAAAAAATTTTACTTGTTTTTACCCTCTTCGTTACCAGTTATTCGCTATACGCTATCTGTAAATACTGGTACGCTGACCTCCTTTACGCCAAGGGCGATGCCCCCTCGCTAACCAGGGCTGTCAAGATTTCCCCGAAAGAGGCTATCTTCCACAACGACCTGGCCACGGTCTACACCAACATCGCTTTATCTCTTAAGCAAGATAAAGAAGCCGAAAAAGCCAACGTCTTTGTTTCTTTAGCAATTACCGAATCCAACCGGGCCAGGGAGCTTTCCCCTGCCAATCTCAATGTTTTAAGAAGCCGGGCCAGCTTATTTATCAGTTTGGCGGCAATCGACAAAAAATACTTAGGGTCTGCCAAAGATGCTTTATTGACTGCCCTAGATAAAGCCCCGACTGATGCCAAAATTTTATACAATTTGGCCTTGGTTTATCTAAAAACCGGGGAGACCGAAGCTGCCGTTAACGCTTTGCAAAAAACCGTTGAGATGAAACCCAATTACCAAGAAGCCAAACGCTGGCTGGATCTGCTGGAAAAATCCAAATAAAGTATAATTACCTCATATGATTCAAAAAATCCTGCGCTCGGGGAACCCCGATTTAAGGCAAAAGTGTAAACCCGTGGCAAAAATCGACACCAAGGTTTTGGCGATCATCAGAGATTTAAAAGATACACTGGCTGTCCAAAAAGACCCTGAAGGAGTAGGCTTGGCTGCCCCGCAGATAGGCAAACCTTTGAGAATTTTTGTGGTTA
>Ga0210015_1003200_pt1 | contig 14615 bp, 14 predicted proteins | sample CryGeymeta201522_FD_185471 | JGI IMG/M metagenome (GOLD analysis project Ga0210015, IMG submission 185471) | Groundwater microbial communities from Crystal Geyser aquifers in Utah, USA - Crystal Geyser metaG 2015-22 (SPAdes) (version 2) | ecosystem: Environmental > Aquatic > Deep subsurface >... | reverse complement strand
CCCGCACACATAACGGCGGCTCTCCTCCTGCCATAACAATGCGCGACACTTGCCTTTGAACTGAAACAGGAAGGCAAAGGCAACCGGGCAGGGACTTGCGGCGCAACATATTCCGCAACCGTTGCAGGCCGCGCCATAATCGGGCTTGGCCGGGGAATCGGCATGTAATTCTATGATTTTAAACGACTTATCTGTCGCATACCACAGCGCCACGCGCTCAAGTCATCTGTAGATGTGATGCGCCGCTCATCACGTTACGGTTGACGGAGTGTTTGCTGTCCAGTTTGATTTTTAGCCTCAGGTCATTCACCGAGTCGGCGTTCTTCAACGCTTCCTCATAGCTGATGGCATCCGCTTCAAACAGGTCGAATAAGGATTGATCGAAGGTCTGCATACCCAGTTCGCGCGAGCCCGCCATGACCGTTTTGATGCCGTGTACGTCGCCTTTGAAGATAAGATCCGAGATAAGCGGTGAGTTCAGTAAAATTTCCATTGCCGCAGCGCGTCCGATACCATTTTTGTTAGGAATCAGGCGTTGCGAAATCAGTGCCTTCAAATTGAGTGACAAATCCATCAGCAGTTGTTCGCGGCGTTCTTCCGGGAAAAAGTTGATGATGCGATCCAGCGCCTGGTTGGCGCTGTTGGCATGCAGGGTAGCCAGGCAGAGGTGTCCGGTTTCGGCAAAAGCGACCGCATACTCCATGGTTTCACGGTCGCGGATCTCTCCTATCAGGATGACGTCGGGTGCCTGACGCAGGGTGTTTTTCAGGGCGGCTTCCCAAGAGTCGGTATCCACGCCGACTTCGCGGTGGGTGATGATGCAGTGGTCGTGTTCGTGTACATATTCCACCGGGTCTTCGATGGTGATGATATGTCCATAACTATTCTGGTTGCGATGCCCGAGCATCGCCGCCAGCGTGGTGGATTTACCCGACCCCGTTGCGCCGACCAGAATCACCAGGCCACGCTTGGTCATTACAATTTCCTTGAGCGTGGCAGGCATGCCCAGTTCATCGAGATCGGGGATTTTGGTGGTGATGGTACGCATCACCATGCCGACATGTTGTTGCTGCATGAACACATTGACGCGGAAGCGCCCGATGCCGTGTGGGCTGATCGCAAAATTACATTCGTGTGTCGCCTCGAACTCGGCGGTCTGGCGGTCATTCATGATGCTGCGTGCCAGTTCCTGGGTGTGCTGATGGGAAAGTGGCTGATTGGAAACTGGAGTCATCTTGCCATCTACCTTAAAGGCGGGCGGGAAGCCTGCGGTGATGAACAAGTCGGATGCCTTCTTGCTGATCATGCCGCGCAACAGGTTGTGTATCAGCTCAGTGGCCTGATCTCTTTCCATGGTGTTACTCCTGAATGGGGTGGGGTGTATAAGCGACAACGAACTCGTTAAGGGTATAGGCGCTATGCGGCTACCGTGTTATGCGTGAAAAATGTCCTTGTTCATCGCCTTGCTGCGTGCTTCTGCGGAACTGATGGTATTACTTTTTACCAGATTGGTCAGACATTGATCCAGCGTCTGCATCCCCATGCCTTGTCCGGTCTGAATGGCGGAATACATTTGCGGCACTTTGGCCTCGCGTATCAGATTGCGTATTGCCGGGGTGCACATCATGATTTCATGCGCCGCGACACGGCCTGCGCCGTCCCGGGTTTTGAGCAGTGCCTGTGAAATCACCGCGCGCAGGGATTCAGACAACATGGCGCGTACCATTTCCTTTTCATCGGCGGGGAACACGTCAATGATACGGTCTATGGTCTTCGCCGCCGAGCTGGTGTGCAGCGTGCCGAATACCAGATGTCCGGTTTCAGCGGCGGTCATCGCCAGGCGGATCGTTTCCAGGTCGCGCATTTCACCGATCAGGATGACATCCGGATCTTCGCGCAAGGCAGAGCGTAACGCGTTGTTAAAGGACAGCGTATCGCGCCCGACTTCGCGTTGGTTAATCAGCGATTTCTTGCTTTCATGCACAAATTCTATGGGGTCTTCCACCGTCAGGATATGGCCCTGGTCTTTCTCGTTGATGTAGTTGATCATCGCCGCCAGGGTGGTGGATTTACCCGAACCGGTAGGACCTGTCACCAGCACCAGTCCGCGCGGGAAGCTGGCGATGTCGGTAAAAATTTTCGGGGTTTTCAGGTCTTCCAGGCTGAATACCTTGGAAGGAATGGTACGCATGACCGCTGCCGCGCCACGCTGCTGATTGAATGCATTGACGCGGAAGCGTGCCAGATTGGGAATCTCGAAGGAAAAATCTACTTCCTTGTTTTCTTCATAGAACTTGCGCTGCCCATCGTTCATGATGTCATAAATCATGGCGTGGACTTCCTTGTGTTCCATGGCGGGTAAATTGATACGGCGCATATCGCCATGCACCCGTATCATCGGTGGCAGGCCGGAGGAAAGATGCAGGTCGGAGGCTTTGTTCTTGACACCAAAGGCAAGCAGTTCAGTTATATCCATTATAATGTTCCCGGTTTGGTGAGGCGGCTAACGGCCGTTAGATAGGGTGAAGGGCAAAAATGAGTAGGCGATTATGGCAACAATAGCGTCCAACTTGCAAGCTGTACGCGCCGCAATAGTGTCAGCGGCTGCTTCGGCAGGTCGAGCGGAGGAGGAGATTGGCCTGTTGGCGGTCAGCAAGACCTTCCCGGTTGACGCGATACGCGAGGCCCATTTGGCCGGACAGACCAGATTCGCCGAAAATTATGTGCAGGAGGCGTTGGGCAAGATTGCCGAGCTGGCGGATCTTGCCATCGAGTGGCATTTCATCGGCCCCATCCAAACTAACAAAACACGCAGTATTGCGGAGCATTTTGCCTGGGTGCATAGCGTGGACAGACTGAAGACAGCGCAACGTTTATCCGACCAGCGTCCGGCGCAGCTACCCGCCTTGCAACTGTGTCTTCAGGTCAATATCAGCGGTGAAGCCAGCAAGAGCGGGGTAGCGCCTGAGGCCGTCGCCGCCTTGGCTCAGGCTATCGTTCAATTACCTCATGTCACCTTGCGCGGTTTGATGGCGATACCGGCACCGAGTGACGATGTCGCCGCGCAACATGCCGCCTTTGCCAGGCTGCGCGAACTGCGCGACCAGCTCAATCGGCAAGGCTTGCATCTGGATACGCTGTCCATGGGGATGTCGCACGATTTTGTCGCCGCCATTGCCGAAGGCGCGACCATGGTGCGCGTGGGGACGGCGATTTTTGGTAATCGGCTGTACCCGCTTGAGGCGGGCAATCCGGGATTGGATGCGGGGTGAGTGTGGCTTACCCTGATTATTTTTTATACAATAAAATCAAAAGGTTATAGAATGAATATTTGTTTTATCGGCGGTGGCAACATGGCGACGGCCCTGATCGGCGGGCTGTTGGGGCAGGGTTTTGCGGCATCACAAATCAGCGTAGTGGAAATCAACGCGGAAAACCGCGCGCGCCTGCAAGGTGAATTTGCAGTACGCGCGGTGGAAAGCCTGGCCGAAGGCGTGGCGGGTAGCCAGGTCATTCTGTTCGCGGTCAAGCCACAGCAGTTGCGCGAAGTGGCCCAGCAGTTAGCACCTTTGCTTGGCAGGCAGTTGCTGATTTCCATCGCCGCAGGTATCCGCGCCGTTGATCTGGCGCGATGGTCGGGCAGTCAGTCGGTGGTGCGCTGTATGCCCAATACGCCTGCCCTGATTCAGAGCGGCATGACTGGTTTGTATGCCTTGCCCGCCGTGAGTGGCGCGCAGCGCGAGCAGGCGCAAGCTATTTTGGCGGCGGTGGGCGAAACGCTGTGGTTGCAGGACGAGGCGATGCTGGATGCCGTCACCGCCATTTCGGGCAGCGGCCCGGCTTATGTGTTTTACATGATCGAAGCCTTGCAGCAAGCCGCCGTTGAATTGGGCTTCACGGATGAAGAAGCGCGCCGCCTGAGCGTGGCGACTTTTCTGGGCGGCAGCAAACTGGCGGCAGCGAGTGACGAGGAGGTTGCCGTATTGCGTGCCCGCGTGACCTCGAAGAACGGCACGACCGAACGCGCGCTTTTGAGTCTGGCCGAGCATCAGGTTGCCGAGCATATCGTACAGGCGGCGTTTGCCGCCGCCGCGCGTTCGCGCGAAATGGGCGATGAGTTGGGGCGGGCATAATGTTTAACGAAGCGCTGCTGTTTTTGTTCGATGCGGTCTTGCAGCCATACGCTGCGATCTTGTTGTTGCGTTTTCACCTGCAATGGTTGCGTGCGCCCTTGCACAATCCGGTGGGTGAATTCGTCATGGTGTTCACCAACTTCGTCGTGTTGCCTGCGCGCCGTTATATCCCCTCTGCCTGGGGGCTGGATAGTGCGACCTGGTTGCTGGCCTGGCTGGTGGAAATACTCTATCTGACCGGCTCGCTGTGGGCGCAAGGCTACCCGTTTCATGGCTATCCGCTGCTGGGTTTGGCACTGCTGGCGGCAGTCAAGTTGCTCAAGATCAGTCTTTATCTGTTGATGGGGGCGGTGTTCGCGCAAGCGATATTGTCGTGGACGAATCCGCATACGCCCGTTGCCTCGGTGTTGGATGCCGTTACCCAGCGCTTCCTGCAACCTTTGCGGCGCATCGTGCCGATGGTGGGCAGCATGGATTTATCCCCGATGCTGCTGTTCATCCTTTGCCAGCTTACGGTGATTGTGCCGATAGGCGCGCTGGAACACGTCGCCTCAAGGCTGTTTTGATTGAGAAGTCGGATTGAAGTGTCGGGTTGCGGCTCACGCCCAACCCGACCTTTTTGCTCCCCCGACCTGTTGCGGTCAGAATTTATTCGAGAATCAGACGTGCGTTAGTGGGTTGCACCGGACGGTTGTTGGGGTGGTGCATCGCATGAGCAAACTTCTCGATTTGTTCTTTTGAGGCCGTTACGGGTTGCTTCATGACCAGCCAGATGACACCTTCCGAACATGGGGGCGTGGTCAGTGAGCCGCTGAAACGGTAGTAAGCCGTGCTTTCCGGCATGACGGCAGTGCCGAGTACGTTCTCGCTGAGTTTGGCGGATTTACCTTCTTCTTCCGGCATGGCTTGCCAGGCTTTTGCCAATTCTGCGTTGGCGGCACCTTCCTCAAACATCACCGCGATAACGGTCAGATTGCCATGTTCATCCGCGTGGACGAAATGCGCTTCCATCGGGAACGACTTGCCATTGATCTGGTTCTCGCTGGGCGCATGGGCGTGGAACTGTTTCAGTTCAAAGGTTTGATTGTCCAGCGTCATGGTGCTGCCCGCTGCGTAGTTGACCTGAATGGTGTGACCGTTGTTGACGACTTCGTCCCCGCCCGCCTGGTAATTAAACTTGATGGGTGACAGTTCGGCATCGGTAAAATGGGTCAGATTGATGGGAGATTGATTTTTCCCCGTGTAACAAGTGGCGAACTTGGCATCCAGATCGCTCCAATGGTCGGGGCCGTTTGAGCCATCGTAAGCCCAGTGCGCGTGATGCGCTGCGTGATGTTCGGCATGTTCATGTTCCGTCGCAGCTTGTTCGGCAAAAGCTCCCGCGCTGAGCAAGGTGGCGGCAATGGCAATGACGATTTGTTTCTTAAGCATATTTTCTCCCTGAGGGTATTTGGCTGAGGGTATTTTTAGTTATGGCGCGTCATGGGTAACGCGGGTCAACAAGGCAGACCAGGGAGGTTAACGCGGCAACTCTACATCAGGATGACATCGTATTGTTCTTGATTGTATTGCGTCTCGACCAGCATGGAGATGGGTTTGCCGATAAAGTCGGAAAGTTGTGCCAGCGATTGCGATTCTTCTTCCAGGAACATATCAATCACCTGTTGCGCGGCCAGGATGCGGTATTCGCTGGCATCGAACTGGCGCGCCTCGCGGACGATGTCGCGCAGGATTTCGTAACACACGGTTTGCGGTGTTTTAAGCTCGCCGCGCCCCTTGCAAACCGGGCAGGGTTCGCACAACACATGCGCCAGGCTTTCGCGGGTGCGCTTGCGGGTCATTTCGATTAGTCCCAACGGTGAAAAATTATTCACGCTGATGCGGGTATGGTCGCGCGCCAGAGCTTTCTTGAAGGCTTCCATGACCGCATCGCGGTGTTGCAGGTTGTCCATGTCTATGAAGTCACAGATGATGATACCGCCCAGATTGCGCAGCCGCAGTTGCCTTGCGATGACTTGCGTGGCCTCCAGATTGGTCTTGAAAATGGTGTCGTCAAAATTGCGCGCACCGACAAATCCGCCCGTGTTGACATCCACGGTCGTCATTGCTTCGGTCTGGTCTATGATCAGATAACCGCCGGACTTGAGGTCCACGCGTTTGGAAAGCGCGCGCTCGATTTCTTCCTCGATGTTGAACAGGTCAAACAGGGGGCGGACTCCCGGATAGTGCTCGATCAAGGCCGTCGCTTCGGCATGATAGTTGTGTGAAAATTCCTGCATTTTTTGGCGGGTGCTGCGTGAATCAACCAGAATCTTGGTGGTTTCCTGGCCGACAAAATCGCGCAACACACGCAGGCTGATATCCAGTTCCTGATACAACATCTGCGGGGAACTGGCGGTCTTTGCAGCGGTTTGCAGGTTGCTCCAGAGCTTGTCGAGATAGGCTATATCATTGGAGAAGTCAGCTTCATTGCAGGCTTCAGCAACAGTGCGGATGATGTAGCCGCCCCTGTGTTCGGGGGGCAGCTTATCTTGCAAAGACGCGCGCAACGTGTCGCGCAGTTCACTGCCTTCAATACGCTGCGATACCCCGATATGGGTTTCCTGGGGCAAAAATACCAGCAAGCGTCCGGCGAAACTAAGCTGGGTGGTGAGGCGTGCACCTTTGGTGCCTATGGGTTCCTTGATGACTTGCACCAGCAAATCCTGACCCTCAAACAGGAGGCGTTCGATGGGGCGGGCTTCATCGCCGTTGTTGCTGTTTTCCCAGATGTCGGCGACATGCAAAAAAGCCGAGCGTTCCAGGCCAATATCAATAAACGCTGATTGCATTCCGGGCAATACGCGTTTGACGCAGCCCAGATAAACATTGCCCGCGATGCCACGGTGGCTGCTGCGCTCGATGTGCAAGTCTTGCACCACGCCCAATTGCATCACCGCGACACGGGTTTCCTGCGGGGTGACGTTGATCAGTATTTCTTCGCTCATGAATTTTTATTATGTAATTAAGGTGTTATGCGTCTGGGTCGGGGCCAATCTTTTCTTCCCGCTTGCGAGGGGGTAATTGGGAGGTTGGAAAAGGGCATGTCGAGTTTCATTATCGGAGAGGATATTTTTGCCATGCCCGTTAGGGCGAGGGGCAATCAAAGCGTTGTAGCAGTTGCACCGTTTCAGCCAGCGGCAAGCCCATTACGCCTGAATAACTGCCGGAGAGATGCTCGATAAACGCTGCCGCCTGGCCTTGAATGGCATAGCTTCCCGCCTTGTCACGGTATTCGCCAGTTTGCAAATAGCGTTGAATGCGGGCTTCGCCGAGTTCGGCGAAGCGCACGGTGGAAAGGGAAAGTCTGACTTCGACAAGGTTGTCACTCGCCATTGCGACGGCACTCAGTACCTGGTGTTCACGCCCGGAAAGTTGGCGCAGCATCGCGGCTGCCTGTTCGGCATCCTCGGGTTTGCCAAAAATTTGCCCGTCCAGCGTAACGAGGGTGTCGGCGGCCAGCACCGGATGCGCAGGTAAATTTCGCAACCGCAGCGTGTCATAACCAGCTTGTGCCTTTTCCTGACTAATGCGCCGCGCAAATACCTCGGCAGATTCACCGGGCAAGGGGGTCTCATCTACATCAATCTGGCGACGTGCACTTGCACGCAACAACAACAACTCAAAATTGATGCCGATTTGTTTGAGTAATTCGCGACGGCGCGGACTCTGTGAGGCAAGGTAGATGCGTGTTGGCTTGAGGCTCATGACGTTCTCGCTATTCTCTGTGATAGGGGTGATTGTGCAGCAGGCTGCAGGCTCGATACAACTGTTCCGCGAGCAGTACCCGAACAAAGGCATGGGGCAGGGTGAGCGCGGACAACGCCATCAGTTGCTGAGCGGACTGTTTTACCGTGTCGTGCAAGCCATCCGCGCCGCCAATGATAAAGGCCACATCCCGCCCTTCGCCCATCCAGTCTTGCATTTGTGCCGCGAGCTGTTTGGTAGTGGGCTGTGCGCCGCGCTCATCCAGCGCGATATGTCGGCAATTTGGCGGCAGTGCAGCCAGGATGCGCTGGGCTTCTGCCTCCATGATTTGCTGGGTATTTTTGCCTGTGGTGCGCGGTTCCGGCTTAATTTCCAGCAGTTCAATTTTTGCCTCGCGCGGCATCCGTTTGGCGTACTCGTTGAAGCCCGTAATAATCCAGTCGGGCATTTTGTGTCCGACGGTGACGATAAACAGCTTCATGGTTGTGCGAATGAATGCGCCGCTATAAAAAACTTCACCCCGGATTACTTTTCGTCGGGTAATTTGGCAAGTTTTGGACGCGCTGCTTCAGCACGGTTCCACAGTTCTTCGAGGTTGTAATACTCGCGCGCGGCGTGTTGCATGACATGAACCAGCACATCGCCCAGATCTACCAGTACCCAGTCGGAACTTTCGTCGCCTTCGCGGCCCATGACTTCTTCGCCCAGTTCCTTGAGTTTGACCGACACATTGTCGGCAATCGCACGGGTTTGGCGGGTGGAATTGGCGCTGGCGATAACCATGCGATCAAACAGCGTGCTGCGCTTGCTGGTATCAATGATGGTGATGTCGGTTGCCTTGATGTCTTCCAGTGCGGAGACAATGGCCAGGATTTTTTCTTCGAGATTTAGCATGGGGTATATAAATGGTGTTGATAAATGTAATTGGCCACAGTAACGGGCAGAAGATAGCGGATGGTGCGATTTTCCGCCACACGGTTGCGGATCATCGTGGCAGAAATTTCCAGTTTGGGTATTGCCAGTTCGGCGATGCCGCCAGCGGCATGGCGCGATAAATAATCCACCGCACACAAGCGTTGTAAATAGTGTTCGCGCAATTTGGCGGGTGCGCTGTGGATGCGTTCTTCCAGGGTATAGCCCGGTCGGTAGCCTACCACGATGTGCGCCAAATCGAGCAATTGTTCCCATTGGTGCCAGGTGTGCAACTGCAAAAAAGCGTCACCGCCCATCAGCAGGCACAGCGGTTGAGTATCGCCAAGCTCGTCGCGTAATTCTATTAACGTATTGATTGTAAAGCATTTTTTATTGCATTTTACTTCGCGCTCATCCAGCACAAAGGCGGGCTGATCGGCTATCGCCAGTCGCACCATCGCGCTGCGCTGACTTGCGGTGACCTGCGGCATTTCCCGGTGCGGAGGATTGCCCGCAGGGATGAAGCGAATCTGCTGTAATCCCGCCAGTTCGCGCATTTCCTCGGCAAGCCGCAAATGACCGTAATGAATCGGGTCAAACGTGCCGCCGAGGATGCCGATGGGCTTCAATGCTACAAGGCCAGACGGCGCAAGTCGGCCAGCACTTTCGCCAGATAAGCGGTGAAGCGCGCTGCCGCCGCACCGTCTATCACGCGGTGGTCGTAGGAAACGGACAGCGGCAGCATCAGGCGCGGCACGAACTGGCCGTCCTGATACACCGGCTTCATGGAAGAACGCGACACGCCCAGAATCGCCACTTCAGGCGCGTTGATGATGGGGGTAAACGCCGTGCCACCAATGCCGCCCAGGCTGGAAATGGTGAAGCAGCCGCCCTGCATATCGGCGGCAGTGATTTTCTTGTCGCGGGCTTTTGCACTGATTTCGCCTAGTTCTTTGGCCAGTTGCACGATGCCCTTCTTGTCCACATCGCGCAGTACCGGCACGACCAGGCCATCCGGCGTATCTACCGCCACGCCGATGTTGATGTATTGCTTGAGGATCAGATTTTCGCCATCCAGCGAAGCGTTGAATTTCGGGAAGGCTTGCAAGGCGGCGGCGGCGGCCTTGAGCATGAAAGCCAGCGGGGTAATCTTGATGTTCTGTTTGGCGTATTCCGCGCCCAGTTGTTTGCGGAAGGCTTCCATGTCAGTGATGTCGGCCTCATCGAATTGCGTGACATGCGGAATCGTCACCCAGTTGCGGTGCAGGTTTGCGCCGGAAATCTTCTGGATGCGCGATAGCGGCTGGATTTCAATGGCACCGAACTTGGCGAAATCGAATACCGGCATATCGAGCACTTGCAAACCGTTACCGCCAGTTGGTTTGTCCGCTGTGCGGGGCTGTGCCAGCGCCGCCTTGACGAAGTTCTGCACATCGTCTTTGGTTGCACGGCCTTTTTCGCCGCTGCCCTTGACCTGCGCAATGTCCACGCCCAATTCGCGCGCAAAGCGGCGGATCGCCGGGCTGGCATGTGCCAAATCCCCCCCCAGCCCCCCTTTTGCAAGGGGGGGGGTGACAACGGGTGGTTGCGCAGTAGCGACTTGGGTTACGGCAGTGGCAGGCGAGGCTGATGCTGCTGCCGCTTCTACTCCCCCCTTTGCAAAAGGGGGGGCGGGGGGGATTTCGCTGGGGGGGATTTGTTCTGCGCACTCCAAGACCAGAATCAGCGAACCTTGCGACACTTTGTCACCGATTTCGACGTGCAATTCCTTAACCACCCCGGCGTAGGGCGAGGGCACATCCATCGCCGCCTTGTCCGTTTCCAGCGTCAACAGCGTGTCTTCCGCGTTGAGGGTGTCGCCGACTTTGACCATCACTTCGATGACGCTGACATCCTTGTAATCGCCGATGTCCGGCACTAATACCTGCTTGATTTCTGCCACTTGTCTCTCCTAACTTTAAACTCCAAACCGTAAACGGTTAAACCGATACCGGATTCGCTTTTTCTGGATTGATGTTGTACAGCTTGATCGCACGGCTGACTTCGGAAGCATCCAGGGTGCCTTCATCCGCCAGGGCTTTCAGCGCGGTCACGGCGATGTAATAACGATCCACTTCAAAGAACTGGCGCAAATTTTTGCGGGTATCCGAACGACCGAAGCCATCCGTGCCCAGCACCTTGAAATTCTTGGGCAAAAAGCCGCGAATCTGGTCGGCGAAGGAACGCATGTAATCGGTTGCGGCGATCACCGGACCATCGCGGTCGGCCATGCATTGCTCGACATGGCTGAAGCGCGGCTGATCTTCGGGATGCAGCGTGTTCCAGCGTTCGCAATCAATGCCGTCGCGGCGCAATTCGGTAAAGCTGGTCACGCTCCATATGTCCGCTGCCACGCCGAAATCGTTGGCCAGCAAGTCGCCGGCGGCAATCGCTTCGCGCAATATCGTGCCGCTGCCCATCAACTGAACCCGAGGCTTGCTGTCGTCCCCTGCGGCTTCGCTGAACAAATACATCCCCTTGATTATATTGGCTTCTGCGCCTTCTGGCATGGCAGGATGGGCATAGTTTTCGTTCATCACGGTGAGGTAATAGAACACGTCTTCCTGGTTCACATACATGCGGCGCATCCCGTCATGGATGATGACCGCCAGCTCGTAGGCGAAGGTCGGATCGTAAGAGACGCAATTCGGTATCGTCGCCGACATCAGATGGCTGTGGCCGTCTTCGTGCTGCAAGCCTTCACCGTTCAGCGTGGTGCGTCCTGCCGTCCCGCCGATCATAAAGCCGCGCGCGCGCATATCGCCCGCCGCCCAGGCCAGGTCGCCGATGCGCTGGAAGCCGAACATCGAGTAGTAAATGTAGAACGGCAGCATGGCACGGCCGTGGTTGGCGTAGGCCGTGGCGGCGGCGATCCAGGAGGACATCGCGCCCGCCTCGTTGATGCCTTCCTGCAAAATCTGGCCGGTCTTGTCTTCCTTGTAGAACATCAACTGGTCGGCATCCTGCGGGGTGTAGAGCTGGCCCACCTGCGAGAAAATACCCAGTTGGCGGAACATGCCTTCCATGCCGAAGGTACGCGATTCGTCCGGCACGATAGGCACGACTTGTTTGCCGATATTCTTGTCCTTGACCAGAATGCCCAGCATTCGCACGAACGCCATGGTGGTGGAGATTTCGCGGCCTTCGGTGCTTTTCAGCAAGGCGGTGAAGGCTTCAAGTTCCGGGATTTGCAGCGGTTCGCTGGCCGGATTGCGCGCGGGTACCGAACCCATCGCTGCGGTTCGTTCCTGTAAATATTTCATTTCCTGACTGCCTTCGGCAGGACGGTAGAACTTCAGGCTGGCGACTTCTTCATCGCTCAGCGGCAGGTTGAAACGGTCTCTGAACTGGAGCAACACTTGACCGGCCATTTTCTTTTGCTGGTGGGTGATGTTCTGTGCTTCGCCCGCTTCGCCCATGCCGTAGCCTTTGACCGTTTTTGCCAGAATGACGGTAGGCTGGCCGGTGTGTTTGGTGGCCGCCGCGTAGGCCGCATAAACCTTGTGCGGATCATGTCCGCCGCGATTGAGGCGCCAGATTTCGTGGTCGGACATATCGGCTACCATTTCCAGCAACTCGGGATATTTGCCGAAGAAGTGTTCGCGCACATAGGCGCCATCACGGGATTTATAGGTCTGATATTCGCCGTCCACCACTTCCTGCATACGTTGTTGCAGCAAGCCGTTCTTGTCTTTGGCGAGCAGACGATCCCATTGGCCGCCCCACACCACCTTGATGACATTCCAGCCCGCGCCACGGAACACGCCTTCCAGTTCCTGGATAATTTTGCCGTTGCCGCGTACCGGGCCGTCCAGACGTTGCAGATTGCAGTTCACCACAAAAATTAAGTTGTCCAGTTTTTCGCGTCCGGCCATCGAAACCGCGCCCAGTGATTCCGGCTCGTCCGTTTCACCGTCACCCAGATAAGCCCAGACCTTGCGGCCTTCGGTCTTGACCATGCCGCGATGTTCCATATAGCGCAGGAAGCGCGCCTGATAAATCGCCATCAACGGACCCAGTCCCATCGAAACGGTGGGGAACTGCCAGAAATCCGGCATCAGCCAGGGGTGCGGGTAGGAGGATAAACCGCCGCCCGCCGTTTCCTGACGGAATTTGTACATAGTTGCTTCGCTGATGCGGCCTTCGAGGAAGGCGCGCGCGTAAACGCCGGGGGACGAGTGACCCTGAAAATACACCAGATCGCCGCCGTGCGTGTCGGTCTTGCCGTGGAAGAAATGGTTGAAAGCCACGTCGTACAAAGTCGCCGCCGAAGCAAAACTGGCGATATGTCCGCCTAGTTCGGAAGAGTCATGATTGGCATTCAAAATCAGCGCCATCGCGTTCCAACGGGTCATGGCGCGGATGCGGTGCTCGATTTCGTGGTTGCCGCTGGAACGTTCCTCGTCCGCCACGGCGATGGTGTTGCAATACGGTGTGGTCGCGCTGAACGGTACGCCCGCGCCCGAATTGCGGGCTTTATCTATCAGTTGTCCCAGCAGAAAATGGGCGCGTTCCGCGCCTTCATTTTTAAGAACAGACTCGAGCGCATCCAGCCACTCTTGCGTTTCCTGCGGGTCGTTATCAGGTAAATTTGCCATCTTCCACTCTCTCACTTAAAGTTATTCTGCTTGGAAATTACGTCTATTTCATCGTTCCGAACGTAGGCCGAAACCCCGATTTTTAATCAACTGGATTCCGGTTTATGCCAGCCTGACGGAACTTCAGGAATTTCTAATGGTTAAACAGTTGATTGTTTCTTCTTCGGTAACAATCCAGCCCACCTTTATATCGGTCGCTTCCTGCGGCAGCTGTGCCACAAGCTGCAGTGTATAGGCGGCGGCGACCCGCGCGGTGCGCGGCGACACATTCGCCAGCAACTTGTCGTAAAAACCGCCGCCATAGCCCAGCCGCGCACCCTCCCGGCAAAATGCCACGCCGGGCAATAGCGCGAATTCTACCTCATTTATGTCATTTAGCTGCTCACAGCGTTCGACGATAGGCTCGCGTATCCCCCACAAGCCCGACTCCAGTTGGTTTTCCAAGTCGTCCACCCGATACAGATCGAGGTGATTGGTATGGCGGTTCACCTTGGGCAAAACCAGCCTTTTGCCCTCAATTAACGCCTGCGCCACCCACAACTCGCAGGCATATTCGCTGCCGAAGTTCATATAGCCCAGCACCGTTGTGGCTTGTTTATATTCTGGCAATTGCAACAGGCGTTCGGTAATCGCCGCGTCACAGGCGCTGCGAACATCCGCCAACAACCGCTCGCGAACAGAGAGGATGTTCTTGCGCAGGGCTTGTTTGATCGCGGGAATATCCCTCATAGCATGGCCTCAATTCCTTGCCACTGCTTGTCTTTTATCATCACAAACCGGCAGCGCCCGCCGGACAATTCAGCCCATAAGCCACCGATCAGGCGGTCATCCTCGGCTTCTTTCCAGCGATCCGCGCCTTTATATTCGACGACGAGTACCGTGCCATCCGGTAGCTGGCATAAAAAATCGGGGTAGAAGCGCCCATCGGCCTTTTGCAAAAAGAACGCGCAGCCTTCCTTGCGCACCAGATTGCGCACCCAGAAACTGATGCGTCCTTTTTGTGCCTGGGTGTCCAGCCAGCACGCGCAGGCGAATTCCTCGCCGCTATCGAAATCGCCGATGCGCCCGTAATAGTGTTTCTGGAAAGTAAACTGACCGAAGCGACCATCGTAGTCGCGGCTGGGGGCATAGCCTTGCGGGTGATATTCGAAGCAATGGCGTTCATCTACTACCACGCGGTTTGCAT
>Ga0210015_1003195_pt1 | contig 14626 bp, 13 predicted proteins | sample CryGeymeta201522_FD_185471 | JGI IMG/M metagenome (GOLD analysis project Ga0210015, IMG submission 185471) | Groundwater microbial communities from Crystal Geyser aquifers in Utah, USA - Crystal Geyser metaG 2015-22 (SPAdes) (version 2) | ecosystem: Environmental > Aquatic > Deep subsurface >... | reverse complement strand
TCCAAACAGCAACCGTTAATATCTGCACATGAACACACGCCCGCGTCGCTACCTTTGGATTGCCATCGTCGGCTTGATGCTTAGTTTGTTTGGCACTTTGGCTGCGGGCTTGGTTGTCATTGGCATTACGCCGCAGCAGTTGCTAGAGCAAGGCACCATGCGCCGGCCGAGTGAGTTGATCCGGTATGCCAAGCAAAGGCTAATACACCATGACAAGCTGGAATTTGTGCTATTACCACCATTGCACGCAGCGCAACGGCACTATGAGCGGCCCACGGATGAGTTAAAACTACCCAGCTTGGGCAAGGGGCAGCAAGTGCATGATCCGAACCAATTCCGCCCAGCAGCTGATGTACTGGTTTCCTCGCCTGCTGAATTGTTGGCAGCATTGCAGCGCGCCAAGCCAGGCCAAATCATTGAACTGGCCGCAGGCACCTATCGATTTGGTCAAAAAGTCAAGATAGGTGGTGCGGGCTTGGCAACTGCCCCCATTACCGTTCGCGCCGCGAAAGTAGGCGCGGCAGTGATTGAACTCAATACTGTTGAAGGCTTTCTTATCAACCAACCTTATTGGTCATTTGAAGACCTGACTGTTCGCGGAGTCTGTGAAAGTGATTACTGCGAACACGCATTCCATATAGTCGGCAAGGCTGAACACACCACACTGCGCAACAACTACGTGGAGGATTTCAACGCACACATCAAGGTCAATGGCTATGAGGGCGACTGGCCTGACCACGGCGTAATGTCGCACAACACACTAACCAACACCCGCCCCCGGCCAACCCGTAAACCCGTCACCCCTTTTGACTTGGTTGGCGCCAACTATTGGAAATTGGTCGACAACCTGGTTATCAATTTTGTCAAGCGCGACGGCAATCAAACATCTGTTGGCATCTTTATGAAAGGTGCCAGCGAGGGTGGCCGCATTGAACGCAACTTAGTCATCTGCTCACCCAACAACATTTCGCAAGCAGGGGCGCGCGTTGGCATCTCGTTTGGTGGTGGTGGCACGTCACCCACATCGCTTTGCCGTGATGGCAACTGCGCCAACTTTGAACATGCGGGTGGCCTAGCGGCCAATAACATCGTTGCCCACTGCAACGACTCTGGGCTGGACATCAACAATTCCATCCGAATTACCCTGGCGCACAACACGCTTATCAACACCAGTGGAATCGACTTGCGACGTAGCCCCGTGCAAGCGCGCCTGTATGGCAATTTGTACGAGGGCAATGTTCGGCCTAGAGACGGCGCAGTGTTAAAGCAAAATTTTGATCAAGCTATGCGGGCCACAGACATTTTTCAAAACGCCGACGAGCTTGACCTGCGATGGCTCAAAGCGCCGGAAAACATACCATCGCTACGCGGCATAAATAATGACTTTTGTGGTGCGGTACGAGCAGATGGCACACCACCTGGCGCAGTATCTGACCCAGCCAACTGCAAGGATCAGTGGGATAAACTGCCAGCTCTTCTAATCAAAAAGCAAACAGACTATTGAATGCGCGCATGGCCGCTGTACCCACCATTTCTGTCGTCATCCCCTGCTACAACGCTGATAAGTACATCACTGCGACCATACGTTCTGTATTGCTGCAAAACTGGCCCAGCCTGGAAATCATCGTCGTTGATGATGGCTCCAAAGACAATTCAGTGCGGGTGGTGTCGGACACTTTTCCTTTTGTGAGACTTGTGCGCCAGGCCAACCAAGGCGTGGCAGCTGCACGCAACAATGGCATTGCCCAATGCAGCGGCGAGTGGATTGCACTTATTGATGCAGATGACATTTGGCTTGAAGGCAAGCTTGCAAAACAGTGGGCGCTGCTTCAAGCCAACCCTGGTGTGCGTATGAGCTGCACTGCTTGGCAAATGTGGCAATGTGTTGACCCCGAGCCAGCCGAGGCATTTGTAAAACAGGTGCAGTCACAAGCATTTGAAACTGCAACAGGGGCCGGACCCAGCGGCTGGATTTACCCCGATCTGCTAGCAGCCTGCTGTGTATGGACCTCTACAGTTTTGGCACACCGCTCGGTGTTTGAAGAAGTTGGTCAATTTGATGCCACGCTGCGTATTGGCGAAGATTATGATTTTTGGTTGCGTGCCTCCAGGGTCACTCAAATAGTGCGTGTGCCACAACCGCTGGCGCTCTACAGGCGCCATGCAGCTAGCCTTACAAAGGCTGCGCCAGCGAAAAACTGGGAAGTCATTGTGGTCCAGAGTGCGCTGTGTCGCTGGGGGCTTACATCACCCGTGGGGACCAGCGCAAAGTTAGAGACAGTTTCCAAGCATCTGGCACGCACATGGTCAGACTTCGCTGGCGCCAACTTGATAGCAGGTCAGCGTCAGCGTGCTCTTATTGCATCCATCAAGTCAATCAGAACATCTTGGCAACAAATGCAGGGCTGGAAGGTTTTGCTAAAGACTGCCCTCAATTACCCTTGAAAAGTACATTGTGCAAATACGAATAGGCTTGGTAGCCCGCTGCCTGAACACTGCGCACACCAGGGGCATGGGCAAATATGTCTTTGAACTGCTTCATAACTCCAGCGCGCAGCAGGAACTAGTTTGGGTTTTGTTTGGCAACAACCCCAGCTTGGGCATGGCGGCACCCGAGCGCAAAACCATTACAACCGATATATTTGAGTTCAAAGGCGACAGATTCACCTTATGGGAGCAGATGGGCGTGCCCCTGCGGGCCATCAGGCACAACGTAGATGTATTGCATTGCACAGAAGGTTCACTGTCTTTGTGGCAACCCAAGCCCACCGTGGTCACCATCCACGACACCCTGTCCTGGGTGGAGCGCCCTGACACAGCGGGTACCAAGTTTTATTGGGACACCCTGATGCCAGCCGCGCTAAAAAAGTGCGCGGCCGTTATAACCATCAGCGAATCATCCCGCACTGATATTTTGGCCCGCTGGCCATGGCTTGAAAACAGGCTCAGCGTCATACCGCATGGCATTGAAGACGCCTATTTCACCGAGGACAAAGGCCGCATTCCAGAAGATCTTGCCAAGACCATTGGCAAGGCCCCCTACTTGGTTTACATGGGTGGCCCAATGGAGCGCAAGCGGTTTAATTGGGCTGCCGAGGTGCTGGCCAAAACGAAGCACACCACACTGAAACTCATAGCCTGCGGCTTTGGTGCAGAGGCACGGCGCACAGCCACCGACAAACTGCCCAACCACCTAAAGGACCGCGTGCATTTTGCAAGTTTTTTATCAGACGCTGAACTGCGCGCGCTGTATCGGGGCGCCAGGGCGGTGCTTTACCCCACGCTGTACGAAGGCTTTGGCTTTCCGGCTATTGAAGCCCAGGCCGCAGGCGTGCCCGCCATATTTAGCGCACTGGGCAGCTTGAAAGAACTCATTGGCCCCCTGGCCATGATCGTGCCGCCCATTGATTTGGATGCCTGGGTAGCGGCCGTTGACCAGGCTGTCACCATGGGTGAGCAACGTGCAGAGTTGGCACGGGCCGCATCAAGTTGGGTAAAACAATTTGAATGGAAACAAAGCGTTGACAAGCACCTTGCGGTGTACCAAAAAGTTGGTTTCAAAACTGTATGAAGACGCATACCGTCAATGGCATTTCAATCATCATCTGCACCTGGAATCGTGCTGAAACACTGCGCATCACTCTCAAGTCATTAAACGACCAGTTGATGCCTGATGGGATGAATATAGACGTTGTTGTGGTGGACAACAACTCTACAGATAACACGAAAGCAGTCTTTGATGATGCGTTGCCAACTTGGCGCTTTGGCACATTGCGGTATTTGTTTGAACCGCAACAAGGCAAGCAATTTGCACTCAACAGTGGCATTGCGTATAGCGCCCACGACATATTGGCATTTACCGACGACGACATCATTTTTGACGCCAATTGGACCCATGAGATTGCTCGAATTTTTTCGGAACCTACCGTTGACCTGGTCGGTGGCAAAACACTCATCACATGGCCAGTTGAAGGCCCTCCTGAGTGGTATCACCCCAACATGTCTGCCATTTTGGCCGGTGTTGACTTGGGCAATGCCCGGTATGCACCAGCACCGCCTGACTATGCCCCGGCTGGCTCCAATATGGTGGCCCGCAGAAGCCTGTTTCAGCGTATTGGTGGTTTCTCTGAAACGCACTTTAGACACATGGACTTTGAATTTGGCATGCGTAGCCAGCGCATGAGCGCTGTCATCGCCTACGAACCCTGCTTAGTGGTTTACGCACCTGTTGACGAAGCTTGCTTGACTAAGCGGTATTTCCGGCGCTGGGCATTTAAGGCAGGTATTGCCCGCGACACCGGTACGCCTCCAAAGGAAAAAACTTTGCTTGCAGTGCCCCGATGGGTGTATCGGCAACTCTTTCAAGACTTAGGTCATTTAGCCTTTGGGGCTATAGGTGAAAAGCCTGAAGATAAGTTTGAAATTGAATTGAGGGCTTGGCGCGGGTTTGGAAAAATAGCCAGCCGTTGGCACGAAAAGCTAAGCCCGTCCACACATGACCAATGGATTAAGCAGTATTCACAAAAGAAGAAAAATGTTTATTAGCCATGGCCAGCGGGGTCAGTGATGCCCAGCGTTTACCGTTCACTTGTTTTCTCTTTTATAGAGAAGTTCGCGTTAATTGGCGTTACGCTGGTGTCATATGTGTTGATCGCACGCCTGCTAACACCGGAAGAAATTGGTATCTACTCTGTGGCTGCCGCACTCATCGCCATTGGTCAAGTGGTCCGTGAATTTGGTGTGGGTAATTTCTTGATTCAAGAAAAAAACCTGACAAAAGACCATATCCGCACTGCGTTTGGTGTGTCGCTATTAATAAGTGGTGTGCTTTTTTTGATGGTTGCTGCCGGCGCACCGCTGGTTGGCGATTTTTACAAAGATCAGCGCATGACCATGATCGTCCGCATCATTGCCCTGAATTTTCTCGTGATGCCCTTTTGCTCGATTTCTATAGCACTTCTTCGCCGCGATATGCAGTTTGGCAAGTTGACCAGTGTTAACGTTGTTGCTGCCGTTATCGGAACTGCAGCAACGCTCGGATTGGCATTCGCTAAGTTTGGGCCGCAGAGTTTGGCCTGGGGTGCGATAGCAGCTAACCTGGTCACCGGGATAGGTGCGTGGACTGTAAGAACAGATAACAAACTAATTTCACCTTCGTTAAGCGAATGGCGCAAGGTTCTAACCTTTGGCAGCCAAAGCGCCGCAGCAGGCATCATCACATCCGTAGCTATGGGTATGAATGACCTCACTGTGGGGCGCGTGTTAGGTTTTGCACCAGCGGCCATCATCAGCCGTGCCAATGGCTTGGTCGGGATGTTTAACCAGCAGGTCATGGATGCCATACGTTCCGTTGCGCTACCCGCCTTTGCCCGCGCTCACCGTCAGAACCAGCCAATGGAACCCATTTACGTTACCAGTGTGACAGCAGTTACTGCCATTGCCTGGCCGTTTTATGGTTTTGTCGCACTACACGCGACGGGCATATTACGAATCATGTTCGGCACGCAATGGGACGAATCAGCAGTATTTGTGCCGATATTTTGCCTTTGTGGAATTTTATCGTCAACATATAATCTTGCACTTACCTTAGCCGTAGCAATTGGACGCAATGATGTAGCTTCACGCACTGACTTAATAATGCAGCCGCTACGTGCAATTATTATTGTTATTGCGGTATTGATGTTCAAATCTCTTGAGGCCGCTGCTTGGGCAACACTGGTTTTTAATTTGATTGGTGCACCATACATATTTTTTGTAAAAAATAAATTAGTTCATACAGATGCGGTAGCTATGTGGTATGGATTAATATCAAGTCTGAAAGTTGCTGTGACATGTATGGCTATTCCAATCTTATTGCAAATATTTATTTATAATTCGCAAGTAGTTGGCGCAACAAATATATTACTACAAGCTTTATTAGTGGCCCTAGTATGGTTAATATCTATTTTTTGGCATGGCCATCCTTTGTGCAAAGATAAAACAGTCCTCAGGCTGCGCAAAAAAGTTATTGCAATCATGCCTCAGCTAGATTGGCTGCTACCAATTGATGCATCTGTGAATGTTGATGACTAATATATACCATATTAACGTATGGTTAATTTGATATTATTTAATAAATGGATTTCACAGTAATTTTAATTTGAATAATATGAACATTGGAATAGTAACAACTTGGTTCGAACGTGGTGCAGCTTATGTCTCTCGACAATATCGCGATATACTGATTTCGGATAATAATGTCTTCATCTATGCACGTGGTGGTGAATCTTATGCTATTGGTGATCCTACTTGGGATTCACCACAGGTTACATGGGGAAAGAAATGCTATAACCCCGTGCCTATGTCAGTTGACGCAAATGACTTTGAAGACTGGATTCAACGCTGCAATCTTGATTTGGTATTCTTCAATGAGCAAAACTGCTGGACACCTGTGCTTGCGTGTCGGCATCTAGGGATCTTAACTGGTACATATATTGACTACTACACTGAAACCACAGTGCCATTTTTTGGTTGTTATGACTTTTTGATATGTAATACAAGAAAACACTACAGTGTATTTAAATGGCACCCTCAATGTTACTATATCCCGTGGGGTACAAATACTGATATTTTTACAATGAAAAGTGCAGCATCTGTAAACCCAGGTTGTATAACTTTTTTTCACTCCGCGGGAGTTAGTCCAAGTCGTAAAGGTTGCGATTTAGTTATAAACGCCTTCTCACAAATTGGTGGTAATGCTTGTCTTGTGATACATGCACAGCAAAATCTAAAAGTATATTACCCAAAATTAGCGGGCTTAATTACTCAACTTGAGACTGATGGCAGACTTAAGTGTATTGAGGAAAGCGTTTCAGCTCCAGGACTCTTTCACATGGGCGATGTATACGTCTATCCAACACGACTCGAAGGTATTGGACTAACAATTTTGGAGGCTAATGCGTGTGGATTACCAGTTATAACCACCGCTTGCGGGCCAATGACAGAATTTATATCTAATGGGATTAACGGTCGACTTGTATCAGTTGAAAATTATATTGCCCGTTCGGATGGTTATTACTGGCCTCAAGCGATCGTAAATACAGAAGATCTCATCATACAAATGCGTTGGTATATTGATCATGCAGATGAGCTTAGCAATTTTAAGCGAGAGGCACGCGCTTACGCTGAAACGCACCTTTCATGGGAAAATAATGCTAAAGTGATACCCGAAATATTTAGAAATGTACGGCGCATTGATAAAAACATTACCGAGCAAGTAGCGTCAATAACTGATATATTTGAAACCAAACGAACTAACTTGCACAAGCTCAACTACTATCAGCTTCTGCGGCTTATAATTCAAGATAACTATCCACGCATTTTTAAATTTATTTCTTTCTCGCTAGACTTTATGCGTAAACCATTCAAAATACTGCAGGGGAGGAATTGATCTTATCTACATAAGATTCTAAAAAATAATTATCGTGAAAATAATAGCGATTAACAATAGAATAAAAAGCGTTGATGCAATACGTATTTTGGCAATTTTTGCAGTAATCGTCATACACACCGTACCATTTGCAAGTAAGCTCAATCCTGTCGGTGTCGAATTGAATTTAGCAACAATATTAACGCAACTTGCTCGGTTCGCAGTTCCATTTTTTTTTGTTATTTCAGGCTACTTTTGGGCAGGAAAAATTATTAGTACAGCGGCACTTAAACGGGTAACGATAAGTATGTCTATACGAATCATTACGATATTTTTATTCTGGTCTTCTGTTTATTTAATTCAAACTAACATTGTTCAAGCAATGGATCACTCATTAATTTATAGTATTAAAATAATTTATTGGGATGTTGTTGGTATATTGAGATCACCATACTTATTTTTTTTGCAAGGGACAAAATCTCATTTGTGGTTCTTAAGCTCACTCTTAACTAGCTTGCTAATTAGCTTTCTTTTGATTTCACTTGGCATGATTCGAAGTTTATTTTTATTGGCGCTAGTTTTATATATCATTGGTTTAATGGGTAAGGCATATACCGATACACCAATAGGTTTTGCCACACAATTTAATTTTAGAAATGGCCCTTTCTTTGGGTTGATTTTCTTTGTGTCTGGATACCTATTAAAAAGTAAAACTCCAAATTCCTCTTGGATGCCATATGGACTTGTTTTGGCTGCGCTTGGTATTTTTCTCCATTTTTCTGAAATTATATTTATAAATAAATTATATGGCACCACCATGAATCAGGATTACCTTTTTGGTACTTTTTTCTTCGGTATCGGTGTTAGCCTAATCGCACTATCAAATTCGAGGTATTTGAATATTAAAGGTCTCACCTTTATTGGTCCTCTAATACTTGGTGTATATGCAGTACACTTTATATTTGTCGACCTACTTAGGCCCTTAAGCGATGAAATGTCAGGTTCTCCTGCTTGGGAAATCTGTTACCCAATCCTCGTTTTCTTTCTTTCTGTGTTAGCAGCAGCGACTTTATCGCGAAATAGGGTTACACGATTGTTTGTCGCTTAAGTTAAATTGAGTTCAATTGAGTTAACTCACATCATGTATTATATTAATTTTCCAATAGATTTCTGATAGTTTGATCAATCATGTGAGCAGTTGATATATAACTTCGCTGCTGTAAAGTGAAGTGTAATTAGTGCGTAATTTCTATGAACTCAGTTTTTAACTTATTACCGTGGCGCTTCAGGAATAATTTTATTAAATGGCACTTTGAGCGTAATGGAGCGAACCTAGAAGCTTTGCCAATTATTATTGGTCTAATGCCCCAGCTGGAGAACGAGGGGAACTTGCACATTGCAGCCAATGTCTCATTTCGAGCAGTTAGGTTGAGACATCGCATTAGAGTATGGAAAACTGCTAGTTTGAATATTGGTGAAAATGTTTTTCTAAATGATGGCATAAATATTTGCGCAACATTGAATATTAGTATCGGCGACCATGCCAAGATTGGCGATCAAACTTACATATACGACTCTGATTTTCATCAAGTTTCACCTGACGCACCGGTGCGCCAGGCACAAGTGTCAATCGGTAATAACGTTTGGATTGGTGCCAACTCCATGGTGCTTGCCGGGGCTAGCATTGGTGACAATTCGGTGGTTGCCGCTGGCTCAGTTGTTACAGGTTCAATACCTGCCAACTGTTTGGCTGCCGGGTCACCGGCCAAGGTGATCCGAACGTTGACCATACCCGAGGGGTGGGTCAGGCCCTAGTTATTCATCAACACAGTCAGGCTGTGTCAACAAATTGCGCCCCAACTGCCAAGCAATATTAAGTGGCTTGTTTCCCCACGGTGTAAATCGCGGGATTTGAAATGTGGAAGTTACTGCTGTGGCCACCCCCCACTGTGTAGTGACGGCGCTGGTGTAGCCGGCCTGCTTGACCAGCTCTACATGCCTTGCAGAAAAGTCTGCAAACGGATGGCCATTGGGGTAAGCAAATGAATTGACTGCGCCGCCAATCAGGCTGCTCAATTCTTCGCGGGTTTGGCCAATTTCACGCCGAGCTGTGGCGTCGTCACAGCAAACCAAGATGGGGTGGTCGTCAGTATGGGCGCCAATGCCAAAGCCCAGGGCGTGCATGGCGCGCAGGTCAGCCAACTGCATCACGGGCACTTGCTCAGGGGTGGCACCGGTCAATGCCTCCATGCCCAACAAGAGTTCATTTCGGGCCGGCAGGGTTAGATACTTCAAACATCGCTCAAGGTGCAGCACTGCCGCAGTTCGCTCTTGCTGTGTTGTCATGGGCAGTGGCACCAATGCCGGGTGGTTAAGCCGCAGCTCGTCAGATTTGCATTGCAACACGGCGTTAATAATGCGCTCATGCCATAGTGGCCGCCCATAAAACTGCCCAGCAGTGATGTAAAAGGTGGCGTGTAGCCCACGCTTGTGCAGTGCGGGCACAACCCCACCAATCCAGCTGGGGTAGCCATCATCAAAAGTAATGCACGCCGCACGTGGCGGCACCTTGCCATTGCTCAGGGCCATGGCAGCGTCTTCCAGGGGAATCACATTAAAAGTTGACAGCACTGTGTCTAGCAATTGCTCAAAGGCGGCCAAGTCCAAGTCCTGGGGCATCAAAGGGTCTGGCAGGCTAGGCACCTTGTGAAACAAGAAGACGCTCAACTTACCATGGGCAAGAATCCTGGCAGGTAGTCTAAGCAGCCGGTTAATGGCCGACTCCTGAGTTGGATGCAGGGCGAATCCGTTGTGTGACGCCTACAAAGGAAACTTTGCGCGGCGATATTGCTGGCGCCTTTTTGTCCACTTGATTTTTGAGAACCTGTATGAGCATAAATAGGACGTATGGCAGATCAAAATAAACCGCGCTTAGCAATGCGCCGCCCACTGCGTAAGCCAAAAGGGAAATAATGAGCATTTGGGCTAAGGAGTGTGCCCAGTCAAGCTGCGGGCCTGCCGCGTTGCAGATCTTCATAACTGAACGTGCAGTGAAATAGGCGTTCATCAAAATCGCTATAAAAAGAAAAAAACCAACAAAACCAAGGTCGCCCATTGATTGAAAGTAGATGCTGTGTGCTGCGCGCCCACGCCCCGGTAGCCCGTTCAAATCCATTGGCAAAAAGCCCAGTAAGCCCTGCGAATTCTGAAATTCTCGCCAAACTGAACCAATTTCAACGCTCAACGGCCCGCCACCAAATACCGGGTTACGCAACGCAATGGCAGTGCTCACTTGCCAGGCACCAATGCGCCCCAACATCGAACTGTCTTCCCCCGCGTTGTTAATGGTCCCCATGCGGGCCAGCCAGGAATCAGACGCCAGCCCAAAAGCCAGAGATGCACAAATAAATACAACGATTGCCCCAGCAAATTTACGCTTGCTGGTTAACAAAAACCAAAGACCAACAGCAGCCAAGCAAATGAGCCCGCCTCGGGACTGGGTAGCTATAACCGAAAAAATCATTAATGGAATAATTGCAAGAAAACTCAGTCTGACCCAACGCACAGCCGAATATTTATAAAGATACGCAAGCAAGGGTATGACCATGATCAAAACCATGGCGTAGTGGTTGTTGTCACCAAACTTTTGAATGCCCCGTGCCATATGGTGCCCCCCACTGGCTATAAACTTCAAACCATCTATCATGCCGTGAAAACTGGTAGCAATAGCAATGACAAGCAATATCGCATGGATGCGGTATCTTGACGTTACTATCATGGGCATCAAAAAACAAAACAAAACTGTTTTGATCATGTTTGTAGCCATATCCCAGTTTCTAGGATGACCCTGAAATGCAAACAACGCACACAAAGTTATATGAAAAGAAAAAACAATAAACAAAACAGTTGTTCGATTTAATTTGAAAGATATTCGTTCAGGATCTTTACCTACGAGAAAATGCAGCAATGCAATAACGGCAAATAGTTGCACATAAGGAATGCTGGTCATAAAACCATAAAGATAAGACTGGATAGCAACCAGCCCAGCCCAGCACCACAAAAGATAAGCAGCAAAGCCATTGCGGATGCTCACTACAAATAGTGGTAGAAACAACAAAAGAAAAACTAAATCACGCATATCGAGTTGATTTTTTCTTGCTGTTAGGGTCGTCTTTGGTTGAATCTTTAGGATAAGAAAATAAACCTAAATCTTTCTCTTGTCCTGTTGGAGCCTTTCTACTGACGGCAACCATCAACAGCACAATAGCACTGACAAAAATTACCATTAATAAAGCTTCTATCACTTCAAATGCCGATCAAATATGTTAATTAATTTACTCAGGGTTTATGTAATTTTTAGAAGCAAGTTGCACAACTATTGGCTCGAGTAATTTCGCCATTTGCATTGAACCAACATCTGTGAAGTGAACAAAGTCTGCAAAATAAATTGATCCAGAAGGTATCGAAGCCGCAGCGTCAACCACTGGCATGTTTAGTTCAACCCCTAACTCTTTCACAGCAGTATTTGTGCGGTGCTCCAGGTCCAAAAAACCACCTTCTTTTAACCTTGGATAAAAGCGGCGCCAAGCCAGCATCATAGGCATGTCTTTAAACTGTAAAGCGCTACCAAAATAATTTGCATGCGTTACAAGTATCACGCGGGCCCCGGCCTGCTCTGCAGCCCGGGCTGCACAAGCAATATCAGCCTTAAGCGCTTCTATGGTTGATTCTGGCACTCGGTCTAGCAGCGTTGTTTCACGGGTAGCACGCCAAATGCCGTATTGCCGCAGCAAGGTCATTACCTCTTCTGGCGCGTGTTTCTTAAAAAGTTGTTCGGCCTTGCCACCAATGCGCAAGTAATCCAAGGGGCCCATATCGCTGGCTACAGGGCGGGTTTGCTGCCCGCACAGGGGCACATTCGTACCAAAATAATTGGCAGGGCTGGGGTAAATGATGGCCACTTTGGCCTGCGTCTGTTCTATGCCGCGCACCAAATAGCTGGTGCGGCCAATGCGCATGCCAAACAGCCCCAGGTTTACCACGTTGTATTGCGGGCCGCTGGGGTTAGCGTTTAACAAGGTTTCAAGCTGGCGTGGGTATTCTTTGCCAGGGCTTTCATACAAGCCAATGGTTTCTGATGCGCCAAACGTCACCACATTGATTCGCCCAGGCACAGGCTCTGGGCCACGGTAGCCTAGCTGGTTCATTTGCCACTTGCCGTAACGCTTGCCAGGAATGCCTTCACGGCCAAATTCACTGGGCCTAAAGAGTGCGTCTAATGTGTAGGGCTGCCAAAAGGCAGCACCCTCGGTCACGGCGTCATCAATGCGCGCAGCAATGTCCAGCGTGGCTAAAGCCAGCAGCCCATAACCCAGCACCTTAAAAATTGACTTGATCAACTCGTACAACTCTAAAACTGAAAATAAACAAACGACTGTGGCTGGCCACCCAGAAACAGCGTGAGGTAAACCATGCTGGCATAGGCCACGGTGCGCACTGCAGCAGGTACCCTTTGCGGGTCCAGAAAATAAAGTACCCCTGTGCGCCACTGAATCAACTGCACCAGCACCAGCGGGGCAATGGTAAGGCAGACCTTTTGTAGCGCGGCCCAATCCATGCCATCAAGGGGCTGCGCCAGGGCCAGCGTCATCTGGCCGACTTGGTGCAATGATGTGGCTCTGAACAGCAGCCAGCCGTAGCACGTCATTAAAAACATACTGGCCCAGGCCAATAGCGGCCACAGCCCAGGCACCACACGCATAACCTTATCCATACGCACTAGCCCTGGTGTGGCTATGCGGTGCAACACCAGTATGGTGCCGTGGTACAGCCCCCACAAGATAAAGTTCCAGGCGGCACCGTGCCATAAGCCACCTAACAACATGGTGATGAGCAGGTTGCGGTGGGTGGCCCAGGTGCCATCGCGGCTGCCGCCCAAAGGCTTGTAAAGGTAGTCACGTAACCAAGACGACAAGCTGATGTGCCAGCGCCGCCAAAAGTCTGACGGATTGAGCGCGGTGTAAGGCAAATTGAAGTTGAGTGTGAACTCAAACCCCATGATTTTGGCAATGCCCCGGGCGATGTCGGTGTAGCCAGAAAAATCGCAATAAATTTGAAAGGTAAAAGCAAACACGCCCAACACCACGGTGCCACCGGTGGGCGCGGAGTTGCTAAAGGCGGCATCGACAAAGGGCGACAGGTTGTCTGCAATAAACACTTTTTTGCAAAAACCCCACGCAATCAGGTGCAGTCCTTCTGTAACTTGCTTTGCGTTGATTTTGCGAGGGTTAACCACCTGCGGCAACAACAGCGATGCACGTTGAATGGGGCCAGCCACCAAGTGCGGAAAGTAAAGCACCGCCAAAAAGAAGTCCCAAAACGACTTGGTGGCATGCAGCTCGCCCCGGTAAACATCTATGGTGTACGACAGGGCTTGAAAGGTATAGAACGAAATGGCTACCGGCAAGACGATATTAAGGGTGTGAATGTCCGTCTGCAAGCCCAGCAAGGCCAGCAACTGCGCCAGTGTTTCGGCAAAAAAATTAAAGTATTTGAAGAACCCCAAGAGCGACAGGTTGGACACCACGCTAATGAGTAAATATTGCTTGCGGCGCTGCGCAGGCCAGTTTTGCTCTTTGGCAGTTTCTAGGCGTTTGGATATCCAGTAATCCAACGAGCTGGTGAACAGCAAGGGTGCCAAAAAGCGCCAGTCCCAACTGGCATAAAACACACAACTGGCCAAGACTAAAAATGCATTTTGCCCACGGTGCGGCAATACGTAATAAATGCCCAACACAATGGGCAAAAAGACGAACAAAAACTCGATCGAATTAAATAGCATTCTGCGCTTGTAGGATATGGGCTGGAGGGTGATTCATATAACCACCGTCAAACAACTTCTGCCACTGGGTTTGCATGTGGTCAAGTGCGTAGTGCTCAGCCACCACTTGCTTACCCGCTGCCACCCATTGGGGCCAGTCGCTGCGCTGGGCTATAGCGCCCATCAGGGTGGCGGTAAAGGCGGCGTCAGTGGGTTCGGCCACGGCAGATTGCGCCACGCTGGGCATGATGTGGGCCACGTCGCCCACGCGGGTGGCTACTACCGGTATGCCGCAGGCCATGGCTTCCAGCATGGCAATGGGCAGCTGCTCAGTATCAGATGACAGGGCAAACAGGTCAAACTCAATCAGGCGGCTGATGGGGTCGGCCAGATAGCCG
>Ga0210015_1003172_pt1 | contig 14688 bp, 11 predicted proteins | sample CryGeymeta201522_FD_185471 | JGI IMG/M metagenome (GOLD analysis project Ga0210015, IMG submission 185471) | Groundwater microbial communities from Crystal Geyser aquifers in Utah, USA - Crystal Geyser metaG 2015-22 (SPAdes) (version 2) | ecosystem: Environmental > Aquatic > Deep subsurface >... | reverse complement strand
ACAGGAAACATAGACCGCTGAGTTTTTTGCTTTCGGCATGACCTGAATGAGACCCCTGTATGAAGTTCTTCCTCCCTCTTTGGAAATTGATTTTGAAACGATACGGGATGTCGTATTAGGCGCAAAATGAATCATCTTTGCTCCCGCATCTTGGTGTTGACCTTTGCCTGCAAATGCAATAGAAAGTACCTCACCTCTTGCACCCTCACCCATCAAATATACTGCCGGATATTTCATGGTTATTTGACTTCCCAAATTACAATCTATCCACTCCATAACCGCATTTTTATCCGCCCTCGCCCGCTTAGTTACAAGATTATAAACGTTTTTACTCCAATTTTGAACGGTGGTGTAGCGGACCTTTGCTCCCTCTTTCACAAAGATTTCAACTACTGCGCTATGCAATGAATCCCGTGCATAAATGGGCGCAGTACAACCCTCAATATAATGAACGGATGATCCTTCATCAGCTATTATGAGAGTCCGCTCAAATTGCCCAAACGCCTGTGCGTTCATTCGGAAATATGCCTGCAAGGGCAGTGTGACCTTCACACCTTTTGGAATATAGACGAACGACCCACCTGACCAAACACTGGTGTTTAGGGCTGCAAATTTATTATCAGAATGAGGAATGAGAGTTCCAAAATATTCTTTTACTATTTTGGGGTATTTTTTTAGCGCTGTATCCATATCACAAAATATGACTCCTTGTTTTACCAATGTTTCCTGTACCTTTTCATAGACCACTTCACTTTCATATTGGGCACTTACTCCCGAAAGAAACTTTTTTTCCGCTTCAGGAACTCCTATGCGATCATACGTGTTCTTTATTTCAGCCGGTAAATCATCCCATGAATTTACTTGTTTGTCAGTTGAACGAATAAAATACGTTATATCATCGAATTTGATAGTGGACAAATCTGCACCCCATTCGGGCATTTTTTCTTTAACAAAGAACTTATATGCCTTTATCCGTTCCTCAAGCATCCATGTCGGTTCTCCCTTCATTCCCGATATCATCCGAACTTTTTCTTCAGACAGTCCTTTTTCCGCTGTAAACACATTCTTACTTTTTACGGAGAATCCGTATTTGTAGTCGAAATTAATTTTTTTTGTTTTCATACGAAAGTAATTATATTTCATGTCATCCCAGCGAAGGCTGTGATCCAGTCTAAAATTTACAATTTTAAACGGTAATTATCGTCTGGATTCCTGCCTCCGCAGGAATGACATATCAAGACATCTATAAAACACGGAAACACTTTTTAAAAAGCCTCATATCCTTTCCTCTCAATTTCCTCTATCAATTCCTTTCCTCCTTTTTTCACCAATCTCCCCTCTTTCATGACGAGCACTTCATCTGGCTTTAAATAGGCGAATATTTTGCTGTAATGAGTGATGAAAACGAACGTTTTATCCTTTTTATATTTTTTTAGGAAGGTGAATATTGTTTTGAGACTATCGATATCAACCCCCGTATCAATTTCATCGAAGAAAATAATTGAGGGGTTTAATAGTGCCATTTGAAGAACTTCCAATTTTTTTCGCTCACCCCCCGATGCGCCCTCATTCAAAGGCCGATCAATAAGCTCCTTTTTGATTTTTAATTCTTTAGCAATCTTCTCGATCTTCTCATATAGTTCTAAGACATCCATGTTCTTTAAAGCCAACCGTAAAAGCTGGAATACACTGATACCCTGCATCGCTAAAGGAGATTGAAAAGTGATGCCGATACCCATTTTTGCACGTTTATCGGGAGATTGGCCGTTGAGTTTTTTTTTGTTAAACGTCATCGACGATTTTGAATCCAAAGTGTATATTGAATTACCGATAATCGTTTGTACGAGGGTAGACTTACCTGAACCATTCGGTCCCATGATGGCATATATTTTTCCTTTTTCGAAGATATGAGAAATAGCGTGAAGGATGATTTTGTCCGCTGCACGCACAGTCACTGTCTTAAGGAAGAGCATACTATTAGGTAAATAATTCTGATAACTGAACTTTTTTAAGATCTCTTAAAATAACTTCATGAAGTTTTGATCGCACCGAATCCTTGTGTTTACACATATCCTCAAATTTACATTTTTTATTTACGTCTTGACAACCAGTCATATGGAGATTATTTTCAAAAATAGAGAGGAAATCGTATGCGGTGAGTAAATAAAATCGCTTTCCTAATTTATATCCCCCGACACGACCTTCCCGACTAGCAAGCACTCCATGCCGCACAAGAATCGCACTTATTCTTGCAAGAAACCGAAGGGGAAGTTTGGTATGCTCGACTAATTTTGATAATGACACGAACTCTTCAGTGTGTAAAAGTTTTGAAATAATGAGAAGTCCGTAGTCAGATTTTTTACTTAGTTTTAACATATACTATGGTAGTGCTAGTTTAAACTATCTTGTATTTATTTGCAAGATGAATTTGAAGACTACTAAAATATTTTTTCTATTTCCGTGTCAATCCATTTTTCCGCTTTTTCTTCATCTTTCTCAATCGCCATTTCCACGCCCCGCTTGGCGATTTCAAGGAGAGATTTTGATAATTTTTTCGTTTTGTACATTTCAATAATTTTTTCTTTGATCTGCTCTTGTATTTTTAAATCCATTTTTGGCAATACAATTTTTGATAATTCATCTTTGCCTATTGCTGTTAAAATCGTTCCTTTACAACCTTTTTTAAGCTGTAATTGTCCGACTTTCATTTTAAGCAAGACAAGCAATGTTTCAGAATTCAATTTGTCTGAATGTATTGCAAAGAATCCAGTGGAACATAAAGCGTTTTTCCAATCTTCTGTAATCAAAGCTATACTCTCAAGCGAACCTTCGATTGACGAAACAATCAGATCACCTTTTTGCACCTTGCGACGTGCTCTCGAGGGCAGTTCGTTTCCAAAGTTTTCCGTATAGCCGTTTATTTCGCCGTTTGATGATATGTTAGCAAGTTCGATGTATTTGTAGTGTTCGTTATCTTTTGGTGTAAAATTTTTGTCTTTAATTTTCACCAAACTCCCCAATTCATCGAATCCTCCTTTATATTTTTTTACCGCTTCAACTATTTCCTCATATTTCGGCTGAAAATACTCTGCGTCAAAACGATTCGATTGTTTCGCGTCGGAAAAATTTTTAATAAAAGCAAGTTCATGCTTTGGCTTCCAATCCAAAAGCCCAAGTTCTGAAAGAAGCAATTGTTCGGCTTGAGAGTAGAGAGATTTTGAGTCCTGTTTTAATTGATAACTTCTTTCAACCATTCTGGAAATTAAATTAACCACTGATTTCGAAAAATCAGGGATAATCAATCTCTCAACTTCTTTGTTATTAAGATTTACTTGTTCAGTTTGTCTTGATAAATAATAGAGATAATTTCTACCATAAAAACTATTTAAATAAACAGCAAGAACTTTAGGATTGAATTTCTTATTATCTACACGAATTAACGCGATATTTTGATTGATATTTGCTGGCAATATTTCATCAGTAACAAAAACTGCTCTCCCCACAACATCAAAACTTGCACCAATAATTGTAAGCAACACATCATTAGCTTTGAGTTGAGACCTTTTTATTTTTCGGTTACCTTCTTCTGTTAAATAATGATTGAAATTATCTGCAATAACGTGCTCTCTTACATTATCTGTTTTTACAAAAGAAATACTGCCTCCATAATAAGAATCAACCGCCATTGACGGAGTATGACCTGTAACAATCGGTTTGGACAAAATCTCATGCAGATAGTAAAAGTTCTTGCTTTCTAGTTTTTTCTTAATGTCTAAATAAGCTATTTTGTAATGCTCGGCATCAAAACGTAAAGCTCCTTCACCTTCTTTTACCGTTTTATAATTTACAACAGAATATTGCATAGTTATTTTTTCGATTTAATTAAACATGTTCCTATTCCAAATAGAACAACTGGTAGAAAAGAAACAGCCGCTACGGCATATCTAATATATAAAAACCAAAACGGAAAATTAATTTTTAAATCCAGACTTTTGTAAACACTAAAACCTAAAAGTAATAAAGATAAAAAAATAACCAATAAACCTGTACAATATATGAATTCATATCCAATAAAAGTAAATCGCTTCTTTGTTAATTTCTCATCGCGGTATTTTGTCTTTCCTTTTTTGATAGAGCCATCCTTTTCTAACTTATAAAGCACGTCAATAATCAAACCATAAGCTAACCCCTGTTGTGTAATTAGAGCTCCTTTATCCCAAGTAGCAAGTCCTCTCGCTACAAGATTTTTTAAGATATTTTCACTTCCTGTAAATGCAAGTTCTGTTTGCGAAACATGAACATCTTTTAGGAAATCAGCGTTCCCTATATATAAATGACTTGTTGTAATAGGTGAACCTAAATGCTTATGATGTCTTGATGTCCAAAGAAGTATTTTTTTTTCAATTTCCCAAGTTGGATAGTTAATGTTCACTCCATTAGCTAATCCTTGTTTTTTATAAGCTCCGTTTTTCCAATCGATTAACATTAAATCAAATTGTTTATCAAGTCGTTTAATATCCTGAAAGATTTCTAATTGTTTAAATATATTTAATGAAAAAGGGGGTGTGGTCATAAAATTATTTCCAAAACTTATTTTTTCGTTTTTTGCCTATTTAACAAATTTAATCTTTTGGCGTTTTTGCCTGTGATCACTTTCTTGCCAGTTTTGTTTTCAATATCTTTCCTGGCATTACCAGCCACACTTCCGCCTTCGCGCGCCACTTGCCGATTTTCCGGAAATGTTTTTGGTTCGTGTTTTTTGGAAATTTCCGTGGTTGCTGTTTCCGCCAGCATATTTAAGACCAATTCCAAATTCGTCATATTGTCCCGTAAATTTTCCTTTTTTAAATTCTTATATTTTTTATAATCCTTGGTTTTTAAACCCGCCCAAGCAAAAGAAATATCATCGGTTAAAATGGCAAATTCATCGTTTGTTTTTACACCTCGTTCGTTCCATTCATTGGTTAAATCTTTTCTAATCTCAATACTTTTCACTCGCAAATCAACCCAACCTTTTGAATATCCTTTTTTCAAATAAGTTGCCAGTGCACGCTGAATCGCTTTTTCCGGATCTTCAGTTTCTTCAATTCTTTCATATCCCACCCTCGCTAGCCAAAGTTTGAACGGCTCAGCTTTTGGTGACGAAATTGACTGAATTATTCTAAACATTGTTTCGGTATTCGCCGCATCAGTTAAATAAAACTTGCCATCTGCGGCTGGCATTTTCAGTTGTCCGATTTTTTCGGACACCTCGCTGCCTTCGGCTTTTAACTTGGTTTTCAAATCATTCCAATATTTTCTCGGCCGATCTGTTCCAACTAAAATTTCAATAATATCCATTATGGCAAAATACCAAAGCTCTTTTTCCTCGTCCCAATGACGGCGGATTTGTTTGCCTTCAAAAATTGCGATTGCTTTTTTGTTTGTCATAGTCTTGAATCTTATTATTTCCAAAAACTTAATTTCTCTTTTTTCGCCCATTCAATAAACTTTTCCGCTACCCCGTCGGGCAATTCGCCGTCGTGGTTATGCAGGTCATGGTTAATGATCAAATGGCTGTTTTTATCAAGCTTTGGTTGGCCGTTGCCGTTTTTAACGAATACATACTCGCCGGAGTTATCCTTGCCTGATTTTTCCGAAACCGCAAAAAAGATTGGATAATCTTTTGCTTTGGGGCATAGTGAACCAGCTTTTGGATCATCATTCCACTTTTGCACAAACAAAACGCTTGTTTTGGTTCCTGTATGCGGTTTAAAGGTATTTACATTAAGCCCTACCACAGCTAAAATTCGCGCTTTCTCTGAAATATACTCGCGGATATTCTTGTCTGAAGTGTTGTTAAAACGGCCTTGTGGCAGAACAATTGCCATTCTTCCGCCGGGCTTAAGAAAATTCAAATTACGTTCAATAAACAAAATGTCCCGACCGACTTTTGATTTCGGCTTATTTTTATCGTTGTAACCAAGATCGTATTTATGGATTATGCGTGATTCTTTGATATCTCCGGCAAATGGCGGATTAGCCATTAGAATATCAAAATTAAATTCCTTGTAAGAATTTGGATCTTTGCGCAACGCTTCAAGCCGTTTTAATCCTCCGCCGTACACTTCCAACCATTCGCGATTACCGATTGTCTCGTTCCAGCGATCATAATCAAGGTTGTTCAAGTGCAAAACATTGGTGTTGCCGTCGCCGGCGATCAAGTTCAGCGTGCGGGCGACACGCACAACTTTTTCGTCAAAATCAATACCAAAAACTTTTAGCACATTTTCTTTTTCTTCCTCTGGAATATCCGTGTTTTGGAAAAGATGTCCGGTAATTTGAAAAATAGTATGTACTGGAAATCCGCAAGAGCCGGCGGCGGTGTCTATCATATATTCACCCGCCTTTGGGTTGAGCATTTTGACGCACATGTCAATCACATGGCGGGGTGTAAAATATTGTCCTTTTTCGCCTCTTGATGACTTATTGACCAGATATTCAAAGGCCTCGTCAATAATTTGTAAGTTGGAATTGAAAAGTTTTATATCCTGCAAGCTCGATACACTGATCGAAAGATGAGAGGGCGAGAGTTGAATTTGATTTGTTTCGTCAAAAACACCCGGCCATTTGACTTTGGCTTCATCAAAAAGTTTTTGAATTTTCTTTTTGAGTTCGCCTTCTGATTGTCCGGTGTTCCTAAATTCCAAAACCCTAAAAGATGTATCATCAATTCCTGCAATTTTTTCTTTTAGCGCATCATACGGATCTTTTTCTTTTGCAATATATGTGGCTTTTGGTTCTGCCACAATCATTGGAAAATCTTTCTTTTTTAGAAAATAGTTAATGATTTCTTTGTCTTTAGTACTCTTATACTCGTCATAAAGCTTTGTAAAAATTAGTTTAAAAACTTCTTCAAAGACATCTACGCCAGCGTTTGCCAAAACCTCATCTTCCATCTCCTGAATAATCATTTTTAGTGATTTGCCCTCGTTTGGAATTTTATCCTTGATAATTAAATCTTTGAGTGTAAATCTTTCTTTTAAAATATCTTCAAGGGTTTGGTCGGCTTTTGGAATATCGGTAATGTCTTCAAAATAATTTGGGTCTTTTCGGTTGTAATGCGAAATTTGTCCGCCGTTGGTCCAAACAGCAATCGGCGCACCAGTGGCATTAGTATATGAACGGAGCTGATTTTTACCATCCTGTAGTTTTGGCTTTTTAATTTCAACGATGATATATTCAACGGTCGGGCGGTCTTTATCAAAAATAACAATGTCAGCAGATTTTACTTCCCTTCCAAAATTGATTGAGTGTTCAAGAGCAATTCTCTTTTTTGGATAGCCATATTCTTTGATCAATTTCATGAGGTATAGTTGACGGACAACTTCCTCCGGCTTCAAAACAATTTCTTTTTCTCTAATAACGCAAACCACATACGGTCTTCCGTCTATAATTTTTATATTCTGCTCCAGTTCATCAACTAAAGACCTATTAAATAATGAAAAGCTGTAATTTGAATCTTTGATTATATTTAAAATGTTATTCATAGTTTTTACTTCATAAATAAAATGGCGAATCTGATTTTTTGTATTTTTATACCTTAAATATAGCAGAAAATTAAGGTAATTATAGACTGGATTCCACGTCAATAATTTTGTAGTGTCTTATCGATGAAATGATTTTCATGCGAGGCTGTCTGTCCAATTCTCCTTTGGCAAACAATTTCAATTCTCCCTTTTTCCATGCGGCTATACCTATCATTGCCGCGTTATCCCCTGTTAATGCAGACATTGTCGGGAAATAGACAGTGCCCTTATATTTTTTCGCTAGGGCCCTAAATCTTTTTCTCAGATAGTTATTGGCCGATACTCCTCCCCCAATGACCATAGTGGCAACCCCTGTTTGTTGAATAGCTTTGTCAGCCTTAAAAAGGATCGTGTCGAAAACCGCTTCTTGAAACGCACTTGCGAGTTCTTTGACCTTCATTTGTTTCTCTTCCTCCGATAACGTTTTTAGGAAATAATAAAAGCTTGTCTTCAGTCCTGAAAATGAAAACCGTAAATCGCCACTTTTGAGCATCGGTCGTGGGAAATGATATTCGTCTTTATGATCAATTTGCTCCGACAGTCGCTCCAAAACTGCGCCAGCCGGATAACCGAGGCCCAGAAGTTTACCCGCCTTATCAAGCGCCTCCCCCGCAGCATCATCCAATGTGGCACCCAGTAGTTCATAGTCGAGATGGTTCTTCCATAACACAAATTCAGTGTGCCCCCCCGAAATAATCATACCGAGATAGGGAAATGTTATATTTCTTTTCGGATTTCCCATGCTATTTTGTGCAAATACAGAATAGAGATGTCCTTCAAGATGGTTAATTCCTATTAAGGGCTTACTGTATATCTTGGCTAGTTCAACTGCTTTTTGGATTCCTACTCCCAGTGCAATTGCTAATCCCGGACCTTGAGTTACCGCTACTGCATCGATCATTTCCCATGTTGTCTTAGCCTTTTTTATCGCAAGCTGGACAACACCTTCAATCCGTTCCTCATGAGCGCGTTTTGCCAGCGAAGGGACGACTCCACCCCATTTTTTGTGCAGTAATACCTGGGAATAAATGACGTTTGACAAAATACGTCTCCCGTTTGTTACTGCAGCAGCTGTTTCATCACACGATGTATCTATTGCCAAAATATTCATAATTCTTTTACTGAAATTATTCTATGTGTCTCACTTTTGTAGTCCATTTTAACGAAAATAACTTTTGATTTTTCTTTTATTTTCTCAAAAAGAGGGCTCATCCTGTTTCCCCATTCAACACAGATAACGGTTCCTTCTGTGAGATAATCCTCAATGCCAAGATGGGAAAACTCTTCGGATTCTTCAATATTGTATAAATCTGCATGTAAAAACAATTTTATGTTGCCTTTCTTAACTGGATATTCGTAATAGATGACGTAGGTAGGAGAGACAATGTCTACCACTCCCAAATACTCTCCCAGACCTTTTGCGAACACTGTCTTTCCCACTCCCATCTCTCCTTCGAGAATGAAGACAAGTGGTTTACTGGTTATTGTATGTGTATATTTTTCAATTAAAAATGCTGCTATCTTTTTTGTCTCTTGGGCTCTATTTGAGGTAAATGTATGTTCCGATACGGGGATGAGATCCCCCTTTCGAAGAAGCTGTAATGAGCTTCCCGTAAGATCGACAATTGTGGAAGGCTTATTGTGTGGAAGTTTGCCAAAATCGACAACATGGTCAATGAGTTGTCTTTTTCCTGCAGGAAGATCGTCAATAAAACCTTTTGGTTCATAATGAGGTGGTCGACCTGAAATATTTGCTGATGTTGCAGTTAGTGGTTTTCCATACATATGAACCAACTTCTGAATCCATGGAAAGGTTGTAAAGCGAACTCCCAACGTTTTTCGTTCTGACTCCAATAGGGGGGATACTATATGTTTTGATGGTAATATGACAGTAAATGGCCCAGGAAGAAGTCTTTTGAGTATTTCTTTATGACGGGTTGTTTCAACAAGTGTCTCCAGCATCTCAAACCCATCAGAAAATACCGAAATCGGTTTTCCAAGGGGTCTGTTTTTTACCTGGATTAGTTTCTTTACTGCAACTTCATTGGTTGCATCACAAACGAGTCCATACACTGTGTCCGAAGGGGCAACAATGAGCCCTCCTGCTTTGAGTATATTGATACAACGCTGTAATTCGGTACTTTTCCCCATTCTCTATTTTATTATATTTCCACACCGATATGCATAGAATCGTTACTTTATTCTTGATTCTGTCTTCTGTCCTCTAACTTCTTTTTGCGCTTTCTGTTACAATAGGCACATGGCAAATAAAAAAACACAAAAAAAAGTAACCCAGTTTAAGCTTGAATTGAACCTCAGAAATATGTTTATCATCGGATTTATTCTCTTGTTTGGCACTATCGCCATTCGCTCGATAAGCAATGAGATTAAACAAGCCGTGCCTGAGAAATCGATTAATGTCGTTATAGAAGAGGTAAAGAATCAGAAAGTAAAAAAAGTGGAAATAATCGATAACAAATTACTTGTCTACTATAAAGACAACACGTTTGCACAAACCTATAAAGAACCGAACGATAGCTTCATGAAAACACTCCGCGACTCAAATATTGATCCCTCTAAACTACAAATTGTCATTAAGGATACTCAGGGTTCATCTGGATTGATGAGTTTTCTCAGCAATATTGTGCCTACTATCCTTATGGTGGCCTTTTTTATATTTCTCTTCAGGCAGGCGCGGGGAGCGCAGGAAAATGTATTTTCTTTTGGACAATCTAGAGCAAAAAAATTTAATAAGGATCTCCCAAAAACAACCTTTAAGGATGTGGCGGGGGTGGATGAAGCAAAAAAAGAATTAGAAGAAATCGTGGATTTTTTGAAAAAACCAGAAAAATACAAGAAATTGGGGGCTCGTACTCCTAAGGGCGTTCTTTTGGTTGGTCCAGCAGGTTGCGGCAAAACACTCCTGGCGCGTGCAGTTGCTGGTGAAGCAAGCGTTCCCTTTTTCTCTATTGCGGGAAGTGAATTTATGGAGATGCTTGTTGGAATTGGAGCAGCCCGTGTCCGCGATTTATTTGTCACCGCGAAAAAAAACGCTCCCTCTATTATCTTCATTGATGAGGTCGATGCAATTGGAAGATCACGCTCTCAAGGAATGATGCCAGCACATGATGAACGAGAACAAACTTTGAATCAAATTTTGGTGGAGATGGATGGATTTAATCCAAATGAGCAAGTTATCGTTATGGCAGCAACCAATAGAGGAGACCTCCTTGACAGCGCCCTCCTTCGACCTGGGAGATTTGATAGACGTATAGTGGTTGACTATCCAGATGTTACAGGACGAAAGGAAATCCTACAGATTCATGCAAAGGGAAAACCGTTTGCTGCATTAGTCAATTGGGATAAAGTAGCTCAACGTACTGTCGGATTTTCGGGGGCTGATCTGGAAAATATGCTTAACGAAGCTGCTATTACCGCTGCCCGCAATGTAAAAACGGAGGTTTCATTTGATGATATTGAAGATGCTGCAATGAAAGTCAAAATGGGCCCAACGAAAAAGAGAATGCAGACAGATGAAGATAAAAAACTTACCGCATACCATGAAGCTGGTCATGCCATCCTCACTCATTTCCAAAAAGAAACTGACCCTGTACATCGAATTTCGATTGTCTCACGAGGAATGGCGCTGGGTTATACACTTATTCCTCCGCAAAAGGATAAAATCCATGAGACAAAACGACATTTACTTCAACGGCTTGCCGTGATGATGGGTGGCCGCGCAGCTGAGGAAGTTGTTTTCAATGAGATGACAACAGGTGCATCCAATGATTTTGAACAGGCAACAAACGTAGCGCGGGCGATGGTGGTTGATTTTGGAATGAGTGAACTTGGACCCGTTAACTATGGGGAGGACGAAAAATCTTATTATGGGCAATCACAAATTTCGCAGGAAATGATGGCAAAGATAGATGTTGAGATGAGGAAAATTCTTGAACTTGCACACAAACAGGCGATCGAAATGGTAACAGAAAAAAGAAAGTTGCTCGATAAAGTAGCAGAAGAGCTTATGATTAAGGAAAGCTTGGACCAGGATGAATTTGAAGCAATCGTGGGACCAAAGACCGTATGAACACACTCCTTGTCGTAGACGGTAATGGACTTATGCATCGGGCGTATCATGCGCTTCCCCCTTTTAAAACTGTCAAGGGGATTCCTACTCAGGTGGTATATGGATTTTTTTCCATTCTGTATAAATCCATTGCCGATTTCCAACCAACTCATGTCCTGATTTGTTTTGATACCCCAGCACCAACTTTCAGGAATGAATTACATAAAGAATACCAATCACAACGCCCTAAAATTGCCGATGATTTTATCCAACAAATCCCCATGGTAAAGATGTCTCTAGATGCAGGAAAAATTGTCCATCTCGAACTGGATGGATATGAAGGTGACGATGTCATTGGCACAGCTGCAAAGAAGGCAGAGAAGGAAGGATTTAGTGTCCTCATTCTTACCGGTGATAAAGACATTATGCAGCTGGTCAATGCCCATATTTCTACCGTGACTCCGGATATAGGTTTTTCGAAAACAAAAGTATATACAGAAGCTGCAGTGATGGAAAAAATGGGTGTCCCTCCCAATAAAATCATTGATTACAAGGCTCTTGCTGGTGACCCATCGGATAACTACAAGGGAGCGGATGGTATTGGTCCAAAGACAGCTCAAAGATTATTAAATGAGTATGGAAATTTGGAAGGAATTCTCAATAATGTCGAACGTCTTCCTGAGGGAAAGATCAAAGCAAGTATAAAAGATAGTATTGAAGATATTCGTATGGGTAAAAAGTTGGCTACCATTGTCACAAACATCCCCCTTGAAATGGATTTAAATCTGACAAAATGGGTTGGATTTATCGAGCCATTAAGGGAAAAACTCCTCGAACTAGAAATGTATTCTCTCATTGCTCGGTTATATCCAAAACAGAAAAAGAAAGTTGAATCAAAGAAAAAAATCGAAGATAAACAAAAAGATCAAATTAGCTTATTTTAATATGATTATTACCCCAGATTTAAAACAAAATATTCTATACACTGTATATTTTACCATCACTCATAATGTGCCAGTTTTTGTTTATGGAACAGGTATTTTAGTGTCAATTGTTCTCGCAATCATCAAGCCATCGCGGTCTTACATTTTTTTCCTGCTCGGATTTATATTGCTCCTATTTGCCTATGAATATCAAAAGCATATCCTTGATGGACTAAAAGAACAAACGATTAATGCGCTCATAACAATCCAAGAACATAATAAAGTGAGAAGGCTTGTGAATATCATCCTCGTCAAAGCTACACCTATCCTTCTCCCTTTAACAGGATGGGGTTTTATTTTGATTGGCATATATTTATTTAAGAGGGAGAAAGAGAAAACCATAAAGAAGAAGAAAATGGTATAATGGGTCGTAGAAAAAGCTCTTTTGACAAGATAGCATTATCAACAAAATTGCGCGTGTGGTCCCCCTATGGGGGAATACGAGGAGAGGGCGTCCTCCGAATCGGAGGACAATCGAATAAATCTGCGGAAACCCTCAGACGACTAGTTGTTCGGCTTAAGGCTCATCTGAAAAGGATGCGTCAAACAACTCTATCTTCAAACAAATTGAGCTTCATTATTAATTCAGAGTTGAACTATCTGTGTCTATTTTGACATTTGATTTTTGAACTTTAATTTGTATTTATATGTGCGGTATATTCGGTGTCATAAACGACAAGTCTAACCAGGCATCTCAAACAGTGCTCAATGGATTAAAAAAATTGGAATATCGTGGATACGATTCGTGGGGGATCGCTCTCAAGACTGAAGGCTCAGATGAAATTCTGATTGATAAGCATATCGGTAAAATTGGAAATGCTGAAACAGCACTCCCTTCAGGAGTCATCGCTATTGGTCATACCCGATGGGCTACTCATGGAGGCGTTACCGATGCGAATGCTCACCCCCATCTTGACTGCTCCAAACGTATTGCAGTTATTCATAATGGAATTGTCGAAAACTATCAGGAGTTAGAAAGTGAGTTACGACAAAAAAAACATATCTTCGTTTCAGAAACGGATACAGAAATCATAGCTCACCTTATTGAAGAAGAGACGAAAACACAATCCTTATTTCAAGCTACTTTGAACGCATTTAAAAAACTAGTGGGGTCGAATGCGATTGTCGTACTGGACGGAAAAACAGGAGAGGTGGTGGTGTGTAGAAACGGATCCCCTTTGGTTCTGGGGGTTACGAACGATTCAACGTATATTGCATCTGACGCAACAGCACTCCTGGATAAAACAGACACTGTCTATTTTATGGATGATAATGAGGCTGTCTATATCAAAAAATCATATATCGAATTATTTTCTCTCAACACGGAAATGGGAAAGAAAATTAAATTCAAAAAAATAGATTGGAAGGCGGAAGCGGCAGAAAAAGGAGGATTTGCCCATTTTGCTTTAAAGGAAATATCTGAACAAAAGAGGACTGTGCCCCAAGTATTAGTAAAGAAAACTAAAGCTCTTGAAGAAGTTGCTCAATTAATAAAAATTGGATATAAACCAGTCCTTCTCGCTTGTGGAAGTGCTTCCTATTGTGGTTTAGCTGCTCAATACATTTTCGCCGACTTAGATATTGAGGCTATTAATTATGGAGCGTATGAATACTCCCCCTTTGCTGGACTGGTCAATGATAAGACTCTGATTTTTGCCATTTCGCAAAGTGGAGAAACGGCAGATACACTCCTTGCCGTCAAGGAGGCGAAAAAGAAAGGGGCCAAAATAGTTTCAGTGATCAATGCGCTTGGTTCAAGTCTCGAACGCCTTTCGGACTATCTCCTTCCGGTAGAAGCAGGACCAGAAATCGCAGTTGTTTCCACAAAAGGATTTACCGCTCAATTGGCAACTTTTTTTGCACTGCATAATGTCATAAAAAAAAGTGATCCACAGAGATTCATCCACACATTTACAGAGTGGATTCAGAATAAGAATTTACATGAAATAATCCTTAATTGCGCAAAGGGGCTATTGAAAAGCGAACATGTATATCTCATCGGAAAGCATATTAATTACCCAGCGGTACTTGAGTTTGCCCTTAAACTGAAAGAGACAGGTTACATACA
>Ga0210015_1003167_pt1 | contig 14699 bp, 15 predicted proteins | sample CryGeymeta201522_FD_185471 | JGI IMG/M metagenome (GOLD analysis project Ga0210015, IMG submission 185471) | Groundwater microbial communities from Crystal Geyser aquifers in Utah, USA - Crystal Geyser metaG 2015-22 (SPAdes) (version 2) | ecosystem: Environmental > Aquatic > Deep subsurface >... | reverse complement strand
GCACGCTGGGCGGCATCACGCTGAACCAGACCGGGCGCGAGATGGAGTGCATCATGCTGCTGATGCTGTTCTATCTGGTGGTGTCGCTGACGATCTCCTCGGTGATGAACCTCTACAATTCCCGCGTGAAGCTGGTGGAGCGCTGAGATGAGCGACAAGCCCTCCCACGCCGCCGCCTTCGTCGCAGACCGCTTCTTCGAGGACGAGCCGCCGCCCGCCGCCACCACTGGCGCGGTCGGCTGGATGCGCGAGAACCTGTTCTCCTCGCCGATGAACGGCTTTCTCACGCTCGCCTCGCTGGGCATCGTGGCGTGGTTTCTGCCGGGTTTCATCGAATGGGCGCTGTTCAACTCGGTGTGGAGCGCCAGTTCGCTCAGCGAGTGCCGCGCGATCATGGACGCCTCGTTTGGCGAAGGCGTGCGCGGCGCCTGCTGGGCGGTGATCCGCGAGCGCTTTGACCAGCTCATCTACGGCTTCTACCCGCCCGAGTTGCGCTGGCGGCCCAACATCGCCTTTGTTCTGCTGATCGTGGCGGCGGCGCCGATCCTGTTCGAGACGCTGCGCCCGCTGGTGTTCGTGGCGCTGGGCGTCATCGCCGCCAAGGCGCTGATCGGCGTCGCGGGCGCGCTGGGCGGCGCGGAGGGCGCATTCGGGCCGTTGCTGGGGCCGATGACGCTGGTGCTGGCGGTGGCCGCAGCGCTGGCGTGGTTCTTCGGCGCGGCGCGCCATCGCCGCTGGTGGCTGATGTTCAGCCTCGCGTTTCCGGTGGTCGTGTATTTCCTGCTGTGGGGCGGGCTGGGGCTGGAGCCGGTGCAATCGTCACGCTTCGGCGGCTTTCTGCTGACGATGATCATCGGCGTGACCGGCATCGCCGCGAGCTTGCCGATCGGCATCGTGCTGGCGCTCGGCCGACAGTCGCAGATGGTGTTCATCCGCACCCTGTGCGTCGGCTTCATCGAATTCATCCGCGGCGTGCCGCTGATCACGCTGCTGTTCGTCGCCTCGACGCTGCTCAACTATTTCCTGCCGCCGGGCACCAACTTCGACCTGATCCTGCGCGTGCTGATCATGGTGACGCTGTTCGCCAGCGCCTACATGGCCGAGGTGATCCGCGGCGGGCTGGCGGCGCTGCCGAAAGGGCAATACGAGGCGGCCGACGCCATGGGGCTGACCTATGGCCAGTCGATGCGGCTGGTGATCCTGCCGCAGGCGCTGAAGATCTCGATCCCCGGCATCGTCAACACCTTCATCGGCCTGTTCAAGGATACGACGCTGGTGGCGGTGATCGGTCTGCTCGATCCGCTGGGCCTCACCAACCCGATCCGCGCCGACAGCAACTGGAACGGCATCGTGTGGGAGCTTTACGGCTTCATCGCGCTGCTGTTCTTCGTATTCTGTTTCGGCATGTCCCGTTATTCGCAGTTCCTGGAGCGCAAGCTGCGCGCCGGCGACCGACGCTGAGGAGAAAAGCCATGGCCGACGCCGCCACCGAAGAACGCGCCATCAACCGCAGCAACATGAAGGTCTCCGACGAGGTCGCCGTCGAGATCGTCGGCATGAACAAGTGGTATGGCGAATTCCACGTCCTCAAGAACATCGACCTGACGGTGTACAAGGGCGAGCGGATCGTGATCTGCGGGCCGTCCGGCTCCGGCAAATCGACGCTGATCCGCTGCATCAATGCGCTGGAGGCGCACCAGAAGGGGCGCATCATCATCGATGGCACGGAATTGACCTCCGACCTCAAGAAGGTGGACGAGATCCGCCGCGAAGTCGGCATGGTGTTCCAGCACTTCAACCTGTTCCCGCACCTGACCATCCTGGAGAACTGCACGCTGGCGCCGATCTGGGTGCGCAAGACGCCGAGGCGCGAGGCGGAACAGATCGCCATGCACTATCTCGAGCGCGTCAAGATCCCCGAGCAGGCCAACAAGTATCCCGGCCAGCTGTCGGGCGGCCAGCAACAGCGCGTCGCCATCGCGCGCAGCCTGTGCATGAAACCCAACATCATGCTGTTCGACGAGCCGACCTCCGCGCTCGACCCCGAGATGATCAAGGAGGTGCTCGACACCATGATCGGGCTGGCGGAGGAGGGCATGACCATGCTCTGCGTCACCCACGAGATGGGCTTTGCGCGCATGGTCGCCAATCGGGTGATCTTCATGGATCAGGGTCAGATCGTCGAGCAGAACGAGCCGGAAGAATTTTTCAACAACCCGCAAAGCGACCGCACCAAGCTGTTTTTGAGCCAGATTCTTGGGCACTGAGATTTTCGGCGCCGCCCCGGCCCACGCGGCGGGGCCCGGCGACCGCGCTCAGCCGATCTCCTTCGGCGCGACAAAGGCGGTGAACCGGGCGCCGCCCCAGTCGGCCAGCTTCCAGTCGTCGATCTCGAAATCCAGCACCGCCGCCGCGCCGGTGGGATAGTGGCTGAAGGCGCGGGCGCAAGACGGGCGCACGGCGCCGTTCGAGAGCTTGCGCGCAAAACCGCCGACGCCCGGCTGATGGCCGATCAGCAGCACCGTGCGCGCCTCGGCGGGCGCCGTGTGCAGCACCGAGAGCATGGTCGCGGGATCGGCGTGGTAGAGGCGCGGCGTCGGCGCGCCTTCGGGGGCCGTCGGCAGCGCGGGCCGCGCCAGCGCCCAGGTCTCGATGGTGCGCGCGCTGTCGGACAGCAGCACATGGTCGGGGATGTCGCCGCGCCCCGCCATCCAGCCGCCCATCAGCGCCGCCGCCGCGCGCCCACGCGCGTTCAGCGGGCGATCATGGTCGGCCAGGTCGGGGTCGGCCCATGAGGACTTGGCGTGGCGGAGCAGGATCAGGCGGCGCATGACGCAATTGGACCGGACCATCGCGCCGCGTCAAGGGCTTAGGGATCGCGCAGCGCGCGCGCCAGCGCCGCGCCGGGGGCGGGAAGCGGCGCGGAGAGCCCGGTGCTGACCGCCGCCACCACCTTTTCCGCCAGCGCCGCCGCCTCGCGCTCCACCAGCGCGCCGCGCAGGGCGTGGCCCTCGGCTTCCTCGACGAACACCTCCGCGCGCCAGCAGTCGCGCGGCGCGCCCGGACCGGCCACCGCCAGCCGCTCGACCACCATGTTGACCACGGCCCCGTCGCGGGCGTCGCGATAGCCGAACACCACCTCGCCCGCGTCATACATGGCGGTCAGCAGTCTTGCGCGCTCTGCGGCGGCGTCGGCGTAGAGATCGCGCCCGGCGATCGCCACCGCGCCGCCCGAGGCGCCGATCAGCCCCGCAACCGCCGAGATCATGTTCTCGATCCAGCGGATGTCGCCGGGGTCGGCGATGGGCTGGCGGCGGGCGCAGGGGAAGGGTTCGACGCTCATGGGTCAATCTTAGCGCAGCTTCAGAATCGCGCCATGGCGCGCGCCACCCTCGCGCGGAACTTTTCGCGGCTCTGTGGCGTCGAGGCGTCCATCCTGTAATGCGCGAGATAGACCTTGCGACAGCGCGGCGCCATCAGGAAGCCGCAGCCGCGCAGGATAAGGTTGCGCCCCGGCGCGCCGACCACCTGCGTCAGCCACCAGCTTGCGCCGCAGGTCGTCACCACGCCCAGCTTGCGGATATGGGTCAGCGCCGGCGCGATGGGGCCGTCTTTCGGCAGGGTGAAGGCGACGCCGGGGGTCCATACCCGGTCGAGCCAGCCCTTCAGCATCGCGGGCAGGCCATACCACCATGTCGGATAGACGAAAATCAGCCCTTCGGCCCAGCGCAGCGCGGCGACGTGGTCCTCGATGCCGTCGGCGTTGCGCGTCTCGTCCTCATAGGCGCGCCAGCCCTCGCGGGTCAGCGTCGGCTGAAAGCCTTCGGCGTAGAGGTCGATCACGCGCACCTCATGGCCGCCGCGCACCAGCGCCTCCTCAGCGGTGCGGCGCAGGCTGGCGTTGTAACTGTCGGAGTCGGGGTGGGAGTGGACGATCAGCACGCGCATTCACAGGGCCTTCATCTCTGCTTTGACACGGGCGAGGAACGCCGCCCGTGCGCCTTGGGTCGCGCGGTTCATGTCGTAGAGCGCCAGATACCGCACCGCGCGCCCGGGGCGGAACAGCCGGCGCAGGATGCGCCGGGCGAAGCGGCGCGGCGGGTCGGCGGCCATGAACGCCGCCCAGCGCGGCCCGCCGTAGGTGTGCACCGCCGCGATACGGCGCAGGCGCACACGCCCCGGAACCACCACGCCGTCCTCGATGGCGAAGGTGACGCCGGGAAGGAACACGCGGTCGAAGAACCCCTTCAGGATGGCGGGATAGCCGAAGTTCCACACTGGCGAGACCACCACCAGAGCCTCCGCCGCCTCCAGCCGCGCGATCCAGGGGGCGACCGCGCTGCGGTCGGCGTCGGGGGCGTGATAGGCCAGCCGCTCGGCGCGGCTCAGCACCGGGTCAAAGCCCTCGGCATAAAGGTCGCAATCGTCCACCTCGCGGCCTGCGGCGCGCAACCCCTCCAGCACCGCCGCATGGAGCGCGGCGGCGAAGCTGGTCTCCACCGGGTGGGCGTAGAGCACGAGCACGCGCATCGGACAGGGGCCTACTCCGCCGCCGCCATGCCGGGAAACAGGTAGAGCTTGCCGGAGGTGAAGTCGTAATCCGGGTCGTCCCACGCGATCATCTTGCCGGGGTTGAGCAGGCCCTTTGGGTCGGTCTCACGCTTGAACGCCAGTTGCAGCGGGTCGGACTGCTTCATGCCGCCTTCCTCCAGCGTATAGCGGTGCGGGTTGAAGATCGGGCAGTCGTGTTCCTCGTGCAGGCGGATGATCTCGTCCAGCCGCTCCTCGGTGGTGAAGCGCACCATCGGCAGGCCCATGCCGACGATGCGCCCGTCGAAGCGGACATACTCGGCGTGGCCGATCAGGTCGTCGGGAAACAGCGCCGACATCGCCACGATCTTGTCCACCGTCGCGCCGCTGTAGAGCACTTGCAGATAGGTGATCGCGGGATCGACGCGCAGCGCGCGCAGGGTGGTGTGGTTCCAGCCCAGCTCATAGGCGGGCGGCAACCCCTCGGTCGCGTCGCGGTCGGCGCGGAACAGCACGGCGGCGCCCTTGTCGCGCGCGGTCAGCGTGAGAAGCGCGTCGAGCGCATGGGGCGCGACCGAGACGATGACGAGATGCTGGCCGGGCGCGATGAACCGCTTGTGGCGCAGGAAATAGGTCTCTCCCGCCGGGGCGGCGACGGTGGCCAGCTCCTTGAGCAGCACGCCGTCCTGATGGGCGAGGCCGAAGGCGAAGGCGTTGGCGGCGCGCCAGTCGTCAAAGCCCACGATCACATCGACCCAGTCGTAGGCCGGGGCCAGCGGCGCCTCGACCTCGGTGATGATCCCGTTGACGCCATAGGCGTGGCTGGCCTTGTGGATGGCGTCGCCGGTCAGCTCGATCACGCGCGGGCTGACCTCGCAGGTGATGAGCTTCAGGCGCAGGATGTTGCCCGCGTCGCGCAAGCCGCCCCAGCGGATCGAGCCGACGCCGCCCGAGCCGCCCGCCACGAACCCGCCGATCGAGGCGGTGTTGTAGGTGGAGGGGTGCAGGCGCAGCTCCTGCCCCGAGTGGGCGCGGGTCGCCTTGTCGATCTCAGACATGATCGCGCCGGCCTGCGCGACGACGCGGCCGGGCGCGATCTCCAGCACCCGGTCGAGCGCCTTCAGATGCAGCACCATCCCGCCGGCCAGCGGCATCGCCTGACCATAGTTGCCGGTGCCCGCGCCGCGCGTGGTGACCGGCACGTTGTGGGCCCAAGCCGCCGCCAGCGCCGCGACCACCTCGGCCTCATTGCGCGGGGTGACCACGAAATCGGCGGTCAGGTGATCCATGCGCGCCTTGAGCACCGGCGAATACCAGAAGAAGTCACGGCTTTTCTGGCGCACGGTGGCGGGGTTGTCGTCGATGTCGAGATGGGCGAGGGCGGCCTTGCAGCCGGCGATGTCGGCGATCATGCGGGCTCCGGGACGGGGTGGAACAGGGCGTCAAGCTCGGCGTAGTCGGGCGGGCGCGCCGTGCTGGCGCGTCCGTTGCGGATCACGAGGCGGTCGGGGTGGGGGCGGGCGAGCAGCTCGGTCCAGCTGCGCGCCGGGAACGCCACCAGATCGGCGGGCGCGCCTTCAGCGATCACGCCCGCGTCGATCCCCATCGCCTGAGCGGGCAGGCGGGCGAAGGCGGCGGGCCAGTCGCCGCGCGGGTGGTCGAGATGCGCGATGCGGGTCGCCTCGCGCAGCACCTCCAGCATGTCGAGGTCGCCGTAGGCGTAGAACGGATCGCGGGTGTTGTCGGACGCGAAGGCGACGCGCACACCGCGCGCGCGCAGCTCATGCGCCAGCGTCACGCCGCGCCAGCGTGGGGTGCGGCCCGCGTGGCGGTCTTGCAGATACATGTTGCACATCGGCAGCGAGACGACGTTAAGGCCCGCCTCGGCGACGCGGTCGATGGTTGCGCGGGCATAGTCGCCGGGCTGCACCGCCAGCGAACAGCAATGCCCGCACAGCGCCGATCCCTGATAGCGGTTGCGCAGCACGGCGTCGGCGATGGCGCGCAGGGTGCGGCTGTCGGGGTCTTCGGTCTCATCGACGTGGAAATCGGCGTCGAGGCCGCGCTCGGACGCCAGCCGGAAAAAGATGTCGAGGCGGTGGGCGAGGTCGGGAACCGGGTAGGCGACGCAGCCCAGTACGCCGCCCGAGCGCGCGACCTCGTCGGCGACGGCCACGAATTCATCCTCGCCGACCATCTCCACCGGGGTCAGCGCGGCGGCCTGAAGCGTGACGCGGTCGCGCCAGTCCTGCCGCACCTCGCGCAGCACGCCCCAGGATATTGCGGTCTGCTTGCCGATGCTGTCGAGGTGGGTGCGGATGGCGCCGGTGCCGTGCGCCTCGGCGCAAGCCAGCGAAAAGGTCATGCGCGCGCGCACGTCCGATTCGGACCAGTTGGCTTCGCGATCCGCCTGCACCGTCTCCAGCGCGCCCATGAACGTGCCGTCGGGGTTGGCGGCGCGCGGCCAGATGTGGCCCTTGTCGAGGTGGGTGTGGCAATCGACGAAGGCGGGAAACACGATGGCGCCGCGCAGGGGAACGGCGGGCGCCTCCGGGGCGCCGTCGAACGCGATGCGCCCGCCGGTCAGCCACAGGTCGCGCCGCACGAAGCCCTCTGCGTCGGCTGCGCCTTCGGTCAGCGCGGCGGGGATGCGGGCGCCGACAAGGCGGCAGTCGCCCTCGGGCAGGGTCCATCGGGCGGTCATCGTTCCCTCTTGATGGCGCTTTCGTGCCATTTGCGCAGCATCAGGTGTTGCAAAAGCGTGGTCGCGGCGAAGATCGCCACCCCGGCCAGCGCGATCAGCAGGAGGGCTGCGAACATGCGCGGGATGTTGAGCCGGTATGACGCCTCAAGGATGCGAAACGCAAGCCCGCCCCCGGTTCCGGTGGTGCCCGCGACATACTCCGCCACGATGGCGCCGATCAGCGACAGCCCGCCCGCGATGCGCAAGCCCCCCAGAAAATACGGCATCGCCGACGGGATCTCCAGATAGCGCAGCCGCTGCCACCGCGTCGCGCCATAAATCGCGAACAGATCGCGCAGATTGTGGTCGGCGGAGTTCAGCCCCAGCGTGGTGTTGGACAGGATCGGGAAGAACGCCACGATCCACGCGCATATCAGCAGGCCGACCGATGCGCTGTCCACATAGATGAAGATCAGCGGCGCGATGGCGACCACCGGCGTCACCTGCAGGATCACCGCATAGGGAAAGAACGACATCTCGACCCAGCGCGACAGCGAGAACAGCACCGCCAGCCCCACGCCGACCACAACGGCGGTGGTCAGCGCCATGAGGGTGATCTTGAGCGTGACCAGCAGCGCGGCGGACAGGATGCTCCAGTCCTGCACCAGTTGCGAGGCAACCCGCTCCGGGCTGGGCAGGATGTAGTGGGGAATGTCGTTGGCCACGACCACCCAGTGCCAGCCATAGATCGTCAGCCCCACGGTCAGCATCGGCAGCGCCCAGGCGCCGATGCGCTCCAGCCGGGCGCGGCGCAGGCGGGCGGTCTCCTCAAGGTCGATCAGCGGCGCGGCGTCGAGCGGGGTCATGCGCCCATCTCCATGGCCTGTTTCAGCGTGGCCGACGCACGGCGGCATTGCTCGGCGTAAGGCGCTGAGGTGCGGAAAGCGTCGTCGCGCGCAGGCGGCGCGTCCACGCGCAACTCCTCCACCACGCGACCGGGGCGCGCCGCCATCACCACGATGCGGGTGGAGAGAAACACGCTCTCGAACACCGAATGCGTGACGAAAACCACGGTGCAGCCGAGGTTTTGTTGCAGCCGCAGCACGTCGTCGTTCAGCTTGAAGCGGGTGATCTCGTCCAGCGCGGCGAAGGGTTCGTCCATCAGCAACAGCTTCGGCTTCGTCACCATGGCCCGCGCGATGGAGACGCGCATCTTCATGCCGCCCGACAGTTCTCGCGGATAGGCGCCCTCGAACCCCGCCAGCCCCACGGCGGCGAGGCTTTCCTCGATGGCGGGGGTCGCCGCGCGCCGTGAGACGCCGCGCAGGCGCAGCGGCAGCCACACGTTGTCGCGCACCGTGGACCACGGCGCCAGCGTCGGCTCCTGAAACACCACGCCCAGGCCCGCGTCGGCCCCGTCGCGCCAGCGGATGCGCCCCCGCGTCGGCCGCGACAGCCCCGCCATTAGCCGCAGCGCGGTGGACTTGCCGCAGCCCGACGGCCCGAGCAGCGAGACGAAATCGCCGTCGTGAAGCTCAAGCGCCATGCCCTCGAGCGCCGTCACGCCGCCCGCGAACATCTTGGTGACGTTCTCGACGCGCAGCAGCGGCCCGGCCAGGCCCGGCGCTCCGGCGGCGTCGCGCATCACTCGCCCAGCAGCTTCTTCTTCAGCTCCAGCCCGACGCCCTTGTTGACGAAATCCAGCGTGTAGCTCTGCGAGATGTCCAGCCCGCCCTCGATTACGCCCGCCGCCACCATCTTGTCGTAGAACGAGTGCATCCGCGCGTCGGTCATGGCGCCGATGCCGACCTCCAGCGCCTCGCCCGAATCGACGATGCCGAATTCCTTCATCGTCTCGATGGCGTAGGCGATCCTGTCGTCGGTCATGTCGGGGTTGGCCTCCTGAATCGCCTTCACCCCCAGCGTGTTGTCGCCGTAGAGGAAGGTGTACCAGCCCAGCGCCGAGCCATCGACGAAGCACTGCACGTCCTCGCGGCGGGTCTCCAGCGTGTTCTGCGTGACTTCGATGGTGGTGGAGTAGGTGTCGAAGCCGTAGTCGGCCAGCAGCCACAGGTCGGGCTTGAACCCGGCCTCCTTTTCGATCGCGAACGGCTCGGAGGTGACATAGCCCTGCTGGCCGGTGTTCTTGTCGGCGAGGAACGGCGCGGAGTTGAAGGTGTAGGGGCGGCGCTGTTCGGGGGTGAAGCCGAAGCCGGAGATCATCCACTGGTAATAGGTCTGATAGCCGTTGTCGCCGATCAGCAGGGTGAGATCCTTGAGGTCGGTGAACGCCTTCGCCACGCCGGGGTGGGTCATGATCACCTGCGGCTCCTTCTGGAAGGTCGCGGCGACCACGCGGAACGGGATGTCCTGGACGATGCCGTTGAAGGCGAACAGCATGTTGCCGCCCATGTAGGCGTCGAGCTTGCCCGCCAGCATCAGCGCGCGTCCGTTCACCTGCGGCCCGCCGGGGGTGATGCTCACGTCAAGGCCGCAGGCGGCGTATGTGCCGTCCGCCATCGCCTGATAATAGCCGCCGTGCTCGGTCTGCGGCAGCCAGTTGGAGCCGAACCGCCAGGGCGTGGTCTGGGCGCTGGCGCTCTGGGCGGCGACGGCGGCGGTCACGGCGAGGGCCGCGGCGGATAGGGTGGTCCTGAGCATGGCGGTCTCCCGAAGCGCGGCGCGCGCGCAAGCAAATCTGTGGCAAGGTTAAAGGCCGCGCGCGGCGGTTGTCGAGCGCCGCCATGCGCCGCGCGCCGCCGATTTCGGCGCCCGCCCGTTTTTCATGCGCGGGCGCCTGTTTTTTCGGCTCAGCGCGTCCGGATCGCGTCCAGCGGATAGGCGGCGACCTCCTCCAGCAGTTCGGCGTAGCGCGCCGTGACCGCATCGACGATCGCCGCCCCCAGCGCGGCGGTGGCGGCGGAAGCGTCTCCGGCGGCGCCGGAGGGGTGCAGGTCCTGCGCCATCCAGCCCAGCTGCATCGGGCCGACCATGCGCAGGCGGCGGTATGTCTCGGCGACCGTCGCGTTGGCGGGGATGAAATTCTCCGCCCGCTCCATGCGCACCAGCCCCGGCGCCAGATGCAGCATCATCGCGGTCTCGACCAGGCCTGCGTGGATGCCGTGGCGGCGCTCGGCCTCGGGCGCGAGTTCGTCGGGGAAGCCGACGCTCCACCAGCCGCTCGACAGCGCGACCATGCCGTGGCGCGCGCGCAGGCGGCGGGCGACGATATCCACCACCTGCGGCTGGCCGCCGTGGGCGTTGAGGAACACGATCTTGCGCAGGCCCGCGCGCGCCACGCTCTCGCCGATCTCGGTCCAGAGCGCGGTCAGCGTCTCGGCCTCCAGCGTCAGCGTGCCGGGATAGGCGATGTGCTCGGTGGATTTGCCGACCTGCGTCGCGGGCAGGATCAGCACGGTGAGGCGGCCTTTCACGCGGGCGGCGGCGCGGCGCGCGATCTCCTCGGCGATCAGCGCGTCCACCGCGACCGGCAGGTGCGGCCCGTGCTGCTCGATGGCGCCGCAGGGCTGGAGCGCGATGGTGGTCGCGGGGTCCAGCACGGTGAAATCGGGCCAGCACAGGTTTCGCCAGTCGCGGATGTCGGCCATGGTCGAGACGTTTCCCATTGACGGAGTCGCCCGATGCGCCCCCTCTCGCCGCCGACCATACGCCCGCCTTTCGCCCGATACAGCCACGGCGTGGAGGTTCCGCCCGGCGCGCGGCTGGTGGCGGTCTCCGGCCAGCTTGGCGTCGGGCCGGACGACCGCGCGCCGCAAGGGGCCGAGGCGCAGGCGCGGCTCTGCTTCGCCAACATCGCGGCGATCCTGGCCGAGGCGGGGATGACGCTGGCGGACGTGATCCGGCTGAACGCCTATGTGACGGGGCGCGAGCATATGGCCGGCTACATGGCCGCGCGCGACGCGGTGGTGGGCGACCCGGCGCCGGCCTCGACGCTGATGATCGTCGGCGGCTTCACCCGGCCCGAGTTCGTGGTCGAGATCGAGGCGCTGGCGGCGAAGGCGGGGTGAGCCGCCAGCGGTGGCGCCGGAGGCCCCGGCGCGGCGGCCAGGGCGGCGCAGGATTGGGGGATCGCCGCCCCGGCCCGGAAGCCGGGGCGCCAACCCTTCGTCAGACCGCGAACTTGCGAATCTGCCCCGATTTCAGGCGCGAGAGATAGCTGTCGAGCTCGTCCTTCACGATCGGCATCAGGAAGTAGAGGCCGATGATGTTGACCACCGCCATGGCGAAGATCGCCGCGTCGGAGAAGTCGATCACCGGCCCGAGGTCCATCGCCGCGCCGATCACCACGAAGACGCAGAACAGCAGCTTGAAGCTCAGCTCGGCGGGCTTGCTCTCGCCGAACAGATAGGTCCACGCCTTCAGCCCGTAATAGCTCCACGAGATCATCGTGGAGAACGCGAACAGCACCACCGCCAGCGCCAGCACATAGGGAAACCAGCTCGCCACATTGGCGAAGGCGGCGGAGGTCAGCGCCACGCCGCTCACGTCGCCCACCGTGGCGATGCGGCCCGCCTCGGCGTTCCAGACGTAGAGCCCGGTGTCGGGATCGATCATCAGAACTCCGGTGATCACGATCACCAGCGCTGTCATGGTGCAGATCACCACCGTGTCGATGAACGGCTCAAGCAGCGAGACGAAGCCCTCGGTGATCGGCTCCTTGGTGCGCACCGCCGAGTGGGCGATGGCCGCCGAGCCGACGCCCGCCTCGTTGGAGAACGCGGCGCGCTTGAAGCCCTGGATCAGCGCGCCGACCATGCCGCCCGCGATGCCGAGGCCGGTGAACGCGCCCGCGAAGATCTGGCCGAACGCCCAGCCGATCTTGTCGGCATTGGTCACGAGGATGATCACCGCCGCGCCGACATAGAGCACCGCCATGAGCGGCACGATCTTTTCGGTGACCTTTGCAATGGACTGGATGCCGCCGACGATCACCACGAACACCACCCCGGCCAGCACCAGACCGGTGATCCAGCCCGCGCCGTTCAGAAAGCTGTCGGCGCCGCCGGTGATGTTGACAAGCTGCGCATGGGCCTGATTGGCCTGGAACATGTTGCCGCCGCCCCACGAGCCGAGGATGCAGAACAGGGCGAACAACACCGCCAGCACCCGGCCCAGCATCGCGCGGCCCTGCTCGCCGAAGCCCTTGGTGAGATAGTACATCGGGCCGCCGGAAACGGTGCCGTCGGCGTATTCGTTGCGGTATTTCACGCCCAGCGTGCACTCGGTGAACTTCGACGCCATGCCCATCAGCCCGGCGAGGATCATCCAGAACGTCGCGCCCGGCCCGCCGATCGAGACCGCGACCGCGACGCCCGCGATGTTGCCGAGGCCGACGGTGCCGGAAAGCGCGGTGGCCAGCGCCTGAAAATGGCTGACCTCGCCTGCGTCCTTGGGGTTGGAGTAGTCGCCGCGAACCAGCGCGATGGCGTGGCCGAAGGCGCGGAACTGGATGAACCCGAAGTAGATGGTGAACACGGTGGCGCCGACCACCAGCCACAGCACGATCCACGGAAAACTGGTGCCGGGCAGGGGGGCGAAGATGAAGTTGACGAACGGGCCGGTCACGGCGCCGACGTTTTCGTTGACGATCTGATCTATGCTGCGCGCGGCGTCCTGAGCGCGGGCGAGGCCCGGCGCCGCGAAGGCCGCCAGCGCCGGGATGAGGGCGTTCTGGATTTTCATGCGTTGTTCTCCGGCTGCTGCGGGCTTCACGGAACGATGACGGTGGGCACCGGCGCCGCCTGCGCCAGGCCGATCGAGATGCTGCCGAACACCCGTGCGCCCAGCGTCGTCTCGCCGCGCCCGACGAAGATCAGCGCCGCGTCCTGCTCCTTCGTCACCTGAAGGATGAGATCGACGGCCGAGCCGTAGAGGATCTCGCCCTCCGCAGCGACGCCCATGGCGCGCAATTCGGTGAGCACCGGGGTCATCACCGCCTCCTCGGCGCGCGCCAGCTCCTTCTTGCGGCGCGCGTGGCGCTCCTCCAGCTCCTGCGGCGTCAGAAAGCTGTAGGGCGACCATTCCAGCACATGCACGATGTGAAGCTTCGCGCCCTCCTTGCGGGCGTGGGTGGCGGCGAGGTTCACGACCGTCTTGTCCTCGCCGCCGTAGGCGACGATGAAAACCTGTTTTGGCAAGGTGCTCCCCCTCTGATGGCGGCCGATATCGTTAGCGCCGCCGGGGAAGTATGAAGAAGGTGTGAAGCAAGTCCAGCAATTAAGCCGGAACGCGCCGCCCGGCGCGGATATTGAGCAGCAGAATGCCCAGGATCGCGGCGCCCGCCGCCAGATTGAGCATCAGGCTCGACGGCCACACCGCCGCCACGCCCGCCGCCGCCGTCAGCGCGCGCAGCGGCGGCGACAGCCGCGCCTCCATCCAGCCCTCCATCGCCGCCGCCAGCGCATAGACGCCCAGCAGCGCGAACAGAAAGACCTCCAGCGCCTTCACGGGGTCGCCGCTCAGGAACGGCGTATAGGCGAACAGGACCGGCACGATATACAGGCCCTTGGCCAGCTTCCACGCGGTGAAGCCGGTGGCCATCGCCGGCCCCTTGGCGATGGCGGCGGCGGTGAAGGCGGCCAGACAGACCGGCGGCGTCACGTTACTGTCCTGGCTCAGCCAGAAGACGATCATGTGCGCCGACAGCAGCGCCGCCGTCAGCGCCTGCGGCGACACCGCCATGTCGCGCAGCGCGCTGCGCAGCTCCAGCGGCAGGCCCGCCACCAGCGCGCTCGCGTCGCCATGCGCCATCGGCGCGCCCAGCGCCCCGGCGGCGTCGGGCGCCGCGAGCATCAGGATCGGCGCGGCGGTCGCGGGCAGATCGCCCGCCGCCAGCAGCGCCACCACCTGCGCGTCGGCGATCATCCCCGCCAGCGCCGGGGCCGACAGGGTGGCGAGCACGATATAGGCCGCCGTCACCGGCAGCCCCATGCCCAGCACCAGCGACGCCAGCCCGATCAGCACGATGGCGATCAACACGTTGCCCTGCGCCCAGGTGGCGATCATCAGCGAAAACGTGTTGCCGACCCCGGCGGTGGAGATCACGTTGACGACAATGCCCACCGCCACCAGCAGCACCGCCGTCATGATCATGTTGCGCGCGCCAAGGCTGAGCGCGTCGAGCACCGCGCGCGGCCCCATCGGCGTCTGCGTCAGCCAGCTTGAGGCGATCACCGCCACGATGCCGAGCACGGCGGCGTAACTGGGCGAATAGCCGGAGAGCAGCAGCCCGATCACCGCGCCGATCGGCAGGAAAAAGCTGGCGCCGCCCGCGCGCATCGCCTGCCCCAGCGTCACCCCGGCGCCGGGCATGGCGCCGAGGCCCAGCCGCTTGGCCTCGATGCGCACGAAAAATGCCACCGAGGCGAAATACAGCAGCGCGGGCAGGGCGGCGACGGCGACGATGCGCTCATAGGGGATCTGGGTGTAGCTCGCCATCACGAAGGCGCCCGCGCCCATGATCGGC
>Ga0210015_1003152_pt1 | contig 14741 bp, 15 predicted proteins | sample CryGeymeta201522_FD_185471 | JGI IMG/M metagenome (GOLD analysis project Ga0210015, IMG submission 185471) | Groundwater microbial communities from Crystal Geyser aquifers in Utah, USA - Crystal Geyser metaG 2015-22 (SPAdes) (version 2) | ecosystem: Environmental > Aquatic > Deep subsurface >... | reverse complement strand
GATAATTTCTCGGGCAGCATGACTTTTAGTTTGATGTAAAAATCACCTCTGCCAGACCCGCGCAGATGTTTAATCCCCTTGCCGGATAATCTAACCGTGGTAGAAGGTTGGGTACCAGGGCGAATTTTGATAAGCAAATCACCGTCAAGCGTGGGGATGGTCGTCTCTCCACCCAAGATGGCAAGGGCGAGTGGGATTTCGTGGAATATGTAGACGTCATTGCCCTCGCGACGAAAAGTTTTGTGGGGAGAGACGTTTAAAGAAACATCAAACTCTTTGTAGCGCATACGAGTACCATCATCAGCGCCGGCGGGGATTTTGACCGTATATTGATGCCCCTGGTGCACAAAGGTCTTTTCGGTGCCACGAACTGCATCCATAAAATTGATGTTCATAGAGTAATGAGGCTTGGGCTGATACCCTCCGCCAAAGGGATTTTGGCCACCAAAAAAAGATTCAAAGATGTTGAATGGATCGGAGAAACCCTGACCTTGACTACCGCCAAAAAGATCTTCAAATCCTCCACCCGTAGAGTAGGTATAGGTGAAGGGACCCTGACGATATGACTGGCCACCACCACCACCAAAACCGGCAGAGGGATCAAAAGCGGCGTGACCGAACTGGTCATACTTGGCTTTTTTCTCACTATTACTCAAGACTTCGTAGGCTTCGTTGATTTCTTTGAACTTGGCCTCGGCGCCTGACTCTTTATTGCGATCTGGATGCCATTTGAGGGCAAGCTTGCGGTAAGCCGATTTGAGCTCGGAGTCGCTGGCGCCACGAGTGACGCCTAGGATCTCGTAGTAATCACGTTTGGTTGCCATAAAGACGATTTTAGCAGGACGGAGGGTAAATGTTAAGCAGTAAAAGCGATCGAGTGCTAATCGCCCAAGGTAGCCAAACTGCTTCTGGACTGCCACCCCAGCCATGAATAAGAATGATCCGAGTTTTGGACATATTAATTTTGATACAATGATTTAAATCATTGTATCACTTTTCGTTTAGTATTTTGCGGATGGTATTTTGAGTGACGGGAAGGACACCGTCCATCTTGACAGCCTCGATCAATGGGAACCAATGAGCTTCTTGAATTTCGTCGTGATCAAGGTGGGGAGTGTCGTCACCGACAAGGTGACACAGAGATTGTATGCCGACAAAATGTTTGTGGTCGTGGAAGGCGGGGTCATAAACAAATTCAATAACCTCGATCACATGATCAAAGCGGACAGTGAGACCAACCTCTTCTTTGACTTCACGTACAGCAGTCTGAGCAATAGTTTCGCCGAGTTCGATATGCCCGCCCATGACTACCCAAATCCCAGGCCATTTGTAGGATTTGACGAGTAAAATTTCTTTTTTGGCGTTGAGGATAAAACAGCCAACAGCTGGCTTGGGATATTGTTTGTTCATATGCAAATCATATCACCTATTTTTGTATCGATGATTCGAATCATCGATACACTAAAGCGGGAGCGGATACGCTGTTACCAATAACCTCTCCCGTAATGGAAAGTCTCACTCCCCTGCATGATGAGGTCATATTTTTCGCTTGAACAGAGAGGGAGAAACATTGAGACAAGCTACGGTGTAGGCGAATAAATAGGTAAATGGTTCGGCAATAAAGTTGTCGGTGATTTCTTTGGCTGGCACATCGCCAAAACATTCTTCGTTCAGCTTGGTAAGTCCAGCTTGCTGATCGCTAGATAACTCTCCCGCTTTAACAATAATGATTTCAAAGTTCATAAAATTATTGTAACAGGGACTGTTCCTACCTTATTGAGATGGTTTTTGCTTTGTAATTAAAGGTGACGGAAAAGTGATCGAAAAATCCCTGATTGCCTAGTACAGCGATTGCGTTATCGGGGATTTGGCGAGAGAAAACGATCGTAGTCATGATTAAATTTCTACCTACTTTCATTTCGACGTTGTGCTTGTATCCTTTGATTGAATCTCCACCAATACCTGCAATCTTCATAGTTTTACCCTTGGTAAGATTGATGCCCAGGTAGTCGGTAATATCGGCATGAAAAACATTGTAATCAGCACCTGTGTCTAGTAATGCTTGATACTGAACAAAGCGACTTTTATACAAAATGGTTACGGGAATAATGGGACGAGAAATTAGTATTGACCTCTTTGACGTAGCGAGTGCTTTGACAGGAATATCTGAATAACTAAACTCAACAAAATCCGACATATGCTTGCATCCCAACGGGGACTTTGAACATAATGGGATTGGTGTGACCAGTTTTCTTAGCTTTACCTATGGCAGTTTTGAGAGAGACCCCACTCCCAACTACTGTGGTTTGGTCGGTAGCGAAAGCCACCCACTTGCCTTCATATTTGGGAATAAGATGTGACCAATTTATTGATTTCATAGGTTTAGTTTAGCATATTATGTTAATTAAAATGGTCGAAACTACCAGGCTGACATATCCGGGGTAGAAATTTACACTATTTTATAGCCAAATAATATTAGATACACAAATAAAAGAATAATACCCATGACGATTCCCAATGGGATAAAGTAGTAAAAAGCTTTTCGATATGTATCTCGCTCTAAGTATCGAATATAATTAAATTTGTCCCTTTCACTAAATTTATTAAATATTTCTCCGAAATTAGTGTTTATTTCTGGAAGGAGACCTGTGAAATGTGTGGGTGTTTTATTGTCGAGGTTTAGTTAATCATTCATATTTATGTATATACATTAGTATGGGGCGGGCATAACGGCCCGCCCCTACGGGTAACAATTATTTCTTTTCTTCAACCACTTCCCCTTCCTCCGCCTTCGCCGAGGCTTCGGCGGACGAGTCCGCTTTTGGCTCTTCCGGTTTAGCGCCATCGGTGGGTGGAGTCTGAGATTCTGACGCAGCCTTATACAATCGCTCGCCGTATTTGGAGAGAGACTCAGAAGCCTTTTTGTACACCTCGTCGATGGACTCGGCAGTCGCACCCTCTTTGTCTTTTTCCTCTTTGAGAGTGGCCATTGAATCTTCGATCTCTTTCTTTTCGTCGTCCGTGATTTTGTCACCGGCGTCTTTGATGGACTTTTCGGCGGTGAAGATCAGAGACTCGGCCTCGTTCTTTTTGTCGACCAAGTCCTTTTTCTTTTTGTCTTCGTCGGCGAACTTCTCGGCCTCACCCTTCATGCGCTCTACCTCTTCGTCTGTGAGGTTAGTCGCATTTTGGATCGAGATCTTTTGCTCTTTTCCAGTCCCTTTGTCTTTGGCAGAGACGTGTAGGATGCCGGATGAGTCGATGTCAAAGGTGACTTCGATCTGTGGCACGCCACGAGGTGCGGGAGCGATACCATCTAGCACAAATCTACCCAGAGATTTGTTATCGGCGGCCATGGGGCGTTCACCTTGCAAGACATTGATCTCGACCTGAGGCTGGTTGTCGGCTGCAGTGCTAAAGACCTGGCTCTTGCTGGTGGGGATAGTCGTGTTGCGCTCGATGAGAGGAGTGCGTACTGAACCCATGGTCTCGATACCGAGGGTGAGCGGAGTCACGTCGAGCAAAAGCACATCGTGGACTTCCCCTCCCAAGATACCGGCCTGGATCGCAGCACCCACTGCCACCACTTCGTCTGGATTGACTCCTTTGTGAGGTTCTTTGCCGAAGAAATCTTTGACCGCTTTTTGCACGGCTGGCATACGAGTCTGACCACCGACAAGGACGATTTCGTCGATCTCGCTGGCTTTGAGCTTGGCATCAGCCAAACATTTCTTGACTGGCTCGATGGATTTTTTGATGAGATCCATTGTGAGCTCTTCGAGCTTGGCGCGGCTTAGTTTCATGGTCAAGTGAAGAGGACCATTTGGACCCTGAGTGATAAAGGGCTGGTTGATCTCAGCCTGCGTGCTGGTACTTAGCTCGATCTTGGCTTTCTCGGCACTATCGCGCACACGTTGGAGCGCCTGTTTGTCTTTGCTTAGATCAACACTATTTTCTTTCTTGAACTCGCTAACTATGTAGTCGATGATCTTGCTATCAAAATCGTCGCCACCCAAGAAGGTGTCACCATTGGTCGCTTTGACTTCGAACACTCCATCGCCAATCTCGAGAACCGAGATATCAAAGGTCCCACCACCTAGATCGTAGACGGCGATTTTGCCGGATTTTTTCTTGTCTAGGCCGTAGGCGAGAGCGGCGGCTGTGGGTTCGTTGACGATGCGCTTGACCTCGAGTCCTGCTATCTTGCCGGCTTGCATGGTGGCTTGGCGCTGAGAATCGTCAAAGTAGGCAGGAACGGTGATGACGGCTGAGTCGACGGTACCACCCAGGTATGCCTCTGCATCGGCCTTGGCTTTTTGGAGGATTTTGGCGGAGATCTCCTGAGGAGAGTAGATTTTGCCACCCACTTTGACACTGGCCATGTCGTCTTTGCCTGCCACGATTTCGTAGGCGACTTTTTTCATAGTATCTTTGACCATGGGATCTGACATTTTGCGACCCATGAGACGCTTGACACTATAAATAGTGTTTTGGCTATTTAAGATCATTTGGTTTTTGGCGACGGCGCCGACCAAGTTTTTGACTGGTTCGACGATTGAGGGGAACGTATTGGCTCCCTCCGCGACCGGAATAACTTTGGGTTTGCCACCTTCCATAACGGCGACACAACTATTGGTGGTACCTAGATCGATACCGATGGTTTTACTGTTTGTGGTTGACATATTTTGTCTCCTTAAATTTAATAATTAATTTTGTGTATTGATCGGGCGGACACGGGGGTCCGCCCCTACGAGCGGGCGGGAAGACCCCGCCCCTACAATAACGCGGGCTGTTCGAAGAATACGGTCGTGGAGACGATAACCTGGTCTAATCACCTGGATTACTTGGTCTTTGGTGCCGGGGCCCATTTCTTGGCATTCCATCGAGACAGGATCATAGACTCCATCTGTTTTGACGGTGGTGACACCTTCCTCAACCAAGATTTTGTCGAGCGAGTTTAAGATCATAGTAAGACTTGGGTCCTTGATTTGGGTTGAAGCCAAGCCTAAATGATCGCGAACATCCAAGAGCTTTGTCAAAAGAGAGGAGGTAGCAAACTTGACGACAGCCGAGCTCTGCTCACTAAATCGCCGCTCGAGATTGGCGTAGTCGGCAAGGGCGCGGGCGAGCTTAGATTGTAGCTCGTCGATTGTAGATTGTAGATCAACTTTTGGTTGTATAACTTTTTTTGGCATAATTTAATTCCAGCTAGCGGATATTTCATCGATGAGACTAGACATGTGACGGAGCATAGGCATGACATAAGGGTAGTTCAAACGAGCTGGGCCAATGACGCCGATGTGTCCTGTCTGGCCACCAGCAGAGTAGTCAAGATAGGCCATAGCACAGGGATAGAGATATTCGTTGCCAAACTCATCACCCAAAACAATATGGAAAGGTTGAACATCTTGGGTGCGAGAAAAAATCCCCTCCATCTGTTTCCATGACTCGATCATCGAGAGAACTTGACGGGTGACGTCGATATCAAAAAATTCGGGGAGCGAGAGCAAGTTGGCGTAACCGGCGGAATAGACAGAGCCGTCGCTAGAGGTCGCGAAACTAATATTGTTAGTTTTGTCGGATAATACGCGGGTAGATTCTTGGAGCAAGGTGTCTAATTGTTTGCGATGATCCCAGATGCGCTCTTTGACGGCCACCTCTTCGGTCACGGACAAATCTTCTTCGTGCATGAGTTCGGAGACGTAGAGCTTGAGGGCAATCGGAGTGGGGATACGACCAGCGGAGGTGTGTGGCTGCTTGAGGTAACCCAAGTCTTCGAGGCGCACCATCTCGTTGCGGATAGTAGCGGGAGAGACGCCGAGGTTGAACTTTTTGTCGAGAGTGTCTGAGCCGATGGGCTCACCGGTTGAGGTATATTCCTCGACTACGGCTTTGATGATTTGGATTTGGCGCGGACTAAGTGGTTTCATATTAGCACTATGATAGCGAGAGTGCTAGGTCGTGTCAAGTACTAATTTTATCTTTACCGTAAAGCTCTGGGTGAGTACCTAGTCGATAGAAATGCGCTTCTTTTCCAAACATTTTGAAAATAGCTCGATAATCTCCAGTAATATCGATACTGGAATAACCTCTATAGATACCCCCGAGAGTGTGATTGCGGAGTTGGTCGTCGAAAGGATCGCGCTTAAATAGTTGCAATCTCTTGTACACTTGCTTTTGGACGGATAGAGGAACGACGGAGAGTTTTTGTAGAAATAGGTTTTTTAGCTGTACGTCGACGAGTACTTTTCTTAACATACTCTTTCATATATACAATAGCTTCGTCCATATTAGCAAATTTAATATAATTATGCATATCTCCAGATTTTTCCTCTTTTTCTATTTGATCTAATTCTTTTGCAAACTTGGCGTTGGGGATCTCTTCTATTTCAAAGGGGATTTTGCGCGACTGAACGACGTGGGCGAGGAAGAGTTTGATCAAAGTGCTCGCAGTAAAACCGAGATTTTCGGAGACAATCATAAATTGTTTCTTTAACTGTTTGCTGATGCGAATCTGTAGTACGGCGTTATCCATAGTTATATGTAACTACAATGTAATGACAAAGTCAAGCCCCTGTATGGGTCCTAAATTTTGAGGATCTCGGTGAAGGCTTCCTGAGGAACACTAACGCTACCGAGCATTTTCATTTTCTTCTTCCCCTTCTTTTGTTTTTCGAGGAGTTTGCGGTTACGAGTCATGTCGCCGCCATGAAGTTTGGCGGTCACATCTTTGCGGAAGGCTTTCACAGTCGATCTAGCAATAATCTTGCCACCGATGGCGGCTTGGATGGCTACCTCGATGAGCGAGCGTGGGATGACGTTTTTGAGTTTGTCGACTAGGACGCGGGCGCGTGCCTCTGCCGAATACCTAGGAGAGACAAAAGAGAGTGCCTCGGCAGGATCACTGTTTAAAAGAATATCTACTTTGGTGGCATCGACTACTTGATAGCCGGCATGGTCATACTGAACACTGGCGTAACCGGAAGACACCGATTTGAGGCGATCATAAAAACCAGTAATGAGTTCGGAGAGTGGCATGAGGTAGTTGAGACGAACCCGACTGGCGATGTACTGCATATCAATAAACTCGGCGCGCTTGTTTTGGGTGAGCTCCATAATGCCACCAACATAAGTCTCTGGAGTGTAGATAGTCAAGGTCACCACGGGCTCTTCGATACTCATAATTTTCTCTGGAGCTGGCCAGTCGGCGGGAGAGGAAATTTCGACAAATTCTTCGGGCGAAGGTGTTGCGGGCGAATACATGGATTCGCCCCTACGGAGGTGCATGCGATAGGGGACGGAGGGTACGGTATTGACGACCTGTACTTCAAACTCACGACTCAAACGCTCCGTCACGATCTCGGCGTGCAAGATACCTAGGAAACCCACGCGAAAACCATGACCTAAGGCAGGACTGGAAGCGGGGCGATAGGTGAGCGAAGCGTCGTTTAGCGCAAGTTTGCCCAGCGCATCTATAAGGTTACGATAATTGTCTGCGTCGATGGGGTAGATATCCATAAAAACCATGGCTTGGGGGCGATCGTAGCCCTCAATCGGGATAATATCTGAGCCTATTGTAGTTAAGGTGTCGCCGATTGTGACAGCGCGGATATCTTTGTAACCTGTGGCGATATATCCCACTTCCCCTACCTCGATATGATCGCTAATGCGCATGCCCGCCCCGACTTGCTGTCGCTCGCCGACGCGAGGCAGGTCGGGGGAGAAAAAGCCAATTTCAAGAGGAGTCAGTTTGTCCTGGGTGGCAAAAAGCATGAGATTGTTCCTGTTGTCTTTGTTAATACTCCCTGAGATCACTTTGACAAAGGCAATGACGCCTTTGTGAGTGTCAAAGGTACTATTAAAGACGAGGGCACGGAGAGAATGGTTGATGGTTGATGGTTCATGGTTAATGGCGGGAGCAGGGATGCGTGCAATGATGGCATCAAGGAGTTCTGGGACACCAATGCCCGATTTGGCAGAACCAAATAGGATATCTTCTTGTTTGAAGCCTAGAGTCTCGATGAGTTCACTCTCGACTCTCTCTGGTTCGGATGCGGCCATGTCAATTTTGTTGATAAAGGGGATGATGGTCAAACCTGCCTCTTTGGCTTTGTCGTAGTTGGCGATAGTCTGGGCTTGGATACCTTTGGTAGCGTCAATCACTAGGACTGCCCCTTCGCAGGCATGAAGCGCACGACTTACCTCGTAGGAGAAGTCGACATGCCCCGGAGTGTCGATGAGATTCAAGATGTAGTCGTGATAGAGCATGCGGACTGGGGCGAGTTTGATGGTAATCCCCCTCTCTTGCTCGATGGGGTTGCTATCCATGAGACGGACAGTCCCCCCATATGCCACTGTACCTGTTGACTCTAGTAAACGATCGGTCAGGGTCGTTTTGCCATGGTCGATGTGAGCGATGATGGAGAAATTGCGGATATTTGAGGTCATGGGCGCTATTATACTGGATTTTCTGAGGATTCCAGAGATTCGGTGGAGGAACCAAGGGCTTTTTGCCAGTCACCAATCTTCTTGGCTAGGGCGACAAAAACTTCTAGTTCGCGGATGTTGAGCAAGTAAGAGAGACAAACATAAACCGTCAAGCCGATGACTAGGACAGTCAAAGTCAAGAGAATCAGCGGGAAAGTATGAGTGGTGTCAAAGATCAACTGATCAAGGACGCGCAGAGGTACCCAGAGACTGAGGGCGGTGATGGCGGCCGCTAACAACATTTTAAGAAATGGTCGCGCGATCTCTGAGAGCGAGAACTGGGCTACTTTGTAGAGGACAACTGTCAAAATTGTAGTCTCTAAGATATCGGCGAGGGTGATAGCAAAGGCCATCCCCACAATCCCCGTCTTGAGGACAAATAAAAGATAGTAACTGAGGCCAACATTGAGCGTAGTTGAGACTAGATTGATAAAAAAGGGAGTTTTGGTATCATGTAAGGCGTAAAAGACGCGGACGATGATGTGAGAGAGTGAGCCAGCGGCTATGGCGAGGGCGAACATGGCCACCAGTTTGCCCGTTGTGACAGTCTCTACCCACGGAAATGAACCGGCTCCATACGCCAAGCGCACGAGGGGAATGCGCAGAACTAGAATGATAGCTGAGGCCGGGAGGGCGAGATACAACATCTGCAAAATAGAGTCGTTGACCATCTTGGCCAGACCCAAGAGATTGTTTTTGGCGGTTTCTTTGGCAAAAAATGGGAGTGAGGCCTGACCGATTGTGACTCCAATCAGGCGAATCGGGAGATTGGTCAGTTGCTGAGCAATAGTGATGATCGTGACAGTCCCACTACTGAGCCAGGAGGAGAAAGCAATGAGGGTGGTTTGTTCGATTTGAGCTAAGGAGAGAGTGATCATGCGAGGGATCATAAGACGAGTCATCTCGAGTATGGCTGGATGTTTGTGGATGATAGGACGATAGGTAAAACCCAACTTGATAGCAAGAGGAATCTGGGCCAAGAGATGAATGAGAGCTCCCAGTACTACCCCTAGGGCTGGACCCATGATACCCAAGGAGCGACTAAAGAAAACTGTTCCTATAATGATCCCAACGTTGTACAAACTAGGGGCGAAAGCAGGGATCAAAAAACGCTTGTGGGACTGGATGATGCCAGTGATAAAAGATGAGAAACCAAAAAGGACTTGGGCGAGCGCCATAATGCGAGTCATGCGTGCCATCTGAGCGATTTGCTCAGCGTCAAATCCCCCGGCAACTAAGCGACAGAGTGGTTCGGCCCAGATCAAGATAATAAGAGTCAAAACCAGCATGACCCCCACGACAGTATTCATCATGGACGAGGCCACAAGAGATGCTTCTTCCCTTTTTTCGCGTTCAAGGTAGCGACTAAAGACGGGGATAAAAGCGGAAGAGAGAGCCCCAACAATCAAAATCTGAAAAATGGTATCGGGGATGCGAAAAGCTGCCCAAAATACATCTAAAACGCTCTTGTTAGCGAAGAAATAACTGATCAAAAGTCGAGTGCGGATAAATCCCAGGAGAGCTGAAACTAAAGTGGCAAACATGATGATGGCGGCGGCTGAGAGGATTGAGGAGTTTTCCTTGGAGATAAGATTTTTACTGTTTTGCATGAGTCTCTTGAACATATGACTAGTTTATAGTAGACTACCGAATATGCCAATAATAAAATCAGCACTAAAAAAACAACGGGTGGACAAACGTCGTACATCGCAAAACCTCCTAGCTAGGGGTCGGCTTAAGACGGCGGTTAAAGAGGCACGGGCCAATCCCGGAAGCGAGAGTTTGAAATCGCTTTATAGCGCGATGGACCGGGCAGTCAAGCATCATTTAGTCAACAAAGGTCACGCTGCAAGACTAAAGTCTAGAGTTTCCAAAATTTCCAAAAAGTAGTTATACTAAGGGTATGAAACTGCCCGCATTTTTTGGTCACAAAAGATCAATCAATTTATTACCACATGACAAGTTTGAAAGCAGTACGCTAGGGATAATCCTTTCGTGGTCACTTAGGTTTGGGAAGTGGAGCGTGATCTTGACTCAACTGATTGTGATGGGTGCGTTTATCTACCGCTTTACACTTGACCGAGGATTGACTGATTTGCGCAAATCCATAGCCAAAGATGTCGCTATCATCAAGTCGTATGACCAGGTCGAGCGTGATTTTATCCTGACACAAAAACAAGTGACCCAAGCGAAGTTGAGCACGGACTCGCAGACACAAATCCTGAAGACAATGGCTGAAATAGAGAGGATTACTCCTAGCTCGGTATGGTTTGAGAGAGTAACCATTTCACCTAGTACACTGACACTTTCGGTATATGCTGCCTCCCTCTCCGCATTTGGACAGTTTTTGACTACGGTCCAGAGCGACCCACTCTTTAGTGGGATCAGAATTGCCAAACTAGAAAGTAGTAATAATGGATCACAGATGCAGTTTGATATCTCAATGGAGATAAAACCATGAAGTTGCCAACTCAAAAATATACCCAAGATTTGCGCAGGTATTACCGAATGCCGGCGGTACAGGTATCTTTGACTCTGGTTTTGTCTTTGTTTGTGACGGCAATTTTTATTGTACTGGCTCTTAAACCTACCATTACTTCGATTGTGACATTGCGCAAGACGATAGCCGAGTCCGAAAAGATTTTGCAAAAATTAGACTCCAAGGTAAAAAATCTAGAAACTGCTGCATCTGCTCTTGAGATAGCTAAGCCATATTTAAGCACACTAAATCTAGATATCCCAAACCAAGGTGCGAACTACTCACCACTAACTTTCGCTGTTGAGAACCTAGCTTTGCAAAGTGGGACAACTATAGAGAGTGAGTCGCTAGGATCTACTTTATTGTTTTCGCGAATTCTCTCCCCATTCTCTCCCAACAAAAAACAAGGTGTGGTGGCGTTGCCTTTTTCGGTACGAGTGAGTGGTAGCTATGGCGGAGTTTCGATGTTTTTGAAGAATCTACTCACGATGGAGCGGGTGATCTCGATTGATTCGGTGACACTGAGTAAAGAAGTATCTTCCAAAAACGAAACATCCCAGGTAGCACTAAATATTACAGGGAACGCATATTATCTGGCAGATGAGGCCCAACTCAAACAAGCTTTGGATAGTTCTAAGGGAGGTAAATAATGACAAGTAGAAACCAGATACTAGTAAGTAAATCTCTTTATCATATTGGATATATGACTCTTGTGGCTTCGATTGTCTGGGTAGGCGTGGGGGTCTATATTGCCACAAGTAAAAATGTTCCCCTCGACGTAGACAGTAGCATCCTAGAGCCAATCAGTCCGAAATTGGACCAAGAGATGATTGTGAAACTCTCAGGTCGAGTCAAAGTAGAGGAAATAGCTAGCAGTAGTGCTACTATAGATACGGGTGGAGTAAGATGAACTTGTTAAAAACTAGGTTTCCAACCATTTTGGGGTTGTTTTTTTTTGTGGTGACAGTGGTGGGAACTATTTTCTTTTTTCAGGGCAAATCGGTCAAAACTAACCCCGAGATAGTCCCAAGCAAAATACGGATTACGAATATTTCGGATAATAAGTTTAGCGTGTCTTGGATTACTAGTGTCGAGACCGGTGGATCAGTTGAGTATGGAGAGGTGGGAGAGAAACTCACCAACAAGGCAAGCGATGAGCGCGACTCAAGTGGGACAGGTAAATACTTGACCCACCACGTCACAATAGAAAAACTACAACCTAGTACGTCGTATGCTTTTCGCATCTTGTCTGGAGATAACCAAACGAGATTTGACAACAATGGGAGTCCGTATGCAGTCTCGACTGGACCAGTAATTGGAGCTATCCCCCCTTCCAAAAATTTTTATGGGAAAGTAGAGCTACCCTCGAAACAAGCAGCGGATGGAGCTATTGCCTATCTCACGATCCCTGGAGGATCGACGGCTTCAACCTTGGTACGAGAAGGTGGTAACTATGCATTTACTCTCTCGACACTCCGCACTAGTGATCTTGCGTCGTACGTAAAATTTGATCCGTCGGCCACGATTTCAAACGTGACAATAGAGTCTGGACAACTACAATCCGTGTCGTCGGTGACGCTAGCCAACTCGGCTCCTGTCCCCACCATCACTCTAGGTCAGAACACAGATTTTTTGAGTACTGCCCAAACGCCAAGTGTGGCACAAGTAGTGGAGGAGACACCCTCGGTACTTATCGTAGAACCACTAGGGAGCGAAAGTGATGTAAATATTGTGACAACTGAGACTGTGACTATCCTAAATCCCAGAGTAGAGGGAGAGACACTGACTACACTGAGACCAGAATTTCGTGGAACAGGACCGGTGGGTAAGATGCTCTCACTCGCTTTGACTGGACAAAAAGCAATAAGTGATACATTTGCCGTGGCAAGCGATGGAACTTGGAGCTGGTCGCCACTAATTGATTTGAAAGTAGGTGTTCAAAAAATCACAATTTTTTTTATCACAACCAGTGGGACAACACAGAGAGTGGAGAGGGAGTTTGTGATCAGTACGAGCGCAGCGGCACTGGACCCGGCTTTTGTCTCCTCCCCTTCGGCTTCGCTAAATCCCGTGGCATCTAGTGCACCAATTGTACGAGAAGCAATGCCAGCAACAGATACTGCCGTCCCAGTCACAGGCGTGATTGAGAATACGCTATTGACGGCTGGCGCCGGACTTGTCATTATGGTAATAGGTGCGACATTATTGTTGCTGTAGGAAAATATATTATGACAGACCCACAGGATTCGATTGATCAGGCGTTGCAACCTACACCTCCAGTCGCTCCACCTATTGTTCCTCCCGTTGTTCCACCTCCACTCCCCGAATTGCCTGTTGCCCCAAGTGTAGCAAGTGTTGCGGTGGGAGATGATACACCGCTGGCCTTTGTGACACCTCCACCAGCTACTCCACCCTCAACAACGCCCATAAATACTCCCCCTCCTACTCCTTTGGTTCCTCCAGAGGAGCCACCAAAGAAAGGTGGAAAGGGAAAGATAATAGGGGTAGTGATTGGATTCTTCCTACTTCTGGCTGGACTGGGTGGAGGATTTTATTTTTATAGCAATTATTTACCAGCATCTCAATTAACGATTGCCGGGGTATTTGTAGATAGTCTAACAAAAGATCAATGTAATGGTTGTTATAACGGAGGCAATTTGGTTTGGCGTAAGGGAGCTTGTAAAGTTTCTGGTACTTGTGATGGAGGCAATACTCAAGGTCAGGGTCATTCAACTGTTGTTTCTTGCGATACGGATGGCTCTGTATCATGTGGTGCCTGTGGAGGATTTTGTATTATCCCAATTGATAAGACTTGTAACGAGATGGGAGTGATTAAATGTGGTGAATCACCAGTGTTTGGAGCGAGTTGTTCAACTACAAAAGACACTCAATTTTTTAAATCTTGTACATGTGGAGGTACACAATACTATTTTGATAGTGATGGAATCTGTAATGCCGACGACCCTAAAGCCAAAGATACTAAAGACCCTAGTTATTATGATACATATGGTTTGTGTGGGGTAGTCAAAACAGCTGGATGTAGTGGGAGTAAAGACACGGGGGGCAATGGAACAAGTTGTAAATTTACTTGTGATAGCAATGGCTGTTCTTGCGATGCTGGAGACACCAATTGTTCTGTTTACCACTGGAAATGTGATCGAAATTCTGGTTTGAGTGGGGGGTGTCAAGATGGCACGCCTAAGGTTGGCAAAAGCGCAACATTCAATGCGAGTTGTGGTTCAGAACAAATTGATGTCCGATGTGGAGCAGGGAGTGTTGGTTTTAGAACTAAGACATATCAAACAGTCTGTGGGGAAAAACCCTCCCAACCACCAACCACACCCGACTATTCCATGAGTTGCACGGGACTGACAAAGGATGTCGCTATGCCAGTTGTGGGGAGCAAGATCACTTTCACGTGTGCAGGGTCGACAGTTCCAGCGGCAGGAGCATCGTTGCTCAAATATACTTTCCGCTACAACATTGATGGTGGAGCTTGGAAAGATTTGGCTAACAAAACCGATAGTACGGCCGAGTTGACTATCGCAGCGTGTGGAACTTATGGTGTCCAGTGCAAAGCATGTGCTACCTATAATGGCACTACCATATGTGATCCAGTGTGGCAAGGAGCAACAGCACAATGAGTAAGACTATGAAGAAAACACTACTAATTGCGTTGATTATTTTTCTGACTATTATTGGAGCTATCGCGGTTGTTTATTTGGTGAGAAAGCCGACTGTAACTCCTCAACCTAGTCCCGTGAGCTCCAAGGTG
>Ga0210015_1003149_pt1 | contig 14756 bp, 15 predicted proteins | sample CryGeymeta201522_FD_185471 | JGI IMG/M metagenome (GOLD analysis project Ga0210015, IMG submission 185471) | Groundwater microbial communities from Crystal Geyser aquifers in Utah, USA - Crystal Geyser metaG 2015-22 (SPAdes) (version 2) | ecosystem: Environmental > Aquatic > Deep subsurface >... | reverse complement strand
CATACCTGTCAACGAACCTTTTCCCTAAATTCAAAAAGATGTTGACTTTCTTTTCCAAAACTCGTAATCTTTGCTTATGTTAACCAAAACTGACCTATCACAAATAAAATCAATCGTCGAGACGGCAATTGAAGAAAAAGTTGACCCTAGATTTGAAAAGCTTGAAACAAGATTTGAAAAGCTTGAAACAAAAACTGACAAAGGATTTAAAAAACTCGAGAAAAAACTTGATAAAGATTTTGACTACCTTGACAGAAAATATTTAAGTCATAATGACAGAACTCGAAAAATAGAAAACTATTTAGGTCTTCCAACCCCAACACTCTCACCGTAAAGTGCCATATTGACATTTAAAACCCCTTCTTCTTTAATGACCCCATGAGTACTAAAACTTTCTGTGATAATTGCCGAAAGGAGCTTGCCCGCGAAGAGGAGCAATACGATATCCACAGCTCTGGCGGAAAACTATTTTGGAAACGAATCACTTTTTGTGCAGATTGTTTTAAAAAACACTGGAAAGGTAAATTTCCTAAAGAAAAAGAGTAATTTTCAAAGAGCCAAAATTCTGGCTTCAATAATTGAAACCAGAGAAAGAAGTTGTTTGGCAGCTCCTTTCTCTGGCCTCAAAGAAAGTTACCGGCGAAGGAGAATTAGGTAAAGGCCGGAAACACCGGCAAAAAGAGATAACGAAAGAATCAAAAGGGTATTTGTTGGCCCGGTTTTGGGTAAAGTAGTCACTCCTAAAACCTGCTTGGTCACACAAAGCTTGGCCGTATCTTTATCGTGCTCGTCTTCATCCGAATTGGCTTCGGCGATATTAACATCGCAAGCTTCATTCACTGTCAGCTGGCTTTCGGAAACAACTCTCGCTTCAACTTCAAAGTCTTCGGTCTCGTCGGGGTCCAAATGGTCGATCGTAAATTCCGAAGCAGTTGTCCCGGTAAAGAAAAGGAAATTGGGCAAGGTATCGATAACCTTAACATTATGCAGAGTATTGTCACCGACATTTTTCACTGTCAGCTTGAACCTAACCGTGTCGCCGGTTTGGAATTTATGAGAAGTGATATACAAGTTATCAACCCAGTCGCTATTGTCCGGATCCCATACTTTCTTGTTGATTTGCAGTTGGCCGGTGGTGACACAAACCTCGTTCCCGCCGTATTGGGTCTCACAGCGAACAGCCGCGGAAACACTCTTCGCGGCAAAAAGAGCCAGTCCAAAAACAGCAAACAAAATCAAAGCTACTTTTTTCATGCTTCTTTTTATATATGAGTCTTATAGGTCTTAAATTTAACTGCCTGAATTCTAAACTATAAGACATTATTTGTCAAGCCCCCCTACTTGCGTTATGGGGTATAATACCACCATGGAGATTATCCTTTATGATAGCCGTTCAGCCACCTCTGAGCCTCTCAGCTCGGAGATTCCGATTATTCCAGCCTCAAGAGCCTCGGCGGGGAGTGCTCCCCCGTTATCTCCGAGTCGCTCAAAAGCCTTTTTTAGCCATTTGGGACAATACCTTTTGTTTATAGCCGCCGCAGGAGTGATTTATACCGGATTACCGGTTATCATTCCCAAAATTAAGTCAGAGCTTCGACCACAAGCTCAACTTGCCCCTGTCCAAACAACCTTCGAACAAGTTCTCAAGCAGCAAAAACAACAAGAAGAAGAGGAAAACCGGAAATTAGCAGCCGAGGAAGCGGCTAAGTATGGTGTCGAAACCGATTTCTCGATTGTTATTCCCAAAATTTCGGCTACTGCTAAAGTAGTCCCCAATGTTGACCCGACAAAAGAGGTGGAATATAGAAATGCCTTAAAATCGGGTGTTGCCCACGCCAAAGGTTCAAGCTTCCCGGGAGGAACAGGTACCATCTACCTTTTTGCCCATTCTACCAATACACTCGTCAATGTCTCCGTGTATAATGCCGTCTTCTACGAGCTTAAGGACCTTGAACCCGGAGACAAGGTAATTATCTTTTTCACCGGCCAAAAACACATTTATCAAGTTCTAGAGCAACAAATCATTGAGGCCAAAGATATCTCCTGGCTAACCGATCAGTCGGCAGGAAATGAAGAGAAACTGGTTCTGCAAACCTGCTGGCCACCGGGAACTAGCCTCAAACGCTTAATCGTCATCGCCAAACCAGTTTAATTCCCACCTCCTTGTGCTACAATTTAAATAATGGACAATGATTCATTGCCTTTCTCTCTAATCGAAATCCGAGTTCCCAAAACAAGCGAAAAAACTCCCGAAGCAGCGGTTCAGTTTTTTGCCTCCCTCCTTTCCCTACCGAAAAAACCGTTTTTTTCTTTTAAACCGCCTGTTTCCATCTCCTTGGAGATCGCCTCCGTTGATCAAGTAATCCATTTTCTCATTGCTTGTCCGAGAGATTTAACCTCCTTTGTTGAAAGTCAAATTTCCGCCCAATATCCGGAAAGTATTTTGACCACGCTGCCCAAAGACTATCTGGCCGGAAATTTACCCGGTTTTACTTCCCAAACAGGCCAACTGCAACTTAGTCGGCCTTTTTATCTTCCTCTAAAAACTTTTAGCGATTTAAAAGAAACCGATCTTCTTTCCTCGCCTCTGGGCGCCATGTCCAAGGCTGGCCCAGAGGATTTTATGGCAGTACAAATTTTGCTTGCTCAAGCGGGTAACTGGCAAGGTTATGGACAAGGCCTTATTGATAAAGGAATTCCTCTTCCGGAAGGCAAATCCTCTCCGCACCCCCAAGCGCAAAACATCACCAAAAAAATCACATCCGCTGGTTTTTGGGCCAGTATTCGTTTAATCGCTAATTCCAAAGAAAGCTTAAGATCACTGGCAAATTCTTTCTCGGTTTATCAAAGCGAGGTTAATTCTTTAAAATTCAAAGAGTCCAGCTCTTTCCGCCGGAAAAAATTCCTTGCTTCCCTTTTGAATCGCACTTTTGAATTGGCGCCAAAAAACCAAATCCTCAACGTTGAAGAACTTGCTTCTCTCTGGCACCCTCCTGCCTTAAGTCTTACCGGCATAAAAAACATCGCTTGGGGGAAAGTAAGTCAAAGCGAGCCACCGCTTAATTTGCCGACGGCAGTTGATACAGATGAAGCCGATAAAAAACAGATCAACTTTATTGCTCGGACTGAATATAAAAACAAAGTCACTACTTTCGGGATCAAAAAACCCGATCGCCGCCAGCATATTTATATCATCGGGAAAACCGGCACCGGTAAATCGACCTTGATCGCCAATATGGCTATTAATGATCTTCGCAATAAAGAAGGATTGGCCGTAATTGACCCTCATGGCGATTTAACCGAAATTCTTTTGGACTATATCCCCTCATATCGGGTCAACGATGTTTGTTATCTTGATCCTTCTGATACCGGGCATCCTTTTCATCTTAATCCCCTTGAGGTCCACAACCCTGCCTACAAAGAGCTCGTCGCTTCTGGCATCGTCGCGATTTTCTATAAACTTTATGCTTACACCTGGGGTCCTCGGCTGGAACATATTTTGCGCAACTCTCTTTTGACTTTACTGGAAACGCCGGAGCCAACTTTAGTCCAAATCCCCGATCTTTTAACCAACAAAAATTTCCGGGGAAAAATCGTCGAGCGCTTGACCGACCCGACTTTAAAAGGCTTTTGGACCAATGAGTTTGACAAAATGTCGGAAAATTTAAGGGCGGAGGCGGTTTCGCCGATCTTAAACAAAGTCGGTCAGTTTGTTTCCTCCCCGACTATCCGCCAGATTATCGGCACCTACCGCTCGACCATCAACCTCGAAGACATCATGAATCAAGGAAAAGTTTTACTGGTCAATCTTTCTCAAGGGAAAATCGGAGAAGACAATTCGGCTTTACTCGGGGCGATGATTATTACCCAATTGCAGTTGGCCGCCATGAACCGGATCCGGGTTCCGGAAGAAGAAAGAAAGGATTTTTATCTTTACGTTGACGAGTTTCAAAATTTTGCCACCAGCGCTTTTATCAAAATTCTTTCCGAGGCGCGCAAATACCGGCTTGATCTTTGTTTGACCAACCAATATATTGGCCAGCTTGGTGAAGAGCTGCAAAAAGCGATTTTTGGCAATGCCGGGACCTTAATTTCCTTTGTCATCGGCGCCACGGACGCCGCCATTATGAGCAAGGAATTCGGCGATATCTATAAACCGGAAGACCTGGTTGCTTTAAGTATGTATCAAATTGCCATCAGGCTCGGCATTGATAAGCTAACTTCCACCCCGTTCCTAGCGACCACTTTACCCCTGCCCCGCTGCCGAACGCAAAATAAAGAAAAAGTTCTGCGTGTCTCCCAAGAGAAACACAATCGATAGTCATTTCGAGCCGCGTCTGACAGCGGCGAGAAAACCAGCGCAGCGTCGTCATTGTCATTTCGAACGAAGTGAGAAATCAAGCGCAGCGTAGTAAAATCAGCCGTGAAGAACTATTACGTCTACATTCTCACCAATTACACCAACAATGTCTTTTACACCGGTGTAACCAACAATCTACAAAGAAGAATTCTTGAACACAAAACAAAGGTAAGCCCAAAATCCTTCAGTGCCAAATACAAGTTATACAAATTGCTCTGGTTTGAAGAATTCTACAGTCCTCTGGAAGCAATCGCCGCCGAAAAGAAAATAAAAGACTTCCGAAGAGAAAAAAAGATTAAGTTAATAAAAGAAAAGAACCCATTATTTAAAGACTTACTGTCCAAATAGTCACTTCGAGTCCGAGGCTGTCGAGGACGAGAAGTCTAGCGCAAGCGTCGACAAAGAGAAACGACGTTCCTAGATTTCTCCCCGGCAGAGCCGGATCGAAATGACTTTTAAGCCACCAAAAAATCCGCCTTTAGAGCGGATTTTTCGAAATAGAAGGGAAAGCAAGATGAGGACAGTACAAGATAGAGACAAAGGATTTATCCCTATTTTGTACCATCCTCAGAAAGTATTTAATCTTTTAATCTTGCTTTCCCTATTTAAAGGTGCGAATTTTTTACGAGCTTATGCTCCCGCTTTTGGAAACAAAGCCTGTAAAAAAACTTATGGATAACTTTCTAATATATAATCCACACCTAAAGTTTTGTCAAGAAGTAATTTAAACCGCCGTAAGTTCTTCTTCTTTTTTCTTTCCCATTTCCTCTACCTTACCGATAAATTCATCGGTAATTTTCTGCAAATCCTCTTCGGCCTTGAACTTTTCGTCCTCAGAAAGCGCTTTTCCCTCAAAAGAAGTTTTTATCTCTCGCAACTTATCCTGGCGGAGATTGCGGATTGAGACCCGCGTTTCCTCCATTTTCTGGTGCAAAAGTTTAACGTATTCCGCCCGTCTTTCTGTTGTCAAAGAAGGAATCGAAATCCGGATTAGATTATTGTCAATGACCGGCGTTAATCCGACATTGGCCGCCAGAATTCCCTGGCGGATTTCGCCAACAACCGAAAGATCCCAGGGTTGAACAAGAAGAGTTTGACTGTCAGAAGTGGTAATCGTCCCCAATTCTTTGACAGTTAATCTAGAAGCGCCGCCGTAAGCGTTGCAGATAATATTTTCAATCAAAGCCGGTACTGCCCGGCCCGTTCTTATGGCCGAAATCTCACTTTTAAAATGATCCACAGCCTTTTGCATCAATAGCCGCAAGTCAGTAAAATCAATTGACATAGTCCAAGCTACTTTTATTTATAGTATCCTATTAACTGACTAAGGTCAACTATTCCTTACTTAGCAACCCATTTTTTGATACCACTTTCTTCTCGCCTTTCTCCCCCGAGGAACAACTCGGCAATGTTGTTCCGATCCGTTTTTGCGAACAATAAATACATGGGGCACTTGATCATCGCGGACAGCTTCTGCAATCCAAGGATTTTTAGCTTTCGCCATGCCGATGGCCGCCGCCCCATCGTGAACAGTTAAAAGTTCCTTACCCATATCCTTTCACCTCCTCTCAAAGAAACAAAAAAAATCCTCCCGATTTGGGAGGATGTTGCTTTTTCTTTAGGACTTTACTAGCGAACTTCTTCCCAAACCGTCCCGACCCCAATAATGAGGACAACGAGAATGGAAAGTAGTGCTAAGTTCAACATTGTTAAAGGAAGTTTATCAATAGTTTTCCCAAAATGCAAATCAAGGACCATAAAAAATCCCGCCACCTGGCGGGATGAAAAACTACTTTTTCAACGCTATTGTTTGAAAGCAGACTTTTTTTAATTCAAGTCTGCACTTTATACTTTTAGAGCCGAAAGAAAATCTCAGTTCCAAAAGTATATAAAGTGCAGACGGGCGAGAGTTAGTGATTGTGTTTTGGGAGGGTATAGTGAAAGTGCAAACGGGCGAGAGCACTCACCTCATTGTGAATGCTCTTTTCCAACAGCTACTTGCCGTTTTCGTTGCCTTGGTTCTTCATCCTCTCCTTGGCCCTGGCCACCCTGGTTGCAGCCCTAGAAATCGTCCGCCCGCGTCCATTGATCCGCTTTCCCTGCTCCTTGGTTTTTGGAGGCACCTGCAACACTCCTTGTTGCTCATTGTGGGGCGTGCGGAGGAACAGCAGAGAGACTCTCACGGACCAGAGCGAATCACCTACATTGGCTTCTTCATCATCTGTGTCTGCGACCTCCTTTACTTTGAGTAGTTCGAGAAACCGCGAAAATACTTCGAAGCTGCTTGAACCACTCAAATTTGACTTTCTCTTGCATTTCAAAGAGCGAACAAAAAACTTGAGGCTAATCCCAAGCTCTTGTTGCATTACTGTTATTATAGGGTATTTTACCGAGAAAGGTATAGTTTGTCAATAGATGCTTTTTACTCCCCTAGCTCAAACCGAGCAATCCGTCCGATCTTGATGTTCTCTCTTATTTTTCCTATCAGTTCCGCCAGCAAATCCTCCACTTTTTTTGAAGCATCACGGATATATTCCTGCTTCAAAAGCTCTTCAGTATTTTTCGGCTTCATGGCCGCCACCTGCATGGCCAGTTCGTGCGCCAAGGCTCTAAATTCCTCGTTTCTGGCGACAAAATCAGTTTCACACAAAAGCTCAACAACAGCCACAACCTTCCCACCACAGTGAGTATAAGCTTCAATAATTCCCTGTTTTGTTTCTCTTTCTTTTTTCTTTTCGGCCACTTCCACCCCTCTCTTTTTCAGGATTTCAAAAGCTTTTTTCTCGTTTCCCATCACTTCCTCAAGTGCGGTTCGGCACTCCATTACTCCAGCCCCGCATTTTTCCCTTAAAGCTTTAATCTGATCAATCGTTACTTTCATTTTATTTTCTCCTTCGGGCGCCGTAGCTTTAGCGGAGGCGCCTCCTTCACCTTCTTAACTTTTTTCGCCTCTGTCTTTTTCCCCTCTTTTTCATCTTTACTTTCGTCAACTTTTAACTTTTCACTTTGAACTTTTAACTGTTTACCTTCCTCCACCGCTCCCGCAATCACGTCCACAATTAATTGTATTGACTTAGTCGCGTCATCGTTTGCCGGAATAACAAAATCAACATTGCTCGGATCAACGTTGGTATCTACAATGGCAATCGTTTTTACCCCTCTTCTTCTGGCCTCTTTCAAGGCGCCATCATCCTTGCGGCCGTCAATCACAAAGATTGCCGCCGGAACATCTTTTAGGCTGGCAACCCCGCCAAAAATTCTCTCCATCTTGGCAATCTCCCGATCAATCAAAAGGTTCTCTTTCTTGGTCCGTTCTTTGAAAAAACCCTCAGCTTTTTTCGCTTTAAGGTCAACAAGATGATTTAATCTTTTTTTCAGTTCCTCCCAATTGGTGATTAGTCCCCCCACCCAATGCTCGATAATATAAGGCATTTCTATTCGGAGAGCGGTCTCTTTTACAATCTCTTGCGCCTGTTTTTTGGTACCGACAAAAATAATCTGCCCACCCTCGGACGCCGTAGCTTTCGCAAAAGCGGAGGCGGCCTCTAACCCCGCCTTGGTCTTGACCAAATCAAAAATGTGGATGCCGTCACGGGCCGTAAAAATATAGGGCTTCATTTTTGGATTCCAACGTGTTGTCTGGTGTCCAAAATGACTCCCGGCTTCAAGCAAATCTCTTAAGGAAACTTCTTTCATTGATTTTTAAGTTCCTTTCTACCGCCATTCAGTCGAAGCATTCGCCAGATGGCGAATCAAGGAACTAAAGACTGAATGTGTGTAATTAATAACAAGAATATTGTATCAAAACCTATCTACAAATTCAACCGAATCAGTAAATATCCTAACCCCCTCATTCAGACCTGCTGGCCCAAAACAAAATATACGGGTCATTAGGAAAACTACCTTCATGTAATTCAAAACCCATCTTTTTCGCTTTCTTCATTAAGAAATAATCAATTGGTGCATCAAAAATAAGCAATACTACTCCTTCAGACTTAACAATATCTTTTATCTCCCCTGTTTTAATTAAATTCTCTATTGGTTTTGGTGGTAATCCATAAGAAATAACCAAATCCACTCTTTTCTGGTCCTTTTTGATAATCGCAACTTCACTGGAAGCATCGCCGTTTCTAACCGCAGAATACTGATTCAAAAAATTTTCCCCCTGATAACTCGTAACTATATCCACACCTGTAAGACGAATTTCCGGATTTATCTGCCTTAACATGGCGCCAACAGACCCCCTACCGCATCCTAGATCAAGAACATCTCCTTTAACAACATCCTTGTCTAAAAAGCCTCTGGGCAAGAAAATGTCTTTAGAAAAAACATAACCAAGAATCTCTTTTCTTTCCACTGGCGGCTCTTTATCGCGAAATGTTACTTCGAAATCAACCATAATTGATATTTTACATTATTGACAAATAAATTTCTCATCGATTAAGATGTTTTAGCATGATTTTTAAAATTATCGGTTTGTAAACGCCCCGAACGTAGGGGCATTTTTTTTGGACAAAGTGAAAGCACAACTGATTCTAAAGGACAACACGGTTTTGTCAGGAGAAGCGTTTGGAGCACCAATCAATAGTGCGGGAGAAGTTGTCTTTAATACCGCCATGACCGGTTATGTTGAATCATTAACCGACCCGTCTTATGCCGGCCAAATTCTCGTCCTCACCTATCCTTTAGTCGGAAATTACGGTGTTCCTTACTCAAGATTTTTCCAATCGAAAAAAATTCAAGTTTCCGGTCTGGTCGTAACCGAACATTGTTTAACACCCAATCATCACCAAAGCCAAAAAACATTGAATGACTGGCTAAAGGAAAATAATGTTCCGGGAATTTCGGGAATCGATACTCGGGCTTTAACCCAAAAAATCCGGCAGTCCGGAACAATGCTGGGAAAAATTGATGTTGGAGGTGAAAAGCAGGAATTCTACGATCCGAATAAAGAAAACATTGTCGCCAAAGTTAGTATCGACCAGCCAAAAACTTTTCGTTCAGGAAAAGGAAGAAAAACTGTTTGTTTAATTGATTGTGGTTATAAAAAGGCAATTCTAGAATGCTTGCTTGCCAGAAGAATAAATGTCGCCGTCGTACCCTGGAACTTTAATCCATTCACCACCCCCCTACCGGAAAAAATTTCTGGTTTGGTTATCTCCAATGGTCCCGGTGATCCAAGGGTTGTTACCGACACCATCATTACCACCAAACAAGCAATCAAAAACAAAGTCCCAATTTTAGGAATTTGTTTAGGCAATCAAATTTTATCTTTGGCCGCTGGTGGCGAAACCTACAAATTAAAGTTCGGTCATCGTTCAGTCAATCAACCAATCAAAGATCTAACAACAAATCATTGTTTTATCACTTCGCAAAACCACGGCTTTAGCGTTAATGCCCAAAGTTTACCAAAAGGATGGAAAGAGAGATTCGTTAATTTGAATGATCAAACTTGTGAAGGAATTATCTCGGAAGATCATCAGTTTACAGGGGTTCAATTCCATCCCGAAGGCCATCCCGGACCAGAAGATACCGCCTTTATATTTGATGAGTTTGTGAAGAAATTATAACGATGCTAAATTGCTTGTGAATAAACTTCCTAAAAAAGTATTAATCCTCGGTTCCGGGGCCTTGAAAATCGGCCAAGCAGGCGAATTTGATTATTCTGGTTCCCAGGCGATTAAAGCTCTTAAGGAAGAAGGAATAAAAACCATTCTCGTCAATCCCAATATTGCTACTATTCAAACTAGCAAAGGCTTCGCCGACGCGATTTATTTTTTACCGGTCAACAGTGAATTTGTCCAAAAAATTATTGCCAAAGAAAGACCGGACGGAATCCTCCTCGGTTTTGGTGGCCAAACTGCTTTGAATTGCGGCTTGGAATTGGGAAAAAGAGGTATCCTCCGAAAATATCGTGTCAAAGTTTTGGGTACAGGAATCACTACTATTAATCAAACAGAGAGCCGTCGTCTTTTCGCCGAACACTTAAGGAAACTGGGGTTGAAAATCCCCAAAAGTCAGGCAGTTTATAATCTAAAATCCGCTCTCAAAACTGCTTTAGATATTGGCTATCCGGTTATCTGCCGCGGCGGATTTTCCTTGGGTGGTCAAGGCTCAAATATTGCCAAAAATGAGAACCAGTTAAAAGAAATTGTTCCCCGAGCCTTATCTTTTGCTAAAGAAATTCTCATCGAGGAATATCTTTATGGTTGGAAAGAAATTGAATATGAGGTTGTCCGCGACCAAGCTGACAACTGTATCGCTGTCTGTAATATGGAAAATCTTGACCCGATGGGAATTCATACCGGCGAAAGTATCGTTGTTGCTCCCTCGCAAACTCTCAATAATGAAGAATATTATCAGCTCCGAAAAATCGCCATTGAAGTTATCCGACATTTCCAGATCGTCGGCGAATGTAATATTCAGTTTGCCCTTCATCCAAAAAGCGGCGACTGGCGCATCATTGAAGTCAACGCCCGACTTTCCCGTTCCTCTGCCCTTGCTTCCAAGGTTACCGGCTATCCCCTGGCTTTTATTGCCGCCAAACTGGCTCTCGGATACACTTTAGACCAATTAAAAAATAGTATCACTCAAAAAACCTCGGCCTTTTTTGAACCATCACTTGATTATCTGGCAATAAAAATTCCCCGTTGGGACTTCGAAAAATTTGGCTTACCGTTTCAAAAAATTGGCACGGAAATGCAATCCGTCGGCGAAATCATGGCCATTGGCCGAAATTTTCCGGAAACTTTGCAAAAGGCAGTGCGTATGCTCAATCAAGAGTATGAGGGTATCATTGATCCTCAACTTGGAAGTTTGTCTGTCGCAAAAATTAAAAAACTTATCAAAACTCCCAATTCCAAAAGAATTTTCCAGGTCACCGCCGGACTTCTCAAAGGAATCTCCGCAGAAGAAATCAGCCGATTGACCAAAATCGATTACTGGTTTATTGCGGAAATGAAAAAAATTACTGACTTTTATCGAACTCTGCAAGGGGTCGCCTTGAGGACTCAAGGCGACCCCTTAAAAAACTTAAGAGAAGCAAAACTCTTAGGCTTTTCCGATAATCAAATCGCCAAAATATTGCACACCACTTCTTCCAAAATATCTGAGGAAAGGAAGAAACATCAAATATTCCCCTCTGTCAAACAAATCGACACTCTCGCTGCCGAATATCCTGCCAAAACCAACTATTTATACACTACCTACCAAGGAGACAAAGATGACTTGATGTTTCAAGAAAAAGAACAAATCATGGTACTTGCTTCCGGACCATATTGCATCGGTTCTTCAGTTGAATTTGATTGGTGTGCAGTCAATACCGTAAACACCTTAAGAAAAGAAAAACATCTCACTATTATCGTTAATTGTAACCCGGAAACTGTTTCTACCGACTACGACATCACCGATAAGCTCTATTTTGAAGAACTTTCTTTGGAAAGAATCTCTGATATTTGTCAAAAAGAACATCTTGCCGGAATCATTGTTTCTGTTGGTGGACAAATTCCCAATAACTTAGCCATCCAACTTTCGGAAAGTGGTTTCAAAATATTGGGTACTAAGCCAGAAGATATAGACCGTTCCGAAGACAGAAGAAAATTTTCTAACTTGCTTAATGATTTAAATATCAGCCAACCAGTTTGGCAAAAATTTGACGATATAGAAAGTGCAATCGCTTTTGCCAGAAAAATTGGCTTTCCGGTAATTGCCAGACCTTCGTATGTTCTTTCGGGTAAGGCGATGTCTGTCTCTCATAACGAAAAAAGTTTGCTTGATTACTTGAGCAAGGTCGATGGTAAGCATGCCTGTATCGTTATTAGTAAATTTATTGAAAATGCTAAAGAAATCGAAGCTGATTTTGTGGCCAATAAAGGCAAAATTTTACTTTGCGCCGTCAGCGAACATATTGAAAACGCCGGCGTTCACTCCGGCGATGCGAGCATCGTCTTTCCACCACAAAGAGTCTATTTAGAGACAATTAGAAAAATTAAAAATGCCTGCCAAAGAATTGCGGCTGCCTTAAAAATAACTGGCCCAGCCAATATTCAATTTTTGGCCAGAGACAATCAAATCATGGTAATCGAATGCAACCTCAGAGCTTCAAGGACTTTCCCTTTCATTTCCAAAATGTGTAATCACAATTTTATCGAAACCGCCACCAACGTCTTAATTGGCAATAAAGTTACTGTTAACAATCATTTTTTGGATGCAAATTTTGTCGGCGTTAAAGTACCACAATTTTCTTTTTCTCGATTGAAAGAAGTTGACCCAGTTTTGCGAGTAGAGATGGCTTCCACCGGAGAAGTTGCTTGTCTTGGAGACGATGTTGAGGAAGCCTATTTAAAAGCAATTATCGCGGCTGACCAGCACTTACCCCGAAAAACCGTTCTGCTTAGCCTTGGGGGCGAGGAAAATAAAATCCGTTTCCTTGAAGAAGCCAAACTTTTGTCTGAAATTGGTTTAAAAATTTATGCCACACACAAAACTTGCGAATTTTTGAATAAAAACAAAATTCCAACGGAAAAACTTTATAAAATCCATGAAAAAGAAGAACCAAACATCGCCACCTTTCTCGCCCAAAAGAAACTCGATCTTGTAATTAATATCAATGATCAAGGCTACTTGCCAAAAGATGCCGCCGAAGATGATTATAAAATCCGGCGGAATACTGTTGATTTCGGTATTCCTTTAATCACCAACTTACAAGCAGCCAAGCTTTTTGTCCAAGCTTTTTCTAAAAAGAAAGAAAAAGACCTTTTAATCAAGTCCTACGAAAAGTACCTTGTTTGACAGGGTCGAAGACTTGCGAGGCTAAAAGAAGATTTTCGAACAAACAGGCAACCGTTACGGGACCAACGCCTCCGGGAACGGGAGTTAAAAAGGAAGTTTTTTCTAAAACATTTTTACTGACATCACCGACAACTCTGAATTTGCCGTCGCGCAAAAGTTTGGAAATCCCGACATCAATAACAATCGCCCCTTCTTTGACCATCTCTTTTTTAACTAAATCAATTGCCCCGGTCGCAGAAATTAAAACATCTGCTTTTTGCGTAAATTCCGACAGTCTGCCGGTGGTAGAGCGACAGATTATGACCGTTGCTCCCAAATCAGACAAAACCATTGCCAAAGGTTTGCCCACAATAATAGAAGCGCCAACAATACAAACAGTTTTCCCTTTTAACCATTTTTCCTCTTCAAACATATGACCAAGATGACCAAGAGCATACTTAATAATTTCCATCACTGCATTAACTGTTGCCGGCAAGAATCTTGGTCTCCCAATAACAATTAGTCCTAAATTCTCCTCGGTTAAGCAATCAACGTCTTTCGTTGGAGAAATCGCCGGTAAAATTTCTCCTTGATTTTCTACCGGCAATTGAATCATGATGCCGTGAACCAAGGAATTAGCGTTTGCCTTTTGAATGTCGGTCACAATTTCTCTTGTTTTTGTCCCCACTGTAAATTGATGAATATCAAAGATAACCCCTATACGCTGGCTAAATTTAGCTTTTAAAGAAACGTATAAAGCCGATTCTTTACTGTCGTCGGCCAAGATTGAAACCAGTTTTGGGACTACTCCCTTTCGGCGGAGTTCATCCACTTTCCTTTTTAATTCCCTTTCTTTTTCTTGGGCAAAATCTTTTCCGTCAAAAATCATATTTTTCAAGCTAAATCAATTGGAAACTTGCTGCACAATTCTTTTACCTCATCAAAAACATTTTTCTTCTCTACTACTACCATCTTAATCCATTGAGTAATTTTTTTCATTTCTTCCTCTTTCATCCCTCGGCTGGTCACTGCCGGAGTCCCCAAACGAATACCAGATGGTTTATAGGGCGGATTGGGGTCATTGGGAATAGTATTGGCGTTAACCACAATTCCTGATTTTTCTAAAGCAACCGCCGCTGTTTTACCGTCCATCCCCATATTTCTCAAATCTATTACCATTAAATGATTATCGGTCCCGCCGGTTACTAAAACAAACCCGTTCTTCGTAAGTGTCTCTGCTAAAACTTTGGCATTTTTCACTATTTGTTTTACATAGTCTCTGAAGGGTTTACCCTGAGCGAAGCGAAGGGCAATGGCAATTCCCGCAATTGTATGCAAATGTGGTCCTCCCTGCAAACCCGGGAAAACTGCCTTATCAATTTTTTGGGGCAAATCATGATCTTTTTCAACACCTTTCTCTGTCACCATTATTAATGCACCCCGCGGACCACGAAGAGTTTTGTGGGTAGTGGTAGTTATTATATGAGCATACGGAACCGGCGAGGGATGAACTCCGCCGGCAACTAATCCGGCGATGTGAGAAATATCGGCTAAAATAAAAGCTCCAACCTCGTCGGCAATTTTGGAAAACTTCTGCCAATTCAAAATTCTAGGGAAAGCCGTTGTC
>Ga0210015_1003148_pt1 | contig 14762 bp, 11 predicted proteins | sample CryGeymeta201522_FD_185471 | JGI IMG/M metagenome (GOLD analysis project Ga0210015, IMG submission 185471) | Groundwater microbial communities from Crystal Geyser aquifers in Utah, USA - Crystal Geyser metaG 2015-22 (SPAdes) (version 2) | ecosystem: Environmental > Aquatic > Deep subsurface >... | reverse complement strand
CCCTTTATTAAGTGGTTTATCTATTTTTACAACCGGAAAATACTATCCCAGAGGAAATACTAGAAAGTTGGAATTACCAACACAAAAGTACTATTAAGCCTTTTTTTTTGATAGAAAATGGGATAGATGTTTTATTTTTATTTTTTTATCAAGCAAAGCCGAAAGGATTAGAAATATTATTGAAGCTCCCCACCAATAAATTAAAAGAGGAGAATATTTATCTATATAAATAAAAACACTAACAGTGATAGTTGATACGAAAGAGAGGAAATAAAGAAATATTTTCATATTTGGAAAACTCTAATTTACAAATAAACTGAAAACACTGCCAAATTCAATAATCCTGCCCTGGTTGTCTAAGGCAGCGAACTTGCTGTTGAAGTCGTTCGGGAAAATAATGACATAAACGTATTTCTCATTCGGATTGAAATTTGCCAGGTAATAATCATGATAGGCTGTACTTATCCTGTTTTTCACTTTTCCTCCCGAATAGAAATAATATAATTTTTCAAAACCAAATCCCGGGAAAGAAGCAACATAAATATTTCTTTTGGGGTAGTTTTTAAGGATATATTCCGCTATTTTGAAATCCTCAAAATTCTGGTCGTCTTTTATCGATCTGATAAAATATTTTTGATTGTTATAAATATAAATACTTAATAATAAAATTACCAAAGTATATTTAACATATGATGGTATTCTTAATTTCATCATTAAGAAAAAAGGAACTGAAGATACGATGGCAATAAACGGAAAAGCAAGGGTAAGACGATGAAAAGCAGGTGGTGGAGTGGATAATGCCATTGTCAGAAAAGATAGCAGTAGCAGGATATAAATGAAAAATATTTCTATTTTAGTAAATAAGAAAAATAGACTAAGTACAAAACCGCTGGTGAATAGATAGAAAGAATATTTTTCGAAGAAAGCAAGATGTCCAAAGTTATAACCTCCATGACCTCCGATATCCTTAAAATAAAGCGACCGATAGGATGTAATTAGATTTTCCTTTATAATATTTATCGGTTTTTCCCCTTTTTGGATTCTTTCCGGTGAGCCTGACCATGATCCTGTAAGAAGTGATACCTGGTTTATCCTGGAGACGAAATAATTTTCAAACTTAAGTGCATTGATTAAGAAAGGACTAAGTACAATAAACATGGACAGGATGGATATAATAAAATTTTGTAATACATGCAGTTTTCTCTTTTTTATGAAGGCGATTATAAATATTAAGACCAGAATAGGCAGTGCAATATACGAGGTTATATAAAATAAATAACAAAAGCCGGCGGTTATCCCGATAAGCACAGCAAAACAAGATGAGAAATTTCTTAAGTAACAGAAAGCAAAATATAAAAAAATCATGAAAATTGCGGTGCTGCTGACAAACATAAGCCCCAAAGTTTCCAGAAAAAGGCTTATAGAAAGAAAAGAGTAGAAGATGACAGAGATATAGGCAGTTTTTTCATCAAATATTTTCCTGACGGTCAAATATAACATTAATATAGTAATAAAAACATAGGGTAAGATTGATAAACGGACAGTGAGGAAACTTTCTCCAAAGACAGAAAAAAAGATTTTCTGAAGAGCAAAAAATGGCGTAGGGAATTGGGAGACCCATTGGGTTTTATCCCTGGGGATACCGGCAAAAAAATTGCTGAAAAAAAGATCATCCTTGGCAGAAAAATATGCAGTGATTATTTCATCCGGATGCATTCTGTCAGGATTATAGTTCGCCACTCTGACTATTATTGGAAGGATCAATAGAAGAATTAATAATATTTTTTTCTTAGTAAATCTCCTTAAGATGCTTTTAAACTTAATTTCTTTCCAAATAGAGACGATAAGGAAAAAGATTACTGCCAGCCACCAATATATTAGAAGAGGAGAATAATGATTTCGGAAGATATTCCAGTCAATATAAACACCTAAAATAATTGAGAAGGCAAAAGCTATTCGATTCATCTTTCAATAGAAATAAGCCAATCCGATAAACAACAATTAAATTACTAGAAAAATCGGTTAGAGAGAAGCGTTTTGATCGCACCAAACGCATCCTTAAATGTAATCTTCTTGCCGGCTTTATGAGTCCGGCTTTTATAGGAAATTGGCACTTCGACAATCGGAATATTATTCTTAATGAGATTTATGGTGATTTCAGGTTCTATATCGAAGCTGCGGCAGGTTAATTTCATCTTTCTCATTACCGATGCCGGGATGAGTTTATAGCAGGTTTCCATATCGGTGAGTTTCGTAGCATATAATAAATTTGTAACTGTGGTTAAGATCTTATTTCCCCAAAGATACAGGGTAGGAATATTCACTTTATTATTCATAAACCTGGATCCGTAGACAGCAATATTGGTTGTAGGCTTGGATAGAATTGGTTTTAAAAGAAGAGGAATTTCTTCAGGGTTGTATTCCAAATCAGCATCCTGGATGAGGATATAGTCACCCGTGGCATGTTTGATGCCGGTTATTATTGCCGCACCCTTGCCTTTATTTTTAAGATGGGGAATAATCTTTATGTTGTTGCCTGATTTTTTAAGTTTGTCTATCTTGTTTTTGGTGCTGTCGCAGGAACCGTCATTGACAATGATGACTTCCTTTTTGCAGGGTAGTTTTACCTGGTTAACTCTTGCTAAGACCTCTGAAATTGTATTTTCTTCGTTATAGGCGGGAATGATTATGGACAATTTCATATATATCTATTGTTTATATGCTTTGATAATATATCTAAAGGCAAGATATTTCAAAATAGGCAATTCGGAGAGTGAAAAAGCATTCCAGTCAGATAGCATGGAGGAAAAATTAAATAATCTGGTAGGAAATAGTCCGTGTCCGGAAAAAGAGAAGTTAGTTAGCCCTGCTTTGGTAAATTGTTTTTTTAAATTAGGAATGCTGCATAGAAGAATCCCTTTTTCCACGCTCCAGGAAAGGTTAATCAGGATAAATAAATACCAGGGAAGATGAAAAGGATTTGGTTCTGAAAATACTAATACCCCCTTTTTTCTAAGAAGAGCAGCAAGACGGGGAAGGGTATGAGGGATGGAAACATGGTGTAGAATATCGCTTCCTATTACTGCGTCAAATTTAACGTTAGGCAACTTATTTGTGGTTATAAGTTTACCCCAATTCCTCTTTCTATTTTTCAGATAATAAGATTTCAAGTTTACAAGGGAATTTTCGGAAATATCATAACCGCAGACATCAAACCCCATCTGAATAAGAGGAATAGTCATTCTACCGGAACCACAACCAAAATCAAGAATTTTTTTCGGTGGAGAAAGAGCTAAAAATTTCAGTAAATGCTTGATTTCAAGAAGTTGCGCATGCGCCGGATTTGCGATTTTACGCCAGTCGTATTGATTGTTTTCCTTATCAAAATGCTCTTTTTGCTGCTGATCGATTATTTGGGACATTGATTAGTAACTAAGGCCAATAAGGGATTTTAATTTTTTAAAAGAATATTGACCGGTTTTCTCAAAAATAATTACCTTAGGATGGTCATAGACTGTAAAACTTTCTTCAGCCCCATCATCGTTTAACGCAAGAGTACAGTAGGGGGTGGTGGTAAAAGAGATAGGAGGGGGTTCCAGAGCAGTAGTTTCAGGAGGAATATACTGGTTTTCTGAAAGTTTCGGTATAAGGCAAGGATACGAGGAAAATACTGCAATTTGTTGAAATCCAAGGGAACCGTCGAATAACGCCCGGTAATATTTACTGGTTTGGGGGTATTTTTGGGGCAAAGCGGAAAGAGATCTCCAAAGCCTGTTACTGGTGAGAATAATATAGTCTGTTTTTTCAAGTTCCTGTCCCACTTTTTCCCATTTTTGAGGAGAATCAGGGTCGTATAAAGCCAATTGTACTCCTTTGTATATTCTAGGATCTCCATTTGGCAGAAATAGAGGTAAACCATCGTCCCAGTGCTCTGTTGCTATAGTTGCGTTCGGCAGTATATTTTTATAAATCCATAGTGAGGCTTGTTGTCTGGAGTGCAGTCTGGAGTAAGTACTGAAAAAAGAAAATGGATAAGCAAGAAAGAGTATTAAGGCAAAAATAAAATACAAATATATATGCTTAGTAACTCTTTTGTGAAAAAAGATAATAAAATTATTTACAAACAATCCAGAAAGCAAAGCCAAAAAAGGATAAAAAGGATACAGATATCTTGAGGCTTTGGCAAATTGTCCTGCCTGATAGACAAAAAGCATTATAATGAACAGAATAATGAGAATAAGTGTAAAAACGTCATTTCTCAGGATGTTTTTTGTTTTTTTATGGATTGTTTTTGCAATATAAACAATACAGTAAATTAAGGCAGTTACGGATAAGATTCCCAAAGGTAAACCCAGCCCCCAGAAAATCAGATGAGTAAAAGGATAAATATAAGGTTTGGTTGGTATCCATTGAAGTGCCGGAGGAAAAGAAGTATCCGGACCGTCAAAAGACTTAAGCTGTTTCCAGTTATCTAATACTTTTGGATTTAATGATGGATTAAGTAAGTCGGCCTGGGCGAAAAGATAAGGTAGGAATAATCGCAAAGTAAAGTATACGCTTAGGATAAAGATAATACCAAGAGAGAAGGCAAACTTTAGATTTTTATATTTATACAGGATATAACCAAAGCCAAGAAGCAATATCGGGGTAAAAATTATGGCAGAAATCTTACTGGCTATAGCAAGTCCAAAGGAAATACCAAGGATAGAATTTAGAATTATGAATTTGGAATTAAGAATAAATTTATAATTGATTATTCTTATCAACAGGTAAAAAGACAAAGTTATGAAAAAGGTAAGATAAGTATCAACAGCATAAAAATGAGAGAGCTGAATAGGCAGGACCATACAGGAATAAAGAAACATAGCAATATAAGGGAAAATCCGAAATCCGAAATCCGAAATCCTAAACAAATTCAAAAGTTCGAAACGTTTGGAATTTAGGTCATTTGAATTTTGGGATTGTTCCGAGTTTCGAGTTCCGAGATTCGGATTTATTTGTTTAGCTATTAGATAAACCAGTAATACTGTTCCTAAATCAATGAAGGCAGAAAGTTGTCTGCCTATAAAAGTTAGATTTCCATAATCGTCCATCTTCAGTAGGTCAGCAATATATTTGGTGAAGAAAATCGGAAAGGTGCCATATACAAAAAATCCAAACCCCCGGTTATGAGGGTTTAAAGGCGAAGTAGAGGAGTCCAAATATTCAAATATATTTTCAGGCCAGGAGATGCCTGTTGTAACCATAGTTAGGAATCTTTCGTCAGGATGGAGGTGTTGTCCCTGATCCCAATTGACCCCATACAAGCGTAAAAAAGAAGCAAGCATAAAAATGCATGCAATTATTATATAATTGAGTCGGTTCTTCATCGTTTCTTCAAATTTAAATCATTCGGGTTCGGAAATAAATATATCTGTATTCTATACTATTATTAAAACAATTATAAGAATGTTTTTAGTTTGGGTAGAATATTATTTTGTATATTCATATCACTTTAGTTTCCGGATAAAAATATATGTTTAGAAATTTTCTCTTAGTCAGTTTATTTATTATTATCCCATTTTGCATATTTACGTATAGATTGGAGAAAAACCCTCCCGGATTTTTTATCGATGAAGCGATTAACGGTTATGAGGCATATTCTTTACTTCAGACTGGGGGTTACAGTTCAAATGGAGAATTTTTACCTAGGTTTTTTTTAAATCCGGGGGAAAAGATAAGAAACCATCATTTATTTATCTATATAATTACACCTTTTCTATATATATTGGGACTTAAAGAATTTGCAGTACGCCTACCAAGTGTATTTTTCTCAATAGGACTTTTATATCTTATTTACTTATTATTAAACAGACGGGTTTCTAAAAAATCAATTTATATTGCTGCTTTTTTCTGGTCGGTGACTTCCTGGGTTTTTCTTACCTCTAGAATCGGTATGGAATTTACTGCCTCGGCATTCTTTTTTACTTTAGTAATTTATCTTATTGATTATATTTATCGGAAAGAGGTAAATCTTTGGAATGCAATAATACTTTCGCTAGTTTTAGATATTCTTTTTTTCATATATGCCCCGGGAAAAATTATCGCACCGATTTTGATGATTTTTGGCTATTTCTTGCTTAGACGAAAAAAATATTCCGGGAAAATAAAATTAGTGTATGTATTATTAAATATTCTGATTATTCTCTTGTCTCTCTCCTACTTTATAGATTCTTCATAGATTCTTCTTTTTTTTATAGAAGTCAGGAGTTAAATAAATGCGGTTCTTTGATATTTATCTGTCTTCTACGCAATCTTTTATCTCATTTTAATCCTATATTATTTTTTGGCAATACTTATATACCTTGGGATTATGGTGTTCTGACCCATAGCATTACCGGTACTTCTCTTTTACTATTAGTGACGTTTCCGTTTTGGCTGGTAGGTTTTTCTTATTTTTGTTATGAAAAAACCAGGGAAAACTTTTTCCGACTTCTTATTATTTTTAGTCTCTTTGTTTCCATAATTCCGGCGTCGCTGACTTTAAGGGGATTTGACAGTTATCGTTCGGTTTACCTTCTACCAATTTATTATATTTTTATCATATATGGTATTGATGTAACTTTGAAAATAGTAAAAATCTATACCATAGATAAAAAATTTATTCTGGCAGTCATACTTAGTATTATTATGGCTTGGGAAATGTTTTTTCTGTATTCATATGAGCTCAATGTAAAAGCTGCGGACGATTCTAATTGGCAGTATGGAGTAAGGGATATATTTAGGAATTTGTCTGATTATTATGATAAGTATGAAAGGATATTCCTGACAACTAGAATTGCATTTCTACCGAATTTATACTTACGTTTTTACGACCCCAAAAATACTTACAATAAAATAGAGACAAGAGCTATTGATAGTTGTTATGAAGGTAACATGTTGTATGTTATCAGACCGGATGAAGCGGTGGGAAGAAATATAGATATCAAAAAAATTATTTATTATCCGAATGGTCATGACGAAGCTTATTACTTTGTTGAATTTGAAAGAAGCAAATTGCGGTAATCATTTCTAGTAAGCGACTTAGTTTTTTTATAAATTCTAATAACAGGATGATCAAAAACAGTCCATGTTTCCTCGGCGTTTTCATCCGGGAATTCCCATTTTAAGTTACCCAGAGATATTTGGGGAAATGAGGATATTTCATCAATTTTAGCAAATCCTAACTGGCCGGAAAACAACAATTGATAATATTTTGTGACCAGTGGAAACTTTCTCGGAAATAACAAATAATTTGCGAATATCCTTCTTGATGGGATTAATATGTAATCAGCTTTTTCAAGATGCATGGTAAGGTCATTGAAAAGAGAGGGTACTTCATCAAGATTATAAAAGTCAAATGAGATAACAGTATAGTTCCTTGGAGGAATGTTCATATTCGGGATTCCCACAGGAATATCAATTACATTTGCGGTTTCAGAAAGTATATATGAATTATTCGGGATTTCCTTATAGATAGCGTATGAAGATTGGACTCTACTGTCTTGGTTTACATAAATAGACATATAAGCGATACCGGGCAGGATTGCCGGAGTGCAAAATGCAAAAGCCAGAATGTAAAATTTAAATTTGGAAGAAAATATTTCTGATCTTCTATAGTATTCCTGACTATCATTCTCATTTGATCTGAAAGGCAGATAAATTTGGAATAAGGCAAAAGCAGCAAAGATGCTGAAAAAAGGCAATAGCGGCGTCATAAACCTTGTCCATTTGGCGTAAAGAAAAGCATTTGGAACAAAATAGATCAATATTGAGGGAATAATAACAAGAGATATTAATTCAGAGTTAAGGATTACAATTCGTATCTTTTTATTCCTTCTACTTTTTATTAACCTTCGGACTATCTGATGGATAAATCGCGCAAAAGACATAATAAGTTGCAGGTTTAAGAGTAGAAGTCCTAATGATCCGGTGATTAAAATAGGTAAGCCAAGCGTGTAAGGGAAAATTTTATTTATTTGGAAAAGGACAGGGGTGGTATTGATAAATTGTCTGGTATAAAATGCTTCGTATCTGCCTGTAGCAACATCTTTCTCATATCCAAATACCGCACTAATAAAACTGGGATATTCAATCAGATTATAAGGTGAAGATAATATAGTAATTACCAGGCTAAAAAGAGCGATGAATAAGGCGATTGAAGTATAAACCGCGGTCCATTTTAACCAGTTTTTTTTATGGTCAGGATTAAACACCTTAATAAGTAGAGCAATAAAAGGGGGAGCCATAAACATAATGCCGGTAAACTTGGTACCAAAAGATAAACCGATAATTACCGAAATTATTAATATATCTATAATTTTTGTTTTAACGAATTTCATTGCTGATAGTGTCTTTGTTTTTTCAAAAAAATTAAATGCGAAATATACGGAGCTTACAAAGAAAAATGTAAGCAAAGATTCTGTTGTTCCGAAATGAGCTGCTTGAATCAAACCTGGTGTAAATGCTGTCAATAAAGAAGCAAGAAGCGAAAAAAAGTTGGACCTTGTTAATTTTTCGGTAATTTTATATACAATCCACACAATTAGGGTTGAAGACAAAGAACTATAAAACCTTAACCAGAAAATTGCAGAAGGGAAGTCAGTTTCTAAACTGGTTTTGACGGTTGGGGAAGGTACCAAAAAGAGAAATAAGGAAGATACTTTCTTTACCGTCTGATCACTGATATATGCCAGATATAAAGGGAATTGGCCGTAAGAAAAGAAATGAGGGTTTAAGTTACATTTGTCTTCCTCGGGTGGTGTTGAAGAATCCTGTTGTTTAATATTGATGCGGGATGCTTCCCTTATTAGGCATGAGGGTATTTTGGTAAAATCTTTTGGTAGACGGAAGCGGGATATGGCAATGGCCATATTTCTTTCATCCGGATTAAAAAAATACGGCGAGTCATGCAGCAGATTATAAAATCTTAACAATGAAGCGATAATAAGGATAACAACAAAGACAAGCTTGCTAGAATTGTATTTCATATTTTTCATTTCAGGGTGAGATGCTGAAAAAACTTAAGGTTAAAATAAGTTTTTCCAGCATATATCCATCTAATCAGCTATTGCAACCTTTTGGATTGCAAATCTGAGTAAGATGGTTAGAATAACAAAATAATTCATGAAAAATTCTAGAGGATATAAAGTATCATAATCATTGTTATGCCCCATCCTAAAATAGCCACAATTAAAGGTACGTCTTTGGTTACAATTTTCTCAGGTTGTTCCGCTTCTGCACCTTTATAGGCAACCTGTGCGTAACGCATCAGACCATAGACCATAAAAGGTATAGATATAATCATCCATTTCCGATCAATAGCGCCTGGTAATACATTTATCAGAAATTGTTTTATCGGTGCGTTAAATTGCGGCGGCTCCTCAAGAAATGTAAACAAAGAATAGGCGAGAATTGAAGCAGAACCAAACATAGAAGTATAGGAATCCAAGAGTCTTTCCCTATATTGATATAGGGTAGGTCTTGTCAGTGTGCCTTTATGTAATAATTCTGCGTGTCTTTTCGTAGTAGCTACAAAAAGAGCTACAAACATGATAGTCATAAAAAGCCAAAAGGGGAGGTGATAGGAAGTCAGTACTTCTCCTGCATAAGCTCTCAATATGAAAGAAAAAGCAATACCAAATATATCCAACACTGCGTATTTTTTAAATGAAAGAGAATACAGTATGTGGATAAGGACGAAGGTTGCTGCAACAAATAAAAAATTTACGGAGATAAAAAGGGCAGCTATAAGACCAAAAAATGTTAGAAGATATGCCATTTCTGCCGCATGATTTAGTTGAATGAGTCCTGCTGCCAGAGGCCGCTTTTTTTTGATCGGATGAAGTTTATCAAACTTCAGATCTATAATATCATTAAATAAATATGACGATGAGGATAGAGCGCTAAAAATAACAAAACCGATACTGGTAAGCAGGAAATAAGAAGGATCAAAAAGTTTACCGTTAAAAATTATTGCCGAATAAAGGATAAGGTTTTTAATCCATTGGTTGGGACGCAGTGCTTTTATAATCGGTGGAAGTTCAATATTTTTCATACTATATACTATTTTATGAAAGTTTGGCAATAATCTCAAGAAACTATTCGGAAACAACTTAAATGTGTTTTTGCATAGATACTGAGACTTCACAATAATATGAAGCTCCACGGGCTTACGCCCGTGGTATCCTCAAATTCTTCGGCGAGCGAAATCCGCCGAAGCATTACCCTTCGACTCTCCTTCGACAAGCTCAGGATTCGCTCAGGGTATCCGCAATATCGCATTCATCCACGAGTTTACACTCGTGGTTTTCTGCGAAGGCGGATAAATATATTCAAGTTAATCCTTCAGGACTGATCCCGATTAAATCGGAATACTGTAAAAAGTATATATTTAGCTTTCACGTGTGACCATTTTTGCTACTTCGTATCCTAATTCTATGGCGTAATTAGTTCCTCTGTCCCAAGGGTATACCATATCCATATTTGCCAGATAAACGTTGTCAAAAGGTGTAATAAAATCAGGTTTAACTCTCGAGTAGTGTACCGGAAACACCGGTTGGGCAAATTTTCCTAAAAAAGTGTAACAATTGATAATTGATCCTTGAAAATCGAAATCCTTATTTATTTTTTTCAAAAAAGGAAGATAAGTTTTATAAAGCATATCTGGTGTCATTTTCAGATATGGATGGTTGGGAGGCAGATAATTTGCTACCCAAGTGATATGTTGATTGCCGTAGCTGGAACAGTCGATCATATTTGTTTGCTGGATAACTCCAATAAACGGGAAATTATTTTCATTTATATTTAACCAATATACACGATCAAGAAATTTCTTTTTTGTTATCATGACAAAATTCAAAGCATGAAGATGGGGGATTTGGCTGAGTCTTCTTTTATACTCAACGGGAAAATTTCTAAAAGTATTCAGAAAATAATCGGTTGGCGCGGTTACAATCACTTTGTCATATTTGCTTACGTGATTGCTATCGAAAGACGTTGATAGGAAAAATTTGCCTCCATTTTGATTAATTTCATGAGCCATGGAATCAATCAGTTTTTGATATCCACCGTGGAGATATCCCAAACGCATAGTGCGTTTTTTTATTCTTGCCCAAAACCAAGCCATATTTATCTTAGAAGCTAGGGCTCCGAACTTTCCTAGCAGCAGAGGCTGCCATAATATTTCGAAACTTTGTTTGCCGAACCACTTTTCAAGCCAATAATAGGCAGTAAATTTTTCAAGTTCGATTGCCCAAACTTTGGGAAGTATTTTAAGATACAGAAGAATAACTCCCGTCCTTACCCTGGATGATAGTTTCAAAGGATGGAAATTAAGTAAATCCAAAGGAGAGTTGAAAGGATATGAATTCCCCTGATAATAGATAGAAGTGGTTGTTTTCGGAAAAATTAGATCCTGTTCCAATCCTAATTCTTTTATCAGATCCAATGCATGTGAGTCGTTGGTAAACCAATGATGATAATGCTTCTCTAAAGGATTTTGCCAATTTGGCAGGCTGAAAGAGCTAGCAAGTCCCCCCAGTGATTTTTCTTTTTCGAAGATGTCAACAGTTATTTTTTCCTTTGTGAGTTTATAAGCAACAGACAGACCTGTAAAACCCGCTCCAACAATCGCTACTTTCATTCTGTGAATTCAACCGTGGGAATATTTGCAACAGTTGAATTACTGACGACATCTGTTGCCTGTACTTGAGCGGTTCCCGGATTGTCTGACGTAAGATTAAATATCGCTTGGCCGATTTCATTTGTGGTTTGAAGATTGGATGGCTTAATATTTACAGAGCTCAAAGAGGTGACAAGTTTAACTGAACGATTTGGAAGAGATACTCCGTTAACATCCCTTAAGACGATTGTGACTTTTACTTGGGTTGGTTTGTTGTCTTCTGAATTTTCATCTCCGATTTTGCCTATTTGGGGAAAAACTATTCCAAACGATTTCAGGGGAGATGGATTGACGCTTGAGGCTTTCAAGGTCTGCATTAAAGGCTTTTGTAGCGATACAGTAATGATACCAATGAAAAAAGTAAGAAAAAAAAGGACAGAGAGTGTTAAAAAAGCTTTATCTTTCACGTAATATAACCTCTCCTGATTTTTACATGAATTTATTACGTTGTCAACTTTTATCCGCCTTCGAAGAAGACTACGGTTGTAAACCCTTAACCTTGACGTGAGAACTTGACAAGTATTCATTTTTTTGTCACACTACTTTTGCCCTTCGGGAATGGAAGGAAATCTTAAGAAATTTTTCTTCCACAATCTCCTAAATGGGTATTTCTCCGATTTACGGAGGAAGAAGGGGTTAAAGTATCCTTTCTCTTTGGAGATTGGATCTACCCTCCCAATATTTGTTTTGGGGAAAAATCTTAAGGATCGCCTTCTCGAAGGGTATTAATTTTCCAGTAAATATGGTTGAGATCAGGAAAAATAAGTCGGGGTTGACAAACTATAATTTATTTGGTTAAATACAGATAAGTTTATTTGAATTTCCCTCGCATTTTTATCTCAAAATAATGTGAATTCCCTTATAAAACTATGCCTTTGAAAACAAAATTTAATATTACAAAAGCGATAAGCGTGGATGATGTTATTGGTGCTCCGGTAAATATAAAAACACCGGAGAAGTCTGATATTAAAAATGACTCTGATCAGATTCCCTTAAAAACAGTCACTCCTGTTCAATCATCCGGACTGACAAATTCAGTAAAACCGGTACTTCCACCCATCGCGCCAAACAACGCTACCTGGACTCAAAAGCCAAGTAACTTTACTCCCGGTTTGATTCCTGCAAATAGTTACCCTACAAACGGACAGATAAACAATTCGTCTGACAGATACCTAAACACTCCGACGAAAGCTGTATCAGGGTTTTTAGATATTATGCAGGAAGGACATGGTTTTCTACGTCCAAAATTTGTTCCAGGAGAAGGAGATATTTATATCTCTCAGTCACAAATTAGGAAATTCCAGCTAAGAGAAGGTGATAAAGTGACAGGTCAGGCAAGACTGCCAAAAGAAAATGAACGTTATCTTGGACTGCTAAAGGTAGAAAAAGTAAATGATATTCCGGCAGATGACTCACTAAAAAGAGTACACTTTGAAGATTTAACTTCAATATACCCTAATAAACAGTTAAAGCTGGAAACAGAAAAGACACCTTTATCTACAAGAATCATTGACTTATTATCTCCGATTGGATTTGGACAACGGGGACTTATTGTTTCTCCTCCGAAAGCAGGAAAAACTACAATATTGAAAGAAATAGCTCATGGTATTTCAGAGAATTTCCCTAAAGCTCATTTAATGGCTGTGTTAATTGGTGAAAGACCGGAAGAAGTGACTGATATCAGTCGTTCTGTAAAAGGTGAGGTTATTGCCAGTAATTTTGACGAAGCACCGGAAGCACAAACGAAAGTGGCTGAAGTAGCATTAGACAGAGCAAGACGCATGGTGGAGTTAAAATATGACGTGATTATTTTACTTGATTCTATCACGCGGTTGGCCAGAGCTTACAACCTGTGTGTTAATCCATCAGGTCGGACACTATCCGGCGGTTTTGATCCGGCGGCACTATATCCGGCTAAAAGATTTTTAGGAGCTGCCAGAAATTGTGAGGAGGGGGGTAGTCTGACAATACTTGGTACAGCACTTATAGAAACAGGCTCCAGAATGGATGATTTAATTTATGAGGAATTCAAAGGTACCGGAAATATGGAGTTGCACTTATCCAGGTATCTGCAAGAACAAAGAGTCTTTCCTGCAATAGACATAGATAAATCCGGGACCAGACATGATGAATTATTATTACAGCCGGCTGTATTGAAAAAGATAATTACGCTCAGACATATGTTTTCCCTATTAGGTGAAGGGCATGAGAGAATTGGAACGTTAATAGACCGGTTAGCCAAAGCAAAATCGAATAAAGCCTTTCTGGAAAGTTTGAATCAAGGTTGAAGAATATTGTCAATCCTTAACTATCCCTTTTAAGACCATACTGTTGATAATTCAATATGTCTTTATTTGACAGAACCAGACTCATATTTGAAAACAAAATATTCATAAGTGAGATCCGCGAATGGTCTGATTTTTTGTATATATATACTAAGAAAAAACTTCTTATCGCCAACAGTCACTTTGAAAAAGGAAAAAATATTCTTGTAGACCTGCTTCTTGTAAAAAGAGGGAGATACAGCAAACATTTTTTAAATATTTCATTTCTGTTTCTTTTTGCCGGAGCGATTATTGTTTCTCCGGTTATCGCTCAATATTATCCCACAATCTCACCAAATGACACTATTTCAAGCGAATCATCAGGACTGGATTTAAATTATTTGACTTTAGGAGATTCCACCACCACAACTGCCGTTTCGGACAAACCCCGTTTCGAGATCATTGATTATGAAGTAAACAAAGGAGACACTCTGGCGTCAATCTCCGATAAATTCGGGATATCGGTAGATACCATAAAATGGGCAAACAGTCTTAAAACAGACAAACTTCTGCCAGCTCAGATATTAAGGATTCCTCCTGTTACCGGAATAGTTCATAAAGTATCTCCGGGAGATAGCGTATATTCAGTTGCCAAGAAATATAAATCTGATGCTCAAAAAATCGTAAACTTTCCGGCTAATGATTTTGCAGATCTTGACACATTTGCCCTGAATGTGGGGCAGATAGTTTTTATTCCTGATGGAGTGATGCCGGAAGCGGCTCCTATTTTCAAACCA
>Ga0210015_1003144_pt1 | contig 14775 bp, 7 predicted proteins | sample CryGeymeta201522_FD_185471 | JGI IMG/M metagenome (GOLD analysis project Ga0210015, IMG submission 185471) | Groundwater microbial communities from Crystal Geyser aquifers in Utah, USA - Crystal Geyser metaG 2015-22 (SPAdes) (version 2) | ecosystem: Environmental > Aquatic > Deep subsurface >... | reverse complement strand
GAATTGTTGTAAAATCATCACACAGTAATTCATCTGGAAAAGTTATATTTAAAGATATAGCATCTGGAACATACTATTATAAGATATCAAAGTCAGGATATATAAGTAATGAGAATACATCTGATACCTGTACCTATACGCCAGAATCATCAAACTGTGATAGAGAATTCCCATTATGCAAAGCGGTTGTTATTGAAGTGAATGTTACTGGATGCGCACACGATAACGCAGAAAGTGTTAATTTAGAAGGCGCCAAAGTTGAGTTGGTTGACGCAAATACAGGAATTGTTGTAAAATCATCACACAGTAATTCATCTGGAAAAGTTATATTTAAAGATATAGCATCTGGAACATACTATTATAAGATATCAAAGTCAGGATATATAAGTAATGAGAATACATCTGATATCTGTACCTATACGCCAGAATCATCAAACTGTGATAGAGAATTCCCATTATGCAAAGCGGTTGTTATTGAAGTGAATGTTACTGGATGCGCACACGATAACGCAGAAAGTGTTAATTTAGAAGGCGCCAAAGTTGAGTTGGTTGACGCAAATACAGGAATTGTTGTAAAATCATCACACAGTAATTCATCTGGAAAAGTTATATTTAAAGATATAGCATCTGGAACATACTATTATAAGATATCAAAGTCAGGATATATAAGTAATGAGAATACATCTGATATCTGTACCTATACGCCAGAATCATCAAACTGTGATAGAGAATTCCCATTATGCAAAGCGGTTGTTATTGAAGTGAATGTTACTGGATGCGCACACGATAACGCAGAAAGTGTTAATTTAGAAGGCGCAAGGATAGATTTAATAGATTTCTTTACAGAAAATATCGTGAAAACAAAATATTCTAATGCTTCAGGAAAAGCAATATTTGAAGATGTGCCAGCAGGTACATATTATTTCAAGGTAACAAAATTAAGATATATATCTAACGAAAACAAATCAGCAGTATGTATCTATACTTCAGAATCATCAAACTGCAATAGAGAATTCTCATTATGTGAAGCGTGCATAATGCACATAAATGTAACTAATAATGTAAGTAATCCAATAGAAACCGCACAAGTTAAATTATTTGCTGAAAATGGCACCTTAATAACACTAAGATACACAAATGCAAACGGAACAGTACAAATTTTAGGAATTCCGACAGGAAATTATTATGCAAACGCCACAAAGTCAGGATATACAACAGCAAGTAGTATTTATGATGGTTTGCAATTCTACAGCGAGGAAACATGCGGAGATATTGTGCTTAAAATTTCATTGAAGGAAACAGTGGATGTCTGTGTAAATGATACTGACAATAATTCACTTCAAGGTGTTAAAGTTGATTTGATTAAGGTAGCAGACAATAAAATTGAAAAAACATTATACACAAACGCAACCGGATGTGCAGTATTTAATGACATTTCGGATAGCAACTATTACATCAATGTTTCAAAACCAGGGTATGTGAGCGATCAAAGCGACACATTTACCTATTCAGAAACAGAAGGATACTTTAAGCCATTCCAACTTCTTGAGAAGCCAAAGATTACCGGAATGGTTACTGATGAAGCAACTAATCAAACGATTAAAGGCGTTTTAGTGCAATTGTGTGATTTAATGGGAACATGCATCATGAATACAACAACGGATATTAATGGAACATATAAATTAGTTGAACTTCCTGAAACAGGACAATATAAACTCGTATTTAGCAAACTTGAATACAATACAGAAGAGGTTGATAACGCTGACGGAAATCTAATAGTATTAAACGAACTCACCTCTTATGAAATAAATGTCTCTCTTGTAGAGAAACCAAATATAGATGGTTATGTTGATACAAACACAACTGTCCATATTAAGTATTTGGAAGGAGTTACTGTTCAGTTAGATAAAGATTGTAATGATGTTGCAGATAACATAACAACAACAGACGCAAACGGATATTATGTATTTGTTGCTCCTGTTGCCGGCGATTATAAACTTAAATTTATAAAGCAAGGATACCTTGTTGGAGAATCAAATTGCACACCTTTCAATGCGTTTAATCCGCTTGAAATTAATATGTCGCTTGACAAAGCGCCGTCAATAGATGGTTATGTGTTAGATCAGAGTAATAAGACAATTAAAGGAGCAGTTGTAATATTAGATAAGGATTGTGACGGAACAATTGAGAACACAACGACTACAAACGCTTATGGATATTATATATTTGAAAGCCCGGAAGCACCACCATCAGGAGTGAAATATTGCATAAATGCGGAAAAAACAGGATATATTTCTCCGGAAACGCCCTACAATATTTCATTCTCAAATGCACCTTATGAAGTGAATATTTCGTTAACAACAAAACCATCAATTTACGGTTATGTGACAGAGGAAGATAACATTACTCCAATATTAGGAGCAAAGGTGGTCTTAGATAAAGGATGTAATGGAGAAGACGCAACAGATGTTTATCAATTGACAGATAATTCAGGTTATTTTGTATTTGATCAACCGTCACCAGATCAATATTGCATATATGCTTCAAAGAGCGGATATGTCTCAAACGAATTATTGCCCCCGGAAATGCCATTTTTTGACGGAACATCTGAAATTGAAGTAAATATTTCATTAGCAGAGTCAGCTGCGGCAGCAAAAATTTCAGGTTATGTTAAAGACGAAAATGGAACTCCAATAGAAAATGCTATTGTTGAATTATACAAGGACTGCACAGAACTCATAAACACCACCAATACATTTGTTAATGGTTATTACGAATTCACTCCCGAACCAGGAAATTATTGTATAAAGGTTAGTAAATCAGGATATAATTCAATGGAAGAAAATTTTGCAACAGACCCCGAATTTGGAACATTTAACAGAACAGAAAATTTTATATATAATTTCTCCTTAACCCTATCAATAACTCCATACATTCAAATTTGTGTAAAAGATAGTGAAACAAATGAAACATTAAGTGATGCATTGGTTGAAATTTATAAAGGCAATAGTAGAGTTGCATACGATTCAACAAATGTAACCGGATGTGTGAAATTTTATAACATTTCAGCGGGAAATTATACGGTAAAGGCATCAAAACACGGATACGAAGAAAATGAAGGGCAAATTGAATATGATGAAGGCATTTTGCTCAGTGAGATAAAACTTGCCGTGATGAAAGGAATAAAAGTTTGCGTAGTTGAAGTAAATACGACAACACCTATAGCAAAAGCAAATGTAACTTTATTTAATTCAACATTTTTAGCAAGTGGAGAAACCGACTCAAAAGGATGTTATCTCTTTCTGAACATTTCTTATGGAAATTACAGTATCAATGCAACTGCAAAGGGATATATTCCAAGTAATGGAACAGTAGAATATTTAGGAGACACAAATTTGACAATAAAACTTACTCCACTTCCAAGAATAACTATTTGTGTGTATGATAATGAGACAGGAAATGAAACCACTGGAAAGAGAATAAGTAATGCAACAGTGGTACTCTATAATGAAACAGTGGTACTCTATAATGAAACATTAAGTTATAATGCTAATGGAACAACAGATGATACAGGATGTTATAAATTTATGCAAGAGTATGTGGGGCAAATTCCAAATGGAACTTATTATGCAAACGCAAGCGCAACGCATTATATGCCAAATGGATTGATTACACCTTTCTTTAATAATACTGGCGATATTATAGTAGATATTGGACTTGTAAAGCCACCAAGGATAATTATAAATGTAAGCTATGAAAATAACGGATCTCCGATACAAAACGCATCAGTTACTTTATACAATGAAACATGGAATGAAACCAAATTTACAAATGAAGAGGGAATGGTTGAATTTTTTGTTCCTGCAGGAAATTACTCATTTAATGTTACGCTTTTAGGAACTCTTAATGTATCAGGAAATATAAACTTCAATGGCAGTGTTCACTTTTTCCAACCAGTGGGACTAAGATTAGATATTTGTGGTTCTATTGATGACATAACGATATTGGAAGAAGAAGGAGCGTATGGGGTGCAGCGAGGAGTGATAAATGTAAATGTAACAATAACTGGAAAGCTGACCTATAATGCCACAGCATCAGTTGTATCTCAAAATGGAACAATTGTAGGAACATTTAATTTGACAAGAATAGGAAATACTTCAACATATATGGGTAGTTATGATATAAGCAATTTAAATGAATTAAATTACACATTAAATATATCTTTAAACGATCAATGCAACACCAAAGGAACAAAGATCTTTAATGTATTTTATGAGTGTATTTCTCCAACAGATCCAAATTGTCCAATTACTGCTTCATTAGTAAATAACAATATTGCTTATTGTGGTGATGATAATGGGTGTATAGGAAGCATAAGTAAAGGAGGGAAGACCGACTATGGAAATAGATACGAATTGTATTCAACGATTGTATGGAATTATGCAGACGAGATGGAAAATCTTTCAACAGTTAACTTTACAAACTTAACAGATATTGTTAATTGGCAGGCAGCAACATCAATGGTTAAGGTTGGAAGCAGTTATTATATTGCGTATGAAGATTATAGTAATAATAACCACAATCCAAAGATAAGGTTTATTTATCTTTCAAGTGCAAGTGCAACTTATCAAAACATATCATTTGAAATTTCACAACAAGGAATGAGATATTATTATCCTGCAATGGCTTATGATAATACCAATAACAAAATTTATCTGGTCTATATGGGCAGAGGAGAAGGGGACTTACAGGCAAGTTTATATCAGAGGGAATGCACACCTTCAGGAGCTTCATTATCCTGTACTAACGAAGAAAAAATTATTTACATTCCAGCAGGAGATGCAAAGGAACCGGCAATTGCCAGATATAATGGAAAAACATATATTGCTTATGCAAATAATTCTGATATATATATTTGTGGAGAGGGAGGTATTTGTACCCAACATACACATTTTGCAGAGAAAATAGCATTTAACTGGAATTATTCAATCAGTGGAAACATCCAAGAACTCAAGGATTATTTAATAAACAATTTTGGCATTACATGGATAGCAAATGAAAATCCGAACATAACAGAAAATGAAATTAAATTCACAAATGTTACTTTGACACTTAAAAACGAAATTAATCATACTTATTATGTATTAGCAAATATATTGGATAAAAAATATGTATTTAAGGTTAAGAAAGAAGAGGTTATTGCAGGAAATATAACTGTTTATGGTGCATTAAGATGGTGGGAGGTTGAGACAAAAGGACAAAAAATGAATATGACTTGCGAAGCGCATCATCCAAATATACTCTTTAAAAATGGTAATTTGTATTTGTCATATCAGGTAGATACTCCTTTATTGGATATTATAGAGCTGCACTATCCTGTAAAGGATAAAGTAACAGAATCTATAACAACATATTTTGTGAAAGCACCTTTGACAGATAACAGGATTCACATCGACAAATGTGTGCAAGCGAATTGTACTGCAAATGGAACGATCTCAACAATCTTACATAAAGCTGTTAGTGCTGAGGGAGTAAAGAAAACTGACTTTGATGATGCAAATTTTGATGGTGCAACATTTTCAAGTATTAAAAATCCATGGTTATTTGAATTTAACAATAGTGTGTATGTTTCATTTGATGCAACAGACGCGCCGTATGCATGGAAATATAATGAAAGTTCCACAGTGGAAAATGTAGTGAATTTAGACTTGGCAAATATCACTAAAACGATAAATATGGGTTCAGTAAAATATGGAGAGGCATACACAAAATGCGCATTCAATAATAATAGTTATGTATCTTCTCCAAACATAAATAAGAGAGATGCAAGAGCATATATCTTTAATGATCCAGTTATAACTCTGACAATAAATGCAAATATTTCAAAATTAAATGTAAATGTTGGAGATGATGAAATTACATTAACTATTGATAGCAGTAATATAACCACTGTTGCACCCGAGGATGTGTTAAGCGAAAATGCGACTTTAAATAATAACATAGTAACATTAAAGTTAAACAAATCTTATTACCTTAAAAAGATTGATGAGATGGAAACAATAGGTGAGCAGGCATTTATAAACAGAGAATTTGTCTATAATATTACCGTAATTGTAGGAAATGACACAGAGCTAAAGAGTATACTCAAAGTCGGAAGTATTTCAATAGGTGACTTTGTTGCACCAGACATCAGAGATGAGGATGTTAAAATAGTCAATTTGAAAGATAAAGGTGAATTGCATAGTGGTGATACTGTTTATATGAATGTAAGTTTGAAGAATAGAGAAGCCCTTCCATCAGTAGTAAAAGTATTCTTCCGGCCGTATGTGAATGTTAGTGGAAATATAATAAGCGCTACTCCAACGGGGTTGCAATTGGGAGATCCTAATTTAGATAAGATATTTGATAATCAGGGAATAGAAAATGGATTTGGAGGGGTTGGTGTTGAAGGTACGCCTTATGTGTTGCCAGATGAAGTTAATAATCAAACAACATACTATTTAAATGTTACTGTTGTTGTTTATGATATGTGTTGTAACTTCCAGGTATGGAATAAAGTACTGACTATTACAAAGAAAGAACCGGGTGAAGGATTACCACGTCTAGAACGTCAACCACAACCGCACCCAGCCATAAGTACCAGAGGTACTGGAGGAGGAGTAAGTGGAGTGATGGCATTTGAATTGCCTCCAACAGTAACGCCTCCTGTAACAACCACAGAAGGTATCTTTAGATCAGCAACCGAAACAAACTACACACTATCAGTCCGCAATATAACCGCAATGGAAGAAAATAAGTCATTCATAGTCAAAGTTATAAATGAAACATTTACTTATAACATAACATATAAGCAGATAAATACAACAAATGGAACAAGATGGGCAGAAGTTAATAAAACATTAATTAATAAAGCAGAAACTCCTGTATCAAATGCCAATGTAGAATATGCAGGCCAAACAGCAGTAACCGGAACTGACGGAACAACTATTATTCCAAAAGCAATTGCCGGAACTTGGGATATAAGGGCAACAAAGGCAGGTGCAGAGGTAAGGACAACAACAGTGATTGAAGTTGTAAAACCAAAGGCAGTTGAAAAGGAAATTTTAATTGTTTCGCTATTAAAAGGAGCCAAAGAAAAGGAAGGAATTTACGAATTTGAGGTCAGGGACAAAAAAGGAAATTTAGCTACAAACAGAGAATTTAATGTTAAATTGCCAGATAATACAACACAAAAGGTTGTTACAGACGAACAGGGAAGATTCAGTTTGACAATTAACCAGTCGGGATACCTAATTGTAGATCAGCAAGAATATGCAGATTACGCAGTTGAACACTTTGCATTGCCTGTAGAAATAGAAACAAAGAAACATGATTACTGGATATGGTTTTTATTGTTGCTGCCAATACTGTTGCTCATTTATCTGATCCTGTTCATGATGAAAGGAAAGGTTGAAATAACAAAGGAAAGAGGTGATGGAAAGGTCTCAATTACAATAGCTAATAAAACACATAAGACACTTGATGCGTGTATGCTTGAAGATGTCATTCCTCTGGGCTTACAGGTAGAAGTTATAACACAGGGACTTGAGAGAACCGCAATGGGAGATACTCTGATAATGAATCTTGGTAATTTAAAGAAAGGAGAAAAAAGAATAGCAGAATATAAAATTACAAATGCAGAAGGAATTAAAGGAGCAGGTGCGAAAGGACTTCCGGAGGCAAAGGTTGTGTGGAGTAATGGCGAGCAGCGATCCAAAAATATATAAAAGACCAATAAAAGCAGGCATGTAAAAGGCGTTCAGTCGTTATAAATTTTTTATTTTTTAAATTTTTATTTTCTTTTTTGATATGTAAATTTTATTCTATAAATTTAATTATGAAATTCTAATTTTATCAGTATATAAAACATCTTTTAAAATGTATCAAACATCATCTGAAAAACTTAAAAAGAGAGGAAAGAGGAAATATGAAATTGCACGGGAGCCTGCAAATACAACAATCGGAGAGCACAAAATAAAGAAAATAAGAGTAAAGGGAGGGAATGTAAAAAATCGTTTATTGGCCGAAAAATATGCAAATGTCATCATTGACAGCACATATCAGAAGTGTGAAATTTTATCCGTTGTTGATAATCCTGCAAACAGGAACTTCGCGAGGGCAAATATAATAACAAAAGGGGCAATCTTAAAGGTTAAAAAAGACAATAAAGAAATATCCGTTAAGGTTACTTCAAGGCCGGGACAGGACGGAATTATAAATGCTGTCTTACTGGGTTAAATTTTCGGGTTAAATTTATTTTTTAAATTTATTTCTATTATAAAATTTATTTCTATTATAAAATGAGGATAAAAAAACGCAACAAAAATGAGGTTGTCATTAAAAAAAAGAAGAAAAAGGATAAAATCGACATTTCCGAATTTATTTTTGAGTGGAATAATGTTCCCGGGAAGGATGAGAACGGCATTAGAAATTATTTAAGGGACAGTTTTTTTATTGACTGGAGCGAAAAGGCAAAAATTGAAAAAAGCAAAGATAATAAAACCATTACTGCATCTTATGACAAACACAATATAAAATTTGAAATTGATGAGGTTGGAAAATTATTCAATTTAAAGGCAGCTTACGGGAACTATATAGCCGAAGGGACAATAAGTGAGCAGTTAAGGGACGGATTTTATCTGAACAAGGTATTTGTTCCTCAAAGAACAGAAATTAAAAAAGTAAAGGATAAAGAATGGAAGATTGTATGGAACAGGCCAGACGGATTGTCTGATGTCTATACTATAAAGGATACGGGAACTGATGTACCTGAGAGCATAATGATTTATGGTGAAGGCAGGGTATTTATAGAGAATGAAGATAGGGTAAAACAAATTTTAATTATCCGGAAAAAAGATGACAAACTGATGATCTATGATAATGTAATTGTAATAGAAAATGTCGTGGCATCAATAACACTTGATTTTAACGGAATAAAATCAGACTATATTATTAATAACCGGATGGATGTAGAAAAAATTATAGAGAAAGAATATACGGAAATTTTTATGAAGGCAATACAGGAGAAAAATGTAGAAAATATCTTAAATTGGGAGGAGGATGTAAAAAAAGAGGAGGAGGATGTAAAAGAGGAGGAGGATGAATATATTACTATGTTTAAGGAAAGAATAAAGGAACCAATAAAAGAAATAAAAAAAGGAGCGATAGATAAAGAAAAAATAGACGAAATTACAGGTCTTTTCAGGGAAACAATAAGGAAAGCGATAGAAGAAGGAAATATAGAAAAAATTATAGCAAAGGATGCAGTGACATTTTTTTATAATAAATCAAGATTTCCGGGTATTGTGTATCGTCTGAGGAATCTGGAGCTGGCAATGTTGCTGTTTGATTCGGGAAGTGTTATATGTACTGGTGCAGGAAGAGAAGAATTTGTTGTTAATGCAAAGGATCGTCTGATTGAGAAATTAAAGGAGTTTGATATAAATTTAAAGTCAGAGCCAACAATAAAATTGCAGAATATAGTTGCTTCAACGATGTTTTATCCAAAGATAAATCTGGATATGTTTGCCGACTACGATGAGAATACCGAGTATGAGCCAGAGCAGTTTCCCGGACTTATTTATAAAATTGCAGAACCAAAGACTGTAATGCTTGTTTTCAGATCAGGAAGGATTGTTATTACAGGAGCAAAAAGTGTTAAATTTGCAATTGAAGCATCAAGAATGACAAAAAAAGCAATAGTAGATGCAAAGGCATTGATACATGAGTAATGAACTGATGAACCACCAAAAACGTATTAAATCTGGTATTTAATTTTAAATTTTTGAAAATTACCAGTAAATTTTTTTTGATTTTTCATATTTTTTCATATTTTTTCAAAGTTTTACGGGTAAATTTTGTTATCAAACAACGCTTTTACTAATTCTGATTTTTAATTTATTCTGATTTTAAAATAAAAATTTGATAAATTTTTACTATTTGAAATGAAATCAATCATTCAAAAACTTGTTGACAGACAAAATTTAAGTGATGAGGAAGCAGGTCAGGCAATGAATTTAATTATGAAAGGAGAGGCAACACAATCACAGATCGCTGCATTTTTGATAGGTATGCGAATGAAGGGCGAAACAGCAGGCGAAATTGCAGCACAGGCAAAAATTATGCGAAATTTTGCAGAAAAGGTGAATGTGAATGGATTTGCAATTGACACCTGTGGAACAGGGGGGGATAAATTTAATACCTTTAATATTTCTACATGTGCGATGTTTGTTGTTGCAGGAGCAGGAATTAAAGTAGCAAAGCACGGAAACAGGGCGATAACATCAAAGTCAGGCAGTGCGGATGTTATGGAGGTCTTGGGAGTTAAAATTGACATAGAACCGAAAAAGGTTGAGGATTGCATCAACAAAACAGGAACAGGCTTTATGTTTGCTCCGCTCTTTCATAAGTCAATGAGGAATGTAATGCCTGTCCGAAAAGAAATCGGCGTCAGGACTGTTTTTAATATGTTGGGACCATTGACAAATCCTGCAAATACAAAAGGACAGGTTTTGGGTGTTTTTGATGAAAATTTAAATGAGAAATTTTGCAAGGTGTTAAAAATTTTGGATCTGGAACGCGCTATTGTAGCAAGCAGCAACGGAATGGATGAAATTTCCCAGATTTTCAGGACAAAAATTTCCGAACTACGGGACGGAGAGATAAAGACATACTATATTGAGCCAGATAGGTATTTTGAAAAGGCAACCATTGAAGATATAAAGGGAGGAGATGCATCATTCAATGCAGACATAATAAAACGGATTTTAAGCAATGATAAAAGTAAGGAAATTTTGCATAAACGCAATATTGTTATTCTTAATGCTGCAGCAGGAATCATCGTTGGAAAAAAGGCGGAAAATTTTGACAAGGCGATCGAAATCGCAAAGGAATCAATTGAAAGCGGAAATGCGATGAAGAAACTGGAAGAACTGATAAAATGGACAAATGAAATTTAAATACATAATCATTCATTACGCAGAAATGCGCTCACTTCGTTACTTCGTTCCTGCATTTCTGGCAGGTCATTTTGGCAGACCAGAAATAGCACTTAAAGGCAACAACAGGATATTTTTTGAAAAGTCAGAAAATGAAATTTAAATACATAATCATTCATTACGCAGAAATGCGCTCACTTCGTTACTTCGTTCCTGCATTTCTGGCAGGTCATTTTGGCAGACCAGAAATAGCACTTAAAGGCAACAACAGGATATTTTTTGAAAAGTCAGAAAATGAAATTTAAATACATAATCATTCATTACGCAGAAATGCGCTCACTTCGTTACTTCGTTCCTGCATTTCTGGCAGGTCATTTTGGCAGACCAGAAATAGCACTTAAAGGCAACAACAGGATATTTTTTGAAAAGTCAGAAAATGAAATTTAAATACATAATCATTCATTACGCAGAAATAGCACTTAAAGGCCATAATCGGAGATTTTTTGAGGATGCTTTGAAGAATAATATTGAAAAGGCACTGAAAAGAGAAGGCATTAAATTTCTTTTGAAAAAAATTTCAGGCAGATTTGTTGTCCATTTAGATGAAGAAGAAAAGGACTATGAAAAAATTTTTAACATTTTAAAGAATGTTACAGGGATTGCACATTTTTCTTATGCCCTCAGAAGTGATTGCAAAATTAATAAAATAAAGGATACAGCGCTGTTTTTGCTTGGGGAAAAAAATTTTAACACATTCCGTCTTTCTGCGGTTCGTTCGGATAAAAAATTTCCACTGACATCACAACAGGTAAATGAAGTTGTTGGCGAACATGTATGCACCAATTTAAACAAAAAAGTAAACCTGAAAAATTTTGATGTTGAAGTTGTTATTGAAATTACCGCCAAGAATGCATTTTTATACACTGAAAAGTTCGGTTGTGTTAGAGGGTTGCCGGTTGGTGTTTCCGGAAAGGTTGTTTCACTGATTTCCGGCGGGATTGACTCTCCGGTCTCGTCGTTTTATGCTATGAAGCGGGGATGTAATGTTGTATTTGTCCATTTTCATTCGTTTCCGTATACAGGCATTGAATCACAGGAAAAAATAAAAAAAATTGTCCAAATTTTAAACAAATTTCAGTTTAAGTCAAAAATTTATTTCGTTCCGTTTGCCGATTTACAGCGTGAAATTTTTGTGAATACAGCAGGAAATTTTGAGAAATTCAGGGTTGTGCTTTACAGGAGGTTTATGCTTAGAATAGCAGAAAAAATTTGCGGAAAGGAAAACGGGCAGGCACTGATTACAGGTGATGCCATCGGACAGGTTGCATCGCAGACACTTGAAAATATAATGGTCATTAATGAAGCATGTAATATTCCTGTATTAAGGCCGTTAATCACTTTTGATAAAGAAGAAATAATCAGTAAAGCAAAGGAAATTGGAACTTATGAAATTTCAATTCTGCCGCATTGTGATACTTGCACGAGATATATACCAAAGCATCCGGCAACAAAGGCAAATATTGAAATTGTAAAGAAAATTGAGGAAAATTTGGATGTTGATAAAATGATTGAAGATGCAATGAGCAATGTGGAAATTTTGGAAATTTAAAATATATTAATGCTAAAACCAATAAAAACCACTGCAAAAAAATTATACATAAAAACAAAAATTCCTGGCATTGATTATGTTTTAAATCATTATGTCGGTTGCGAACATAACTGTGCTTATTGTTATGCAAAATTTATATGCAGATGGAAAAAACATGGAAAATGGGGAACTTGGGTTGAGGCAAAGATAAATGCCCCTGAACTGGCAAAGAAATTTATTGAAGGAAAAGTCGCCATGTCCTAAATTTCTGATGCTTATCAGCCGATTGAGAAGGAACTAAATCTTACCAGCAAAGTTCTGGAAAATATAGACAAACGAACAAATTTAGAAATTTTAACAAAGTCGGATTTGGCGCTGCTGGACATTGATTTGTTTAAAAATTTGGCAATACAGCAATATTGCCATCGGGTTGACGATTAACACTTTTGAAGGCAGAGCAAAGGAATTGTTTGAACCAAATTCGCCGAACAACGAAGCGCGGTTAAATGCATTAAAAATTCTGAAAGAGAACAGAATCAAAACTTATGGTTTCATAAGTCCTGTTATTCCTGGACTGATAAATTTAGAAGATTTGCTCGCAAAGTCGCGCGACCTCGTTGATTATTATATTGTTGAATTTTTAAATTTGAAACATTGGCAGGAATAAAGGAAGTTAAAATAATCAATGAAAGGAATAATGAAAAGGCAAAGAATAATGAAAATGAAAGGACTAATGAAAGTAATGAAAGAAAAGGCAATAATGAAAGAAAAGGTAAGAGAAAATTTAAGGTGAATATGGGAAAAATAAAGGAATTCAAAGAAATGAATGCGTGCAATTTTCCTGGATTTTATGTGAATGTTGGAAATCCACATTTTATAATGAAATGGAATGATGTTGAAATTGTAAATGTTAAAGAAATAGGTAAAGCAATAAGATATTGCAATCAATTTAAAAATGGGACAAATGCTCATTTCATTCAAAAAATAAAAAATAATGAGTATAAAATAAGGAGTTATGAAAGGGGTGTTGAGGATGAAACGCTTGCGTGCGGAACCGGAATTTGCTCTTCTGCTTATGCGATGTTTAAAAAATTCAATGAAAGAAAATTTTTATTCCATGCGAGAGGAGGAGATGTAAAAATTGATATTAATGAGAACGAAGAAATTTTTATGACTGGCGATGCATCATACATTTTTGAAGGAAATATTGAAATTTAAATATTTATTTTAATCTTTATCATAATTTTTAATTATAATAATTTATGGACATAATTCGTAAAATAATGGAGATAATTACAAAATGAAAATATTTGACTTTGAATATAATGTTGGAGGAATATTGAAACCGAAGGACTTATGTGTTAAAAATTATTCAAGCAAAGATGTAACGATAAAAAAATTTCCTGATGGTGAAATTTATGTTAGAGTAATTCCGCCCGTTGAAAATGAGAATTGTATTGTTGTTAAAAGTATATATAATAATGAAGAGTTGATTAAAACATTGCTTACTTTAAATGCCCTAAAAAAAGGTGGTGCAAAAAAAATTTATTTAGTTGCCCCTTATTTGATTTATATAAGACAGGATAAAATTTTCAAAAAAGGAGAATGTTTGAGTGCTGAATTTGTATTGAATGAAATTAAAAATTATGCAGATGAAATTTTTTTAGTAAATCCCCACATTCCCTTTAATTTTTATGAATATACAGAATATAAAGGAATTAAATTTTATGGAATAGATGTGTCTTATGAAATTGCTAAATATTTCATGGCAAGGGATCCAAAAGTTATGGCACCATATTGTTCCATAAATTTAACGGATCCAAAAGTTATATCTCCGGATGATGGCGCAATAAATTTAGCAAAAAGATATTCGGAAATTTTAACATGTGAATGGAATTATCTTAACAAAATAAGAATAAGCCCGACAAGGGTCATAATAGAAAATAAGGACTTAAAAACAAAAAGATTTATATAGTCATTTTGACATCTTTTGATAATATTGTTTTTGTCCATATATTTATTCTTTAAATTATAATATGTAATGTTGATGTTCAAAATAAATAATCAAAAGTTGAAATTTTCACTATAATAATGATAACTCTTACTTTATATTATGGCGGTTAATATGAAAGACAATAATATAACTTTATTTGATTTTGATAGTGATTCTGATAAAAAAACTAATTGGAGAACAGAATCTATAATCAATCA
>Ga0210015_1003127_pt1 | contig 14825 bp, 15 predicted proteins | sample CryGeymeta201522_FD_185471 | JGI IMG/M metagenome (GOLD analysis project Ga0210015, IMG submission 185471) | Groundwater microbial communities from Crystal Geyser aquifers in Utah, USA - Crystal Geyser metaG 2015-22 (SPAdes) (version 2) | ecosystem: Environmental > Aquatic > Deep subsurface >... | reverse complement strand
GTAAAATATCTTTAAGGGTGGTTAGCTCAGCTGGCTAGAGCGTTACGTTGACATCGTAAAGGTCACAGGTTCGAGTCCTGTACCACCCACTGATGGCAGAAAACTTAAAAAAAATGCGGCATAGCTGTGAACATGTTTTGACTCAAGCTATGCTTAAACTTTATCCCGGTATAAAAATGGCCATGGGTCCAGCCACTGAGGATGGATTCTATTTTGATTTCGACCCTGAGCTAGTCGAAGGGCAAGCCCACAAAATCTCCGAAGCGGATTTTCCTAAAATTGAAGCAGAGATGAAAAAAATTATTCATGCCGATTTACCCATTGAACGAGAGGAGATTTCAATTGAAAAGGCCAGAAAATTATTCAAAGGCAATCCCTATAAACAAGAATGGCTGGATGAGATAAGCAAGGACTCAAAAAAAGCGACTATCTATAAAACTGGTGATAATTTTGTTGATTTATGTGCTGGACCACATGTTTCCTCCACCGGAAAGATTGGTCCTTTTAAACTTCTTTCTGTTGCCGGCGCCTATTGGCGGGGGAGTGAAAAAAATCCGATGCTCACTCGGATTTATGGAACCTGCTTTCCAACCCGAGAAAAATTGGAAAATTATCTAAAACTATTAGAAGAAGCTAAACAACAAGACCACAGGAAATTGGGGAAAGAGCTTGATCTTTTTAGCATCAACAAAGAGGTTGGTGCGGGGTTGCCTCTTTGGCATCCCAAGCTTGCCGTTGTCCGGGGAGAAATCGAAAACTTTTGGAAAGAAATCCACCAAAAAAATGGCTATCAATATGTCTACAGCCCACACATAGGTAAAAAATCTCTTTGGGAGAAATCAGGACACTGGAAATTTTACAGAGAACTAATGTACTCACCGATGGATATTGAAGGCACAGATTATCTCATCAAGCCAATGAATTGCCCATTTCATGTCCATATTTTTAAAAGCCAAATGAGAAGCTATAAAGATCTTCCAATTCGTTATTGTGAACTGGGAACAGTTTACCGATATGAACCCAGTGGTGTCCTTCATGGGTTGACTAGGGTGCGAGGCTTTACCCAAGACGACGCCCATATTTTTTGTTTACCTTCACAACTTGAAGATGAACTAATTAAGGTCCTTAGTTTAACTAAACAAATATATGATGTCTTTGGTTTTAAAGATTTCCACTCCTATCTTTCAACTAGACCAGAAAAATCGATGGGTAGTGATCAAATCTGGGAAAAGGCAACTAAAGCTCTAAAAGGAGCGCTACAAAGAACTAAACTTCCTTATGAAATTGATCCAGGGGCGGGTGTATTTTATGGACCAAAGATTGACCTTAAGGTAAAAGATAGTTTGGGTCGAGAATGGCAATTGCTTACAAATCAAGTAGACTTTAACTTCCCGGAAAAATTTGATTTGATTTATATTGGCAAAGATGGCAAGCAGCATCGACCAGTTATGGTCCATCGAGCAATTTTGGGTTCTCTCGAACGATTCATGGGAATTCTAATTGAACATTACGCTGGGGCTTTTCCAGTTTGGCTGGCGCCTGTTCAGGCAACCATCATTCCGATTACCAACCGGCACGTCGATTACGCCAATAAAGTCGCCCAAAAATTGAAAGAGGAAAATATTAGAATTGAAGTAGACGACCGCAATACTACTGCTTCGGCGAAGATTCGCAATGCCGAGTTGCAAAAAATTCCTTATATTCTTGTGGTTGGCGATAAAGAAATTAAGAGTAAATCAGTTAATGTTAGGGTAAGAGGCGAAAAAGTCTTGGGTCCCATGCCGCTCAATAAATTCACAACCCTTATTACTCAAGATATTGATAAAAAAAGACAAGTTTAGTAAAATTCAAGAAGAAATTGGTTAAGAAATTTTATCGTTTAAATCAATACATTCAGGCAAAAGAGGTCCGGGTCCTTGACGAGAAGGGGAAGCAAATTGGGGTAATGCCGATTGGAAAGGCGTTAGAACTTGTCCACCAAGAGGGGATAGATTTGATTGAGATTGCCCCAAAGGCTAAGCCTCCGGTTTGTAAAATAATTGATTTTAAAAAGTTTCGGTTCCTAGAGGATAAAAAAAGGGCTAAGGAAAAGAAAAAAACCAAGGTCGGCGTCATAAAAGAAGTCCAATTAACCCCTTTTATTGCCCAAAATGATTTTGATATCAGAATGACTCGGGCGGAAAAATTCTTAAAGGATAAAAATAAGGTCAAGGTAGTGGTCAGGTTTAGGGGAAGAGAGATGAATAAAAAGGATTTTGGTTATCGCTTGCTTGAACGAACGGTAGAAAGGCTAAAAACAAGGGCAGAAATTGATCTTGAACCAAAATTTATAGGCAACAGATTTGAATTAGTTTTAAGACCAATCAAAGGAGGCAAAAAGGATGAAAAAGAAAATGAAAATTAGAAAATCAATCTCAAGAAGGTTCAGAATTACTAAAACCGGAAAAGTTCTTTTCCGGGGTTCTCATATTAGACACCTTCGAAGAAAAAAGAAAAAAGGCCAAATTAGAGCTCAAAAAGTTCCTCAATTAATGAGAGGCGCTTGGGCTAAAAAAGTTAAAAAATTATTAGGAGAGTAGGATGAGAGTAAAAACTGGATTTACCAGACGAAGACATCATAAAGAGGTTCTCAAGCGAACCGGTGGTTTTCGGATGACCAAAGGACGGCTTTATAAAGTCAGCAAGGAAGCTGAGCTTCACGCCGGTCAATATGCCTTTATTGGTAGAAAGTTACGTAAGCGCGATATGCGCCAATTGTGGATAACCCGAATAAACGCTGCTTTGATTCCGTTGGGCATTTCCTACTCGAGGTTTATTGCTGGACTAAAGAAGACAAACATTGTCTTGGACCGCAAAATTATGGCTGATTTGGCTGTTTCTGATCCAGAAACCTTCAAATCAATCGTTGAAAAAGCTAAAAGTTAATAGGACTCCCAATTACCAAATGGATATTAATCGAATCCAAAATCTCAAAAATCAGGCAATTTCTAATATTTTGGAAGCCAAATCTGAAGAAGAACTTGAACATTTGCGAGTCCATTACATTGGGCGTAAGGGAGAGATAACTGAACTTATTAAAAAACTTCCATCTTTAGAGGGGGAAAATCGAAAAGAAATTGGTATTTTGCTGAACGACGCTAAAAGAGCAATTGGGGAGACCCTTCAGCAAGCTCAGGGTAAACTTCAAATAACCCAAGAGCCGCTCGATAAAGAGTGGCTGGATATCACCACTCCAGGCAAGAAACCATCCCACGGTCATCTTCATTTAATAACCGATGCTATCCGGGAAATTAGCGAAATTTTTGAAAAAATCGGCTTCACTCGAGTTGCTTATCCTGAAGTTGAGTGGGATTGGTATGCTTTTGAAGGTTTAAACATGCCAAAAAACCATCCAGCCCGAGACGAATGGGAAACATTTTTTATTCAAGGTTTATCTAGTAAAAAATATGGCGAGGCAGTTTTGACTCCTCACACCTCTTCGGGTCAACTTCGAGAAATGGAGAAAACAAAGCCCCCAATCAGGATGCTTAATATTGCCAAATGTTATCGCCGCCAGGCTGGCGTCTCCCACGCTCCAATGTTTTATCAGTTTGAAACATTAGTGGTAGACAGAGGAATTAACATTGCTCATCTTAAAGGAACGCTCGATTATTTTGCCCGCCAGTATTTTGGACCTAATCGAAAAACTCGAATTCGTCCCTTTCATTTCCAATTTACCGAACCCTCTTTCGAAGTTGATGTGACCTGTATTGTTTGTGGAGGCAAAGGGTGTCGGGTGTGTAAACAGGGTTGGCTGGAATTGGGTGGAGCAGGAATGGTTCATCCGCAGGTTCTAAAAAATGGCGAAATTGATCCTGAAAAATATACTGGCTTTGCCTCTGGTTTTGGTTTAGAGCGGGTTTTAATGATGAAATATGGTATTGATGACATCCGCCTGCTTTTTAGCGGAGATTTACGATTTTTAAAACAGTTCTAATATGAATATTCGTGTTCCAGATTCATGGTTGCGTGAGCATTTGAAAACAAAGGCAAAAGTTGCCAAAATTGCTGAGTATCTTTCTCTGTGTAGTCAATCGGTAGAAAAAACGACCAAAGTCGACGACGATTGGGTTTATGAAATCGAGGTTACCACCAACCGACCTGATTGTTTATCAGTCTTAGGAATTGCCCGGGAATTGGCAGCGATTTTACCAAGATTTAAAATCCCAGCAAAACTAAAACAGTCTACAGTCTACAGTCTACAGTCTACAGTCAAAGATGGTTTACCATTAGAGGTAAAAATTGCCAATCCCTCTTTATGTCCGAGATTTACCGCCTTAATTTTTGACGATATCAATATTAAACCTTCACCGAAAATTGTCCAGGAGCGATTAGAAAAATCAGGAATTAGAGCCCTAAACAATGTTGTAGATATTTCCAATTATCTTATGCTTGAGTTAGGTCAGCCGATGCATACTTTTGATTACGACAAAATTAGGGGAGCAAAAATGATTCTCCGAGAATCAGCTGGGGGAGAAAAGATTACCACCCTTGATGGTCAGACCCGGCCGTTGCCTGATGGGGCAATTATTATCCAAGACGACAAGGGAAGAATAATTGATCTTTGTGGAATTATGGGCGGAGAAAATTCAGCCGTTGATGAAAAAACTAAAAGAGTGCTGCTATTCGTTCAAACTTATGATCCGATGAAAATTCGTCGAACCTGCCAGTTGCTATCATTTCGGACCGAAGCGGCTCAACGCTTTGAAAAAGGTGTAGACCCCCAAGGCGTTATTTTATCAATGGAAAAGGCAATCGCCATGTTTGAAAAAAATTGTGGGGCCAAAGTAGCCAGCAATCTCATTGATATTTATCCCAATCCACCAAAACAAAAAAAGATAGTCCTTTCTCAGGAAAAATTAAACCAGGTAATGGGAATCAAAATTGAGCTTCCAGAAGCAAAAAAAATCTTAGAAAGCCTTGGCTTTGTGGTTAAACTGGAAACTGGAAACTGGAAACTGGAAACTCTCGTTCCCCACTGGCGTAATGGCGATGTTACTATTCCCGAAGATTTAATTGAAGAAATTGCCCGAATTTATGGCTATCATAATTTACCCAGTCTTTTACCAAGCGGTGAAATTCCTCAACAAAAAAAGTCTTTTACTTTTGTCTGGGAAAATAAAGTTAAAGAGGCTCTCAAGTTTTGGGGTTTTAGTGAAACGTTCAATTATTCTATGGTTAGCGAATCTACCCTAGTTAAAGCTGAAATTAATCCAGCTGAGTGTCTTAAAATTGCCAATCCCTTAAGCGAAGATTGGATTTTTATGAGACCCTCACTTATTCCATCATTGCTTGAGGTAGTGACCAAAAACCAACCCGAGACTAGCGAAATCCAGATGTTTGAACTGGCTAATGTTTATATCCCTACTGCATCAGATAAACTTCCTAATGAAATCTTAATGCTTAGCGGAGCGCTAACTGGCAATCAATTTTTTCAAGTCAAAGGAATAATTGAGGCTTTACTAGCAGAACTGGAGATTACCCATTACAACTTCAGTCCCTATCAGCTTAAAAAAACTTTTTATGGCAAGATTTTTCATCCGTTCCGCACTGCCGAGATTACAATTGGGCAAGATTCTTTAGGAATTGTCGGAGAAATAAACCCCATCATTTTGGCCAGATTTGGGATTAAAGGAAGAGTGGTAGTTTTTGATTTAGATTTTAATGAATTGGTCAAATATGCTACGACCACTAAAAAATATACCCCCGTATTAAAATATCCAGCCATTATTGAAGATTTAGCCTTTATTGTTCCCCCAAAAACTTTGGTGGGGGAGATGATTCAATTAATTAAATCAACCAGTTTAATTATTCAAAGTGTTGAATTACTTGATTCTTATAAAGACACTCGAACCTTCCGGATTACTTATCAAAGTGAGAAAAAAACATTAAGTGATAAAGAAATTGAAAAAATAAGAAAGAAAATTATCGATAAAGTCAGAATAAACTTCAAAGCCAAATTAAAACAACTCTCGATTACTTAAGGCGTCTTTTCTCGCTTGGTCCTCTCACAAAAAGAGCAATGTTCGAAAGAAGCGACGCCTGTCCTTTTTCTAAAGTTTGAAAATCCTGGTTTTCGTCGAGTGCTCTAAATATTCTGCTTGCTTTTTTAGGTCTTCCTTCCGCCAGCCGTCGTTGGGCTCGGTAATAACCCCTTATCAATCGGAAATCTCGGGGATGAAGTTTGTTCAAACCAAATTTCCCAATCACTTCCGCCCATCCAGGAATTACCCCATCTCTTGAATAGGAAGGACGCTCTAGAATTCTTTGTTCCTTTTCAGAAAATTCAGAGAGATCAATTTCTTTTTCTCTTTCTAATACCATCAGCTAAAACCTCGTCTTATTATATCACAGCGCGCAATTAACCCGAAGGACTAGGTGTGGGAAAAAAGGTTGGGGTAGGGGTGGGAGATGGTGTCCAATTCGAGGGAACATTCACCCCAATTTTTATTTCTCTTTCGCTCTGATTCCCTTTAATATCTTTAGCCTTGACCCTTATCACATAAACGCCATCACTCAAGCTACTAAATATTTTTTCAAATTTCTTAGTGTTTAGAAGTGTTTCTTTCACCTCCCCATTAATCAAAATTTCAATTTTTTCAATATCATTTAAAGAAACAATTTTGCCAGCAACTTTAACCTCGTTGCCGGAAACTTGTGATTCATTTGCTGGTTCATTAATCGTCACCTCAATTTCTTCGGTTGAACCACAATATTCACTAGGCGGATGATAACGAGAATCGCCTTGGGTTGCCAACCATTCGTCAATCCCTTGTTGCCAACGATTAACCCCCTCAGCGGAAACCGGATCACTTTCTCTAAAAACGAAAAATTCTTTTTCCTCATAGTCACCCCGAGCTACTTGAGCCGGAGTGGCTAACTTATTTTGCCCTCGGCAAAGTTGCAATTTAGTATGAATTGGGTCATCGGCGGTTGGCTCGGTTCCTTCAATAAAATATTCCACTCTTGAAGAAAAACCATCATGGGCGCGATAACCAGAAACACTATCAACCTCTGCCGTAACGATACCCTCGGGCACAGAAAAACCAATATTTGGCTTATCGGTCAGGGCAGAAAGAATAATTCTTCGCCAAATTGGAGCTGCTCCAGAAACCCCTGAGGCTACTTCTTTCATTTCCGTGTTGTCGTTATTTCCCACCCAAACCCCAGCAATAATCTGCGGCGTCCAACCAATTGTCCAGTTGTCTTTTTTATCATTAGTAGTTCCAGTTTTAACTGCTACCGTCCTGCCGGAAATATTTATAGCGCTTCTTTCCCCAAAGGTCATTAGTCTTGCGCTGTTATCAGAAAGAATATGAGAAATCAAAAATGCCTGTTGGGAGGTCAAAACTCGACGACCAGAAACTGGTTTATACTCATCCAGCACTTTTCCCTCCGTATCCGTTACTTTAAGAATGGAAACTGGCTCTACTTTTAAGCCCCCATTAGCAAAAGCAGAATATGCCGAAGCTAACTCTAAAAGCCGAACTTCACCACCACCCAAAGTCACCGAAAGTCCCAATCGACGAAGATTTTCCGGTGTCGGCTCCAGTGTCGTTAAGCCCATCTCAAAACCAGTAGTTAACATTTCTTTTAAACCAATCTGAGCTAACATTTTGACCGCCGCCAAGTTAATCGAATTTCCCAAGGCATAGCGAACCTGGAGAGGTCCATGCCATTTACCATCATAGTTAACCGGTTTGTAATCAGGCAAGCCAACGCCGCCGGGAAAGGTGGTTGGAGCATCCATGAGCAAGGTCGCGGCAGTATAACCTTTTTTCAAAGCAGTCACATAAGTAACTGGCTTGATGGCTGAACCAGGCTGACGAAGGGATAAGGTGACGTTAACCTTACCATCATAATTGGGGTCATCGTAATTTTTCGAACCAACCATGGCTAATATTTCTCCAGTGTTTGGATCGATAACTATTGCCGCTCCATTTGTAATGTGAAGTGACTCGACCTTGGCTATCTCCTCAGAAACTGCTTTTTGAGCTTGCTCTTGGATTTTATAATCTAAGGTGGTATAAACCCGCAGTCCTCCTTGCTCGACGATTTTTTGTCCAAACTGGTCCTCAAGTTGTTTTTTAACGTACATTACAAAATGAGGCGCTTTAAAATTAACACCCTCTGGAGCAAATTCAACTTTTTCCAATTGAGCAATTACTTCTTTTTCTTGATCAACGGTTATATAGCCATCTTCCCGCATTCTTCGTAAAACCTCTTTTGTTCGACCAATATAAACTTTAGGGTTGTCACCAAAAGGGGAGTAAGTACTTGGTCGTTGGGGCAATCCAGCTAAAATCGCTGATTCTACCAGATTCAATTCATTCACTTTTTTCCCAAAATAAGTTTCCGCCGCTGATTCTACCCCCCAAGCCGTTCCTCCATAAGGGGCTTCATTGAGATACATTTGTAAAATTTCGTCTTTTGAGTAGCGATTTTCAATCTGAACCGCCAAAATAAATTCTTTAATTTTCCGAGGTAGGGTTCGTTGGGGAGTTAACAAAACATTTTTAACTAACTGCTGGGTTAAGGTTGAACCTCCTTGAAGCCGGCGGTGAACAACAATATTGTAGACTGCTCGGAAAATTCCCGTTGGGTCAAAGCCTCCATGCTTGTAAAAATTTTTATCCTCAATGGCGATAGTGGCTTGGCGAAGATACAAAGGAACCTCAGATAGGACTACCGGCGTTCGTCGCTGATCGGCAAAAACATCATAAAGAAGCTCACCATTACGATCATAAATTTTAGTGGCAAATCCTTCCCGACGAACAATTTTATCTGGCCGAGGTAAATCCTTGGCATAAAAAGCAAACAGCGCCGTTGAAAATAAAACTAAACCTAAAATACCAACAAAACCGAAGAACGTTAATCTTGAGGCAAGCTTAGCTTTACTCAATCGCTGCCTAGAAGAATAATACCTCATCCGATAAATTCGCCGTTGCCAAATACTTTTCCAAGACATATTTTAATTTTAACAAACCTCTTGACAAACCTCAACATTTAAAAATGATAAAATACAATTATGCGAGTAGTTGTTCAGCGAGTTAAAAAAGCTTCGGTTAAGGTCGACAACAAAATTGTTGGTCAAATTGGTAATGGACTATTACTTTTTATTGGAGTAGGGCCCTTCGACAAGGCTCAGGGTGAAGTGAAAAAATTAGCAAGCAAGATTTTAAACCTGCGAATTTTTGGTGATAAGAACGACAAGATGAATCTTTCGCTTCTAGACATTAAAGGGGAAATTTTGGTTATTCCGCAATTTACCTTGTTTGCCGATTGTTCCAAAGGAAACCGGCCATACTTTGGCGAAGCAGCCAAGCCAGAAATTTCCCAACCCTTATTTAAAAAATTTATCGTTGAACTTAAAAAAGCAGGTTTGAAGGTTGAAAAAGGTGAATTCGGTGCTAAAATGGAAGTAGAGTTAGTTAATGATGGTCCGGTAACGATAATTTTAGAAAGTTAGCTATTAAGTTTATGGACAAAATAAGCGAAGCTTGTTTTCTGGCGAAAATTGAAGAAGTTTTAACTAGATATGTTGATAAAATCTATCCTTCTAAAGAGGCCCTTGAAAAAGTGCTCCGATCTGGAAAAAAACTGACCTTTTATCACGGAATTGATCCTACCGGCCCCCATCTACATTTAGGACATTCAACCAATCTTTTATTGATGCGAAGGCTACAATTCCTAGGGCACAAGATAATCTTCTTAGTTGGAAGTTTTACTGCAAGAATAGGTGATCCAAGCGATAAAGATGCCACCAGAAAACCACTTACCCGAAAGCAGATAGAAGACAATCTTAAAACATATAAAGAACAAGCAAATAAAATTATTGACCTTAAAGGACCTAATCCTGTTTTAATTAAATTTAACAGTGAGTGGCTTGATAAACTAACCCTTGAAGAAATGTTTAAACTCGCTGCTAATTTTACGGTTCAACAAATTATTGAAAGAGACTTGTTTCAAAAACGCATTAAAGCTAACAAACCAATCTCTCTCCACGAATTCCTATACCCCCTACTCCAGGGGTACGATTCAGTAGCCATGAACGTTGATGGCGAGATAGGTGGAACCGATCAGACTTTTAATATGTTAGCAGGTCGATTGCTTGTTCAAAAATATCTTGGAAAAGAAAAATTTGTAATCACCACGCCGCTTTTAGTTAATCCTAAAACCGGGAAGAAGCTAATGAGCAAAAGCGAAGGAACATATATCGCACTAGATAATCTACCAAATGATATGTATGGCAAAGTCATGGCTCTACCCGATGAAACTATTATCCCGTGTTTTGAACTTTGTACTGAAGTGCCACTCCAAATAATTAAAGAGCATGAAAAGGCACTCTCCGCCAGAGGCGGACAGGCGGGTAAAGTGAATCCAATGGAGATAAAGAAAAAACTGGCTTTTGAAATTGTTAAAATGTATTCTAGCGAAAAAGATGCAAAAAATGCGGAAAAAGAATTCAAGCGAGTTTTCCAAAAAAGAGAAATCCCCAGTAAGGTGCCAACATTTCAGACACCCCAAAAATCTTACAACATCATTGATTTGCTTGTAGAAACAGGGCTAGCTCCATCAAGGAGTGAAGCCAAAAGGCTGATCGAACAAAAAGCGGTGGAGTTGGATGGAAAACTAATCACTAATCACCAGTCACTAATTACTATCAAAAATGGGATGACTATTCGTGTTGGTAAACGTAGATTTATTAAAATTCGCCTATGAGGCTTTCAAAAAAACAAAAAAAACTCTGGATAATTTTGGTCACTATCGCTTCTTTAGCGTTAATTCTCACCTCAATGTTGCCGGTTTTGTACTCTATTTTCAGGTAAAATGGATTTTAAGGCTCCAATAAAAAAACTTTTTATGGTTGGACCGACCTATGCTAGGCGGTTAAAGAGGTTGGGAATTGAAACAGTCGGCGATTTACTTTACCATTTTCCATTTCGCTACGTTGATTACTCTTTAGTTTCCCCAATTGGCAAACTTCAACCGGGAGAAATTGTCAGCATTCATGGGCGGATAATTTCAATAAAAAATGAATATACCCGCCATGGCAAGAAAATCCAAAAGGGAATTGTCGCCGACGCAACTGGTTCGATTGAAATAGTTTGGTTTAATCAGCCATTTTTAGTAAAAACCATTAGGGTAGGAGAGGAATATGGTTTTTCCGGCAAGGTTGACTGGTTTGGAAGAAAGCTCGTCATCGTCTCACCAGAATATGAAATGATTAACAGAAAACGTCAAATCCACACTGGACGTCTTGTGCCTGTCTATCACGAGACCTATGGAATCTCATCAAAATGGTTGAGATCCAGAACCTCCCCACTTATTAGTCAAATTATTCCATCAATTTCTGATTTTTTGCCTAAAGAAATTACTCGAACAAATGATTTACTCAATCTAGCTTCAGCCTTAAAATGGATTCACTTTCCCGAAGATAAAATTCAAATCCAAAAAGCCCGCCAAAGATTTGCTTTTGAGGAATTATTTTTGCTTCAACTGGCCGCTCAAGAAAGAAAAATTGGCTGGAGAAAAAAGAAAACTATCTTTAAATTAAAGGTTAATCAGGAAAAGCTTCTGGAATTTATCAACAGCCTTCCATTTACGTTAACTTCAGCCCAAAAACGATGTTTAAAAGAAATTTTAGCTGATTTAGAGAAATCTCAACCAATGAATCGTCTGCTTCAAGGAGATGTTGGTAGTGGGAAAACAGTGGTTGCGGCTGCCGCTATCTGGGTTGCCTATCTTAACGGCATTCAGTCGGCTTTGATGGCGCCTACAGAAATTCTCGCCAATCAACATTTCAGAACACTAAAGACACTTCTTGAACCACTAGGAGTTAAGATTGATCTTGTCACTGGAAGTACACCTCACACCTCACACCTCACACCTCACACCTCACCCGATCTTATCGTCGGCACCCATGCGTTAATCTTCAAAAGGGCGAGGTTTAAAAAACTTGGTTTGGTAATTATCGATGAGCAACACCGATTTGGGGTCGAACAAAGAGGGAAATTAATTCGCAAAGGTCGAGCTCCTCATATTTTAACAATGACCGCTACTCCAATTCCTCGAACAATTGCTTTAACTTTATATGGAGATCTTGACCTTTCTTTAATTGATGAGATGCCCCCAGGAAGACAAAAGGTCAAAACCTGGGTTGTTCCACCCCAAAAAAGAGAACCTGCCTACCAATGGATCAGAAAACAAGTTAAAGACGAGGACGGTCAATGCTTTATTATCTGTCCACTCATCGAGGAATCAGAAACCTTACAAACAGTTAAAGCTGCAACCACTGAATACGAGCGATTAAAAAAACAGATTTTTCCTGATTTTAAACTTGGTCTTCTCCATGGAAAAATGAAGTCTAAAGAAAAAGAGGAGGTTATCAGCCAATTTCGCCTGGGCAAACTTGACATTTTGGTTTCCACCCCAGTGGTGGAGGTGGGGATCGATATTCCCCAGGCGACGATTATGATGATTGAGGGGGCAGAAAGGTTCGGTTTAGCCCAACTTCATCAACTTCGCGGCAGGGTTGGCAGAGGAATGAAGGAATCCTATTGTTTGCTTTTTACCGAGACACCCGAAGGCAAACCGTTACAAAGATTAAAAGCTTTGGAAAGAACCTATCTTGGGATTGAGTTGGCTGAACTTGATTTAAAAATGCGTGGACCTGGGGAAATTTATGGCGTAGCCCAAAGCGGATTTTTTGAATTAAAGATTGCCTCATTTTCTGATTTACCCTTAATCCAAAAAACAAAAAGGGCAGCCCAAGATATTGCTCCGCGTCTTAATCAATATCCATTATTGCAAGCTAAACTTAAACAAGATACAATTAAAGCAATTGAACCAAACTAATCACTAAATTATATGGCAGCCCTACCTAAAAGAAAACATTCAACCAGAAGAAAAGGAAAGCGAAGAGCGGCAATTAAATTAAAACTGCCAACTTTGGTTCCTTGTCCGAGCTGTGGGGAACTGAAGGTATCTCATCAGATTTGCCCTAAATGTGGCACGTATAAGTCACAAAGTGACTCACGTGCCAGCCACGTTAACGGCAAGAAGCCGTCTTTACGTGGCGGTCCATACAAAAAATGAAAACCCCGTTTGATCCCCGACATAAAAAAAGAATTAAGGCAATCAAAAGCCTTTTTTCTTGGGATTTCCAGCCGAAAACGGCTCCCGAGAATAAACAGAGTTTGTTGCTGCGCAATAAGTTAGCCGGGAAGGTTCTGAAAAAAGTCGCTCAAATTGATAAAATTATTACCAAGGCTGCTCCTGAGTGGCCAATTCAACAAATCAATCGTATTGATTTAGCAATTTTGCGTTTGGCGGTTTATGAACTGGTAGTTGCTAAAAAAGAACCGCCAAAGGTTATTATTGATGAAGCAGTTGAATTAGCGAAAGCTTATGGTGGCCAGAATAGTCCTAAGTTTGTCAATGGAGTTTTAGGAACAATCTTAAAACAGCAAGAGGACAAAAAATGAATATAGATAATTTCAAAGATTTGGAAAAAAATTTAGGGGTAAATTTTAAAAACAAAAAACTTTTAATTCAGGCGTTAACTCATCGTTCTTTTTTGAATGAAACAAATCAACCCGATATTGAATCAAATGAGAGGTTGGAATTTTTAGGCGATACCATTTTATCTTTTGTTATTTCAGAATGGATTTTTGAAAAATTTCCTGATTACTTTGAAGGAAATTTGACTAATATTCGTTCAAATTTAGTCAGAACCGCTTCATTGGCAACAATTAGTCAACGGCTAGGAACAGGAAGTTACCTTCTTTTAAGTAAGGGGGAAAGGGAGTCGGGAGGTGTAAAAAACCCATCTTTACTAGCCAATGCTCTTGAGGCAGTCATCGGGGCAATCTTTTTGGACCAAGGTCTTAAAGCCGTTAAAAAATTTATCCGCGATAATTTCTCTTTAACCCTAGATACCCTTATTCGTTCCGGAGGCTTTAAAGATTCAAAAAGTTTACTTCAGGAAAAAATCCAAGCCGAAACTAACTCCTCCCCAGTTTACAAAACCTTATCCGAGAAGGGACCAGATCATAATAAAACTTTCACTGTTGGAGTCTTTTTGGATGATAAACTGTTAGCCGCGGGGACAGGGAAGAGCAAACAACAAGCAGAGGAAGAGGCGGCTCAAATCGCCTTGCGCTCAAAATGAAAAAACTACTTGAATTTTTAATCACCTCAATTGTTAGTCATCCTAATAAAGTAAAAATCCAGGAAAATCAAGAAGGGGATTTTGTTAATCTTAGTCTTAAGACCCATCCGGATGATATTAAAATTATTATCGGTCGAGAAGGAAGAACTATCAGGGCAATCAGAAATTTAATTAGAACTAAAGCAGCTAAACAAGGGAAAAAAGTTAATTTAATAATTGAGGAAAAATCCTAAATCATGGGGTAAAGGGATTTTCTTTACCGCTTTGGATTGGAGAGATGGTCCCTGTTTGCGCTGGAGAAATTCTGCTTAACTGCTGATAAATTCCCTCTTCTTGAGGGGTAATTGACGCCAATGGCTTTTCCACTGCCCCAAGGGTAGATGGTAGGGGCAGGAAAAAGACATCAAGTTTTAAATCTGCCTCGATTGCTCCGCCATCTGCTTGAGTAATTTCCGCCGTTGTCACCTGCATTAATGGAGCAGTTAAAACAAGTTTTGTCAAAAAATCCCCAAATTGCGTCCGGTTCCCTCCAACGGTAATTTTAAATTCTAAAAAGGGTAAATTATATTTTTTAGTTGGTTCTGGCTGGGCTGACTCAGTGGAAATTTCTCCT
>Ga0210015_1003126_pt1 | contig 14826 bp, 17 predicted proteins | sample CryGeymeta201522_FD_185471 | JGI IMG/M metagenome (GOLD analysis project Ga0210015, IMG submission 185471) | Groundwater microbial communities from Crystal Geyser aquifers in Utah, USA - Crystal Geyser metaG 2015-22 (SPAdes) (version 2) | ecosystem: Environmental > Aquatic > Deep subsurface >... | reverse complement strand
TCGGTCCCTTCGGGACGTAAACCTCGCGTGTCACCCGGTGCGGAGCGAGGCGGCGTCCCGAAAGGACGCAATGACAATAGCCCAGGTTTTCAAACCTGGGACCACCCGGCGACGAATGAAGCCGAAGGTCCCCATGGTTGAAACCATGGGCTATTGTCATTCGGTCCCTTCGGGACGTAAACCTCGCGTGTCACCCGGTGCGGAGCGAGGCGGCGTCCCGAAAGGACGCAATGACAATAGCCCAGGTTTTCAAACCTGGGACCACCCGGCGACGAATGAAGCCGAAGTCCTGCAAGGACGGTTGAGCTGTTCCGGCGTCGGCCCGGCTTCGGCATGTCCATGTCGTACGTCCTGTGCGGCGTCGGCTCCTCGTAGGGGCTGCAGAGGATGGGTTGTTCGACGGGTTGGACGGGGAGGTCGGCCTTAGCCGGACCTGACCTGGTGGCTGCCACAATTGAGCCCTCCTACTGCGAGTCCAGAACCCCTTGCTGTTCGAGGACCTGCCAACATGCATCATCAATCCACCGGGCGCGTGCGGCGCCTTGTCTGATCCTGTCCAGGACTTCGGCGGAAACGGGTTGCTTCAGCCGCAGAGACCCTCTGGCGACCAGACGGTCGAGACCGTCGTTCGTCGCGACCTGAGCCATTCGGTAGTTGACGCACGTCTCATGGCGCACGAGCGGGTGGTCGCCCGGCTGCAGCACGCAAGCAGCCTCGCGGTCAATCGTGTAGGTCGTCATGTTGGCGATGACCACGCGGTGCGGATCGATGTCCGGATCAGACACGACTACCCAGACGTGGCTTTCCAGACTCCTGTCCGCACTCACGAAGGTGTCGCCGGCCTTCACGCGGCAGCCTCCGCGAAAAGCCGACGAAAGGCATCCTCCACAGCCGCTTCCTCTGCAAGAGCTTCGACATCCTCTCCGCGGCCGATGGCCGCCAGGATGTTCTCCCAGGGAATCCGCGAGGAAGTCCCGTCTCGGTAGTGCTGCTTCCACTCGTCAAACTCGTGCGTGAGCTCGACAAGCTCCCAGTCATCCTGGTGCGCGTACCGTTGCGCAACCTCGTTCAGTTTGCCGATCTCGTAGCGACACAACGACCCCACACCTGGGTGAGTCTTGAGTCGCACCTGGTAGTCGTGCTTCTCGACGAACTGGGACCAGACCTGCTCGTCCCACCGCTCGCCCTTGACGAGATCGTACACGGCGCTGTGCAGAGGACCCCGGTCCATGGCGACCACCGCGCCGCCGACGATGGGGCGACCGGTCTCCTTCAGGCTCTCCCGATCGGCGATGTAGAGCAGCTTCAGCAGCCGCAAGTAGCTCATGCTTCCATGCTCGGCACGGAGCAGCACGCCGCCGGCCTGAACGGCCTTCTCAGCCTTGAACATGCGGTTGAACATGCGAGAATCCTCCTTTCGGTGGGTTCGGTGGCTGTTAGTGTACCCCAGGGGCCGGGCGCCACGGGGGCCGGGCGGCGTTCCGAGTCGAGGAAGTAGGGACTCACGAGCAGTAGCACGACTTGCGCAGCCTCAAGGTGTTCGCTGATCTCGCGGGCGAATTCCTTCCCTGCGGTGATCCGTCGGTCATTGTACGTGTCAATGGCGCCCTCCCGCTTGAGCACAGCCAAGTGGGTCTCGAGCTGATTCCGCATGGTCTCATCGTGGTGGGAATACGAGAAGAAAACGTTGACCATCGGGTTCCGCCTCCCTCAAAGCAGTGGTCTGAGGAACGAGAGCAACTCCTCGACGTTGAACTCCCGCTCGCCGAGTCCTGCGCAGTTCCATAGCTCGAAGAACCGTCTCTCCTGGAGAGTGGCCTCGCGTCTGGCGCCGGGGCGTTCGGGGCAACTGCCCGTTGAGAGCGTAATGTTGACGCCGCCCGTCTCGATGCACACACGAACGCAGACTGGCTGGCCATCCTCACGCCTTGCCAGTATCTGTTGGCGAATCCAGCTCTCAGAAGCCTCGCGCAGATCCACTTTCCGTTCGTCGATCTCGACTCTGACCATCTCCATCCTCCTGTGCTTCACGGCTATACACGGGCGACCTGGCACCCGTCGCCCGGACGCCCCCCCTGTCGTGCGTGGCGTGCGCTATCTCCGGACCCCAATCGCCAATCCGCAATCGCAAATCGTCAATCCAACGACTGCACCCTCATAGCCTCATTCCCCCGCGGATCAATCACCTTCACCGCCACCGTGCCATGCTTCCCAGCCGCAAATGGCAACGACACCGTCCCGCTGAACGCCTCGAAGGCGTCCTCCTCCAGCACGTCCTTCAGGGCGCGGGCCAACTTGTCCCAGGCGGTCCGGTCCGGGAAGAAGGCTTGGGTGATGCAGAACGTGCGACCATCGTAGTCGCTGTCCACGAACCAGGCGGCCACCTTGTCGGCGCCTGTCGGCGTGATGCTGTTGTCTACGGGATTGTAGATGTCGACGCCCTCCATGGTCACGGTGTGCTCGCCCGTGGCGTCGTCCTTCTCGACGGCGACGCGGGGTTGGCCGAAGACGGTGAAGAGCTGGCTGCCGGGTTGCTCTTTGAGCAGGCCGCTCATGCCGGGGCTGGCGTCGGGGCGGATGTGGGTGGAGGGGGAACCTACCGCGGTCCCAGGAACCTGTCGCCGTTGTAGTGGATCATGTGGGAGGGGTTCTCGGCGATCCACACTTCGGTTTCCCAGGCGATGTCGCGCAGCCACTTGCGGAAGTCCGCGAAGCTCAGGAAGGCTGAAACGTAGACGCGGCCCGCTGGGCAGTCGCTCAGGAACTGCTCCAGTTCGTGTCGGCGTTTGGGCGTGACGGGGCCGTGGGTGGTCGCCGCTTCCACGAGGTACAGCCACTCCCGCTTCGCGTCGTAGAGCACAACGTCGGGCAGCTTCTCGTGTTCGGTCACGGGCACACCGAGCGACTCCAGTCCTGGTTCGTCGACATAGAGCAGCTTCTCCGCTGTGTCGCCGAGGTAGAGCAGCGTCGCTCCCGGCGCGAACTCGGACGCGAACTCCTCGACGATCTTAGCCTGCAACTGGCTATGCTGTCCCGGCGATAGCTGGAGCACGCTGCCGTCGGACACGCGGACGGGTACTCGCTGGCGCTGGTGGCGGCGCTCATACGTGTCCCTGAGTTGCCCTTGTCGGCTGACGAACGCGTCACGGGCGAGTCGCCAACCCCTCGACCCGTACTGGCGGATTGCCTCCAGGAACTCGGAGGTGAGGGCGTAGCAGGTCAGCCCGCTGTTCGTCGGTCGGGCGGGGTCGTCGGGGTTCCGGTCCACCACCCGCGCGTGCTCGAACTGGTGCATTACCTGGCGCCGGAAGACCTCTCGCGTGTTCTCAGCATACTCCTTCCGGTAGGCTTCGGCGCAGAACTGAAGGACATCGTGGATCCGCATCAGTCGCCGTTCCGCTTCGCGCCAGGGCGTCTTGGTTTGCAGGTTGGCGAGAGCCAAGAGCGTCAGGGCGGACACCTCGTTCTGCTGCCTTGCGGGCATCCCGATTTCCCTGAGGACGCGTTGCGCCTGCTCGATCTTCGTCACGCTATCGCACCTCTTCTGCCGGGCTACCCGAACTACGCAGTTCCTCTGCCACGGCGTCCTCCCAAGGGCCACCACCGAGGATCTGGCGCCCAAGCCTCACGATGGTCTCTTGCTCCGGCAGAGGCAGCGTGCGCAGGTCGCACGCATTCACCTGGGTGTTCCCGTTGACGGCTCGGAAATAGCAATCGAGCAAGGGGCTGTTCAGCAACGCGGATAGCCCAATTGCTTCCTCGCAAGAGAGCGATTCGTGTGGCCGATGGATGAAGTTCAGGTGGTTCTCCAACCCCAGACGATCAGTCGCGAATTGCTCCCGCAGAAGAGGCGCCGCGATCAGCCGACGCCGGTCTTCTTTGGCCGAGAAACGGCGAAGCACGACATAGTTCGAGTTCGGCACGAGCCACGGTTGAGACTCTGGGCAGTCGCGCACGTACTGGGGTTTGGCCAGGTCGGAGGGCCATTCGAGCGCCATCGGTCGCACGTGGTTCAGCCAGATCAACGGATAGTCGCCGTCGCTCTGCCGAAGCCACGACCGCGACCGGAACGCCACCACCGGCCCTGTGGAGACCCGGAGTCCCAACCTCCCGAGGGTGCAAGGCCAGCGCTGCACCTGCGCCAGTGCGAGCTGCTCCTGTTCGCCCACAGGCAGACGAATGACCCACCCCGCCTCGCGGTCGATCACCGTGCGGGCAGCGAAGGATTGAGGGGTGATAGTCCGCAGGTCGGCGATGCCTTCAGACTCGGTGAGCACGACGGTCTCGGGCTGGGGCCCTTTCCGAAGCCGGACAACGACGTTTTCCTGCAGGACCTCGTGGTTGCGGAACGGGTCACTGCGACTCCCGAAGACGTGGACGTGCTCCAGACCGAAGCTGCCCAGCAACTGCGTGCGGAAGCCCTTGAAGTACAGCCCGCTACAGAAGCCCCGTGGCACGATGTAGACGAGCTCGCCCGCCGCACGCAACAGGTTGCCCGCGAGACGCATCATCAGGGAGTAGATGTTGCTGGTCCCTGGAACACCCCGCTTCTTCGCGGCTTCGACGATGTCGGATCTGCTTGGCAGCTTGAAGTACGGGGGGTTGCCGATGGCGAGGTCGAAGTCCGACGACAGAGACTCAAAGAGGTTGCTCTGCCTGAGGAGTACTTCCGCGGCGAAGTCAGCGCGATGGACCCTATACGTTAGCCCGGGGCACGCGCCTCGCGCGTAGTCCAGCGACCGCTCCAGAGCAGGCATCAGAGCGGGATCACGCTCGTAACACTCGAGGTGCAGAGGACCGTCAGACCTGCTCTGCATGTGACGCTCAACCACGGCGCACGCCAGGATGCCCGTGCCTGCTCCTGCGTCCAACACCCGCGCCACACGTGGACTGGCCAGAGACACCATGAAGCGCGCGATCTCCGGCGGAGTGAAGTACTGCCCGTGCAGTTTCCGATGCTCTGCCGACGAGCGCGCGACGTAGTGCTCTCCGAGCAGCACTGCGTAGTCTAGAGGCGACTCGCCCGTTCGGGGCTCAGGGAATGTCAGCTTCTCTGCGATCATGAGCGGGTAATTCTACACCGCCGTGCCCAATCTCGTCCAGTTCTGTGCTGGGCGACTTCCCTGCATCTTCTCTCGCCGGGCGACGCGGAGGATCGCCTGGGCGCTGACCCGCTCGTGGATGTGCAGGGCGACGGGATCGACCTGGAACCCGCCCCGCTGGTGCTGCTCCTGCTTCTCCGCCCACTCCAGCCACGGCTCGTGATCCCGCAGCGCCTCGGCAAGCAGCTTCGCCTCGTCGTCGGTCAGCGGCCGCCGCTTGGCTTGCCGCAGCAACTCCGGCAGCGCGTCCGGCTTCCCCTCCCGATCGAACCGCAACGTCGGCGGCCGCCGCGGCGAGTAGCGGTACTGCGCCTTGGGGACCAGCGGCACCTGCCCCTCAGCGGCGATCTTCGCCGGCGGGATGTTCTTCCGCGTCTCGTCGTGGCGGTAGGTCTCGACGGTGGTCTGAGTCTGCTTGCGGGTTCTCCGAGTCGTAGCCACTGTGTGCTCGCCTTTCGCCTGCGTGTTGGGACCGAGCGTTGCTCCAGTCGACGCTCCGCTCCCGCGCCGCCCGGCCGATCATTGGAGTCATCGCCCCGATTCCGATGGCGAGACGCCAAGTCGGCAGCATTGTAGGACCCCTGTCACCAACCGTCAACTCACCCGGCGGTGCGCCGTGGGAACCGGGTCCATTCGTTGACGACAATCAGGTGTGCTGCTATACTCCCCTAAGCCGGGGCCGGTCGGGGTGGTTCAGATGGGTCCGCGGGCGACGTGTTCTGCACGCGGAAGCCGGATGTGAATCGGGAGATTGATGTCTACGCTGAAGTCCAGAGTGGTGATTGTCTGTGTGGTGGCGGGTGCCGCGTGCGGCGGCGTCGCGACGCTGCCGTGGTTCCACGCCTGGTCGGCGGCGGTGTTCCCTGTCGTTGGCGCAGTGGTCGGTCTCTTCGGCGGTCTCCTTGTCGCCGGGGTGATCGCGAGCCGGATTGCCGGCGTCCGCAAGGTGTCCCGCGACGCCTCGGCTCGCGTGCCAGAACTTACGGACAGCTTCCGCGACCGTGGGGTGGCGTTGCTGGAATCGGCAAGGCGGCTTCGCAGTTGCGGGGTTAGAGAGAGGCAGCACGTCACGGGACTGTGATAGAATGGGGAACCGAGGTGAACTGCAATGGGCCACATGATCTCAGTTGAGCTTGAGGAGCCGGCGTTTGGCGTGCTGAAGCAATGTGCGCACAAGCTCGGCAAGGATCCCGCGGAAGTGAGCGCCGAGTGGATTCGCGCGGCCCTGAACCGCGTGGTACAGGATCCCATGTTCGAGTTGGCGGGAGCGTTCGAGAGCGACCTCCCTGATTGGGTCGAGCGGCACGACGAGTATCTCGGCCAGGGGCTGCTGAAGGAGATGCAAGGTGGCGGCGAGCGGTGACCCTCCCCTCTTCGTCGACACGGCAGGCTGGGGCTGCTACTACGACGTCCGTCACCCGCGGCACGAGGATGCCAAGCTCCTTTACCGGTTGGCGGTTGCCGACAACCGCCGTATTGTGACCACGAACTACGTGGTAGCCGAAACCGTGGCTCTCTTCACGAGCCCTCTGCGGGTGCGGCGGCCAGCCGTGATCGAGTTCGTGCGACGGCTGAAGGCATCCTCGCAGATCGAGATCGTCCACATCGATCCGCAACAGGACGCCCAAGCGTGGGAGCTTCTCCAGAAGCGACCGGACAAGGAGTGGAGCCTGGTTGACTGCGCGAGCTTCGTGGTCATGGAGGCGCGAGGCATTAGCGAGGCGTTGACTACGGACCACAACTTCGAGCAGGCGGGATTCGTCCGCCTGTTGACGCCCTGAGAGGGACGCAGCCTGGCCGAGCGAAGCCAATCTGCAACTTCCTGCAAGCCGATCCCTGCCCGGCAGTTCCCGCCCCCCCCTCGAATGTGCTGGACGGGCAGTATCGCGAACCGTCTGACGCGCTCTAAGAATGGTTGGCCCACCTCGTCGAGAGCCTTCGCGATGACGAGGACTACACCAGGGTGACGGCCTAATACTACAACCGTACTTAGCGCGAATGTGCTCGGCGAGGGTCTCCTGACCCCGCCGCTCCCCGGACCGACAGGTCTCCTCGAATCCCGTGGATTCGCAGCCCTTTGAGACCTTCCGGTCAAGCGTTTCGGGGCGGTCGGAGACCTGCCCCGAGCTAAGTACGGTTGTAGTACTAACCAAGGGAGTGGCGGCATACCCAGGCTCTGGCACGCTTTCTCGGCTCACACGAGTCAGGCGCTATACTCCGCGAAGTGGTGCCCGCTCCGCCCCTCCACGCCCTCGTAGCCGTCCGCGCCCCTCACACGACAACGGCCACGAGTCCCTTTGCCTCCACCTCGTCCTTGTCGGCGAGGACCAGCACGGCCGTTCTCTCGATCTGGGCGTCCAACAGGCGGCTCATCTGCTCTCTGTCCGGTGTCGAGAGGAACTCCCCGTGCTCGTCCAGCAGGAACTCGCCGACGGGAAAGACGGCCTTGGAACTCCGGGCAAGAACCGGGACGCGCCACCGGCGCGACCGGTGATCGAAGGTGGGCGCTCCAGGGAGAGTCATCTCGCCAACGTAGTCGTCGAGGTACTCCTGAACCTTTCTCATGACTGAGGTTTCCATAGGACAACACCTCTACCTTCGTGGCGGCTGAACCAGGCGCCCTCGAACCTCTTCCAGTGTGCCGATGTCTCCGGCTGTCCCGCCGGATCGTGGAAGAGGTCGCCGGCTACTTGCTCCGACGACAGCCCGCGTCACGACGCACTTCGCCGTCCCGAAGTCCAGTCCAACGGTCAGAGGCACAGGTCACCGGCTCCTTACCACAGATTGGAGTCATCGCCCCGATTCCGATGGCGAGACGCCAAGTCGGCGGCATTGTAGGACCCCTGCCGCTGGCTGTCAACTCACCCGGCAGTGTGCCGTGCGAACCGGGTCCTGTGCGTTGACGGCGGGCAGGTGCGCTGCTATACTCCCCTAAGCCGGGGCCGGGCCGGTCGGGGTGGTTCTGGTGGGGGGCGGAGGCGACGTGTTTTACTCGCGAACGCCGGAGTTGGATTGGGAGACCGATGTCTACGCTGAAGCTTAGAGTGGTGATTGTCTGTGTGGTGGCGGGTGCCGCGAGCGGCGGTGTCGCGGCGCTTTCGTGGTTTCGCGCTTGGCCGGGTGCGCTGTTCGCTGTCTGTGGTGCCGTGATCGGCCTCTTGGGCGGCTTTGTTGTCGCCGGCACCATCGCGGGCCGGATCGCCAGCGTCCGCAAGGCGTTCGACTGGTGGCAGCGCTCGGGGTACGAGAAGCCCATTGAGTTCAAGCAGGGCGATGAGTTCGACGTCTTGCAGGATCCCATGGCGGAAGTCGGCGCCGCGCTGCGTGACGTCAAGTCCGCGGCTGTGCAGGAAGCAAAGCGCGTGCAGACGCTGGTGGAGCTGAACTCGTCGCTCGCCACCACGCTCAACCCGCCCGAGGTCCATGACCGCCTCCTGAAGGGGAGCCTGGCGCTGGCTGGCGCCCGCGGCGGTGTGCTCTACTTACCCGACCCCAAGGACCCGCGGGCCTTGGTTGTGCGGAGGATGCGCGGTGAGAGCGGCAACCGGCGGTTGGGCATGCGGACCGCAGTGGGGGAGGGAGCCGTCGGCTCCTGCGCCGAGCAGCGGAGGGTCGTCATCGTGCGCCCTGGCATCCCGGACCACCTGGCCAACCGGCTGGGAACCAGCACCGACGAGAAGAACGCGCTCTACATTCCGCTTACCACCCAGAACGACCTCATCGGCGTGATCGAGCTGATCGGGAGGCTCAATGAGGAAGAGGGATTCACGCAATCCGAGGGCGCCTTCCTTCAAGCGCTGTGCGCGTCGGGCACCGTGGTCATTCAGAACGCTCTCCTGAACCGAGAGCTGACCTCGGCGTTCCTGCAGACCGTGCGGGCCCTTGCCCACGCGGTTGACGCGAAGGACGCCTACACGCAGTTCCACTCCAACCGGGTCGCCGACTATGCGGTGTCGATGGGTCGGGAGTTGAAGCTCAAACCCAAGGTCCTGGACGCGCTGCAGTTCAGCGCGACGCTGCACGACATCGGCAAGATCGCCATCAGCGAGGACATTCTGAACAAGCCCGGCCGTCTAAGCGACGCCGAGTTCGAGATCATGAAGAGCCATGCAGAGCGCGGCGCGGTCATTCTGACGCCGGTGCATTTCCCCTGGGAGGTCCTCCCGGTGGTGAGGCAACACCACGAGCGCTGGGACGGGAGAGGTTACCCTGGCGGGCTCAGCGGGAGCGCCATCCACCTGCACGCCCGCATGGTGTCCCTCTGTGATACCTTCGACGCCATGACCACCAACCGCCCCTACCGCCCGGGTATGCCGGTCGAGAACGCGTTGCAGGAGATCCGCCGGTGTCGCGGTAGCCAGTTCGACCCCGACCTGGTGCCGATCTTCTTGGCGGCGTTCGAGGCGGAGGGCGAGACCATCATGAAGCGCTACGACAGTCAGCCTTTCGGCCACGCGCTTGCGCTGGCCGCCGGTGCCGGTGGCGGCAACGGTAACGGTGGTCGCGCCTCCGGCTGAACCGGCACCGCGCTCTTGGGTAGCGCTACCCGCCGGCCACACCCGCTACCAGCCGTCGCCCGGTCTCCTCGCACTTGCCGCGGATTCTGTCCACGTCCAGTTGGGCGGCTTGTCTGTTCCGAACCACGACCTTGCCGTCCACGATGACTGTGTGTGCGTCGGCGCCGTTGGCGCTGTACACGAGGTGGGACACGACCTCGTGGGTGGGGGTGAGGTGTGGGCGGGTGAAGTCCCACAGGACCACGTCGGCGCGGCGTCCCGGAGTGAGCTGGCCGATTTCGTCGCCGAGCCCCAGCGCTTCGGCTGAACCGCGGGTGGCCAGGGCGAGTGCCGCGCAGGCGGGAAGCGCGGTTGGGTCGCCGGTTGCCACCTTCTGAAGCAGGGCGGCGAGCCGCATCTCTTCCACCATGTCGAGGTTGTTGTTGCTGCACGCGCCGTCGGTGCCAAGGGCCACGGTGACGCCGCGGGTCAGCATCTTCGTGACGGGGGCGACGCCGCTGGCCAGCTTCATGTTGCTGGTGGGGCAGTGGCACACGCCGACGCGGTGCGCGGCCAGCAGACCGATCTCTTCGTCGTCCACCTTCACGCAGTGTGCGGCCACCACGGGCACGTCCAGCAGGCCGAGCTGCTCCAGCGCTCGGACCGGCGTCGCCCCGAACAGCGCGCGAACGTCCCGCACCTCGGTGTCGGTTTCCGCGACGTGGGTGTGTACCGCAAGGCCCAGTTCTCCCGCCGCGTCGCGCACCCGCTTCAGCAGCGGCAGTGGCGTCGTGTAGAGCGCGTGCGGGCCCAGCATCGTCCGGATGCGGCCGTTTGCGGCGCCATTCCATTCGCGGCAGAAGTCGATGGCACGCTCCAGCCGTTCGGGTGCGCCCGGCAGAATGCCAAGCAGGGCCCCGGCTAGACAGGCACGGATGCCGGAGTCCAGCACGGCGCGCCCTCCCGCCTCGAAGAAGTGGTACTGGTCATTGAACGTGGTCGTCCCGCTGAGCAGCATCTCCAGCGCACCCAGCAGCGTCCCCCAGTACACGTCCTCCTCGACCACCCCCCGCTCCGCCGGCCAGATCTTCTCCTGCAGCCACGGCTCCAACGCCATGTCATCGGCGAATCCGCGCAGCAGCGTCATCGCGCAGTGGGTGTGGGCATTGATGAGCCCCGGCGTGACAACCCTCCCGCAGCCGTCGAGTTCCGTCGCGCCGGAGAGCCCGTCCCGCGAAGGGCCCACCTCCACCAAGTCCCGTCCATTGATCCCGACGAAGCCGTCTCGGATGCACTCGCGATCGTCGTTCATCGTGATGACGGTGGCGTGGTTGATGAGGATGTCGAACGCTCGGGGCTCCTCGGGACAGGGCGCTGATCGCAGAGACGCAGAGACGCCAAGGCGCAGAGAACGGGCTGGGGGCTGCTCTCTCAGCGGAAGTCTGCCAGCGACTCCGCGAAGTCAGGCTGCGCGACGCCGCGGTCGGTGACGATGGCGGTGATCAGTGCTGCGGGGGTCACGTCGAAGGCCGGGTTGTAGACTTGGGCGGCGTCGGGGACCATCTGGCGGCCTCCAATGACGCGGACCTCGGCTTCGTCGCGGTGCTCGATGGGGATCTGCGCGCCAGACTCCAGTGCGAAGTCGACAGTGGACAGGGGCGCAGCGACGTAGAACGGAAGGCCGTGGTAGTGCGCCAGGACGGCGACGGAGTACGTGCCGATCTTGTTGGCTGCGTCGCCGTTGGCCGCGATGCGGTCGGCGCCGACGACCACCAGGTCGATCTTCCCTGCCGCCATCAGTTGCCCGGCCATGTTGTCGCACAGGACCGTCGTCGGGATGCCGTCCTTGGTCAGCTCCCACGCAGTCAGCCGCGCGCCTTGCAGGATGGGCCGCGTTTCGTCGGCGTAGACGCTGACCGACTTGCCGGCGTCGCGAGCGCCGCGGATGACCGCCAGGGCTGTGCCGTACTCGGAGGTGGCAAGCGCCCCGGCGTTGCAGTGCGTGAGGACGGTAGCGCCGTCGGGCACCAACTTGGCGCCGAACCGGCCCATCGCACGGCAGCTTTCCGCGTCTTCCCGCTGGATTGCGTCCGCTTCGGCGATCACGCGGGACTTCAGTTCGGCAACCGGCAAGTGCGCGTTCGCCTCGGCAACCTGGCTCATCCGGTCCAGCGCCCAGAAGAGGTTCACCGCCGTCGGCCGGCTGGCGGCCAGCACCTCTCGGGCGGCGGCCAGTTCCCTGAGCAGCTCGGCGCTTGTCGCGGCAGCGCTATGCGCCGCCTCGGCCGCGAGCCCCCATGCGGCCGCGCAGCCGATAGCCGGCGCGCCGCGGACGACGAGCGTCCGGATGGCGTCGGCCACGTCGGCCGCCGAGCGGTATTCGTTGTAGACTTCCCGGTTGGGCAGGAGGCGCTGATTGAGCATGGACACAGCGCCGTCAGTCCATCTGAGCGTGTAGAAGGTGGGCATAGCGGGTTCCTTGGGGTACGGGTCAGAGACCCATGCTACGGGTGGGGAGGACGCCCATTTCGCGGTACTCGTCCAGGGCGTGCCGACAGAGGCAATCGCCTTCGAGGTCGGGCAGGGAGAGCGCCTGTTGCAGCAGCAGCGACAGCGCTCCGAGCTGCGCCTTCATGACCTCAACGACTTCGCCATGGGAAAGGCGTGACTCCGAGATGCCGGCAGCGAAGTTCGTCACCACGGAAACGGTGGCATAGCACAGCTCCGCTTCGCGGGCCAACGTGCACTCGGGGACGCCGGTCATGCCGACCAGCTCGCCGCCCGCGTTGGCGTAGAAGCGGATCTCTGCCGGGGTCTCGAAGCGGGGACCTTCGGCGCAGACGTAGGTCGCGTGATCGGTGATCTCCACCTCAGCGGCCTTCGCCAGGTTCGCCAGCACGGTACGCAGCTTCGGGCAGTAGGGCTCGGTCATGTCAATGTGAATGGCACTGCCTTCGGCGCCGTCGAAGAACGTCGTGGCCCGCAGCTTGGTGAAATCGAGGAACTGGTCCGGCAGCGCCAACCGGCCTGGCGGCAGGCTCCCGGTGAGTGATCCGCAGGCAGAGGAAGCGAGGAGGGTGGTCACGCCAAGTTCCTGGAGCGCGCGGATGTTCGCCCGGTAGTTGATGCGGTGCGGCGGCGTGGCGTGGTCGACACCGTGGCGGGGCAGAAAGTAGACCTCGCGGTCAGCGACGACGGTCCGGAAGCATGTTGCCTCGCCGTAGCGGGTGCTGACGCGAACCTGCTCCGTCTCGCCGACCCAGTCCAGGGCGTACAGCCCGGTCCCGCCGATGATGCCGATTGCCATTCCGTCACTCGCTTCCGGTCAGTCGTTCCAGCGCTCCAGTTTCGTCGGCGGCTGTCGGCCTCCTTCCGGCGTTGAGGGCGGCTCTCCCGTTGGCCCGGCGGTTGGTGTATCATGAGGGACATCTGCCGGACGAGCCGGACAGGGGCAAACGTACTATTGAAGGAGAAATCGCATGTTCAAGAGCCTGAGTCCCGGAGCCGTCGGCCTGGGTGGCCCGCCGGCGGAGATCATGCCGCTGGCCAAGTCGGTCGGCTTCGAGGGGATGGACCCGGCATTGGGAGATTCGCCGGAGGAGATCAAACGGCTCTTCGCAGAGCATGGCATGCAGATGGGCTGCATGGGCTACCCGGTGGAGTTCCGCGCCGGAGACGAGCAGTTCGAGCAGGGCATGGCCGGGCTGGAAGCGATGGCGAAGGACGCCGCCGCGGTGGGGTGCACCCGCTGCGCGACGTGGCTGCGACCGGCCTCTGACACGCTGACGTACGCAGAGAACTTTAAGCTGCACGCAGACCGCCTCCGCCCTGGCGCGGAGATCCTCCGGGAGTACGGCCTCCGGTTCGGGCTGGAGTTCGTCGCGCCGAAGACGTGCCGCACCGGCAGCAAGTATGAGTTCATCCACACGCTGGACCAGGTGCTCGACCTGTGCGAAGCCATCGGCACTGGCAACATGGGCGTCCTGCTGGACGCCTGGCACTGGTACACCGCCCACGGCACGCTTGAGGATCTGAAGAAGCTGCGCAATGAGCTGGTGGTCCAGGTGCACATCAACGACGCGCCGGCCGGTATCGAGATTGACGAGCAGCTCGACAACCTCCGCGCGCTGCCCGGTGAGACGGGCGTCATCGACACTGCTGGCTTCCTGGGGCACCTTCGCGCAATCGGCTACGACGGCCCCGTCACCCCGGAGCCTTTCTGCAAGGCGCTCAACGAGATGCCTCGCGAAGAAGCTGCCAAGACGATTGGCGCGGCGATGGACAAGATCTGGGCGCTGTGAGGGGTGAGGGGTGGTCTGTGACTGGTGAGCAGTGAGGGGCGGACTCGTCAAATCGCGGCTCGCAGTCGGCCGTGACTCACTACTCCACCAATCACTACTCCACCAATCACTACTCCACCAATCACTACTCCACCACTCCACCAGTTCCCACCCATGCACCGTTCTCGCACATACGACGCCACCGGCATCATTCTGCGCAGTCGGCCGTTGGGCGACACGGACCGCATTGCGGTGCTGTACAGCCTGGAAGAGGGGAAGCTCTCGGCGGTGGCGAAGGGGGCGCGGCGGGCGAACAGCAAGCTGGCCGCGGCGGTGCAGCCGTTTGCCCACGGGCGGTTCGGACTGGCGCGCGGGAAATCACTCGACGTGGTCACGCAGTGCCGGCTGGCCGAGTCGTTCTATGAGCTGCGCGTGGACCTCGATCGGTTGACGGCTGCGTGCTGCGTGGTCGAGTTGGTGGACCGCGCCGTCGAGGATCGGCATCCTGACGCGGATACGTTTGCGCTGCTCTTAGGCGCGTTGCGCGGGCTCTGTCCGGCCCCCGATCCGGAGTTGATCTTGTGGACGTTTGGGGTGCAGTTGCTCAGCCGGTTCGGGTACAGGCCGGTGCTGGGCGCGTGCTCGCGCTGCGGGAGCACCGAGTCGCAGGGCGCCCGTTTCAGCCCGTTGTTCGGCGGGCGGCTTTGTGGGGCGTGCCTCGGTCATGACCCCCAGGCGTTCGAGGTGACGCGGGATTCGGTGCAGTTGCTGCGGGCGCTGGTGGAAGGGAGCGCCCAGGGGGGCGACAGCCCGGTGTTGGAGGACCGGACGCGGCACGAGTTGCGGCGCGTCTTCCGCGAGCTGATCGAGCACCGGCTGGACGTACGGCTCCGCAGTCTGGAGTTCGCCGACCGAGTGGGAGGGTGAGCCACGATGCGAAACGCTGAA
>Ga0210015_1003122_pt1 | contig 14845 bp, 16 predicted proteins | sample CryGeymeta201522_FD_185471 | JGI IMG/M metagenome (GOLD analysis project Ga0210015, IMG submission 185471) | Groundwater microbial communities from Crystal Geyser aquifers in Utah, USA - Crystal Geyser metaG 2015-22 (SPAdes) (version 2) | ecosystem: Environmental > Aquatic > Deep subsurface >... | reverse complement strand
TCAATAGTTATTGGCAAAGGAACAAACATTCAGGATAATGCTGTTGTCCATGTGACTAAGCATAATGCCACAATAATTGGTGAGAATGTTTCCATAGGACATAGTGCGGTTATACATAGCGCGAAAATAGGCAGCAATTGTCTTATAGGAATGAGTGCAACTGTTTTGGATGGTGCTGAAATTGGTGATGGTTCGTTGATTGGTGCCTGCGCACTTGTCAGTGAGAATAAAAAAATACCGGAAAACAGCCTTGTTCTTGGTGTTCCAGGGAAGGTTGTGAAAACAGACAAAAAACTTGTGGATATAATAACAAGAAATGCTGAGGTTTACAGGAAACTTGCGGAAGAGCACAAGGCAAAAAAATACAGCAGATATACTGCATTGACTCAAGACAAAGGTTAAATATCAATAAAATTATGCTCTCTACTATGAACCCAGTATGGACCTACAAGGCAAATGACACTATAAGGGATGTATGCATTTCCGGGAACTCGGAATACATAGGCGCAGCATCCTATGATAAAAACATTTATTTTTTTGACAGAACAGGCAGGCTCCTCTGGGAATATGAAACAGGGGGCGTGGCGAGGGATGTTGCAATATCCTCAGATGGGGAGTATATTATAGCATGTTCTGATGACAAAAATATTTATATTTTTGACAGAAATGGAAGAATTGTTTTAAGGTATGAAGCTAAAAACATAGTGAGGAATGTCAGCATATCATCAGACGGAGGATGCGCGGTTGCGGGCTCTGATGACAAAAACATCTATTTTTTTGACAGGAAAGGGAAAATGTGGAACTATGAAACAAAAGGATGGGTTGGAAGGGTTGCTGTTTCATCAAACGGGGAATATGCTGTTGCAGGCTCTGTGGACCATAATGTCTATTTTTTTGACAGAAGCGGCAGACTGTTATGGACATATAAGACAGGGAGCTGGCTTGAGACTGTTGCAATATCATCAAACGGCAGCTATGTGGCGGCAGGCTCTGATGACAAAAACATTTACTTCTTTGACAAAAACGGGCATCTTCTATGGAAATATGAAACCATAAACCCCCCCGTATGCATTAAAGTGTCTTCAGATGCAAACTACATAGCAGTAAGTACTGAGGGGAAAATCTATTTCTTTGACAGAACCGGAAGGTCGCTGTGGCAGAACATAACAGGTTTTGAGGCCCCGGAAACCAAAATCTCAGGTAATGGTGAGATAGTGGTTGCAGGCAGCAGAAACAATCAACTCACAGTTTTTGACAGGGTTGGAAGAAAAATATGGAAGTATGATGCTGGCTCATGGGTTGAAACAGTGGATATCACAATGAATGGGAGATACTGTGTCAGCGGCACGCAGGATGGAGAAATTATTATGTTTGACAATTCTGCTTTCTTTGAAGAAAATGTAAATGAACTCAGAAGAAAAACGGATTACCTTAGAAACATGGGTAAAAACGTTGATGAATCTGAGAACCTGTTAAATTTGTCTCTGAATGCTGCAAAAAATAGGGAGTACACAAATGCTATGAATTATTTGGCAGGATGCAAAAACCTGATTGAAAAATTTGGTGCTGTTCCAATAGAAAAATGTTCATCCTGCCTAAAAAAAATAGAATCTGAATGGAGTATCTGCCCATACTGTGGGAAAAGATTGAAAATATGATAAAACCCTACAAGTTTGAGAACATTTATTATGACGGAAAATATCTTCTCACAAAAAATTTTGGTGGAGGCAGTGTCTACGATGAAAAAATAATTAACGGCTACAGACGCTGGAATCCCAGGAGAAGCAAACTATGCGCCATGCTTCTAAATAAATGTAAAACAATGCCCATTAAAAGAAACAGTATTGTCTTGTATCTTGGTGCCGCATCAGGCACAACCTCCTCATATGTTTCAGACATTGCAGACAAAGGCAGGATTTACTGTGTTGAGTTTTCTCCAAGGGTTTTCAGGGAACTTATATTCATGTGTGAAAAAAGAAAAAATACTGTGCCAATACTTGCTGATGCAAACAGGCCTGAACAATACAGGCACATTGTTGAAAACGTTGATGTTGTCTATCAGGATATTGCACAGAAAAACCAGACACAAATATTTAAAAAAAATATAGAAATGTTTCTTCAAAAAAACGGATACGGTATTATTATGGTAAAGGCAAGGGGTATAGACACGGCTGCTAATCCAAAAGAGGTTTACAAAAAGGTCATTGAGGATTTAAAGGAATTTGAAATCCTTGAAACAGTAATTTAACACCATATGAAAAGGACTATATTGCAGTAATAATCAAAAATGTTTAATGCCCATAACGCTATCAGGTGTACAATGAACAATGAAAAAAATAGTTATATCAGATTAATGAAAATTTTTGGGCCGTTTGCCATAGCAGGGATTGTTATTTTAATACTGTATCTGGCATTAGACTGGGAATCATTCAAAAATCTTGGTGGCATAATGCTCGCATACTTTCTCCCACCACTGGGTAAAGAGTCGTTGATTCCAACAGGGATTCTGGCTCTTCATCTAAACCCTGCGCTTGTTGCCTTATCCATAGCATTCATAGATATAGTATCAGGGCTGTTCCTGATGTGGAATTTTGACCTTGCAAAAAAGATACCTGTGGTGGGCAAATGGATTATTAATTTTGAAAAAACAGGTGCTCAGATACTGAAAAAGAGACGATGGGTTAAAAGACTTGCGTTTTTTGGACTGGTTCTTTTTGTGATGTTTCCGTTCCAAGGCAGCGGCGGTGTTGGTGCAACAATCCTTGGCAGGATAATGGGATTCAAACCATTCAAGGTGTGGTCCGCAGTAATCATAGGTGCAGTTTCAGGATGTTTAATAATAGCATACATCGCATACTACATGGGAACAGCCCTGCTTAACGTGTACGACATAGATTTTGTTAAACTTCTGGGGATAATAATAATATTAGTGGTCATCGTAGTGCTGTATAAGGCATACAGAAAATACCAAAGCAGTAGTCAGTAGTTAGGGGCAAGTAGTTAGTAGATAGGGAAACAGTATTTTCCCCTAATCCCTAACTCCTAAATCCTAGCTCCTTTGTTCGTGGGGAGAGAGTAAAAAATCAATCGGAATTACCATAATGTTTGCGGAATTCCTCCCATTTTTTACTCTCTCTGCGTAAGTTTCTTAGATACAAATTCTCAGAAAAAATTGTTCGTGGGGAGAGAGTAAAAAATCTCAGGTGTGTCAGAGGAAAATGAGATGTTTGTGGGTTGCAAATATTTGCTCTCTCCTATCCACCACATATAATATATGGTTAGTTCTTCTATATATAATTTTCGCAAAATGTTGATATAGCAGGTTCTTTTCTCTATCACAGATGAACAGAACTGTAATAATAGGGTTTGGCGCTGCAGGGTTTTACGCATCAAAATCTGCAATGAGCTCAGGAAAGAATGAAATCACTATCATAGAAAAAAGGAACTATGACATGTTTTCACCATGCGGGCTTCCGTTTGCTGTTGAAGGAATAGTAGATTTTGAGACGTTGAAGCACAATGTTCCTGAAGCAAGCAGGTTAAAGAAAATTCTTGGTCATGAGGTAGTGTCTGTTGATGTAAAAAATAAAACCCTCCAAATCAGGGATTTGAAAAACAGCAATATAAAAACAGTTGGATATGATTCATTAATCATAGCAACAGGCAGCAGACCAATAATCCTTGACCAGGTAAAGAGGTTTTTGGGAAAAGGTGTTTTTGCTGTTTCAAACATAGAAAACACAAAAGTATTGTATGAGCAGGCAAAAAAAAGCAGGAATGCAGTGGTTGTAGGTGGTGGCGCAATAGGTCTTGAAATTGCATGGGCATTAAAAAAAATGGGGTTGAATGTTTCTGTTGTTGAGAAAATGAAAAATCTGCTTCCTAACAATCTGGATGAAGACATGGGCAGGGTTGTTGAAGAATACTTGAAAGCAAACGGTGTAAATGTGTTTCTTGGGAAGGAGGCAAAGATTCTTGGTGAAGAAAATGTTGAGTTTGTGGAAATTGACGGGTCAAGAATAAATACTGATGTTGTGGTCATGGCAGTCGGCTCAACCTCAAACATTGATTTCATAAAAAATACCGGGATTGAAACAGAAAAAGGCATAATAGTAAATGAGAAAATGGAAACAAATATCAAGGATGTTTACGCCGCAGGGGACTGCGCAGAAACATTCTATCTAATAAACAGGAAAACAGCAGTAACGAGGCTGGCAACAGCGGCATTCCAGCAGGGAGAAATCGCAGGTATAAATGCCTCAGGGGGTAACGCAAAATATGATGGAACGCTTGGAACATTTGTCTCAATGATAGGGGAAATGGAGGTTGCGTCAACCGGCTTCAATTCCGAAACAGCAAAAAAATTTGGATATGATGTTTTAACTGGAAAGGCGAAGGGGAGAACAAAACCTGAATGGATGCCGAACAGCAAAGAAATAATTGTGAAAATCATTGCTGACAGAAGCGGAAGAATACTTGGAGGACAGGCAATCGGAGACAATGCAGGATGGAGAGTCAATATGGTAGCGCTTGCCATCAGAAACAACTTAAGTATTTTTGAACTTGCAAAAGCAGACATGTCATATTCACCGCCAGTTTCAGAACTTGTAGATGCGCTTACAATGGCTGCAGAATTTGTAGGTAGAAGAATCAAATCAAGTAGTCAGTAGTCGGTAGTCAGGGATTATGGTTTAGGGAAAAAGTATCGTTCCCTAGCCTCTAACTACTTATAAAATAGGCAGCAGCTTTTCAATCTCCCAGTCAGTAACCCTGGACCTGTACTCATCCCATTCCTTATGCTTTATGTAAAGATAATGCTTGAATAAATGTTCGCCAATGATTTCTTTAACAAGACTGCTTTTATTCATGTAGTAAAGCGCCTCCCCGAGGTTTGATGGGAGTGAGCCTATACCATGTTTTTTCCTTTCCTCGTTTGTCATCCTATAAATGTCTTTTTCAACAGGCTCAGGAGGGACAATCTTTTCTTCCACACCTTTAAGTCCTGAGCCAAGCATAACAGCAAACTGCAGATAAGGATTACCTGCAGGGTCAGGGTTTCTAACCTCAACCCTAGTTTTCATTTCCCTTCCAGCAGGAACCCTGATTAAAGCGCTCCTGTTTCTGTTTGCCCAAGAAATGTAAACAGGCGCCTCGTATCCTGGAACAAGCCTTTTATAACTGTTAACACAGGATGCAAGAACAGCGCAGGTTTCCTTTGCATGTTTCAAAAGACCGCCCAGGAAGTAGAATGCATTTTTGCTTAACCCATGCCTGCCTTTTTTTTCATGGAATACGTTTCCCCCTTTCTTAACAAGTGAGAGATGTACATGCATACCTGAGCCATTTTCACCAAAAAACGGTTTTGGCATGAAGGTTGCATAAAGAGTGTGTTTCAACGCAATGGTTTTTGTCACATACTTCATCATTGTTACCCTGTCAGCACTTGTTACTATATCAGAGTAGGTTAAATCAATCTCATGCTGTCCTGGCGCTACTTCGTGATGGGAGGCTTCAACATCAAAACCCATTTTGTTCAAGTACATAACGATTTCTTTTCTAACGCTGTCTCCTCTGTCTCTCATTAAATCAAAATACCCGCCTGAATCAGATGGTTTTGCAATAGGCTTGCCTTTTTCATCAAGGTTAAGAAGGAAAAACTCGTATTCAGGACCAGCATTTGCAGTAAAACCCATTTCTTTTACTTTTCTCACAACCCTTTCCAAAACATACCTTGGGTCACCCTCAAATCTTTTTCCTTTTGAATCATAAATGTTGCATAGGAACCTCGCTGTTTTTAAATCATTATTTGTCCATGGAAGAATCAAAAATGTAGATGGATCAGGCATAAGCCTCATGTCTGATTCCTCAATTGTTGCATAGCCAAGCACAGATGAACCGTCAAAAAAAACGCCTTCATCAACTGCTTTACCAAGTTTCTCCGATGGTATTGTCACATTTTTAACAGTACCAAGTATATCTGTGAACTGCATCTGAATAAACTTAACCCTTTCTTTTTCTATCTCTTCAAAAATTTTTTCTTCCGTTTTCATCAAAACATTAAGGATAATGTATTAGAGAATATTTAATTGTTTACATCTTAGTAAAATTTAAGATAACATAAACATATTACAGTTTCCCTTAGGGGGAAGGTAAGAAAATGGTAGAAGAAATAAACCCATTTGAAAACGCACAAAAACAACTTGATATAGCAGCAGAGAAAATGAAACTTGAACCATCTGTTCATGCAATACTTAAAGAGCCTATGAGGATACTTGAAGTTTCATTTCCTGTTAAAATGGACGACGGTGAAACAAAAACCTTTAAAGGATTCAGGGTGCAGTACAATGATGCTAGGGGACCAACGAAAGGGGGTATTAGATTTCATCCTGATGAAACATTGGATACTGTGAAAGCACTTGCTGCATGGATGACATGGAAATGTGCGGTTGTTGACATACCTTATGGTGGCAGTAAGGGTGGTGTTATCTGCAATCCAAAGGAAATGTCCCAAGGAGAACTTGAAAGGCTCAGCAGAGGATACATTAGGGCTATTGGCAGGTTCATAGGTCCTGAAAAGGACATACCAGCACCAGATGTTTATACAACCCCACAAATTATGGCATGGATGATGGATGAGTACAGCAAACTAGAAGGCTACAACGTCCCTGGAATGATTACAGGCAAGCCGATACCGCTTGGCGGCTCATTAGGCAGAGGTGATGCAACAGCAAGAGGTGGAATGTACATTTTAAGGGAGGCGGCTAAACATATTGGTCTTAATTTAAATAATGCCACTGTGGCAATACAGGGATACGGTAATGCTGGTCAGTTCGCCGCAAAACTTGTCACAGAAATGTTTGACTCAAAAATAGTAGCGCTTAGTGATTCTAAAGGTGGAATCTACAATGAAAAAGGGTTGGACTGGAAGAGGGTATTAGAGCATAAGGAAAAAACAAAAAGTGTTACAGGATTTAATGGAAGCAAGCAGATATCAAATGAGGAATTACTGGAACTAGAGGTGGATGTTCTTATCCCATCAGCATTGGAGAACCAGATCACAGAAAAAAATGCGGATAAAATCAAAGCAAAAATAGTACTGGAACTTGCGAATGGTCCAACAACACCGGAAGCAGATAAAATACTGTATAAAAACAAGGTATTTGTTATCCCTGATTTCCTTGCGAATGCTGGAGGAGTAACAGTATCATACTTTGAATGGGTGCAAAACACATACGGTTACTATTGGGAGGAAGAAGAGGTCAGGGAAAAGCTTGATAAAAAAATGACAAAGGCATTCAAAGATGTTTTGGAAATGGTGAAGAAATACAATGTGGATAACAGAACTGCTGCATACATGGTTTCTGTTGACAGGGTTGCAGAAGCAATGAAACTCAGGGGTTGGGTGTAAAGCCCTTTTTCTGTTTTTATTTTTCTTTTTTCAGTATTTTCCACGCGCCAAAAAATCTCTGCATAACAGTAATCTGACCTGCAACAGCAAAATAAAGCATAACCCATTCAACAAACGTGAATTTCCAAATAAGAATTATTCCCTGAGCTATGAGCAGATACTGGATTAAAGGCAGAGTAATAAGGATAACAAGCCTGTCAGCCCTTCCAAGAACACCTGAGTAGATTCTTCCAGCGCCTACAGCCTGAGCCTGCGTTCCAAGATAACTTGCAAGGAGAACACCGAGAATTGCAAGAAAGCCAATAATATTGCTGCAATAAGGGGAAAACATTATGCCTCCAAGAATAAAAACATCAGCATACCTGTCAAGAACATGGTCCAGGAAATCACCTCTCTTTGATATCTTTCCTGATATTTTTGCAACAGTACCATCTAATGCGTCAAGGAATGCGTTAATAAAAATGAAAAGGGAGGCAATTAAAAGCAGGGATGAATTAAATCTTGTTAAATAAAATGCGTATCCTCCTAGAAAAGCAAAAAGAAGCGCGAAAACTGATAAAAGATTTGGATTAACCCCTGCCATTTTTTTCGCAACAGGATTCAGGATTTTGTTTCCAATGCCTCTATACCTATCCAGCACCATTAGACATTCCCCTTTTCTCTTTCCTTTTTTAAGGGATTGCACAGCAATCCCTTCTTCTTTTTCTTTTCCGCCAGTCGCTTTTCTTTTTCTTCTTAAGAAAAAGAAAAGGGCTGTACCATGTTAATATTTCCTCTGACCAGTCAATATTACCGACTTCATAATTCTTAAATCTACCGCTTAATATTTCCTCTACTTTCTCAGCAACCTTTTCCTTGCTAATGTTTGTTGTGTCTATCTCATAAACCTTTTTGTGTTTTTCCAGTGATTCAACGGTTATGACATCAACTGCCTCTGCCTCAATGTTTTCCATAATCTTTTTTTTAGGATATTTTTTCTTTCCCAGCCTTTTCCCCAGTATTTTTGGTGAACACCTAAGCACAATTATCATGTCAACGGAAAGTAGATGCGCAAGATGCCCTTCAACAATGAGTGTTTTTCCTTTATTTTGTTTTTTGATATAGCCATTTAACTTTTTCATATCCGCAATCCTGCATCTTCTTTCCCTATCATAACCAGAGATAAAATTATGTTGCTGGATAATTTTATTCAAATTCATAATAATATATTTCCTCCTTAAAATCTTTGAAACAGAGCTTTTCCCTGTCCCTGGTGTGCCTGTTAATGCGACAATCATCAAATGTTTATGATGTTCCATGCATATTAAGGTTTATCAAGTAGTTAGGGGTCAGCAGTCAGTGGTTAGGGGAAACTGTTTTCTAATCCCTATCTACTAACTGCTTACATAAAGATTTATAATCCTCAATGCCGTTACAAAGGGGTGGTGATTCATATGAGAAAAAATGTTGATGCTGACAGTATAAAGGTAAAGGAAATAATGACTCAGAAGATAGTAGCGACAGCACCAGAAAAACAGGTTTCTGAGGTTCTTGGAATGATGAGGAAAAATGACGTCCATGAGGTACCTGTTATAGAAAGAAACAAACTTGTAGGTCTTGTAACATATAATCATCTGATTAGAAGAAGGAAGCTCGCGTTAACATCACATGTTCAATCTGTTATGGTTTCTCCACCCAGTATTTCCCCGGATGATTCCTTAATCACAATATCTGATGTTTTACTCACAAACGGGTTCAGGACAGTGCCTGTCACAGAAAAGAAGAAGATAATAGGTATGGTGTCAAGAACTGATGTAATCAGGGCAACAAAAACGATAGGGGAGATAACAGAAATGCCTGTTGGAAGAATAATGACCTCTAATCCTGTATGTGTTAGAGAAAACGAGGGTGTTATTAAGGCAAAGGATACAATGAGGGACATGGGTATCAGAACACTACCTGTAGCAGACAAAAATGGGAATATTATTGGTGCATTTGGATTAAAGGATATCAGCAGTTTTTTTGAGGCAAGCAGAAACAAATCCTCAAGAGGTGAGGTTTCCGGTGAGCGTATCCCTGTAAATATTGAGGTGAAAAGCGTTATGCATTCACCACCTATCACTGTGGACCAAAAAGCAAATGTTGGAGCAGTCATTGACCTGATGACCCAACACAGGATTTCATCAGTTATTGTGGAGGAGAGACAGAAACCTGTTGGCATTGTTACACAGGCAGACATATTAGGTTTACTTGCAGGTTTAAAGGAAAGGAAGGACGTATATGTTCAGATAACAGGGCTGGAGGAAGACGCATCGGTGTACAATGTCATGTATGAGGTAATAGAGAAATATCTGAAAAGGATAAGCAAAATGCTGACACCACAGATGCTTATGCTACATGTTACTACATATCATCCAAAAGGGAAAAACGCAAAGTATTCTGTATCAGCAAAATTAAATACACCCAGGAAACTCTTTGTCTCAAAATCTAGGGCGCAATTATATCAGTGGGATTTGATGAAATCTCTGGATGAGGTCATGTCCCATCTTGAAAGAATGGTGAGAAGGGAAAAGGAAAAAGAAAAGGATATAAGAAAAAGAAGCAGTAAAAAAGAAAGGGCTGAACTGAAAAAGGAAACAGGGAGATAAGTAGTTAGGGATAGGGGAAAAAACTTTATTCCCTGTCCCCTGACTACTAGATACTATTCACAGTTCCCAGTATCTTTTCTGCACATCCATCACTTTTTCAACAATCCTTTTCCCAGTATCAAAATTATCATTAACATTTGTGAACTCATAACTCATTTTTTTATTATGCCAAAACCCAACTATGCCTGCAACCACCTCTGACAGGGCATCAACATTGTACCCACCCTCAAGAACAAAACATAATTTGCTGTCACAAACATTTTTTGCTAAATTTGTTATTTTTTCACACAGCGAAACGTAGCCCAAGCTTGAAAGACTCAAACCGCCTAATGGGTCCATGTAATGCGCATCCCCTCCAAAACTAACAAAAATTATCTCAGGACTAAACTGATTAACAACCGGTTTTATTGTTTTTTCAAAAGCCAAATCAAAGGATTTGTCGCCGCAACCTGAAGGAAAAGGTATGTTCATGTTGAATCCTTCACCATTCCCTTTTCCTGTTTCCTCAATCCTTCCTGTTCCAGGATAAATACCAGTCTGATGCGTTGAAATGTAAAGAACGTCTGAGTCTTCATAAAAGATGTCCGATGTTCCATTGCCGTGATGCAAATCGATATCAATGATTGCTGTTTTTTTGTTCAAATTTTTCACGCCTACTGCAGCATTGTTGAAGTAGCAGAAACCACCACCATAATCTTTTCCTGAATGATGACCTGGTGGTCTGACAAGTGCAAAAACAGGTTTTTTGTTCTCAAAAGCATATTTCGCTGCTGTTATTGTTCCTCCTGCCGCAAGACTTGCTATATCAAATGTTTCCTTGTGCACAGGTGCCTCAAAATCTATAAAACCAGCATTTTTTATTGTGTTGATATAATCAATGTCATGCACCCTGCTTATTTGCTCAGCAGATGCTTTCTCAGGAGATAAAACATTAAACAGTTCTTCCTTTTTCAATCTTTCAACAATTCCCCTTAGTCTTTTCGGACTTTCTGGATGTCCTGGACTCAAAATATGTTTCTGATAATCAGGATGATAAACAATCATGAGCAGGGCATGTGTTTGGAAATAAAAATATGTTTGGGCAAACTTCCCAGTTGACTAGTCGCAACAATTTTTGTGTTTATGAGGCTGGGAAGTTTGGGAAGCTTTAAATCAATTGTAACACATAACAACCTGTGAACAAAAACCTGAAAGCAATTGGAACAGGGCTAATTGTTATCGCATTGCTTAATTTGCTTGTTTTTATCCCTGGTGCTGGATGGTTCCTGATATTCACACTTGCGCCATTACTCGCAGGGTATTTCTCAGGGAGACAGGTAAAGAACTGGAGGAATGCCTTGTGTGCTGGTGTTATCTGGAGTGCAATCCAAATCATAATATTTATGACTGTTTTAAGCAGCATTTTTACATTCCTCAGCATATCCCTTGGGGTTTCAGAGTTTTTCATCATCATCTTGGTTTTTGTTTTTAACACTAATTTTTGTGTGCTTGGAAACAGAAGCGCATAACTCCTGAATTATCACAGCAACAGCAAGACCTGTGAGAATGCCTGCAAGTCCTCCTGTTATTAATCTAATTATGTTTGTGCTTTCCCAGAAACCAAACAACTGCCCCATACCATCTATACCAACGGGTCCTAAACCAATAACTATCCACTGCCATTTGAAATCAACATACCTGAAAACGGCAATGCCTGCACCTATCACAAGCCCAAGAAATATTCCAGAGCATCTTGAACAATACGCCATCTGGTTACCATTCAGGAAAAAACTTCTTGATGCCTTTTGATGGCAGAAACTGTCACCTGTAGAATAAACAAATTTTGCACATGGGTTCATGGTGTTTGTTTGATTTTGAAAATCCACAACCCCGACTTTTCCTTTTTCATCAAAGTTCACACTGTTAGAGGGAAGTGTGTATGGAATGATTAACAGCAGGAGGAACCAGGTCAAGCAGATGATAAAAAACAAGAGTTTTGATTTACTCATCTGAACTCATCCCTTGAGGTAATAAGAAGTATTAATGAAATAATGCTCAGTAATGCGCCTATAAAAAAACCAAGCGCTGGTATGCCCATTATTGCTCCTATGACCGCTATTCCAAAATGTTTTCTTTTTAATGCAAACACCCCGCCAAGCATGGTGAAAACTGATAAAACAACTATCACATCCTCTATAGGGGTAAATGAATATCCGCATTTCGGGCATTTCACATCCATATTATGCAGTATAGAGATGAACGGATTTAAATATTTTTACATAAACATTATCAGGGCCATTACCAGAAAATTAAGCATCCAGTGACCAATCATAAAGCCAAGAACATTTTTTGTTTTTGAGTAAACAAAACCTGTGATTATCCCGGAAAATGCTATAAAAAGTAATGCCCCTGCACATCCCATCAAATCCTTTAACCAGAACAACTCATACACATGTCCAAGCATCCATGCTATTATCTGGGCATACATTCCATTCATTTCACCAAATCCTTTTGCAATCTCTGCCTGGATTATTCTTTTAGTGAAAAAATCAACAGGCATAACATTCATAATGATAAGCAGGTTGTAGACTGCAAAGTCCCATCCTTTAACATTGAAAACATCAAAAAACCCTGGATTAAAAAAATAGTAGGATATAACCCATAAAAACAGGAGAAGATAAACAAGGATTCCGTAAACAAAACCTTTATCAATTTTACCTAATCTTAATGTTTTTTTCAGTAGAAACAAGAGCAACCCTGGTAACATCATGAATGAAATAAAAACAGAGATTTGATGATGATAAACATAATTTTTCAGGAGGAATTCTAATGCAAAAAACATTACCGTAGAGATAATGCATATCAAACATAGGTTTTTCAGGATTTTTTTCTGCTCACTGTCCACGTTCATTCCGTCCTTCTATGGAACACTTCCATTGATATAAGCAGCGGAATGAAAAACCATAAAAACAGTGAAAGAAAAGGTGCCCAGTATGGTATTCCCTCGGGCCGAATGCCTTTTCCGCCTGCAAGTATTCCGAGACTCCGCTCATAGGCGCCTATCGGTGAGAACAAATCAATCTTACTACTGAGCAGATTATATTCAGGGTTTGTCTGAATTGTTTCCATAGGCATGCCTATCAGGTATGCTATGCTTAACGGTACAAGCGTCCAGAAAAGAGTGAAAAGAAACCATATCCCTATCCCTGACAGGATTGCTGTTCCCAGGGTTTTTGAAATTGTTGAGAAAATCTGCTGTATCGAAATAAATATTCCAAAAAATATTACTGTAAAAACAATGAAACCAAACATCATCTTTTCTGACGGCATTCCTGCCACATTTGTAACAGATAACACTGCGCATACCAGCATGATTATTCCTGGCAGGCTCAGCGCGCCCCACAGCCCAAGAAACTTTCCAAGCAGGATTTCCCTTTTGGATAACGGCCTGCACAGAAGAAGGTCAAGTGAGTTAGCCAGTTTCTCCTTTACAATGCTGTCGAATGAAATTGATATGGCTGCTATTGAGCCTACAAACGCAATGAATGAGGCAGATATGAAAAGAACTGCATTCGGTCCCATGCTCAGTGCCTCTGCTATCTCAGGATTCGGAATCATCCCAGGTTTCGTTGAAAGAACTGCCAGACCGTAAGCGCTCCCAATTACTGCAAGCGCAAATAATATTAGGAGTATGAGCATCCTTACACTTTTCAGGTTTGAGAAAAACTCCCTCTTTGCTATCGCAAAAACACCCTTAGGATTCATTTTGCTCACCTGTGAGTTTCAGGAATATTTCCTCCAGACTTGGTTCTGTTACCCTTATTGAGCTGACTTTCACCCTGTTTCTAACCAAAATCTCATTAACTGCAGGGGATACATTCCTGCTGCAAACAACATTAATTCCTGTCCCAGTTTTTTCTACCCTCAGAACATCAGACATCTTTCTAACAACGTCCAGCACATTATCGGTTATTCCCTCCGCATCAATAAAAACATTCATTTGTGTTTTCATCCCTATTTTTTTGCTGAGGTTTTCAATGGAATCAACCGCAATTATTTTTCCCTTGTTGAGAATGCAAACCCGGTCGCACATCTGTTCAACCTCTGATAAAATATGGGATGACAGAAACACTGTAACACCCTCATTGTTCAGGTCTTTAACCAGTTTTCTAAACAAACTTATTCCTTTTGGGTCCAGGCCTGTTGAAGGCTCATCCAGAATCAAAATTTCAGGGTCGTTAATCAATGATGATGCAAGCGCAAGCCTTTTCTTCATACCGTGCGAATAGGTTTTCACCTTTTTGTCAGTGAAATCATCTAATCCAATCCTTTCCATAAGTTCTTTTGCTTTTTTTCTTCTATCAGAAAGACTATAAAACTCAGCGTAAAAACACAGCAAATCTATTCCTTTCATCTCACCATAAAAACCAGGCGTCTCAGGTATTAATCCAATGTGTTTCTTTGCTTTCACATTATCCAGAATAGAATCATATCCGCACACACTCACCCTGCCGCTGGTCGGTCTTGATAAACCTGAAATCATCCTGATTGTTGTTGTCTTACCAGCAGCGTTAGGTCCTAGGAAACCAAAAACCTCTCCTTTCTCAACCCTGAAACTGATGCTGTCAACAGCAGTGAAACTTTTCCTGAAACCTTTGAAAACCTTTGTCAGGTTCTGCGCCTCTATCACACACATAATAAGGTGTTTGCCTGTTAAAAATGTTTTCTCATAACCGAAAGGATAATCTGTGAATATTTATATATTCTTTATTAAGCTCCCACAGAGGAATTTGTAGAAAATCCCTCTTGGTCGCAAATTACCCTCGTAATT
>Ga0210015_1003111_pt1 | contig 14894 bp, 14 predicted proteins | sample CryGeymeta201522_FD_185471 | JGI IMG/M metagenome (GOLD analysis project Ga0210015, IMG submission 185471) | Groundwater microbial communities from Crystal Geyser aquifers in Utah, USA - Crystal Geyser metaG 2015-22 (SPAdes) (version 2) | ecosystem: Environmental > Aquatic > Deep subsurface >... | reverse complement strand
ATCGTTTTGCAGCGTGATATGACTCTTTCAACTTCCGATACAGTGGTCTTCCCTCGCTACCTGAGTAATTCGCACTGGACGGATCATCGCCCATCACCAATGCGGTCACCTCGTCGCCAGTGAAGTCAGAGGCAACATGCCAATGCTCCAGGCTTACCAATGGACTTTGTTGCTTCACCATGGTGTCACGCAGCCTTAAGTGGGACCACGGCACCGCCCGCAGCAAGTTTGTCTAGGTAATCAGCCCATTGCTGCATCATGGTCGTTCGCTGCTTCAGGTATTTAGTCCTGTTGTAAGCACGGCCATTGGCATCTTTGACCGCATGCGCCAATTGCGCCTCGATCACCAGCGGGTCAACTTCTAATTCTTCAGCAATCAGTGTGCGCGCGGTTGCCCGAAAGCCATGCACACTTTGTACGTCTGGACCATATCCAAGTGTTAGGAGTGCCGCACGTAAAGTGTTGTCGCTGATCGCCCTGTCGTGGCTGCGCTCACCGTAAAAACACAACGCACTATGGCCAGTGATCGGTTGCAGTTTGCGGAGTATTGCCAGGGCTTGCGTTGGAAGTGGGACTAAATGGGGATCGCCATTCTTCTTTCCGTCGACACTGCGCTTCATGCGAGCAGCAGGAATAGTCCATAGTGCGCCGTCAAGGTCGAATTCTGCCCAAGCCGCCATTCGCAGTTCGCCAGGTCGCTGAAACAGCATGGGTGCCAATTGCAACGCGGCGCGGACAATTGGTCCACCTTGATAGCCACGAATTACCCGGATCAGTTCACCCACTTTTTTGGGATCAGTGATGGCCGCAAAGTGTTTGCCGTGATGAGGCTTCAATGCGCCGCGAATATCAGGGGCGATATTGCGAGGTGCCCGTGCCGTTGACACCGCATGGTCCCATACCTGCCCTGAAGTGGTCAATACCCGGTGCGCCACGTCCAGCGCCCCACGCTCCTCCACCCGCCGAATTACCGCCAGGAGTTCAATTGCCTCGATCTCTGCAATGTTGCGGTCACCTAGGAACGGGAAAAGGTCTTTTTCCAGGTTGCGCTTCTCCCGGATGGCGTAATGACTGCTCCAGCTTTCAAGTTTGGTCGCGTACCACTCAAGCGCCGTGGCCTTGAAAGTGTTTGCCGCTGGCGTAATTGCCTTCAGCTTTTCGACCTTACGCAATTGCACTGGGTCACGGCCTTCAGCTTTTTGTAGCTTCGCGGCATCACGTGCCTTCCTCGCGGCGGCCAAAGTTACGTCGGGATAGTTTCCCAACGCCAACTGCTTTTCCTTGCCCGCGATCCGATATTTGAGAAACCAACGCTTTGATCCTGCCGGACTAACTTGCAGGTACATGCCACCTGCGTCGGTAAAGCGAGCCTGCTTCTTTTCAGGGGGACAAACAGCATTTTTGCACTGGGCATCGGTCAGCATGGGGGTATAGCTCCGTTAAATTGCAGGGGATACAACGGGGGAAATCTGCTGTCTTCATAGGGAAATGGGGGTACAAACCACCTGTTTCACCCAGAAATTCCTTCTGTACCCCCTCTTGTACCCCCGTCTTGAACTGGCAGTCAGTATAGGCCTTTGTATGCCAATGCAACGTAACTCTTTGATTTACCAATGAAAAAGGCCTCTGAGTATCGCTACTTAGAGGCCTTTATCGTTCGTAATGGTCGGTGTGAAAGGATTCGAACCTTCTACCCCTTGCACCCCATGCAAGTTTTGGTAAATCCAGCAAGATTCACAAAAGTCCAACAATTTCACTAAATTCATATAAATCAACAAGTTATTTCAATATTTGAAAATCACGTTGTCCAATGCCGTTCATCAATTTACAATAAAAGCCAGCGCTTCGGTTGGGACAATGGTTGTGACAATGGGCGAGTGGTTTAAAACTACAAAGGATTCAAAATGACATTGACAGTCAGGGAACTGGCAGCATTGACTGCCGCCGACAAAGGACGTAATTTAACAGACGGCGGGTCCCTCAAAGGCAAAGTCTATGTGGCACGCGACGGCGCTGTGTCGGTGCAGTTTCGCTTCGCTTACAAGCTGCGCGGCAAGTTTCGCGAGGTACTGGTGGGTACTTGGCCCAAGACCGGACTGGCTGATATTCGAAAGGCGCGCGACAGCTTTCGTGTTCAGGTTCAGGCTGGCATTGATCCGGTGGAACAAAGCCAACTCAATCGTCAAAGCAAAGAAGCCCACCGCGAGGCTGACCGACTAAAAATCGAAGCGGACGGCCAGCAAGCCATCCAGGAACAAAAATTGCGACTGCAAGAGCTTGCCGAAAAACAGGCTCGAATGACTGTGGTTGGATTGTTCGAAAAATGGAAACAACTCGATTTAGCCGAGCGCGACGACCAAGGCAACGAAGCACGGCGCTCATTCACCCGCGACGTCTTTCCGCTGATTGGTGAAATTTCCGTCACCGACGTGACCAAGGCGCACATCCAAGAGATCGTGGACACCATCAAGGCGCGCGCGACGCCATCCAGAAATATGGTCCGTACCGCCAAAAAGACACTTAGTGATTTGCGGCAAATGTTTGGCTTTGCCATGGATCGGGATTATGTAAAAACCGACCCAACAGCACGCATCAAGAAACACAAAATTGGCGAAGACGTTGAACGCAATCGCGTGCTCTCGGAACCAGAGCTGATTGACTTCTTCCACAAACTGCCCAGCGCAGCGCTGGCCGAGACGAGCCAGATAGCACTGCTTTTACAACTGTCCACACTGGCCCGCATCGGCGAGGTGCTGACTGCTCGCTGGGCTGACGTTGATTTTGAGCGACGTCTTTGGCGCTTACCAGACACAAAAAATGGCAAGGATCATCTGGTGTGGGTGAACGACCTTGCGCTACAGCAACTTCAACTTCTGCACGCCCTCACCGGCCTTACCCCATGGCTATTTCCGGCGTCTCGGCCAAAAGAGGGAGCGGCTGACTTTACTGATCATGTATGTGAAAAAACAGTCACCAAACAGGTTGCTGACCGACAGCGACCAGGCAATGAGCCCATGGCTGGTCGCTCCAAACAAGTTGACGCCCTCGTGCTAACGGGCGGCAAATGGACACCGCACGATCTGCGCCGCACTGGCGCGACGATGATGGCCGAACTGGGTGTCATGCCCGACGTCGTCGAGAAGTGCCTGAACCACACCGAAGAAAACAAGGTGAAGCGAATCTACCAGCGTGCCAGTTATGAGGCCGCCATGCGGGAAGCCTGGCGCCTGCTTGGTGAGCGCCTGGCACTTCTTCATTCGCGCGCCATTTGATCTGCACTGAGCCCCAGACTCACTTCAACCCAGCATTTGCCTGACCTGGCGTATTAGCTCTCGCAATTGCTTCCTTTGCGCCTTTGCTGCCTTGGTATGCTGCCCCGAAGTGATAGGCCTGCCAGTTGACAAGCCACCATGCAAGCGGCAGCGACCATTTGCCATCGGTGGTTTCTGACAAGGCATTCCGGTTGACCGCGCATGCGCACCACAAATCGCTTTCATGGGGTAATTCATAATTTTTCTCCTTTGACCCCAGGCTGCACGTTGCCAATCACTGCCTGACCCCCGCCCTCAATGTTGACGCGCTCAATCACAATCTTCTGTTCACCCGTCGCGCGATAGCGTTTCAAGGTCAGCATGCCCCGTTGAAAGGTCTCCATTGCCCGAAGGCTCAGGTTGAGCATTTTGACGGCGACCTGTGGATCGGCCTGCAAGTTGGCTTTGCCAGCGTAACTCATGGCTGTACTGTGCAACACGGCCAATTGATGTGCTGCCATCACCTCCAGACTGTTGCGCGCGCCAATCGTCGCCACAGCATCAAGTGCCAATGCGGCGCTGTCGACGCCGATTCGGGTCACCAGAGCCACGCGTTCTGCCTCGGCTTCGAGCGCCACCACACCAGGCACGCTTGGCGCGCCAGTGGTATTGGTCCCAACTGAAAGCGCACCTTGGTGTTCAGTTGTGCGGCAATCCGCTAAGTCATCTTGCGCCAGCAGCGCAGCAGCCTCAGCGGCGTAGACATCTTCGACCTGAACAGCCTCACCAGCCAAATATGCCCTGGCGATGTCGGCCTTGCCACGGGCGGCGCGCTGAACCAGCTTGGCATGGCGGGTCGCGTTGTCCCTGCCGAGTCGATTTATTTCGGCGCAATCATCACAGACCCAGCCGCCATCGCAAGCGGCCAGTTGCTTGGTGGCACCACACAACGCACAGCCTGTCATGATTCAACTATCCCGGCATCCGACAGGCGCAACGCAAGGCGGTGCTGCCAGTGGTCATGGCCAAGGGCATTCAGCAGATCAGTTTCAGTCGCGCCACGCGCCAGCAGTCGCTCCAACGTTCGGCGCAGTTGCTGTGTCTCTGCTTTCGCCTCGTCACGATGTCGCTCAAAGACAACTCGGCCAGCCAGTTCAGCCAAGGTTTTACTTAAGCGTGCCATATCGCCTCCGACAGTAAATAGCGACTGGCTTTAAAACCAGCGCCTTTTGACACCAAAGTCAAAACGCCATCAGAAACCAATAGCGACAGCATCTTTGCCGCATCAGAGTGATTGATGCCCAACAACTCCGCTGCTTTTCGCGCACCAAGGAAAAACGGTTCCGGTTTGCTGTGCGACTGCAGTGCCATGCATATTCGCACCAACTGGTCGCCAGCGCCTCCATATTCCAGGACTTGCACAGCCTCTGGCAACGCTGCTAACGGGTCCATTTTGTCCAAGGCGCAGCGCAAAGCTGCCCCCGGCAAATCCTTCACCCGATCCCAACCGTGTAGAAAATCGAACCATGAAACAGAAAAGTCTTTGGTACCAATGACATCAAGATAAGTCTCGTACCACAAGGTCACCATTACCCTCTGCTCAGACCTGGTCATATCAGGCTGTGTGCCCTTGAGATGCCGAGCCAATTCAAATAGACAGCGATTGCGCATCCCAACCCTGGTCGGCACAGCGCTGGTTGGCAGGCCACTTACAGAGGAAGCAGAGGATACTGAGGATTGATTTTGTTTCCTCTGTCTCTTCTGTAAATCATCCCCACGAATCGCGCTGGCCACCTCCAAGAAACCCGGCAGTGCCACCAAGGGTCCTGGCTTGATGGCGTGGCCGGTCACCGTCAGATAGCGCCCTCTTGCGTACAACTCGGCATGGATGCCATCAATCTGACCTCGTGTGCCCTTGATGTCCTCGCCGTAGCCAAACCCCCGCAGCCCGGTGCCGCTCGGGCTAAGCTCGATGTACTGGCACCCAACACGCTCCAGCAGTCCCATGGCCGCAGGCTCCGGCCCATCAGCGTGCACACACTTATCGAGATCGACGCCAACAATGCCATCTTCCTCAACCGACAGCACAAAGCCAACGCCGAATTGCCCACCCTGCTCAAATGCAGCCTTAGTCTGAGCAAAGGTACCCCAAGTGCTTGGGTCAGTCGCACTGGCCCTGCGATTGATGGCAGTCGGGCGATAGGGTATCTTCGCCCCTTTCCAGTTCACCCATCGCGCCACGCACCGCAACTCTGCCGGTATGGCTTCAAAATCAGGCGTCAGGTATTCCACTGCCTTCATACAGCCCCCTTGATGGCGTCAAACACCACCTGCCGATGCGCCTCGACATTTGCCGCATCCTGCGCCTCCAGTTCAACTTGGGCGTCGAACTCAACCATATCAATCACCGACTCAATCGCCTCGCGCAACTTGGACTGCAATAGCTTGACGGGTGCCGCGTCAAGTTCGACAACCTTGCTGCCATACTTGTCAACAAACTTCTGATAGTTGGGGCTCGAAGCCTTGGCATCCATGTCACTGGGCAAATCGTACTTTGCAACATCTTCAGCCGTCAGCGCCACCTTCATGGCATGAATACCTTCAATACGAAAATCACTACGCAGCGACCGGGCAAACGACGCGGCAATCTCTTCGCCATCCGGGTCAAAGTCGGTCAACATCAGCAACACCAAGCGTGTTTTGCCAGACTGCCTGAATCGCTCCGCGAGTTCATAGCGCGGCACCAGCGAGGAATACCCCCTGCCCGTCGTCACGGGAACGCAATACTCTTGTGCGACCGTCTGAATAACGGTGCGCAACGCGTTTTTTTCCAGCATGATCTCAATATGGTTGGTCTGCCCCTGCATTAAATCGCGCGTGTACCCAGTCAGAAAATTACCCATCTCCTGCCCCACAAACTGCTCGAAAGTTTCAAATCCACCGCCCAATTGAATCGGTCGGGTTGAATCTTCGATTGACGCCATCTGGATATCCCCGGTCAGACGCGCCCGCAACAGCAGGTTCGTCAAAGCCTTGTAAGACGGCTTGTCGTTTGCATACCGCGAGCCAGGTTTTTTGTCATGCCGAAGTGGCGGATCGTTGAGCAACAGGTAATGGATGCGCCGATCCGTCAAGGGCCAGTACTCTTCGTTTTCTTCAACCACCTTTTGCACAGCCTGTAAAAACTTCAGGGTGGTGATCTTGGCGCGCTTCTTGACGCCGCCAATTGCCACGTTCGCTGGCGCTGCCCCCTTGAGCATCCGGGCATGCCGACGTTGCGTCTTCAACTTTTCCAGCGCCTGATGTGGCTCAATCTCAAGCATCTTTTCCCGGATGCGCTCACTTGGCGACTTTTCACGCTGCCGATTAAAGCGGCGCAGCACATCTAGGCGTTCGGACTCACTGAGATTTCTGAACACCACATCAAGCATTCGGGCTGGAACCCGCTCTAATTCCAGGTACTTGGCCGCTGCCAGTCGTCGGTGACCACTCAACAGATACTGGTCATGCGAAATAGTCAGCGGCTCCTGAATTCCGTTCTCTCGAATCGACTGCACCAGGTCCCAGTCATCCGCGTTGGCTACGCCAAATTTGTCATAGAGCAGGTCGTTTTCAGCAGCGACCAAAATGGCCGCGACCGGGCAGTCGTTCACAAATGACGATAAATAGCTCTTGTCCCATTTTTCATCGGCGGCTTTCATTGCGCACCACCTTTCACTGAAAAGCTGGTGTCAATTGTTTGACCACCCGTTGAAGCCAGGCAGTTTTTGCGAGCCGCTTCCAGTTTGATCACCAGCACGCGAACCTCATCGTCGGACTGTCCAGCGATTCGCGCAGCAGCAAGCGCATCACACTCATAATCTGGCCAGCCTACGGAACGCGGCCCAAGCCGCACTTGCTTTGTCCAGAGCCCCTGCGATATTCGAAGATAGAGGGTTGAACGGGGCGTGCCGTAGCGGGCGCTGATAGAGGGAAGTCGAAGAATCTTGTGAGACATGTTGAAACCTTTCGAGGGTTGGTTAGACATGTCACCGATTCTGAAAAGCCTCCGTCAAACAGTCACCGGGGAAATCAACAATCGAATTTCCCAGTACTTTTTTTGTGTTTTTCCGACATCTTTCTGACCGACCGTTCGTAATCACGCCTGATGGTGTCAGGCGACTTATGGTACTTTTCGACGACTGCCAGATAGGCCTCTGTTAACGCCATTCCCGCTTGGACGTGATCCTTCACTTCGTGAAATCTGATAAAAGTCTGGGTAATATCTCTCTTGCGACCGGGCTTTGGAGGTTTAATGTGCAAAGATGCCAGGGAGAGTTTTTTATCGACGGCCTCATTCATGACAGCGATCATAAGTTTCGCAAAGGCTGTTCTTGCAGCAGGTGGCAACAGGTTGTCAATGAGCAAAAGTGCTGCAAGGTCGATTTCAAATTGGAATCGAAATTTGACTTCCTCAGCAGTCTGTTTTGACCACTCGCGGATCAAATCTTCGGCATAAGGTAGCCAGTCGTCTAGTTCACCGGCTGCATTCGAAAATTTCCATATTGCTTGTTCTGACGAGAACATGATATTTACTCCCAGCATGATGCTGCCTCCCTTTGCTAATTCAGAGTTCGTCAGATTCCGTCCAAGTTATTCCCCTGTCCCTCATGGGGCTGCGCGGGTCGTGATCAAACCAGTTCAAAATGTCCGAATGGTTGCTGGGTTTGAGGTCACTGGTTTTTAGCACCAGCCACACCTCATCCAGAAATCGGATCAGCTCTCGCGTCGCCTGATGCCGATCAAACCGGTATTGGTGCCACTTGGCTGTTTCGCACCAAGTTCTGTAGCCAATCGGGTCCGTTCCAAACTTGTTGGCTTGCGGCCGCCGAAATATCCATTCCACATGGTCATCGCCGTGCACCACGCCCACGCCCTCATCAATGTTGGCACAGGCCGCCGTTCCGCAGCCGCAGGTAAACACCTCTTCCCATTGGCTTGCAATCTGTTTGGCGCGCGGTTTTGTCAAAGCTCGCAGAACCGATGCCACACACACCCTGTGCGGCTCATCCAGCAGTTCCCCATCGATCCAGATTTCCGCATACAACCATAGCTCCGCCGGGTTAAAGCCCCGGGCATCTGTGACATCAGGCGTGCGCTCTTGCATAAGCCGCAATTCAAAACGATTCGTGATGGCGCTGTCACCACCAACTTCAAAACTTTGATTCATGTTTTTTCCTTGTTGTTAAAAAATCAGGCCAACACTTGCTGCCCACACATTTCATCGCGTTGCACCTGCAGCTGCCGACGGCAATCATCTGCAAGCCGACGCACTTGCGGCTCCACCAGTGCATTGGCGAATCCGGCAATCTTTTTCATCACCACCCTGCTCGCTCGCACATCAAAAGCAACCGTGGCAAGCGGTCTGCTGCCTTCGGAACCGCGCAAGGAAACCATCACCCAATCACCCTTTGCACAGGCCCTGATGTAATTGGTGGCGCAATGGCGCATGGTGTGGCCCTCAGTCCAAATGGCCAGCCCACTGTCCAGAATGACCGCCTGACAGTCAGTATTCTTGAGCGCCAGGTGGTACGGCGTTTGCCAGGCACTCTCGCTTTGCAGGCGAATGACATCCAGACTTTGCTGCTCGTCAACCTTGCGAATGATGCTGCGAATGGTCATGCGGCTCGCAAAACCAGCAGGCATCTTTTCCAAATACTTGGCGGCCCAGTCAAAGATATGGTGCGCGCGCTCCTGCAGCAGCGCCACGTTGGCGTCGTCGGCCTGCTCCACCAAGTGTCCCAGCCGAGCGCACAAGCCGAACAGGTCGTCAAGGCGGCACGCTATCCTGGCCTGTGGCGCATTCGGATTACCCCCCAACTGAATGAAAGCCTGCAGCAGCCACGGCGCCACCAATTTGCTGGTGCCAAAGGCCTGGGCTATGCGCAGCAAGTCACACGCAGCCTCAGCCAAAGACTGCCCATCCAGAAAATAATAGGCCAAAAACTCTTTCATCCACTGTGTGCCGTCGTGGCACAGCAGGCGCCAGGTGGCAGGTTTGATGCCATTGGCCACAAGCAATCGCTGCATCCTGGCAGTCAGCTCCAGACTCTCGTCCTGCCTGAATGTCTCCAGCTTCAACGCCAGCAGCGCATACAAGGGTATGAGCTGTGGCGCCTCCTGCTGCAAGGTTTCATAGTCCTTGCGGTAGGTCATGGCGTGGTTATAAACATCTGCTCGCATTGGTAGCTTTGGCTGTGCAGACAGTTGAATCTGATCCGCGACACCTACAGCCCACACATCCAGATCGATCGCAACCGCAATCTGATACCGCACCATGTCCTGGGTCTTGGCATCCCAGACAGACTTGGCGATCTCATTGAGAGCCCATTGCACATAAGCCCGGCACAACGCTGCTTGCCCGGGGTGCCTCTGGCACAGGGCGCGCAAGGCACCCAACTTGAATCCGTCCATCCACTGCCTCCCTGGGGGAACCTCCTGAACCACTACTGTGCCTGCGGGCAGCTCCTTCAACATCACTCGGTCGTTTTCATCAAAATCCCAGGCAAATACTTGCAGGGTGCCATCCACTGCAAAATCAAAAATGGTCGTGCCCAGCACCTGCACACGCCGGTGCCCAGGCCTCTGCTCCACCTGCACTGGCTCCGCCAGGCAGCTTTGCACTTTGTTGTACCAAGCATTCAAAAGCGACTGCGAGTGCACCGTTTCAAATCTTGCGGGCGGCTCACCCAGCACGCTGACCGTATCCGTGCAAGCCGCAAAAGCCTTTTCTGAAAACTCGATGACAGGCTGCAGCCTGGTAAAAGTGGCGCCAATTTGATGCATGACTTTTCCTTTGTTAGGTTTCGATGACGAAGGCGTCTCAGGCGTCTTAATACCGAGGCGTGACATTGAGGGCGGCAAGCAAGCGCTTCTCAAACGCCTGGCGCGACTTGACGGTTTTGCAGTCATCGCTGTGCAGCCAGTCGTAAACGCCCAGCAGGTTGTTGCGACAGCGCTGGTGGCTGGCTTTGACTGCTGCCAATTCGCTTTCCAGATCGTCGATACGCTGCGCTGCATCGAATTCCAGGCCAGCCTGCTTGCCGGCGTCAAATGATTCCTGCTTGGCAGCGTCGATCAGGTCGTCAAAGCCGTCGACCTGGTCTTCAAGGTCATTGGCCTCTGCGGCGTAGCAAGCCAACAAGCCGTTGCCCTGGATGTAAGCCATGCGCTCAAGCTCAGACGGTGTCAGTTGGCCGTGTTGGGTGCCAAGGATGGTTTTGCCGTTCATAACGTTTCTCCTGTTGATAAATGAAACAAGACACTGCCTTATCTTTTTTACGTGACCTAAAGGGTAGGAAATGCCACGGCCTGGTTGCCAGGCTCAGTGATGCCGAAACAGCGCACTCCAATGCCGCCGGGGCATCAGGCTGAGTTGTGACGAGCCGCTGGATTAGGAACACGCACATCGCTGCGCGTTGCAGGTAACTACTGTCGGGACACCCGCCCCCAATACCTGCTGTGGATTTATTCCGTTGGCACGGTCCCCACTTACTTCGCCGCAATCTTCAGGTGTTGCGCTGCCACCTCATGCCCACCCCGTTTACGACCAGGTTGCACAGTCGCCTGCTGGTTTTGACACGTGCAAGTCGTGTGGTCTGCCTGTTTCGCCCGGAGGCTTTGGCTCAGCGTGATCGCTGCTGTGTGATACGTGTGAAAAATCTTGAAACCAGAACGAGACGATCCATCGCGCAGGCAAAAGCCTTCGCTGACACATCGAAAAATTGACTCCGCGAAAAGTCGAAGCTGACTGCGCCGCTTGGGCGTCAGGTCTGAGGTGAGACGGGTTTCATGAGGCTCTCCAGTGGTGTAACCAGCGTGGTTGCCGGGGATCGGCAGAACCTTCGCTTTAGCGCTGAATTTGATGAGTCGCCCGGCAATTTGGAAAATCCGGCGACGGCCCCTTTTGGGAGGCCCTAAAACAAAAAAACCGCTGTGAACAAAGCTCAAAGCGGTCTTCACGCTTTAGCAGTGATTTATTACACGCCCTGCAAGTTGCTACTTAAATCGGCGTGGTCGAATTATAACAATGGCACAGTTGATGTGTCAATAGCCACCGACCCCCAGGTCAATATTCGGGGGCCCAAATCCGTTAGTATGCACAAAACTCAGAAAACCAAGATTTAGGGGGCATCGTGTCGCGCAAATCCGTTACATCCAGTCTTAGTCAACCGTTCAGTCTTGCCGGTGCATGCACAAAGCTGCGGGAACCGTACAGTCGCCGCATCACCAATTAAATGCCGAGCGAAGTGAATTCCGAACAGTTGTTCCCCATGCACCCTGAGCTCGGCTTCTCAAGCAGCGGCGTGCTCAGTTCCCGCTCGGTCATGTTGCCCGAGTTAGCCTCCTTGTTGACAATTGCGCCGCAGAATGCAGACCTTGCAGCCCTGGAGCGCCTGGTCCTGCAAGAGGACGCGCTGCACAAGCCATCGGCGGCCAATCGCATCAAAACCTTTTCATTCCTTCGGCGCCTGTATGGCCTGAATCCTGACATCCCCCTTTATCGGGAATTCCGCAGGTTGTGCCAATTGTTGCCTCAAAATCTTGCGCACTTGGCCAGCTTGCTTGCCTTTGCCAGGGAGCCGGTGTTGCGCGCTTGTGCCAAGATGGTTTTGAAAGCTCCTGTTGGCAAGCCCCTGGCGCGTGAGAATTTTGAGGCGTGGATACGTGAATTCGCACCGGGGCGCTATTCCCAGTCCATGTACGTCAGCTTTAGCCACAACCTGTACGCTTCTTTTTACCAATTGGGTTACTTGGGCGAAGCATCCGGCAAAAGCCGCCTTCGCCTGCGCCGGGACGTTCGCCCCGTATCGGTGGCTTATGCCGCGTTTTTGGACTGGCTCACCGGCCTCAACGGCCTCAACCTGCTGACCGGCGAGTTTTCCAGAACGTTGGAGCTGAACAAGGAAGAGCATTTAAATTTACTCTCAGCGGCTGGTCAACTCGGTCTCATGCACGTCGCCCACGCAGGTGGCGTTCTTCAACTGGATTTTTCTGCTTGGCTGCGTCCAGGCGAAAAAAGACTGTCATAACGAGATTTATTCAATGAGCTACGCACAAGACCTCCTCGACAAGCTCAAAGTACATCTGGCCTTACCGTGGCCAGAAAACGTCTCAGGTCAAGAGCGCGTGCTCATGGCGGTCTACCCCCCCACCGAAGAACGCCGTATTCGCCGCTTTATCGACAGCGGAGAATTTGCAGCCGAAATTCGGACCCTGCACCACGGCTGGTCCTCACTCGACTTGTCAACCGCTTTCTCACAATGGTTGGCTGGTCATGAATACTCGGAGCGCCTCTTGCAACGCTCCGAGCGGCTGTGGGATGACGAGGGCAGCATCAAGGGTTTCGAGGACTATCTGGTTACACGCATCGCCCAGGCAAGCACGCATGACGATACCAACACGGTATTTGCGCTGGTGGGTTGCGGCGGCTTGTTTGGTCTGTTCAGTGTGTCACGCCTGATCCAGCTCGTTGCCGACCGTGTGCCGGGCCGCCTGGTGGCGTTTTTTCCCGGCGAGTTTGATGCCTCACACAACAGCTACCGGCTACTTGGCGCCAAAGACGGTTGGGGCTACCTGGCCACGCCCATTACGGTCTGACAACAATTCACGAAAAGACAGGACAAAAGATGAAAAACAGGGACGTTTTTGAAAAGAACATCGACACCTTTTCGTTGGAGAACCAAGGTGTTGCCAAGGTTGATGAGGCCATGGATGCCCAACAGCAGCAAACCCTGCGCTTTGAGCTCGAAACCTTTGTCTGCAAAGGCCACTACGAAGAAGGCCTCAAGCTCATCCTCGAATCCTATGTGGACACGCTCCGCCGCAGTGCAGAGTCTCCCGCAGCATGGGTGTCGGGCTTCTTCGGTAGCGGCAAATCACACCTGGTCAAGATGCTGCGCGCCCTGTGGACCAACACGCCTTTTGCAGACCATCACACCCCGCGCGACATTGCCCGCCTGCCGGCCTCGGTGGCTGACGCACTCACCGAACTCGACACGCTGGCCCGGCAGAAAAAGACACGGCTCCTGGCCGCCTCCGGCACCCTAAGTCAAGGCGGTAGCGACAGCATCCGCAAGGCCGTACTTGCCATCGTTTTCAAAGCCTGTGGCTTGCCCAGCAACTACGCCGAAGCCAGCGCGCTCCTGTGGCTGCGCAGCGAAGGCATTGAAGACACTGTGCGCAAAGCCTTGGCCAAAAATGACCGCACGCTGGAGCATGAGTTGACCACGCTGTCGGTCTCAAGCCGTCTGCACGACGCCATCCTGAGCGCCAAACCAGGCCTTGCGCGTGACAGCTTTGAGCTGGGCGACCGCCTGGAGGCGCAGTTCGCCACCAAGGGCGACATCAGCCAGGACGAATTCTTGCGAGCCTTCAAAGAAGCCACCGAGCAAAATGGCACGGCACCCGTATTTTTGTTGGTGCTCGACGAGCTGCAGCAGTACATTGCCGACAGCCCAGACCGCGCCATTCGCGTGCAAGAGGTGGTCGAGAGCCTGGCCAAAAGCATGGAGGGTCGCGTGCTGGTTGTCGCCACCGGGCAAGCGGCGCTGGCCGACACACCCACCCTGTCCAAGTTGATGGGCCGCTTTGCCGTGCCCGTACTGCTATCCACGTCCGACGTAGAAGAAGTGCTTCGCGAAACCGTCCTCAAAAAGAAGCCTTCGGCGGCCACCGCCCTGTCAAAGCTTTTCAGCTCCGCCGGTTGCCTGGGCGAAGTGTCTTCACATTTGCGCCAAAGCAGCTACGCGCACCGCCGCGAAGACGAACAGGTACTCAGCGCCGCCTACCCCCTGCTACCCACGCGCCAGCGTTTGTGGGAGCGCGTGCTTGGCAGCACCGACACCACGGGCACCGGGGCGCAACTGCGCTCCCAGCTGCGCCTGGCCTTTGACGCCGTCAAAACCACCGCCAACGCCGGCTTGGGCACCATTGTGGGTGGCGACTTCATTTACGACGAAATTCGTCAGCGCCTGCGCCAGTCAAGCCAAATCAGCGCCGAGATCGCTGACGGTATCGACACCCTTGAAAAGAGCGGCCATTCCCTCAAGGCCCGCGCCCTTAAAGCGGTGTACCTGCTCAGTCGGGTCATCAGCAGCTCGGCCGCCGACACCGGTCTGAAAACTGACGCGCAGTCGATTGCCGACCTGCTGGTGGACGACCTGACTGCCGACAACGCCGTCCTGCGTGCCAGCGTCAAAACCACCCTTGACGAACTGGTGGACTCAGACCGCAAGCTCATGCGTGTCACCAGCACGGCAGGCGGCATTGAAGAATATCGACTTCAAACCAAGGAAAGTGCCGATTGGTTTGCCTACCTGCGCAACGAAGAAACGGGTCTGCGCAACGACCCCTCCACCTACGAATCCAAGGTGCGCGAAGAGCTGACAACCGCAGCGGGCGACCTGGTGCACCGCATCACCGTCCAGCAAGGCATCAGCAAACAAGTCAGACGCCTGGGGCTGCACACTGACCCCGTCACCAGCCCCAAGGAGACGGATGGCTTATATGCCTGGCTGCGCTCTGACCTTGACGGCACTTCGGCCAAAGAAGTCGGCCAAGACGCTGCCCGCGCGGGCCTGAATTCATCCATCTCCTTTGTGC
>Ga0210015_1003092_pt1 | contig 14952 bp, 10 predicted proteins | sample CryGeymeta201522_FD_185471 | JGI IMG/M metagenome (GOLD analysis project Ga0210015, IMG submission 185471) | Groundwater microbial communities from Crystal Geyser aquifers in Utah, USA - Crystal Geyser metaG 2015-22 (SPAdes) (version 2) | ecosystem: Environmental > Aquatic > Deep subsurface >... | reverse complement strand
TGCGACGACGCGCTCCCACGGACCAACCTTTGCTGAAAGAAGTTCCCTATGTGTTTCCCAATAAACGCTTCCGTGAGTGACCGGCAGTTACTTGCACTTTGTCATGCTCCGACACTTCAAGTGACCGGCAGTTACTTGCACTTGTCCCGTAAATCATCAAATATATTGTCCCCCCAAAAACCGCAATGCCTGCAAAGACTTGCCTTCATTTCCGTGTTCTCCGTGATCTCTGTGGTGAGAAAATGGGGACAGAATTCATGACGATCTACTTAGAGGGGGAAGTATTCCTCGAATCCGTGGGACCGTAGGGGCGGGCAGGCCCTGAGGCGCGTGGGGTTTCTACGTCGGCTCCTTATCGCAGCTCCGAGGCTGCGCTTTGACGCTCCGTCACACCCCAAGAGCGAACAAATTCGCTACTACACGTGAAGGAAAGACGGGTGGGGGATACTCCATGTCAGACGTGATGCCCCTTGGCGCTGTCCGAGTCGCAGACCGCATGGAGGGCCTTCAGTAAATCGTCTCATCCTTTGCCGCGCCACCGCGGTCGCCGCCCATTTCTTCTTCGAACATCTCCTCGAACTCGTCCCCGAGGTCCTCGCCCATCTCGCCACCGAGTTCCTTGCCCATCTTGCGAGTCAGGTCGCGGACGGCTTTGGGGTCGTCGAGGTCCAGATGTTCAGCCATGTCAGTCAGGCGGTCGAGTGCTTCTTCTTCACCGCGCACTCGACTGACGCGACTGATCAATTTAGTGAGACGTTTGCTGCGGCAGTGTGGACACCGAGGGTCGGTGTTCTCCGCAATCACTCCGACAAGGAAGGTGAACTCCTTCCCGCACTTCCTGCATTCGTATTCGTAGAGTGGCATGGTGGCTATACTCGTTAAGGTTGAGAATCCACGTTTTCTGCCGTAGGATCAAGCTCCAGCTTTGTCTCCCGGTGAGGCGAGTCTGCTGATTGACAAAGCTGGAGCTTGATCCTACGGCAGGCGCATGTTGGGGCAGGACAGCGTCCCATCAAATTCCGCATGGCCATTCCTCAACCTTAACGAGTATAGATTGGAGAATGGAAGGTTGGGGACTTGGGGGGATGGATGATTGAAAGTGCGCAGTTGCTTCCATCCTTCCAGACTTCCGCGCCTTCAGCCTAAGCGCTTCTCTATGCAAATGGCCTCCGGTCGTTCCCAAACTCCAAGGGTTTGGGCAAGTCGCTTTCCCCCATCAGGTACTTGTCAATGAAATGCGCGGTGTGACAACCTTCCACGATCGCCCACACTACCAAACTTTGTCCACGGGCCATGTCGCCTGCGGCAAACACTCCCGCAACATTGGTCATACGATTCTCGTCCTGCCTCACGTTCCCCCGGGGATTCAGCGCCACCCCCAACTGTGACAGCATTCCGTGGCGTTCGGGGCCAACAAACCCCATCGCCAGAAGAACCAGGTCCGCCGGATATACTCGCTCCATTCCGGGCATCTCCGAGAAGCTCATCCGTCCGTCGCGTGCTTCCATGTTGACACGAACAGTGCGCAGCGCCATTACCCGGCCGCTGTCGTCTCCGAGGAACTCCTTCGTGCTAATCTGATACTCACGGACACCGCCCTCTTCGTGGGCGCTGGATACACGAAAGACGTTGTTCCATTGCGGCCACGGATTCTCGGGCGAGCGTGTGTCGGGCGGACGAGGGACAATCTCAAACTGGTGCACGCTCGCGCAATGCTGACGGTGCGCCGTGCCCAGGCAGTCGGCGCCTGTGTCTCCGCCACCAATGATGACGACTTTCTTCCCCTCGGCGCTGATGGCCTCGGCTTCGGGGACCGATTCTCCCGAAGCTCTCCGGTTTGCCTGCGAGAGGTACTCCAGTGCAAAGTGTATGCCCTCGAGTTCACTCCCGGTATCGGCAGGTCACGCGCCTGGCACGCTCCGCCGCACAGCACGAGAGCGTCGTATTTTGCGCGCAGCGTAGCCGCGTCGAGATTGACACCCACATGCACGCCCGTCTTGAACTCGATGCCCTCCGCTTCCATTTGCGCGAGACGACGATCGAGCACTCGCTTCTCCATCTTGAACTCGGGAATGCCATACCGCAGCAGACCACCGACCTTGTCGGCCCGCTCGAGCACAGTCACACGATGCCCCACGCGGCGAAGTTGCTGTGCGCACGCAAGCCCCGCAGGACCCGACCCGACCACGGCAACACTTCTTCCAGTCTCCGAGGCAGGAGGCTCGGGGACGACCCAACCTTCCTCCCAGGCGCGCTCGATAATCGTCTTCTCGATCAGCTTAATGCTTACGGCTTCACTACCGATGGCGACGACACACGACGCTTCACAGGGAGCGGGACACAATCGCCCGGTGAACTCGGGGAAATTGTTGGTAGCGTGCAGAGCGTCGATTGCATCCCGCCAGTGATTCCGGTAGACGAGGTCATTCCAGTCGGGAATGATGTTTCCAAGGGGACACCCCTGATGGCAGAAAGGGATGCCGCAATCCATGCACCGGGCGCCCTGCTGACGCAACAACGCTCCGTCGACAGGGAGAGGAACTTCCTTCCAGTCCCGAATCCGCTCACTGACCGCGCGCGATGCGGCCCCCTCTCGCTCAAATTCAAGAAACCCGGTGACCTTACCCATGGGGCACCCCCGCCGCCTCAATCTGGCGGTCCGCCGCCTCAGTCTGGCCGGCTGCCTCTGCGTTAACCACCCACTCAGGATGGAGACGGGCACGCCCCTCGTCCTGCAGGTCCCGACCACACTCTTTCGGCATTACCTTAACCAATTTCCGCACGGCATCATCCCAGTCACCCAGCAAACGCAGTGCCACGGAGCTCCCCGTGTTCTCCAGGTGCTCCCTCAGTAGCTGGAGAATTACCTGATGATCCTCGGGATCGTCGACCGGCTCAATGTTCACCATCTCGGGGTTGCATCGAACACCAAAGTCTCCTGCTTCGTCGAGCACGAATGCTACGCCGCCACTCATTCCCGCGGCGAAATTCCGTCCGGTGGGTCCGAGCACAACCACGACACCGCCTGTCATGTATTCGCAGCAGTGGTCTCCCGTTCCTTCTGCCACTGCGAAAGCGCCCGAGTTGCGCACACAGAACCTTTCTCCAGCCCGCCCCCGAAAGAAAGCGCGGCCACCCGTGGCTCCATAGAGAGCCACGTTCCCGATCAGAACATTGTCCTCTGCTCTGAAAGTGGAGGTCTTCGGCGGGAACGCAACAATCTTCCCTCCGGAAAGTCCTTTGCCCACATAGTCGTTGGAGTCGCCCTCGAGGATCAAGGTGATTCCTCGCGGCAAAAACGCCCCGAAGCTCTGCCCGGCAGAACCGCCAAATTTGATGCGAATGGAATCATCCGGCAAACCTTCCAGGCCGAACCGTCTGGTGATCTCGCTTCCCAAGAGAGTGCCCAGAGTGCGATTGACGTTGCGGATGGGAAGCTCCAGCTCCGCGCGCGGGATTTCAACCTCGCTAAGGTTCGGCACCACCTTCTTCGTAGCCATCTCCTCCTGAACGGCCGGGCACCACCGAACCCGCTGCGGCAGGTCCAAAATACGGCGGATCGCGAAGTGCTGGAGTAACTGGAGGTCCAGGGCGTCGGCCAGCCCGTGATCCTGGGGCATCGTGCGACGATACTCCACGGTCTGACCGGGAACCGGTCGATGAAATATCTCACTGAAATCCAATCCTCGCGCCTTGTGGTGATCAATGGCTTCCCGCATGTCCAGCAGGTCGCTGCGACCGATCATGGCGTCCATCGTGCGGAACCCGAGTTGGGCCATCAGCTCTCGAACTTCCTGGGCGATGAACCGGAAGAAGTTGACCACGTGCTCCGGTCTTCCTTGGAATCTCTTCCGCAATTCAGGGTTCTGCGTCGCCACGCCCACGGGACAGGTGTCCTGATGGCAGACACGCATCATAACGCATCCCAGCGTAACGAGGGGAGCAGACGCAAAACCAAATTCCTCCGCTCCCAGCAAGGCGGCGACCACGACGTCGCGGCCCGTTTTCAACTGCCCGTCGGTCTGCACAACAATCCGGTCCCTCAGGTTGTTCAACACCAAAGTCTGCTGAGTCTCAGCCAGCCCAAGCTCCCAGGGGATTCCGGCATGCTTGATGGAAGTAAGCGGACTGGCACCGGTTCCCCCGTCGTGGCCGCTGACGAGCACCACGTCGGCATGTGCCTTCGCAACACCTGCGGCGACGGTTCCCACGCCAACCTCAGCCACCAGCTTCACAGAGATGCGAGCGCGGGGGTTCGCGTTCTTCAGGTCAAAAATGAGTTGCGCCAGATCCTCGATGGAGTAGATGTCGTGATGAGGAGGCGGACTGATCAGCCCCACTCCGGGTGTGGTGTGGCGCGTCTTTGCAATCCACGGGTACACCTTGTGCCCGGGGAGTTCTCCGCCCTCGCCGGGCTTGGCTCCTTGAGCCATCTTGATTTGCAATTCATCGGCGCTGACGAGGTATCCACTGGTAACACCAAACCGGCCCGATGCCACCTGCTTGATGCGGCTCCTGCGGCTGTCTCCATTGGGCAGGGGAAGAAAGCGCTCCGGGTCTTCTCCGCCCTCCCCGGTGTTGCTCCAGCCCCCCAACCGATTCATGGCAATGGCCAGTGTCGAATGCGCCTCCGCGCTGATGGAACCATAGGACATGGCGCCTGTACAGAAACGCTTTACAATGCTGTCGACCGACTCGACCTCATCGACGGGAATGGGTCGTCGTTGATCAAAATTGAATTCCATCAGCCCCCGAAGGGTACACAGACGTTTGCCCTGATCGTTGACTCTATCTGAGTAGGACTTGAAGACTTCATAGTTCCCGGATCGCGTCGCGCGCTGAAGCGTGTAGACAGTTTCCGGATTGAATAGATGGTGTTCCCCATTGCGCCTCCACTGGTACTGACCACCGCACGGCAGCGATTTACGCGCGTGGGGTCGCTTTGGGAATGCCGAACAGTGATGCGTGAGAGTCTCGCGGGTGATTTCTTCAACCCCGATGCCACGAATGCGAGATGGCGTGTTCGGGAAATACCTGTCGATGAAACGCTCATTGAGTCCGATGGCCTCAAATATCTGCGCTCCGTGATAGCCTGAGATTGTGCTGATGCCCATTTTGGACATCACCTTCACAACGCCCTTGTACACCGCCTTGATGAAGCTCTCAACCGCCTCGCCGGTGTCGATTCCCTCGAGCTGCCCCTCTGCAACCATCCTCTCGATGGACTCGAATGCGAGGTACGGGTTGATGGCGGCTGCTCCGTATCCAAGCAGCAGGCAGAAATGATGGACCTCGCGGCAATCCCCACTCTCCACCACAAGCCCGGCCCGCGTGCGTATCTGCTCGCGAACAAGAAAATGGTGGAGCCCCGAACACGCGAGAAGAGAGGGAATGGGAGCGTGCTCTGCATCTGTCCCGCGATCTGAAAGAAACAGGATGCTCGCCCCGCTCTCGATGGCAGCCTTGGCCTTGCGGAAGAGATTTTCCAGCGCCCATCGCATCCCTGCGGACCCCTCTTCCGCGCGGAAGAGCATGGGGAGGATCTCGGTTCTGAACCCGCGCCAACCATCCAGGTAGCGAATGCGAGCAGCGTCCCTGTTGGTCAGAACGAAGCTGGGCAGGCTGATCTGCTGCAGCGCATTGACTCTCTCCGCAAGGAGATTGTCCTCCGGACCCAGGCTGGTGGAAACCGTGGTCACCAATTCTTCGCGGATCGGGTCCAGAGGTGGGTTGGTTACCTGGGCAAAGAGCTGTTTGAAATAGTTGTAAAGCAACTGAGGCCGATCGGAGAGCACGGCGAGAGGTGTGTCCGTTCCCATCGAGCCGATGGCCCAAAGTCCATCCTTCGCCATCGGCCCCAGGATATACTTTAAGTCCTCCTGCGTGTAACCGAAAGTTAACTGCCGACGCAACAGCGATTCGGCGTCGGACTGCGGAACATAAGGCGCCTCCGGCAGACCATCCAGTGTCACTCGGCGCTCACGCAACCACGTTGAATAGGGACGTGACGCTGCCAGACCCGACTTCAACTCCTCGTCATCTACAATACGCTGGCTATCCAGGTCGATGAGAAACATCTTGCCCGGCTCCAGTCGTCCCTTTCCGGCGATCTGGTCGGGCGGGATGTCAAGGACGCCCACTTCGGAGGCCATGATGACAAGGGCATCCCTGCTGACCCAGTATCTCGACGGTCGCAGCCCGTTGCGGTCCAGTGTCGCCCCGATGGTCTTGCCGTCTGTCACCACGATGGACGCGGGGCCGTCCCACGGTTCCATGAGGCGTGACTGGAAATCGTAAAAGTCCTTTTTCTCCTGGGACATGGACTGATGATTTTCCCACGCCTCCGGAATCAACATGGTCATTGCCTGCGCCGGGCTACGTCCCGCTTTAACGAGAAGCTCGACGACGTTGTCGATGCTGGCGGTATCGCTCTGCCCTTCCGCGATGATCGGGAGTAGTTTCCGAACGTCGCCCGGATCAAACAACTCGGACTCCATCAGAGTCTCACGAGCGCGCATCCAGTTGATGTTGCCCCGCAGGGTGTTGATCTCTCCGTTGTGTGCAATCATTCGGTAAGGATGCGCAAGCTGCCAGTTCGGAAACGTATTGGTGCTGAACCGGGAGTGGAACATGCAAAAGGACGAGCGCAGGCTCGGTTCCCGCAGGTCGGGGAAATAGAGGTCCAACTGCCACGGAGTCAGCATTCCCTTGTATACGAGGGTATGGCAGGAGAGACTGCAAAAGTAGAACTGCCGGTAGCCGTGCATTCCTGAGGCATTCAGCGCCGACTCAAACCGTTTCCGGATCACGTACAGCTTCCGTTCGAACTGATCCGTTGCATCGATGCCGCTCCCGCATCCGACAAAAGCCTGCGCCATCGCCGGCTCACGCGTGATCGCGCTCGCCCCAAGGCTGTGATTGCTGGTGGGGACGGGGCGCCAACCGAGAAACCGCTGGCCCTCCTCGACCACAATCTCCTCAAACAACCGCTTCCCGTGAATTGCCTGATCGGGGTGTTTAGGCATGAACAAACACCCCGCACCATACTCCCGCGCGCCGGGGAGCCGGATTCCCCAGGGCGTGCACTTCTCGAGAAAGAATTCATGCGGTATCTGTATCAGGACTCCGGCGCCGTCCCCGGTGTTGACCTCGCAACCACACGCGCCGCGGTGATTAAGGTTATTGAGGGCCGTAATGGCATCTCTCACGATCCGGTGGGATCGCTCCCCTTTCAGGTGAACGAGGAACCCTACACCACAGGAATCGTGTTCGTACCGAGGGTCATAAAGTCCCTGTTTCATAAGCTCCGAATCATCCATCAATATGTCATCTCTCAACGTGGTTTGCCATACTCGTCAAACACAAAAAGCAGCGCGCTTCGTTGTACGCAAGGCACTGCTCTGGCCATCATTCCGACAAACTCTGCCGCAGGTTTGCCTTGTCGCGCGTCACCCCGCAGACAGCCTGTATTCTGCGCGGCATCCCAGACAGGAAAGAATTCTGTTGAGATAATATAACAGCTTCGACGAACATCGTAAACCCGCGGCAGGAATGACAACAACGAGCGGCTGTGCTAAAATGCCGCGAACCGGTATGTAATGCTCGCTCTATCTGTACTTGGCCGCAAGGATGGAACCAATGAAAGTGAAGCTGGGTTGTGAGCCTATCACTTGGGGAGACGATTTTGAGACCGCCGTTAAGGAGATCGCAGAGATTGGGTACCGCGGCATTGAGCCTGTGATGCTGGGTTACGAGGCGCGGACTGAGGAGCTTCGCGCGTTGCTTGACACGTATGGTCTCGCTGCTACCGGGGCGTACCTGTCATGTTCGTTTCTCGACCCCGACAAAATGGAAGCGGAGATCACCGCGGCAACTTCCCTGGCCTCCAGACTTCCCGTGGTCGGCTGCTACCGGATCGTCCTGGCATCCCGCACGCGCATGGTTGACCAAGTGCACGAGCGGGAAGTGTACGAAAGGTTTGCGGATGGGTGCAACGAGACGGCGCGGCGGTGTTTCGGAGACTTCGGCGTGGAAACCGTCTTCCACAATCATGCGTGGACACTCGTGGAATCACCGCACGAGATTGATCTCCTGTGCGAGATGACGGACCCACAACTCATCGGCATGGGATTTGACACTGCTCACCTCGCGTACGGCGGAGGAAACCCGGCCAAAGTCTTCCGCAAGCACGTCGACCGCGTCAGGTACGTCCATATCAAGGACCTCAACCCCGATCTGAAACGACACCGAAGCATCGCGGCGAAAAACGCCAACAGACCGGAACACGTTTTTGTCGAGCTGGGCGAAGGTTGCATTGGCGACAAGGGACTGGTTACGGTGCTGAACGTCCTCCGCAAGTCCGATTACCACGGCTGGATCATCAGTGAGTTGGACACCACGCCGCGTTCCCCCAAAGAGGGAAACGCCATGAATTACAACTGGCTGATGCAACACCTCACGGCGGACGAACTGGATGACAATGAAAACCAGCAACGGGAGCGCGACGATGAGACTTGAGGGGAAGGTGGCATTGATCACCGGCGCGAATCGCGGTATCGGTCGCGGCTGCGCCCTTGAAATGGCGAAGGAAGGCGCGGCCATCGCCGTCAACTATCGAGGACACCGCGAAGAGGCGGAAGAAGTGGCCAGCGCTGTGGAATCTCTCGGGAGAGAAGCGTTGGTAGTTCAGGCGGACGTGTCGCAGCGCGCACAGGTCGAGGCGATGGTGGAACGTTCCATCGCGTATTTTGGGAAGATCGACTTCCTGATCAACAACGCGGCGAGTAGCATCCGCAAACCATTCGTGGAGTTGACCGTGGAAGACGTTGAGCACACATGGGGAGTGAGCCTGTGGGGGCCGTTCCACTGCTCCCAACTCGTGGCGCAACGATGGGTCAGGGACAAGCATCCGGGCAAGATCATCATGATGTCCTCCATCCACTCGACCATCCCCTTTCCCACTGCGCTGGCCTACAACTGCGCCAAAGCGGCGCTCAACCACATGGCGGCGACCCTCGCCGCCGAGCTTGCGCCCTATCGCATCAATGTCAACGTCATTGAACCCGGATGGACAGACACTCCCGGGGAACGCACCTTCACCGAGGAAAAGGAGATCCGGAAAAGAGCCAGGCTGTTGCCGTGGGGACGAATGGCGACCATTGAGGACATCGGCAAGGCCGCCGTCTATCTCGCCTCAGACGACGCCGAGTATGTCTCCGGCGCGGTCCTGCGGGTGGATGGGGCGCTGGCGATCAACTTTGCCGTCCGCACCACTTCACCGGCGGTGGATGACTGACTACCGTGGTTTTGCTATAATGACACCACCGTGACAAGGAGAGATGAAGCATGGAGGCCGTCGCAGCGCGGATTTCTGAAACTCTGACCATCGATGAATTCAAAGAGCTCCCAGAAGGCCCACCTTACTACGAATACGAACACGGGGAGGTCATTGAAATGCCGCGCCCGCATCCCTGGCACAATCACATCGTTATCAGACTTACGTCCTTTCTCGTGGACTTTGTGACTCAGCATCGCCGCGGTTTGGTGTTTGCGGATGTTGAGGTACAACTTGGTGGAAATCTCGTATATGCTCCTGATATCCTGTACCTGTCGAATGAGTGTCAGGATATCTTCGACCGCAAGACGGGGCGGATTTGCGGCGCCCCTGATTTGGTGGTGGAGGTGGGTGCTCCCAGCAGCGCTGCCAGAGATCGCTTCCGCAAATTCAACAACTACCTGTCGGCGGGCGTGAAATGGTACTGGATCATCGACCCCGACGTTCTTGGGATTGAGGAGTACCATCTGGTGGAGCAGCACTACGTCCGGACGGCGACGGTGGCCGAAGGTGAAGTCTTTCACCCAGGTGTCTTCCAGGAACTGGAGATCGACCTCGCAGCGATCGTGGGACCGAGACTGTGATGGGTGAGGACTACTCACGTACTCGGACAGGATGTACAGGATTGGCAGGAGAGAGCGGTGAATGAACACCGTGGCGGTTGCGTGTAGACTTGCATGCTACGCCAAGCCGACTCCTACGAACCGCCGCGCGTGTAAGACCCCTGCCGAACTGCCTCATCCTGTGCATCCTGTGAATTCTGTCAAGATGTCATGCCTGAGGGGGTGTAAGTAAGATTTATGACGCGTGGAGGTAATCAGCGCCCTGGGGTCGGCCAGGCGTAAACGAAAGGTTGGGGAAACCTACGCGAGTGAAAGGGGACAGTAACAACCCCCATCCGGTCTTCGACCACCTTCCCCTGTGATAACGGGGGAAGGTGGTCGAAGACCGGATGGGGGTTGTTACACGAACTCACTCAGGACCGACGAACCGCGAACTGCGTTACACAATCACTGTCGGGTTTCAGACTATAGGCGCCTATCGTTCCGGCTGGGGTGGATTCTCACAAATCTTACTTACACCCTGCCTGAGGAGTCACGATGGGCGCGATCACATTCTCATTCCTCGTCCCTCATCACCCCTCACTCACCGTCCCTGCGCCACCCGTTCTGCATTCTCGTGGTAGACCTTCCGCAACGCTTCGTCCGGCAGGTCGAGGCCGTAAATCCTCCACCGGCAGTGTCCCCAGCGGCCGAGGTAGTCGGGGTACTCGAAGTATTCGTCGCGTGTTTCCAGGAAGCGGAAGTAGGCGCGGTACGCACCCTCGGAGACGGGCATGTCGATGCCGAAGAGGATGCGATCCTGGTATTCGATGAAGAAGTCGCGCGCCGTGTAAGGCTGACGCCCAAGCTCATCGACGCGGGCAGAGATGTCGATGTACGTGTTCGAATAGGTATCAAGCCACGAAGCGACGCGGTCGAGGTCTTCGGGTGAGTTGGCCACGTGCGGCAGGATGAAGTTCATCTTCGGATGCCGCGCGATGAGCCGGTTGCGCTGCTCCAGCAGCTCGTTCTTGGAGAAGAAGGAATCCTGAAACGCCCAACTGGGGAATTCCTGCAATACGGGATAGTGCTCGTTGGTCTCATCCATGGGGATGAAGAATCCTTCCGGGTCGGATACGTGGATCAGCGTGGGCAATCCCATCTCCTCCACGCGTCGGAAGATGGGTTCCAGACGCGCGTCATCCACCGGAATCATCGCTCCTGTCTTGTCTCGGAACCGGAGTCCCAATTCCTTGGTGAGTTTGAACCCGCATGCTCCCTTGGCCACGTCCGCTTCGAAAGTCTGGATGGCTCTGTCAACAAAATCGTCTTCGGCAAGGATGCCGAAATTTTCCCAACGCGCAAACTCAGACATAGTCAGGCAAGTGAACCTGCCCGGATACGCCTTGACGTAATGGTCGATGAAACCCTCAATGGGGCGCCGCTCGATGGTGTAGCCCGCTTCGTCGAATGGCAGCACCACATTGCCAGTCACATTCACCCACGTCTGCACACCCACCGCGTCCATGATCCGCAGCAACTCCTCCGGCGGAAGGTCACCAAAGAGATGGTTGTGTGCGTCCACTACCAGGAACCTGGCCTTCTCCGGCGTATTGTCCGGGCGCTTCAGGAGGGACCTGGGCTGGAAGTCCTTGAGCAAAATGTCGGGGATGTGGGGGGGCACGAATGTCACCTGCATCGTCAGCGGTCGGAGGTCATGGATGTTGCACGTCTCTCGATCTCGTCCATGCCGTCGAGAACGTTGATCTCCACCAGCATCGCTCTCGCCGCTCCCGGTTCCAGCATGGGCAGCAATCCCTTCTCTCGCAGTTCGGCACGGTTGAGGCACGGGACGTTCGCCGGTTCGACGCCAACCACATAGTCGCCCTGGCCCATCATCTTCCACTCGTTCAGGTAGGGCAATGTTGAGACATCGAAGCGCAGGTGCATCCCCAACCCACCGTTCAGTTTGGGGTTGGAGAAGACCGCGTGTCCCTTTCCGGCGTCGTCGCCCTGCATGGTGTGCAGGAAGTTCTCCTCGTCAAATCCGGGAACGGGATCGGAGAAAACATACATGTCCTGCATGTTCCGTTCGGACTTCGCGTCGTACGCGGAAGTCGTTGCCGCAGTCAGCCAGAATCTACTTGCCGCATCCAGCAAGGGGAAGCCAGGGTTGACGTGATACAGGATGCAGAATGGCGAGGACTGGTAACCGAAATTCTCGACGATGTCGTGTATCTGTACCGACCTCGAGCCAATCTGGGTCGAAATGGTTCGCGTCATCCGCATCTTATCGCCAAAGATCCGGCACTCTTCCACCATGCCGGACACCTCGATGAGGTACTCGTCGCCATCCCAGCGAGATCGGTCACACACCTGGCAGGCAGGAGAGTTGGTGTAGCGACCGTGAAGCCCGAGGTCGGCATCGCCATCTTTGCCAGGCTGTCCCAGATAGGTCAGGCCGCACGTGGTCAACAGCCCACCAAAGAAAGTGCGCAGCCAACCCATCCCTTCGGGTTCATAGAAAGCCGGATGCGCCTCGCCGTTGGGCGTGTGAAAGACGAGGTTCGTGCCCTTGTACGTGGCCTGACAGATGTCCAGACCGCGATCCGGGAGGATGGTAAAGACCAGACCAGCGCCGGTGTTAACCTCAATAGCCTCGACGCCTTTCGCACGTCCCTCGTTCAGCACGAACCGCCGCGTCCCGCCGATCTGCTGTAGGCGGCCAACGCGCTGGAGGAGCTCACCCCGCGTATAGGTCTTCCCGTTGGTTGTCATGTTTTCTCTCCCATGATGTTAAAGCATCATGCTAATCGGAAGCAAGCTGAAGCACGCTCTGCTGATAACCGGAGCTCCCATGATGTTAAAGCATCGTGCTAATCCGAAAGCAAGCTGAAGCAAGCTCCGACATCCACTCATGCCTGAACACTGAATACCGAACACTTGCTTTGTCACTTGCCACTTGTCACTTGCCACTTCCTCAAGGAAGTATGGGTTTGATCCCCGTCTGCTTGCAAAAGTCAACCAGCGCGTCGTAGAGGTGGTCGCCGTAGCCGAGGCAGGCGTACTCGTTCGTCCAGTGCTCGAGCATCACATCCACGTCGCAGTGTGCTGTGACGAAGCCGTGGGGCCAGAAGGGAATGCCGCACTCCAGTCGACGCGCCTCAAGCTGGTCCGCAGGTGGCTCGAAGATCGAACAGCGCGTGATAACCATCTCGAACTCACCGTCCACGCGGCCGGCGCGGGCAAGCGCTCCCTCACCCACCTTGCACACCAGACTCACAGACAGCCCTCCAGCTTCGCCTTCCGTGGGGATGCCATGCTCAGCAAAACCGGCAGGGCCGAGCTTGCCAGCCAGGGAAGGCGGGCAGGCGCCATCGCCGATGATCTTGATTTCCTTCGTGGCTTTGTCGATGTGCTGCAGGTCGCCATAGTAAACTGGCTCCGAACTCAACTTGGTCAACAACAGAACCGACAGAGCGGTGTTGAAGTCGCCCAGGGTGGAAGTGCCGACGCCGTCTTCCAGCATCATACTTTGAGCGAAGCAGGTGGCGGAATAGTCGTCACCCAGACCGGGGAAAGATTGCATGGTGTAGAAGTCCCACTTCTCCTTCTCCACAATCTTCTTGATGGCGAGATACAGGCGCAGCGATCTTTCGTTTACAACGCTCTTCTCCGGCAGCTTCCCGAAGAGCTGCTCGATGCGCGGCTCCAAGGCCGCGAGCTCGTCCGCAGTCACATTCTGCGCAGTTCGGATCAACTCCGTGGTTTCGCGGGAGTCGATGTCCACCCCGAACATCTTCATCCACTGCGACGGGTCGGCCACGCCGCAGGTCTGCCCCATGCCGCGCCCGCCAAACGTGCCGATGGTGCACATGTTCAGCCAGTTCTTCAGATGCGCTGCCTGACAGAAGCTGACGACGCGGTCGATCTCCTTTGGGGCATCCGCCGCGCCGTAGACGAACTTGTGCTCGATGCCCACTTCCAGCAGAGCGCCGTGCAACACGAGCCCGCCCACCGGCCGCCAGCCCTGTGAACCGGGGTGCGTCCAGATCAGAACTCCCTTGCCCGTCTTCGCAAAATCCCGCACCGCGGCGATGAGATGGGCCGCCCAGACCCACGTGCCCGAAAAGAGAATGACGCAGTCAACGCTGTCGTCGTCCTTCATCTTCTTCAAGGCAATACGCGCCTCTTCTTTGGATGCAATAATGACGTCATGCTCGACCAGGTTGACGCCGCGCTCCGCGAGCGCCTTCCTGGAGTTCTCGACGATCGCGTCATCGATGAAGGGCGTGCCCATCGGGTCTTGCAGCCCGTCCTTGTGGACACCGTACACGATGAAGCCTGCTGTTGGGGCAATCATGGAATGCCTCCTCTGTGGGTAATTGGGTAATTGTGTAACTGGGTTAGGCAGCCTGCCACTTGTCACTTGTCACTTGTCACTTGCTGCTCGTCAGACCTCTATCCGTTTCAGCTTCGGATATAGCTCTACATACTTCTCAAACCTTTCGTCGTAGTAGGCTGCGCGGGCGGGGTTGGGTTCGATGCAATCAACTTCCCGAACCCATCCCGACGCAATGGCTGTGACGTCTTCACGTTGATGCGCCGCGCACGCGAGCATGGCCGCGCCGAAGCAAGCGGCCTCGGTGACGGCAACGGTTGTGATCGGTTTGTTCATCACATCCGACTTCAGTTGCAGCCACTTACGGTTCTTCGCTCCGCCTCCGATGGCCAGCAGTTGATCGATGGCGATCCCGGACCGCGCCATGATATCCAGATTGAGTCGCATCTCAAACGACAGCCCTTCCAGCAGCGCCTTGAGTACCTCTCCACGCGTGGTCGTCAAACGCAAACCCAGAATGGCACCCGACACATCCGGGTCGAAGTAGGGCGTACCCGATGGAGTGAAATACGGCAACGCCATCAGTCGGGTCGGTTCTTCCGGCATCTGGTCAAGTACGAGCGCGTAGGGATCACTTCCGGTGCGGCGCGCTTCATCAACTTCTCCCCTGCCCCATTCATCCCGGAACCACTTGAGTAGGTTGCCGCCGGTCAGGTTGAAGGCCACGGTCGTGT
>Ga0210015_1003091_pt1 | contig 14953 bp, 8 predicted proteins | sample CryGeymeta201522_FD_185471 | JGI IMG/M metagenome (GOLD analysis project Ga0210015, IMG submission 185471) | Groundwater microbial communities from Crystal Geyser aquifers in Utah, USA - Crystal Geyser metaG 2015-22 (SPAdes) (version 2) | ecosystem: Environmental > Aquatic > Deep subsurface >... | reverse complement strand
CGCCCGATCTACTGGATGTTCGCCAGCCCAAGGGGCAGCTTTGCCGCGCTGATCTACATGCACCGCTATCGCCCCGACACCGTGTCGGTCGTGCTGAACCAATACCTGCGCGACTATATCGGCAAGTTGGAGAACGAGCGCACTCGGCTGGACAAGCTGGCCGACGACCCCACCGCCACCCCCGGCCAACGCACCAAGGCGCTGAAGGACGTGGGCGCGGTGATCAAGCAGATCGAAGAGCTGACCGCGTGGGAGCGCGATGTCGTCTATCCCATGGCGCAGGCAAAGATCGCGATCGATCTGGATGACGGGGTCAAGCGGAACTATACGCTTTTCAACGGCGCGCTGAAGCCGATCAAGGGGCTGGAGGCGGCTGATGACTGACCGCATCACCGCGGGCCTGCTGCGCCTCTATGAGGATCAGGGCCACCGCATCGTGTTCTGGTATGACGCCGCCCGCGACCTGCGCGAAGCGTTCGAGGCCGTGGATCTGCCCGATGTGACCAAGGTCGAGATCGCGAACAACGAGTTCGGCCTGAAATACCGGATGCTGCGGCAGGAGCCTAAGCGGCGGTTCTTGGTCTACAAGGAAGGCCCCGAGCCCGCGATGACCGACAACTGGCTGCTGGATGTGCAACTGGCGACGGCGGTGTTCCGCGCCGATCAGGTGGCGATCTGGATCGCGGAACTGGGCATCCCCGCGAGGTTCGAGGCCACCGTGCGCGATCATGTGGACTTCTACCGTTCCGCCAAGCGGCTGGCACGGGTGGGCGAGATGGAGCGCGAGCGCCCCTCGCAAACCGAGCAGGACGTCCGCCGCAAGATGCTGGCCGTCTGCGCCGAGGCGGATGGCGATCTGGACACGGTGATCGAGTGCCTGCTGGGCGAGCTGGCGGAGGAGCGCGACGATGCCCTGCGCCTGATCGAGCGGGTGGGGCTGACCGCGTTCCTGTGGAAAGAGATCGGCGCGCGCTATGGCTATACCTCGGTCGAGCCGGATTTTCAGGATTTCGCCATCACTCTGTTCGCCAGCGCATGGGGCCGGGCCATGGGCGAGGCTGCCGCCCTGAACGCCGAGGCCGCGATCACGTTCCGCCGCTGGAGCGCCTCTCGCCGTTGGGGCGAGGCGTTCGAGAAGCTGTCTGGTTCCTATCAGGATCTGCTGAAGATCCGCGACGACCTGCAATCACGCGATTTCCGCACCTTGATGCCGCATGACCATTTCGAAGAGGTCGACCGGCGCATCATCATCTGCATCGTGGACGGTCTGGCCGAGCAGAGCCTCGCGGCTGTTGACGTTCTGAAATGGGTGCGCGAACGGCGCCAGAGCCATTGGTATCAAACCTACAAGGATGTCTATCAGGCCATCGGCTACGCCACCGAGTTCCAACAGGCGCTGGCAGAGGCTAATCTGACGATGACGAGCGTTTCGGATGGCGTGAAGCGCTATAGCGCGAGCTGGTTCCGTCTGGATCAGCTGTATCGCAAGTTCATCTATCACATGCAGAAAAGCGGTCAGGCCGGGTTGCTGTCCGTTCTCTACGAAGCGGTGGAGAACCGATATACCACGAACTTCGTGCTGAAGCTCAACGATGCCTGGCAGGATCACGTCACCAGACTGACGGACTGGACGGTACCGGGTTATCCGCGTCAGATGGATTTCTATCAGGATCAGGCGGCCGAATTCCGACGGAAGGACCAGAAGGTCGTCGTCATCATCTCGGACGCGCTGCGCTACGAGGTGGCCGAAGAGGCCCTGCGCGAGATCCGCAAGCTGAACCGGTTCGATGCCGATCTGAAGCCGATGATTTCGACCCTGCCCAGTTACACCCAGCTCGGCATGGCTGCGCTGCTGCCGCATAGACAGGTGGCGTTCCGCGACGACAGTGATCAGGTTCTGCTCGACGGCGAGAGCACTGTAGGTGCTGCTGCGCGGGAGAAGGTGCTCGCCACTGGCAGAGCGGGGGATCGCTCGAAAGGTCTGGCCGCAAAAGACTTCATGAACCTTGGGACCGCCGAGGGAAAGGAGCTCTTCCGCGACCACGACATTCTTTACCTTTACCACAACCAGATTGACGCAACGGGCGACAAGCTTGTCTCGGAAGAGTTCGTCCCGGCCGCAGCCGAAACCGCCGTTGAGGATCTGGTGAAGTTGGTGAAAAAACTGACTTCGGCCAACGCTTCAAACATCCTGATCACCGCTGATCATGGGTTCCTCTGGCAACACCGGGCACTTGATGAGAGCGGCTTTGCCTTGGCCGAGCCTGAAGGAGCCATCACAAGCCGAAACCGGCGCTTCGTTATCGGACGTGGTCTGGTCGCGAATGGGGGGATGAAGAAGTTCACCGCCAAGGAACTGGGTCTGACGGGCGAGCAAGAGGTCCTGATCCCGAATTCGATCAACCGACTTCGCGTAAAGGGATCAGGCAGCCGGTTCGTTCATGGCGGTGCAAGCTTGCAGGAAATTGTTCTTCCGATTCTAAGGGTCGGCAAGCAGCGCAAAGAAGATGTCGGGCAGGTTTCCGTTCAAATTGTTCCCCCTGGGCGGGCGCAGATCACCACCGGACAGATACAGGTCACGCTGTATCAGACAGAACCGGTAACCGAGAAGCAGCAAGCGCGCCAAGTCTTTGCGGCGATTTTTTCTGGTGACGGTGGTGTCATTTCGGATGAGGCGGAGCTTGTCTTCGATTTTACCTCGGACAATCCTCGAGAACGTGAAATGCCGAGAAGCTTTTTGCTGACGCGCGCGGCAGACGCCTACAACAATCAAACGGTCTTTCTCAAGCTGCGCTCGCGCATCGGCAAGACCAGCCATTTTGAGGACCATGCTGTTCAGCCCTTGCTGATGAAGCGCGGAATCAACACCGACTTTGACTTCTGAGGTATCAATGACAGCCCTTGACGACAAAATTAATGAACACTTTGCTGGCTTCGTCGTCCGCAAGGATCTCGTGAAGGCGGTGAAAGGCAATGCTATTGTCCCAACCTACGTGCTGGAATATCTACTTGGCCAGTATTGTGCGACGGACGATGAGGCCTCGATCGCGACAGGCATCGAGACGGTCAAGGACATCCTGCGCAAACACTATGTTCACCGCTCCGAGGCAGGGTTGGTTCAGTCAACCATCAAGGAAAAGGGGCGCTACAAGGTTATCGATCAGGTCAGCGTCGCCTTGAATGAAAAGACAGATGCCTATGAGGCGGTCTTCGAAAGCCTCGGGATCAAGCGCGTTGCCATTGATGCTGGAACGGTCAAGGCGCATCCCAAGCTGCTGGTCACAGGCGTCTGGTGCATCGCCGATGTGCAGTACGAGTTCTCGGAGGACAGCCGGATCTCGCCCTGGATCATAGACACGTTGAAGCCCATCCAGATCGCGCGTGTCGATTACGACGGCTACCGTCAGACCCGTGATCATTTCACAACCGAAGAATGGATTGACCTTCTGATGCAGAGCATCGGGTTCGACCCCGAGGCCTTTGGACGACGTTCCAAGCTGCTGCAGCTGATGCGCCTGATCCCCTTCGTGGAGCGCAACTACAATATTATCGAGCTTGGCCCTAAGGGGACGGGGAAATCGCACATCTATTCGGAGTTCTCACCCCATGGTCAGCTGATCTCGGGCGGGGAAATCACGGTGCCGAAACTGTTTGTGAACAACTCGAATGGACGGATCGGTCTCGTCGGCTTCTGGGATGTTGTGGCCTTTGACGAGTTCGCTGGGCGAGAAAAGACCGCCAACAAGGCACTGGTCGACATCATGAAGAATTACATGGCGAACAAGCAGTTCTCACGCGGGGTCAACCCGATGGGGGCTGAGGCCAGCTTTGCTTTTGTCGGTAATACCGATCACAACGTGCCGTGGATGCTGAAGAACAGCGACCTATTCGAGGCCTTGCCGCCCCAGTTTCACGACAGCGCCTTCATCGACCGTCTGCATGCCTATCTTCCGGGATGGGAGGTAGACATCATCCGGGGGCAAATGTTTACCTCGGGTTACGGTTTTATCGTCGACTACCTCGCCGAGATCCTGCGGCATCTCCGGGCTGAGGATTTCTCGAACAGGCCCAATCGCTACTTTACCGTGCCGGTCCAGACCCACATCCGCGACCGCGCGGCGATCGACAAGACAATGTCCGGCCTGCTGAAGCTCATTTTCCCGAATGGCGGGGAAACCGAAGCCGAGGTTGAGGAACTCTTGCGTCTTGCCATCGAATGCCGCAAGCGGGTGAAGGACCAGCTCCTCCGCATCGACAACACTTTTGAGAAGGCCGACTTCCATTATGTCGCGTCAGATGGGGCTAAGCGCAAAGTCACCACCCTTGAGGAAGAAGAGTTCCCCCAGTTTTACCATCGAAGGTCGACTGGTAACGATGCTGAGATCATTTCGACCGGCGGGCCAGAGGTGCCGGCGAACCCGATAGAGGCAGCTACAGAAGGCGCGGCGGGCGTTTCGCCTGGTCCGGCCAACGCCCAGCCCAAGGCCTTTTCTCCGAAGCCAGGCCACATCGTCTTTACTGAAAACCGCAAGGGCATCAGTTTCGACAAGATCTTCGGTCCATGGACAGATGGCGCCAGTCGCATCACGATCACCGACCCCTATATCCGAAGATTCCATCAAGCGCGGAACGTGATGGAGTTCATCGAGATGCTGATCCGTCGCAAGGCTCCGGAAGATCAAGTGGCCGTGCATCTCATCACAGCACCGGACGATGGAAATATTCAGGAACAGCGTGAATGTCTGGATGGAATTACCGAGGCCTGCACTGATACAGGGGTTGAATTCAGCTGGGCGTTCGACGTAACGGGAACGATGCATGCACGCGACATCAGCACGGACACAGGCTGGAAAATGGTGCTGGATCGTGGGCTGGATATTTACCAGGCGACACCGCGCAAGATGAACGGGTTCTCTTTGGGCGAGCGCATGCAGGAACACCGGATGATCAAGGGATTCTATGTGACATATGTCGAGCAATCGGGACAGGCAAGTCGAAGAATGTCGTAAATTTCTGCCGGTCCGCACTACTTTGACTCTAATGCTGTTTTGACAGCGTCATGATGTGAATTCTGGATCGACGAAAAAGGAAAGATGTAATTCTTATGCTGGACCGTGCGGACCGTTTGACAACTAAGGTGCTGGATGCTGCCCGGCGTAAGCTTCTTGAAACCGGAACCCGCAACCGGCTGGTTCATGTAAACCGGGCGAACCAGCGGTCGAATTGCCTCGCGGTCATCAATGAACGCTCTGACGAAGTATTCGCTTTGCTGCGCGATCAGTCAAAACGGATGCGCTTCAAGGCAACTGGCAAGGACCGTCGACCCGAGGATGGATCGGAAGATGAACAGCTTTCCTTGCTTGCCGATGACGCCGCGGCAGACGATATGTCGGGGCCGGAGAGATTTACCGACCAGTTTCTTGAAACACCGCTTGGCCCTGAGGCGCAGGCCCGTCGATTGTTGCGGCTGGCCTGCGATGCGCGCACAGCCGAAGAAGAGCAGGGCCTCAACATCCTTTACCTCGCACTGGGGTTTCTGAAATGGCGCGAGAGCGGCAGTTCAGAGGTATGGCGAGAAGCGCCACTCATTCTGTTGCCGGTGGAGTTGGTGCGAAACGAACGCACCTCGACCCATGACATCAGGGCGCGCGAGGATGATATTACCACCAATCTGCCCTTGCAGGAGCGTTTGAGACAAGATTTTGGCATGGCGCTGCCAGATATTGACGAGGCTGAAGGCTGGCGGCCATCAGATTACTTCGCAACGGTGGCGGACGCGGTTTCCGGCCAGCCGGGATGGTCGGTGGACGCCGACGGGATGCAATTGGGCTTTTTCTCTTTTGCTAAACTTCTGATGCACAGGGATCTCGATACTGCCTCATGGGGCGACAGCCAGTTGACTGACAACCCGCTTTTGTCCGGCCTGCTGGCCGAAGGCTTTGATGGGGGAGAGCCGCTGTTCGGTCCCGATGACAGGCTTGATAGACTTCTTGACCCTGCGGATATCATCCAGGTGGTCGATGCCGATGCATCGCAGACCAAAGTGATCGAGGAAGTGCGGCGTGGGTCCAACCTGGTGGTGCAGGGTCCTCCCGGAACTGGCAAGTCCCAGACCATTACCAACTTGATCGCCGCCGCTGCCCACGATGGCAAGACGGTGCTCTTTGTGGCCGAGAAGATGGCGGCGCTTTCAGTGGTGCATCACCGTCTGGTGCGTTCAGGATTACGGGATATCTGTCTGGACTTGCATTCGCGCAGCGCCAACAAGAAGGCCTTGGCACAGGAACTTGGCCGCACCTTGATGGCAAGTGCGGGGGCGGTGCCCTGCGTGGCGGATGCCGAGGCTTTGCGCAATGACCGTGACGCCTTGAACAACATCTCCGACGTGCTCCACACCCCAGTGGGAGATTCTGGTGATACGCCGTTTCAAGCCATGTCAGAGATCATCGGCCTGATAGGACATGGGGCAAAGCCGCCATCTATATCGCTTGAGGATCTGGATCGGATCGGCCTCGCAGACAGGCGCGTCGCCGGTCAGGCCATCGCGCGGTTCGTCGAGGCCCTTAAAGTGGTCGGCGCGCCGGAGGATCACCCCTTCCGGGGTGTGTGTGATCATGACCTTCAGCCCACCGATCTGTTGCGACTTGAGACCGAGCTGGAGGTGGCATCAGTCGCGATGACCAAGCTTCTCGCCGACGCTGTGGGCGTGGCAAAGCCACTTGCCCGGCCAGAGCCTGCGTGCCTGAAGGACATCGAGTGTTTGGTTGCGGCGCTGGAATGCCTTGCATTGGCACCGCATGACGCGCGGTCCTTGATCACCCAGACAATTTTCGAGCGGACAGGCCAACCACGTCTGGCAGAGGCGCTGAAGGCGGGGTTGGACTGGGCCGAGGCGCGCCGACAGGCTGAAAGCCGGTTTGCCACACCGGCATGGGCCGCAAAGCTTGACCGGATGCGAACTGCAATCGCGGGTGGCCAAACGTCCTTCTTTGCGCGCATTTTTGGGCCGTATCGCAAGGAATCGACTGCTTTGGCAGGGATTTTGTCAGGCCCCTTGCCGAAGACTGCGTCAGAGCGTCTGGCTTTGGTGGACCAATTGGCAACCGTTCAGGACCTCCGACGTCGGCTAGCAGACGATGAGACATGGTTGCAAGCCGCCCTCGGTGAACAGTGGCGGGGGGAACGCACCGATTTTGGGGGCTATAAAAGGCTTGTGGGATGGCTGGGAAAGATCAAGATCGCTGGTTTCGGAGCAGCGTCTGACCTTCTGGTAGCGTTGGATGCCATTCCAGAGCCCGCCGCCGCAGCCAGCGAACTTGGGGCCTTGGTAAAGGATGCACAGGACAAGGTGCAAAAGCCGATCGCAAAGTTAAAGCTGGACCTTGAGCAGGCGGAACTTGGGCCGCATTTGTCAGAAGTGCATCTTGGCGATCTGACGGCAGCGTTTGACGCGATGCGCACCCGGTCCGGGCAATATGCAGACTGGGCCGCGCTGGCCCGCGCTACGGCGCAGTCAGTCGTGGCCGGAGCCGGCGACGTGATCGACGCCATCGCGGACGGGCGGATTGAAACAGGGGCTGCGGAGGGTGAATTCACCTACGCCTGTGCCGAGGCGCGATGGAACGCCGCGCGCCTTGCCCGCCCGGAACTTTCGCGGCTTGCGGGGTTGGACCGTCATGAACTGGTGCGCATGTTCCAGAAAAGGGAACGCAAACGTCTGGATGAGACCCAGGGCCTGATCCTTGCGCGCCATTTTGCCAAGATCCCGCGCGGGAGTATGGGCGAAATGGGTGTGATCCGCGGAGAGATCGGTCGCAAGAGCAGGCACAAGCCAATTCGCTGGGTCATGAAGAATGCGGGGTCCATGGTGCAGCGCATCAAGCCCGTCATGCTGATGAGCCCGATTTCCGTGGCGCAGTTCCTGCCGCCCGGCACAGTCACCTTCGATCTTCTGGTGATCGACGAGGCATCGCAGATCCGGCCCGAGGATGCGCTGGGTGTCATTGCCCGGGCACGGCAGATCGTGGTGGTCGGCGACCAGAAGCAACTGCCGCCCACATCGTTCTTCGACCGGCTGGTCGATGACGGCGATGAGGTGGAGGATGACGATGACATGCCGGTCGGTGCAACGGCGGCGGATATGGAAAGCATCCTGTCGCTGTGTGAGGCCCGCGGCTTACGGTCCCGGATGCTGGAATGGCATTACCGGTCCCGCGACCCCTCTCTGATCCGGATTTCGAATGCTGAGTTCTACGACGACAATCTGGTGTTGCCGCCGTCGCCGCTGCAACTGGATCCGAGTTATGGGCTGAAGTTCAACCGGGTGCCCGGAGTCTATGCGCGAGGAAAGACATCTACAGCGCGGGCCGGAACCAATAAGATCGAAGCGCAGTATGTCGTGAAGGCCGTCGCCCAGCACGCCCGCAGCAACCCTGAGCTGTCGCTTGGGGTGGTGGCCTTTTCCAAGGCACAGTCCAATACGCTCACCGAGGCGCTGGAATTTGAGCGCCGTCGCGATCCGGTTCTTGACGCCTTTCTGCGCGAAGGTCGCGCTGAGGATGTCTTTGTCAAGAACATCGAGAACGTTCAGGGCGATGAACGTGACGTGATCCTTATCTCTGTCGGCTACGGACCGCAGGAACCAAACGGTCGGTTGGCATCTATGTCATTCGGCCCGGTGAACAGCGAGGGGGGAGAGCGACGTCTCAACGTGCTTTTCTCTCGGGCGCGTATCCGTTGCGAGATTTTTGCCTCGTTTGATCCGGGCGATATTGACCCAAGCAAATCATCGCGCGACGGCCCGAGGGTTCTGAAGCGCTTCCTCGATTTTGCCAAAACCGGCATCATCGAAGAACGGATTGCAACGGGCCTCGAGGCCGACAGCCCGTTTGAAGAAGACGTGATGCACGTGATCCGTGGCCTCGGCTATGAGGCTGATCCACAGGTTGGCACCGCTGGATTCCGCATCGACGTCGGTGTTCGCCATCCGGATCGACCGGGCCAGTATATTATCGCGGTGGAATGTGACGGGGCTGCCTATCACTCGGCGCTTTGGGCACGGGAGCGCGACAGGTTGCGTCAGGATGTGCTGGAAGGTCTGGGCTGGCGCTTCCACCGGATCTGGAGCACGGACTGGTTCCATCGCAAGGATCATGAGATCCGCCGCCTTGCCGAGGCCCTGCGGCATGCAAACGAAGCGTCAATGGACGGGATCGCCCTCCGTGGTGCCAATGCGGGCGGATTGATGCCGATCGTTGACCTTGAGGATACGCCTGCTGGTCCGATAGAGATAGGGCACCTGCAACTCACTGCACCGCCCTATCAGCGGGCAGATCTGACAGTCCGAAGCTCGGTGGAGCCACACGAAGCCCCACAGGGACAGATAGGCGATCTGATCGTGCAGATAGTCGAGATCGAGGGGCCAATTCATATCGAAGAGATTGCCCGTCGCGTCTCTGCAGCCTTTGGTAAAGCCAGAACAGGCACAAGGATCGTCGATGCGACTATCCGCGCATTGAGGGCAGTGCAGAAAAAGCCGGCAAATCACCTTCAGCAGGCTGGACCCTTCGTTCTGACAGACAAACAGGCCGCAACGCCCCCGGTCCGGGACCGCCGGTTGGAAACAGGCCCGACGTTAAAATCACAGTATCTGCCTCCAATGGAAATTGGAGCGGCGGTTGAACGTATCATAATCGAAAGCGGGGAGATGCCAGCCGACGAAATGACGAAGGCCGTGGCCCGACTTCTGGGCTTTCAGCGTGTCGGTTCTGAACTTGCCGAAACCATCCTCGCCGTGATCATGAGGGCTGAACTCCAAGAGTTTCCGCCTGGAAAATATAATGGGGGAATTTAGAGGTTGGTTGATCAACTACAAAATACTGTTACTGTGTAGGATGTAATTGCGGATCGAAACATGAAACTTCTAAAGTCTAGAAATGTTTATAACCAATAGGATGAGCTTATGAGCAAGCGTCTTCGAGACCCGGTGCATGGCTTGATCGTTTTCAGTGACTCTGACCCAATCGACATGCTTGCGTGGCAACTGATTGACGCGCCTGAATTTCAAAGACTTCGCAGAATTAGGCAACTTGGTGTTTCCGAGTTTACTTTCCCCGGTGCTGTGCATACTCGATTTGCCCATTCCATTGGGGTTTACCACAATGCTCGTAGGCTGGTCGAGGTCGTCGATCGCGAAATGCTCCGGAACAAAACGCGCGGAAGCCCTGAGCGTGCCGAAGTTGCGAAGGTCGCTGCTCTGCTTCATGATCTGGGTCATGGTCCCTTCAGCCACACATTTGAAAGTGTTCAAGTTTCAAGGGGAGTGAAACGACGCCACGAGAAGTGGACTGCGGATATTATTCGGAATCCAGACGGAACCATTCGCCCTCTTCTAAATGACTACCGGGCTGGTTTTTGTGATGAAGTGGCTGGTTTACTAGAGTCTGATGACCCAACCGACATTTATCATTCCGTTGTATCGAGTTCCTTTGATGCAGATCGCCTTGACTATCTTCAGCGGGATCGAATGATGGCGGGGACAGGCGCAGGTGCAATCGATCTGGATTGGCTTATCGACAACATTCGCGTGGCCGAAATTGATATTGGTGCGCCTGATGAGGGTGAAGATCCAGTAAAAAAGATTGCAACTTTCTGTCTTGCCAAAAAAGCGCTCCCCGCCGCTGAGCAGTTCCTGCTGGCAAGATATACTTTGCACCAGCAGGTCTATTTTCACCGCGCGACCCGCTGCGTGGAGCACATGATAGGTAAGTTGCTACGAGCCGTGGCAACGCACGCAGCGACTGGTGAGATGGCTGCGGAACTAACTGGTCTCGTTGCTGACCATGCTCTCCTTCGGTTTTTCGCGCCTGATGGAGAAACGGTTGCGAACTACCTCGCGCTCGACGATGCTCTTGTGTTCGGCTCTCTGGACCTTCTTGTGCGAGCACAGGACCCTGAGATTTCCGACATGGCCAAGCGACTGGGGTGTCGACAACTGTACAAAACACTGGATTTAGCCGACTTCGGCGAGGATTTGGGCACTCAGCGCCGCAGTCTCCGGAGAATTTCAGGCATGTTTGAAGCTGAGCTGGCTGATGGTGTCGCAACCGTCATGCTTGACGACAAGGCGTCCATCAGCATTTACTCAGAAATCGGAGGCGACGAAGACCGCATGCACAAGAAGCTCCACGTTCTGGATGCTGGTAGACCCGTTGAGATCAGCAAGGTCTCGCCGTTGATCCGAGCGCTCGAAGACAAAAAGCAGTTTACACGGTTCTATTTCGAGCAAGCAGCGGATAGGGAGAGAGCGAAACTATGACTAGGAACACGATATGAACGAAGCTGAAGATCATGTGGCAGCGATCATCTGTGCAGCTGGCGGGCGTTTGGTGAGCCGGATCAGAATGCAAAAGATCGCTTACCTCCTTGACCAGCTTGGGACCGAGAGTGGCTTCGACTATCAGTATCATCATTACGGTCCCTACTCGCGAGACCTAGATAACGCAATTCTGGATGCGACGGCCTTCGGCCTGGTTGAGGAAAAGCATGAGCACCGCCAAAGTGATGGCGCTCGATACAGCGTTTTCGTTTGTAAGGACATGGGAAAAAAGTCTGGCTTTGGGCGGCTCGGCGAAGAAAAAGCAAGCGAACTCGTGCGGCTGTTTTCGGAAACAAATGTTACCGTCCTTGAACTTGCGGCAACTGCTCACTGGTTAGCAGCGGTCGAGAAAGTGCCGGACTGGCAGCAGGAAATCGTTCGACGTAAGGGGCCAAAGACGGAGAATGGACGTTTAGCGAAAGCTGAAGTGCTCCTGGGTCGGCTCCAACTTGCTCCCGCAAATACCTGATTTTTACCAATGAAATCAAGAGGTTTGCAGCTCATCATGTTAGCTAGCATGGGCCGGTGAATACATCCTTGGTAAAAGTGTTCAATCAGATTGTTTGATCGCGACACTCTGAAGGCATTCAGTTCTTCGCCTTGTGACATTGTCTAAGAAGTAGCGTAGTGAAAGGTGTCTGGTCTAGGCGCGGAATACAAAGGCAAGTATTTCTGTAAGCGAGCTCCCGCAACCAATAAACAGCGCTAAATCAAAAGCTTAAGAGCCTCCCCCTCGGGAGGCTTTTTGCGTTCCCACGCGCCCGGAAGCACTACGGAAGCAAGAGGGAGCGAAGTCCTTGGTGCCAAAGCGAAAACTGAAGCGGCTGGTCGCCGCCTGCATACTACGCGACACTGGGCGCATTTTGCAGATTTTAGGGCTGGTGCCGACCGGCGAGATGGTTTCTGAACACCGACTCTTTCCGTGCAAGGAGTTCATCCATGACCAGGTTCGCTTTCGCCGATCTGCAGAAGGTGTTGGGTTTTTGCCGTCGATCAGAACAACACATCGCCTTCTTCGAAGCGGTGAGACCGGGCGCAGCGAAGGATCACTTTCAGTCCTTGCAGGTGGCTCTTTGTACGCCGTCAGGCGCGGACGGCGCCGCGCGTCACGCGGGCGGTCCACCAGAAGATGACGGGGGTGATGAGCGCGGTGGGGCCGAGCCAAACCAGCAAATCCGGCAGGAAGTCCAGATTGACGACCCCAGCGGCGGTGATTGTGGCGATGGTTCCACCCAGCATTCGGCCCAGGTGCCGCGCGATACGCGCCTTGCCTGTGATCGGGCCGCGCGCCCAGTCGCGCCAGTCCGCCAGCGCCAAGGTCAGCCCGATGGAGCCGAAGGCCAGCAGGATCAGCGGCTGCGCGCCACTCCCGGCCATTATGCCCTGCGCGCCCCATCCGAGCATCCCGAGCCCCGCCAGCGCCATCACCGTCCCGCCCGCGTGATCCAGGCGCCGGGGCCGCCCGTCGCGGACCATTGCCGCGCGCCACCCCGTGAAGACGAGATAGAGGCTGAATATTCCGACAGCGAACAGAAACGGGTTGGGATCCACCCCCGCCAACACCAGTGCACTGAGGCCGGTGATCAGCATGGCGAGCGTGTAAATGTTGCCCGAGCGCCGGTGCAGCCGGCAGCCCTTGGCGCTACCGACGGCGACGCCTGCGGCGGCCAGCGCCGCGACACCGGCCAGTATGTGCAGGAACAGAATTGTCTGGATCATGGGTCAATGCCTCCGTTGTCGGGATCAAGCTTTGTTCGTGACGCTCCCCAGTAGCGGCGGGCACTCGTCCCGGGCCATCAAAGTTGCGGGAACGTCTGGGGAATTGCGCGAACGGCGTGCTAGGGTACGTTCGCGATGCGTGAACGACTTGCCCACCTTTCCCTCCGGCTGGGCCCACCATTTGGGGTGGGCCTCGTGCTGGGGCTGATCGGTCCTTTCGGCACTTATCAACTGCTGCCCCTCGGCCCGCGGCTGGCTTACTGGCTGTCGGTCGTCTCGGCGAACTGGCTCTTGGCAGACGCCATAGTGCGGCGAGTAGACGCACTGGTGGGCGATTCGGTGTCGAGCCGTCGACTGCTCGTGCCGCTTGTGGGTGCCTGTCTTGCCGCGGTGCCAGCGACGGGTGTTGTCTCGATCGCCAATGCGCTCTCGGGGCTCGGATGGCCGGAGAATATCGCGGTCCTGTTCGGGCAGGTCATGCTGTTGCTCGCAGCCATCACCCTGCCGGTCTACACGTGGGAGGACATGCAGGAGCGGATGGCGGCGCGGCCTGGCCCGTCGAGGCCCGTCATCGTCCCAACCACGCTGGAGTTGTCAGAGGGCGAGGCACCCCGACGGGGCGCAGACGGTCTTGCGCTTTTCTTTGCGCGCCTCTCGACGCCGCTCGGGGGGCGACTCCTCTGCCTCGAGATGCAGGACCACTACCTTGTCGTGCATCATTCGGGTGGGTCGGAGATGATCCTGTGCCGCATGGAGGACGCTGCACGGGAACTCGATGGGCTCGGCCGTCGCGTGCACCGCTCCTGGTGGGTGGCCGCCGATGCCGTGGCCTGTGTCGAGCACGAGGGCCAGCGCACCATGTTGTGCCTGAACGACGACCGGCGCGTGCCCGTGGGCCGCTCCTTCCGCCCCGATCTCAAGGCCGCGGGATGGCTGTGATCAAAAGTTGACAGCGCCTCGCCTTGAAGGATTCAGAAATGCCGCGGGTACAGTTGGCCGCCCCCTCCGGGCGGACGAGCTTGAGCATCGCGTTCCTTAAACGGTTTTCCCGCCTCTTGTGTACTTTGGGACGGGAGCCAGCTCCCTTTGGTCAGTCGCGTTCATGGCCTTCGCGATTGCAGCATCTGACATGTTCGGCGGTAAGCGGCCGTTCGCTGCACTGACGAGACGGATCACGCGTTCGGCCTAAAACGAAGGCAGCTGGAAACCGACGGGAGGGTGCGCGGGGCGACACAACATTGAATTGTCATGCGGCTTCCCAAAAAGATCCATCACCACCCTATGTGGCCGGGTCATGACCGGGATCTTGCGCCACCAACAGCCGTCTCCGCGGATCTGTTTCCTCAGCATTCCCTTGGATCCACGCCAGAATATGACGAGAGTCCTCAGCAGAGACGATGGGATCACGCGACAGCCTAAAACTGGCCATGCGCTCGCGATCTCGGGCCGCCAACATTGAAGCGTCCAAGTATGTACGGACCGAAAAAATCGGCATCGGATCTGAGAAGAGAGATTTCACCGAAGTGTTTATACGGAGAGTACGCACGATCAATCCGCCGTCGTCGTAGGGCACGATCAAATCGTAGGTCATGTCACCTTTCAGCTTGGTTAGGCTATGTTCGACTCCAGAGGACAGAAAGTTCCTGAGCGCCCTGACATCCTGAAGGATCATCAAGACATCGGCCTTGATCGTTTCGGGCGTTGAGGCACCCCGCTCCAAGAGCCGCGCAATGGCGTGATGTGAGATGTTCGCTGCGATATTGATGTTGGTGCTGCACTCTTGACCACGGGAAAAAAACAGAAGGTCCGAGATAATGACCGATCGCTCTGAGAAGGCTTTATGCTCGTCGAAAGTCA
>Ga0210015_1003086_pt1 | contig 14978 bp, 14 predicted proteins | sample CryGeymeta201522_FD_185471 | JGI IMG/M metagenome (GOLD analysis project Ga0210015, IMG submission 185471) | Groundwater microbial communities from Crystal Geyser aquifers in Utah, USA - Crystal Geyser metaG 2015-22 (SPAdes) (version 2) | ecosystem: Environmental > Aquatic > Deep subsurface >... | reverse complement strand
CTCTGTTTTCCGTCCCCCTTCATCCTTCATCCTTTCCCCCATCCTTTCTCCCCCGTCTGGCGGGCCAAAATGCGCGGCAAGCACGATCATGTCCCATAAAAGCGTACCTTCCATGCTGTCTCTCTTAATGGCTGTTGCAGCCGTGGCGCTAATGGGACATCTACGCCCTTATCTTCGAGAGTGGCGACATTATGGCGCTCGGTGATCCAGCCTTTTCACTCTCAGACGCTGACACAGTCAGCATGGAGCAGGCAATCCATGCCGTTTTGCCTTTTCGAGATCCTTCGACTTCGCTCAGGACTCCCGGCTGTACGCTGAAATCCTATTGGCTGAAGATGGCGAGGCGATTGAGGAGCGCTATGCCTACGTCTACTACGATGCTGGAGGCAAACGTATCTTGCAGTATGATAACCGCAGCCATCATCCGGAAATCCCGACCCATCCACATCACATGCGCAAAGGACCAATTCCCGCCCCTGGCGGGAAAGACCGCGCATGGCCAACTGATATCGAGTTTGTGACTTTCGAGATTGTGTTGCAACGGATACGAGAACGGTTCTTCTCGTAGGCGCTCGAGGAGGATCTTTATGGCTGTAATTGCCCGTATTGGGGTCGCCCTGCGTTATATCTCGACACGGTGAGCGAGAGACGAACCGTCGATTACCATTCTCGATTGTGCCGTCCCGGTTGACTCAGTCCATCACGAAACGCGGTCAGCCCCAATATGAAAAAACAATGTCCATCCATCCCCGGTTGCCTGCCCTAATAAGCTTTTGGTGGGGCTTCAGTCAGGGTTCGACAGGGAAAGAAAAATGAAAAGAAATCAACTCGTAAAGCATTTGAAAAAGCAGGGCGCCGTGTTGATACGAGAGGGGAGCAGGCACAGCATATTTCAGAAAGGCAACCGAAAAACGCAAGTTCCCAGGCATAACGAGATTGTGGATGAGTTGGCGCGCAAGATTTGTAAGGATTTGGACCTTCCTTTTGTGAGGTAAAGCATGGAGTATCGAGCCGTAATCAAAAAAACAAATGATTGGTGGATTGGATGGTTGGTGGATCTGCCAGGTGTAAATGCCCAGGAAAGAACGCGTGAGCAGGTCATCGAGTCATTACGCGTTGGCGCCCAGGAAATGCTGGCGACAGAGGTGCCTTTTGAAAATGAAGGGCTGATGACCACCATCGAGGTGCCTTTCCTGGCGAATCCCTGATCGTACGTGAGTACTGTCGTCTCCCTGGATACAGGGAGAGCGAAAAAAAACAACGCATCGGCTTCCTCCGGGGGAAAGCAAGCCGGTTCGTTGCGGGCATAACAAGTTTTCCCTTTTGACACGCTTCGCGATGCGCAATGTAGAAAGGGCGGATGCTGGGATGACGTTGAGTCTCTTCGCGGTGTTGGCAATGGATTGGCGGCGAAATAGCGGGGAGGATGAACAGGAAGATAAGAAGGATGTAAGAAGGATGCAAGAAGGATGAAGAAGGGATCCCGTTTGCAGGTGATATAATGTGCGGCGTAGTTGTCCCGCAAAAATGATCCGCCTATTTCAAAAACAAGGAGATGAACAATGGCTAAAGTTGCAAAGAATATCGTTTTGTACGGCGCCAGCGGAAGCCTGGGTGACCAGTTGGTTATCCGGCAGAGAAAGGGTCAGACAGTGCTTTCGGCCATGCCGCGTGTGGATGCCAACCGGCAGGCCACGCCCGCGCAAGCCGCCAACCGCGCCCGCTTCCAGGAGGCGATCTTCTATGGCAAGGCACAGTTAGCCGACCCGCAAGCCCAAGCCGGGTACCAGGCCAAAGCCGCCGGCACGCCGCGCTCGGCCTTCAACGTGGCCGTGGCCGATTTCTTCAACGCGCCGAACGTGGACGAAGTGGACCTGACCGGCTACCACGGCGCAGTCGGCGAGCCGATCCGCGTGCGGGCTACTGACGATTTTCAGGTGACGCAGGTGCAGGTTTCCATCGTCAACGCCGACGGCTCACTGCTCGAAGAAGGCAATGCCATCCGCCAACCCAACAGTATTGACTGGGTGTACGCGGCTACGGCCGCCAACGAGTCGCTGGATGGCGACAAGATCGTCGTGCGCGCCAGCGACAAGCCCGGGCACGTGACCAAGGTGGAAGAGGGGGTATAGCCGGGTATAGGAGGAGTATACGAGGAGTGTACGAGAAGTAACCCCGCCTCCGCCCTGGCGGGAGGCAGGGAAACTCTTTGGCCGCTCTCCCCGACATGGCCGCACAAGAGAAGACTCTCTAAAAAGATAGGACCCTGGCGCAGGGCAATCTCAATGCCCGTATTGGGGTTGCCCTGCGCTATTTTCAAGTTCATCCATCCGAAGAGGATGTAAAGCGTGAAAGTGGCAAAGAGCGCGTGCGCGTTTTGCTTAAACTCCTGCGAGGCAGGCAGATGCCGCTGGCGGTTGTTGATGGTTCGTCTCGCTCACCTGCACTGGCGTGCGGCGCAAGTGTTGCGGCTCACCCTGTCGAGACATGCCCAGCGGGCAGATTGAGCGAAAAAAACAACATTCTTGATTGCTCCGTGCTCCGCGAAGAGCAAAAAGGTTCGTTGTGGTCATAACAGGTTGTCCCTTTCGACATTCATGCGGGATGTCGAATAGGCGGATGCTGGAAAAAAATAGATATTATCCCAGGCCAGCCATAAACGAAATTCAAAGGTGATTGCACGAATTACTCAACTCGATAGAGGAGAATGAATCATGGCAATTCGAATCCACCCAACTGCTGAAGTTTCAGACAAGATCGAAATTGGTGATGGTTCAAGCATCTGGCATCATGCTCAGGTGCGCGAAGGGGTTAAAATTGGCACGAATTGCATCATAGGCAAAGGCGTCTATGTGGATGCAGACGTACCGATTGGAAACAACGTCAAGATACAAAACTACGTCTCCGTGTATCATGGTGTGAAGATCGAAGATGGTGTCTTTGTCGGACCCCATGTATGCTTCACCAATGATATGCGCCCACGCGCTATCAACCCGGATGGCTCACTCAAGGCCGCTGACGACTGGGTATTGAGTGAAACCCTGATAAAAAAAGGCGCGGCCTTGGGCGCCAACTCGACCATCCGCTGTGGTATCACGATTGGCGAATGGGCGATGATCGGTTCGGGCAGTGTGGTTACGAAAGATGTCCCCGCGCATGGATTGGTGTACGGCAGCCCGGCGCAACTGCGCGGTTTTGTCTGTGCGTGTGGGACGAAATTGGAAGAAGAAAGCCGCAAGGGAGCCGCGGTGGTGGCGAAATGCCCAAAATGCTCCCGCAAAGTTGAAATTTCTGCGCAAGATTGGAGAGGACAAAATGATATACATGGCAAAACCCCAAATCGGGGATGATGAAAAGCAGGCTGTAATGGAAGTGCTGGATTCGGGCATGATTGCCCAGGGTCCGCGCGTGAAAGCCTTTGAAGAAGCCTTTGCGCAGATGTGTAGTACCACCCATGCTGTCGCCACAACATCCGGCACGACCGCTTTGCATGTAGCAATGCTGGCGCATGGCATCGGCAAGGGTGACGAAGTGATTACTTCGGCATTTACCTTCATCGCTTCGGCTAACAGTATTTTATATGTTGGCGCCAGGCCGGTCTTTGTAGATATTGACCCGCGTACGTTCAATCTGGATGCGTCCCAGATCGAGAAAGCCATTACGAAGAAGACAAAAGCAATCCTGCCTGTGCATCTTTACGGTCTCTCATGTGACATGGACCAGATCATGAAGATTGCTGAAAAGCATGGATTGGTTGTCATTGAAGATGCCTGCCAGAGTCACAGTGCGGGATACAAAGGACGCAAGGTCGGCTCGTTTGGCACGGGGACATTTTCGTTGTACCCCACCAAAAACATCACTTCCGGCGAAGGCGGCATGATCACTACTAACGACCCTGTCATTGATGAGAAATGCCGCGTTATCCGCCAGCATGGGATGCGGAAGCGCTACTATCATGATGAACTTGGCTATAACTTCCGCATGACCGATGTCCACGCCGCGATTGGTCTGGCTCAGTTGAAGAAACTCGAGAAGTTCAACGCACAGCGTCAGGCAAATGCGAAATTCATGAGCGAGAATCTTAAAGGTGTGACGCCACCCTTTGTTCCCGAAGGACTGACTCATGTCTTTCATCAGTACACAATTCGCGTATCTGGTGGAAAGCGTGATGCCCTGCGTACCTACTTGAATGAGCATGGAGTTGGATCGGAAGTCTATTATCCCGTGCCCATCCACCAACAGACTTTCTATGTCAACGATCTGGGTTACAAGGATAGTCTGCCTGAAACGGAAAAAGCCGCGCTGGAGGTTTTGTCCCTGCCCGTGCACCCCGCGCTCAGTTCTGCGGATCTCGAAACGATCGTATCCACGGCCAACGAGTTCATGGAGAAGAACGGATGAAAGTTGCCGTCATTGGCGTAGGCTCGATGGGCAAGAACCACGCCCGCGTATATAGTGAATTGCCCGAAGCAGAGTTGGTTGCCGTTGCAGACGCAGATCAAAAACTGGTTGCTGCGACCGCCGAGAAACACGGTGCGCACGCGTATACCGATTACCGTGAAATGTTAGAGAAAGAAAAACCGGACGCGGTCTCCATTGTTGTGCCGACGGCCATGCATGAAGAAGTGGGATTGGCCGCCTTGGAGGCAGGTGCGCATGTTTTGATGGAAAAACCGATTGCGGCAACTGTGGAAGAAGGCCGACGCCTGATCGAAAAAGCGCGCGCCGTCAAAAAACAAATCATGGTGGGACACATCGTTCGCTTCAACCCAGCCATGCAGGCGCTCAAGCAGAAACTGGCGGATGGCGATCTGGGCCGCATCTTCCAGGTTTTTTGCCGCCGCGCCGGTCCGTTCCCGGCCCGCATCCGTGACGTGGGTGTGGTCGTGGACCTGGCTCCGCACGATGTGGACGTGATGCGATTCCTGATTGGCGCGGAGCCGCTGCGCGTCTATGCCGAGACCGAACAGCGCATTCACACCGACCACGAGGACCTCGTCTGGGGTCTGTTGCGGTTCCCGGATGGCGTGGTCGGCAGCCTGGAGATCAACTGGTTGACGCCGACAAAAATCCGCGAAGTGCTGGTGCTTGGGGAACGCGGCCTATTCCGCATAGACGATCTAACCCAGGATCTCTACTTCTACGAGAATGCTCAAGTCAATAGTGAACTTTGGCCAGCTCTGAAAACGCTGAAAGGTGTGAGCGAGGGTCATATGATTCGCTACGCAATTCAGCGTTATGAGCCGCTCAAGGCTGAATTGCAGGCTTTTTTAGGCACGGTAAAAGAAGGCAAGCCGGTGCCGGTCAGCGGTGAGGACGGTCTGGAAGCATTACGCCTGGCGCTGGCATTGGTTGAGTCGGGTCAAAAGCATCAGGTGATCGAGGTCTGAAATGAGTCAGAGTGAATTACGCAGGAAACTCGAACAAAAAAAAGCATCCTTGGCCGTCATAGGTCTGGGTTATGTCGGTTTGCCGGTGGCGGCCTTATTCGCTGAAACCGGCTTTAACGTTTTAGGCGTTGAACTCCGCGCTGACCGCGTCGAAAAAATCAACAAAGGCATATGTCCAATCGAAGGCGAAGAGCCGGGACTGGCCGGGCTCATCTCAAAAGTCGCCGCGACCGGTCGTTTGCGCGCGACGACAAACTATGACGATCTTAAAGACCGGGATGTGGTCTTGATTGATGTTGAAACGCCGGTGGACGACCAAAACGTTCCGCGCTATGAAGCCTTGCGCGCTGTGCTTAAAAGTCTTGGACCTGTGATGAAAAATGGCAGTCTGATCATTGTCGAGTCCACGATTGCGCCGGGTACAATGACCGAAGTTGTTCTGCCGCTGCTTGAACAACACAGCGGAAAGAAAGTGGATCAAGATTTTTATCTCGGCAATTGCCCTGAACGCGTCATGCCCGGCAAGCTGCTCAAGAACCTGAAAACCATCAGCCGCGTAGTGGGTGGCAATACACCCGAAACTGCCGAGACGATGATCGGACTCTACCAACAAATCGTCCAGGCCGATTTGGATGCGGCAGATTGTGTCACTGCGGAACTTGTCAAAACCGCGGAGAACGCCTATCGTGATGTGCAGATCGCCTTTGCCAATGAAGTGGCCTTGATTTGCGAAGCGGTGGGAGGCGATGTATGGAAGGTGCGCGAATTGGTCAATAAAAGCCCGAACCGCCAGATGCATCTTCCAGGCGCGGGCGTGGGTGGGCATTGCATCCCCAAAGATCCCTGGCTCCTGGCGTATGGCGTCAAGGATAAGGAGGTGCCCTTGCGCGTGATCCCTGCCGCGCGCGCCGTAAATGATTCCATGCCCCTGCGCATGGTTGAACTCCTGCAAAAGACGCTGAATGCAGCCGGCAGAAAAATTGAAGGCGCGCGTATCGCCGTGCTGGGCTATGCCTATCTGGAGGACAGCGACGATACGCGCAACAGTCCGAGTGAGGTTTTGGTGCGAAGACTGCGTGAAATAGGCGTGGATGTGGTTATTCACGATCCCTGGGTTGAAGAATATCATGGCGACTTAATGGAATGTATTAAGGACTGTGATGCGATTGTTATGATGGTAGCGCACAGCGCTTATCGAACGCTGGATATGGATGCGCTCAGGAAGGTCGTACGCACGCCGGTCATGGTTGATGGGCGGCATGTATTTGATAAGGAGACTGCGCGCATGAAAGGTTTTATCTATCGTAGTATTGGCCAGGATGTGACCCGCTTATGAAAGTGGTTTCGATTGTCGGCGCGCGCCCCCAATTTATTAAAGCTGCTCCAGTGAGTAAGGCTCTGCGCACAGCCGGCCACCAAGACTTTATCGTGCATACCGGCCAGCATTACGATTACGGCATGTCCCAAGTGTTTTTCGAAGAACTGAGCATCCCGCAGCCGGACGTCAACCTGAGCGTTGGTTCAGGTGATCATGGCTGGCAGACAGGCCAGATGTTGATCGGTATAGAGAAGGTATTGATAGCAGAAAAACCCGACTGGGTGCTGGTTTACGGCGATACCAACTCCACACTAGCCGGGGCACTAGCGGCGGTAAAACTGCACATCCCACTGGCACATGTGGAAGCTGGCTTACGCTCCTACAATCGCAAGATGCCGGAAGAACACAATCGCGTGCTTACCGATCACTGCGCCGACCTGCTCTTTTGCCCCACCCAAATCGCCGTGGATAACCTGGCCAAAGAGGGAATCACACGCGGGGTTCACCTGGTGGGTGATACCATGTATGATGCGGTTCTGCAGTTTGGCGAAATTGCCCGCCAGCGTTCCACTATCCTGTGTGACTTGGGGATTCAACCCAAAGGCTATTTGTTGGCGACAGTACACCGTCAATCCAATACCGATAACCCGGAAAATTTGCGCAACCTTTTGGCTGCTTTTGCCGAGATCAAAGAGCCGATCATTTTCCCTGTTCATCCCCGTACGCGCCAGAAGATTGCTGAACTTGACTTGTATAATCCGAAATCCGAAACTTGTGCTGAGCCTGGCCGAAGCATCCGCAATCCGAGATTTATCGAACCAGTGGGCTACCTGGATATGCTCATGCTGGAACGATCCGCACGGATGATCCTGACCGATTCCGGTGGTATTCAAAAAGAAGCTTACTGGTTGGGCGTGCCATGTATTACTTTGCGTGATGAAACCGAGTGGGTGGAGACGGTACAAACAGGCTGGAATGTATTGGCTGGTGCCGATATAGAACGAATCTTGCAATCTGTTCGCTCCGTCACATTGCCAATTATACGTCCAGCTATTTATGGAGACGGACATGCAGCGCTACATTGCATTAGTTTGTTTACGAGGTAGATCAGAATGAGTGAAACCAAACTTGTTGAGAGGCAAACTAATGTCAGGCAGAGAAGAAAGAGTAGTTTTGCTAGAGACTTGCTTAAACTCCTCTCGGGGGCGATGTTTGCCCAATTGTTTTCAGTGTTGGTAGCTCCGATTCTCACTCGCTTGTATGCTCCCGAGGCCTTTGGCGTCTTAGCGGTGTTTCTCTCGATAATTGCTGTTCCCGGGGAAATTGCTTGCCTCGGATATGACCGTGCGATTATGTTGCCAGAGAAGGACGAAGAATCTGCCAACCTACTGATGATCAGTCTGGGATTTGTGGCGCTGGTCACTGGACTGAGTATCGTGGTTATCTGGCTTGGAACTGAGACCATTACCAGACTGTTGCGGACCCCTGAACTGGCCCCCTACATGTGGTTGGTGCCACCTTTGATATTGCTAACCGGAGTATTTACAGCTTTGAGCCAATGGACAGCCCGATCCAAGCGTTTTGGACAACTGTCTATTGCGCGCATCAGCAACACTACGATTACAACAGGGATGCCGCTGGGAGCCGGGCTGCTCGGGTATGCTACTAGCCTGAGCCTGATTGTGGGGTATACTTTTGGCACTTTAGCAGCGATGTTGTGGCTTGCGCTACGAGTCTTGCGAAGCGATATAGGCTTATTTCGACACGACCTTCATAAACAAGACATACTGTCTAGAGTCAAGCGCTATCGCAAGTTTCCCCTTTATGATACTCCGGCGACTTTGTTAAACAGCATATCATGGCAATTGCCAACTTTTTTCCTGGCGGCCTTTTTTTCTCCGGCCGTGACAGGTTTCTACGCGCTTGGAAATCGAGTCTTGCGCCTGCCGATGAATTTGCTTGGGAGCTCCCTGGGGCAGGTGTTTTATCAGCGGGCTACGGAAGACCATCAGCAAGGCATATTGCCGGTGTTTGTGGAAAGTACATTCGGTCGTTTGGTATCTTACGGATTATTTCCCATGCTGATTTTGGCCATTATAGGCCGCGATCTCTTCACCGTGGTTTTCGGCAGTCAATGGGCAGAAGCCGGCACATATACACAGATCTTGAGTATATGGACGTTCTTCTGGTTCGTGTCATCGCCATTGAGCACCCTATATTACGTTCTTGAGAAACAGGACTTCTTTCTTAAACTAAACGTTGCTATTATTGTGACACGTGCAGTATCTCTCGGTATCGGAGGATATTTGGGCTCTGCTCGACTGGCATTGGCTCTGTTTGCGGCATCAGGAATTGTTGTGTATGGGTACCTGGGATTATTCATTGTTGCAGCGTCAGGCGTGCCATGGAAGCGAATCTTCACCATTCTCGGTTTCTACTTCTTACTGTTCGTGCCTGCTGGCGTAATCCTCATTGCGTTGAACGTTGCACACGCGTCGCGTGTGATTGAACTGATTGTTGCTTTCGTTTTTTCGGGAATGTACCTCATGTACATTTTCTTTAATGATCCCAAAATTAATCACGCTTTCCGAAGATTGTGGTTCGGAAGCCGGTAGAGACCCTTTTACGTGGGAGAATCATCACAAATGAGCATCGAACAAGAATACTACGAAGACGTTTTGTTCTGGAACGATGAGAACATACGGGAAAACGATCGGATAAGAGTCAAACTCACATCGGACATGATCCCCAAGGATGTCCAGAGCATTGTTGACATTGGTTGTGGAAACGGGATCTTTGTAAATTACCTGACGCAAAATTCTAGACGCTTCAAGCCTTTGATGGGTGTTGATAGAAGCAAGATAGCATTAAAGTTCGTAAAGACCGATAAGGTTCGTGCGAACATCGATTTTCTACCATTTAGGGTTGGGAAGTTTGATTTGGTGACGTGCTTGGAAGTAATTGAGCACTTGCCAGTCAAAACCTATGCTCTTGGCTTGAGGGAATTGTGCCGAATATCAAACAAATATGTATTGATATCTGTTCCAAACAATGAATCCTTAACAAATAGTTTGATTGAGTGTCCGAGCTGTTACTCGTGTTTCAATCCAGACTATCATATGCGGAGTTTTAATTCCAGGTCGATGACGACGCTATTGAGCGACTTTCATTATCACTGCGTCAAAGTGTCTTACCTGGGCGAGTATACACAATACTTACGGCCACCTCGTATAGGTAGAAAAAAGAACCCTTTTCCTGAAAATATTCCATGCCCTGTTTGTGGATATTACTTGATGGGTTCAAGGCGGAACTCTCCACCCAAACTGAAATCATTCCTAAAGAAATATTGGCCAAGAACAACCCGGTACGCCTGGATAGCTGGTTTATATGAGAGAGAATCGATATGATTGTAGTTGTTGATTATGGCTTAGGCAACTTGGGTTCCATTGCCAACATGCTTAAAAAAATTGGCGCCCATGCAGTAGTTTCATCTGATCCCGCGGTGGTGGAAAAAGCCGACAAATTGATTTTGCCGGGCGTTGGCGCATTCGATGCCGGCATGAAGAATCTCGAAACACGCGGCTTGATCCCACTGCTGAACTATCGGGTACTGGAACAAAAAACACCCATTCTCGGTGTGTGTTTGGGGATGCAACTTCTGTGTAAGCGGAGCGAAGAGGGGCAATTGCCAGGGTTGGGGTGGTTGGATGCGGAAGTCATTCGTTTCAAGTTCGATGGCAATATTGCCAACTTGAAAATTCCGCATATGGGATGGAATACCCTCGCCGTTCGTCAACCGCATCCGCTTTTTGCTGACTTGGAAGCTGAAAATCGTTTCTATTTCGTTCATTCGTATCACGTTGTCTGCGCCGACATGGGTAACGTGTTGGCGCAAACTAACTATGGCTTTGATTTTGCCTCGGCCGTGGTCAAGGACAACATCATGGGAGTACAGTTCCATCCTGAAAAGAGCCACAAGTTTGGAATGCGCTTGTATAAGAACTTTGCGGAGCGGGTGTGATGTTTAGTCCGCGCGTTATTCCTTGCTTGTTGCTTCGTAACCTTGGTTTGGTAAAGACAGTCAAGTTCAAAAATCCAACGTATCTCGGCGACCCGATCAACATCGTCAAGATCTTTAACGATAAGGAAGTGGATGAGTTGATGTTTTTGGATATTATGGCAACTGTCGAGAATAAACGCCCGCCATTCAAACTCCTGGAAAAAGTCGCGAGTGAAGCGTTTATGCCATTGGGGTATGGCGGCGGTATCCGCATGCTGGAGGATGTCAAGACGATCATTGGCTTGGGGATTGAAAAACTCGTTATCAACAGTTATGCGGTCGAGAATCCTGCGTTTATTCGCAAAGTTGCGGATTTTGCCGGCAGTTCGAGTGTTGTCGTCTCGATGGATGTAAAAAAGAATAGGTGGGGCAAATACGAAGTATTCACTCACAGCGGTAGAAAAGCCACTGGATTGGATCCGGTCAAGTTCGCCGTGGAAATGGCAAAGATCGGCGCGGGCGAATTGTTCTTGAACTCGATTGATCGTGATGGTACAATGCAAGGCTATGATCTCGCACTTACTACGCGCGTAGCCAGCGCGGTGAACATCCCGGTCGTCGCGTGCGGTGGAGCGCACACCGTACAGGATCTGGAGGCGGCTGTCAAGCAGGGTGGCGCGTCCGCGGCGGGGGCAGGCAGCATGTTTGTTTTTCAAGGACCACACCGCGCGGTGCTGATTAGTTATCCGACAAGTCAGGAATTAAAGACTGCTTTTGGCGAATGAGGTGAATTTATGACTATTCTGATAAAGGGTCAGAGCAAAACGGTTCTGGCAACAAGACTTTACCAAGTGTGTACTCGTTGTGTGATGGATACAACGGACCCTGAGATTCAGTTCGACGAAAACGGATTCTGTAATCATTGTCGCGGGTATGAAGCGCTAGCGCAGAGGTTGCTTATTCCCGAATCGAAGCGACAGGAGGCGCTGGATCGTTTGGTGATAGAGATTAAAGCGAAAGGCAAGGGGCGGGAATATGATTGTATTATTGGCGTGAGTGGGGGGGTGGATAGTACCTACGTTGCCTATCTAGTCAAAAAACTGGGTTTGCGACCTCTTGCCATACATTTGGATAATGGATGGGATTCAGAACTGGCAGTCGGCAATATCGAAAAATTCTTACGCAAGCTTGGCATTGACCTTTATACGCACGTTTTGGATTGGGAAGAATTCAAGCAACTGCAAATTGCATTCTTGAAGGCTTCTACACCCGATTCCGAGGTGCCTACGGATCATACGATATGGGCAGTGCTTTATCGGGAAGCGGCGAAGAGAAATATTCCCTATTTAATAATTGGAATCAATACAGTAACAGAAGGTATACATGCGGTTAATTGGTCATATGGAGGTGATGATTGGAAATACATAAAGGGGATCAATGATCGATTTGGAACTAATGCGCTAGGTACTTTTCCACACTATTCACTCTTTGATAGGTTATATTACTCTTTCGTCAAAAAAATCAAAGTAATCAGAATTCTGGATTACATCCATTATGACAAAAAAGAAGCAATAAAAGTATTAGAAAAGGATTTAGGTTGGAGACCCTATGGAGGTAAACATTACGAATCTATCTACACGCGTTTTTTTCAAGGGTATATTCTCCCGCATAAATTTGGGATAGATAAACGTAAAATGCATCTATCTACGCTCATTATGTCCGAGCAGATCACTCGCGAACAAGCGCTGGTAGAATTGGACAATCCTCCGTACGTAGGTTATATGATGGAGGAGGATATGGAATATGTTCTCAAGAAATTTGGTTTTACTCAGGAAGAATTCCAGAGCATTATGGCAGAGCCAGTTCGATCGTACAAGGACTTTCCTAACGGTGAGGAATTATTCACAGCACTAAGGAGTATGCGGGTGACTACTTTGATGAGAAAATTAAAACGGATGCCATCCAAGCCGCGATGAGCAAGTCTGTCTGTGTTATCTCCTTATCCCCAGTAAGAAACGATGGACGGGTATTGCGGCAGGTCAAATATTTGGCGCAGCATTACGCCTTGCATGTGATCGGTTTTGGCTCACCACATCCCAGTTGGGCGGATTTGTCAAATGTGCATTGGAATTCCGTTTCCTCGTTTAAGTTGCCTGCGCTTGTAGCGCTAGCTTTGCTGATGTTGGGAAAGATTTTCCCAATTGCATACGAATGGTGGTTCTGGTCCAAATTACAGCATGTTCAGGTGCTGCAGTTAGCCCGATCCAGCGGATGCGATGTTTTCTATGCTAACGAGTGGGATGGATTGTACGTTGCTGCTGCAGTGGCTCGCCAACAACACGTCTCGGTGATCTATGATGCGCACGAATATAGTGTCGGTCAGTACCAAAACGCAGGAATGCTGAAAAAATGGCTGATGCCGCCTGCTATTCGTTATCTTCTAGCTAAGTGCGCCAATGAGGTTGGTATTTCTATAACGGTTTCCTCTCCGATTGCGCAGAAACTGCGCTCCGAATTTGGTCTTGACCCGATTGTAGTTCTGAACGCGCCGGAGAAAACGACGGTCTCACCCCATCGAGTAGATCCGATGCGCATTCGCCTGATCCATCATGGTATCGCGCAACGCAATAGGCATTTAGAAACAATGATCGAGACTATTGCATTGTGCGATGAACGTTTTAGCCTGGATTTGATGTTGGTGGAGCATGATACTGGATATCTGAATGAACTCAAGGAATTAGCCACAGGGTTAGCGTTGGGCAGGATCAACTTTCGCGATCCTAAGCCAAACGAGGAGATCGTTCCTTTTATATCTAGTTATGATATAGGATTCTATATTCTAATACCAAGTAACGACAACCAACGCTGGGCGTTACCTAATAAGTTGTTCGAGTTCATTATGGCTGGGTTAGCGGTGTGTATTGGTCCATCCCCTGCCATGTCCGAGGTTGTGCGTCAATATGAATGTGGGTGTGTGGCGCCTTCCTTTGATGCGCACGACGCGGCGAGTCTATTGAATAGCTTGACAGTAGAGCAAATAGAGGAAATGCGACGGGCCTCTCGTGAGGCGTCGCTGGAGTTGAATGCAGAGAAAGAGTCGCAGAAGATCGTGGCTATGGTTGATCGTTTACTGAAGACCGCCGGTAACAGTTTAGCGGCATAAATCTATTTATCAAGAGAGACAAAATGACACACATATACCGGCCCAATCAAGCCCTACTCTACCCGTCAAAATAGCTATGCGTGATCATACTTCTGATGTCAGAAATGCCGTGATTGGGTTGCTCGTGTTGTTGCTGTTGGTTGAGCAAAGTGGAGCGAACTTGTCACAGAACTTGCTCCGACTTGGCTTGATTCAGACTTGGATGCGCGTAAAACCGGCGCAGCCAAGGGTTTATGCGCTGAATGATGATATTCCGGATGGTTGGGTCGTCCAGACTTGGGGGGGCGCAACGGCAATCTATAGGATTGTGACCGAGCACGTTTTTATGGGGCAACGGGCCGTCTCAATACAACGGACAAATACTACTGGAGGAGTGGCTTTGGCACAGGATGTTTCTGTGCCAGCTAATTCTCAACTGCTACTCAGTATCTATTCTAAAGGTGTGGGTGGAGCCATCCAGGTTTTGGGAGACGGAGATACGCTTGGTTGGATAAACATCCCTGCGGCGAACGCGTGGAGCAATTATCGTTTGACGTTTCGAGTTTCTTCCAATGTGAATACCATCCGGCTGCTGCTGCGCGCAGGGGATTTGGGCGTTATCTACTTTGACGAAGCATATCTCGGCGTCGCGTCGGATGGGAGAGCAGAATCAAATCTGCTTGGGAATTCTGGTTTTGAAGAAGATGGAGTCTCTGGCGATCCATTGATCTGGTGGTCCAGCGACGTTGCCGCACCAGTCAATCAAAACGATCTTCCGCGTGGAATTGCTTACATGAACATCGGGGATATGCTAAATGGAAATAGTTTGGCGATTCAACAGCGCGCACGTGAGTTGGGAGGCAATTGTTCTGAGAGTCCTGCGATGACGGGATGGTTACTGGCGCGGGGTGAGGACTTTGAGCAGGCGGGTGGAGTTTTTGCCCGTGAGCAACTGTACCGATTGGCAATCAAATTGGCTCCTAATTGTCCTCAGCCCTATGCCGCGCTCGCTGACCTGTATGCGCGGGCTCAATCGTGTTGGCGTGCCGCGGAGTTGTACAAACAGGCAGCTCAACTCTCTGAGGGTATCCCGCAAATAACAGGTTACTATTTTTTTCAAGAAGGGTT